>Ga0182012_10002970_pt1 | contig 18221 bp, 29 predicted proteins | sample 612S2SmetaG_FD_120486 | JGI IMG/M metagenome (GOLD analysis project Ga0182012, IMG submission 120486) | Permafrost microbial communities from Stordalen Mire, Sweden - 612S2S metaG | ecosystem: Environmental > Terrestrial > Soil > Wetlands > Permafrost | place: Sweden: Stordalen | collected...
AACAGTGGCTCCAACACGGTCACGAAGTACGCCTCAACCGGTGGTGCAGCGACCTTAACGATCAGTAGCGGACTTAGCGGTCCATCCGGTGTCGCAGTGGATAGCAGCGGTAATATCTACGTCGCGAACCAAGGCTCCAACACGGTCACGATCTTCACGCAGTATGCGGGTGCAGTGCTGCCTGGTTTCGGTAGCGGGCCATCGGAATTGACGACAACCCAAGTTGCCAGCGGTTCAACATTCGTAGCTGGAAACGTCCAACCGTTGTTCGGCCTTGCGCCCGTGTCCGCGTCGTCGGTCGTCTTAACGTGCGTGGTTGATGGCGCTGGAACAAAAGCCGATGGAACGCTTATCGTCACGTACAAGCTCAACGGCTATTAGCGGTGCGGTTCGCAAAGCCCGTTGCGCTCGCGAGTGCAGCGATCACCATCGGGGCGGGGACGCCAATCGTTCCCCCCGGTTCTCTCATTTACTCCACCGTATCATCGAGCATCTTGCTATTCAATGGCAGCACATGGAAAACACTAAGCGCGGGCGGCCCAGCGCTGCCGATATGGTTGTTCAATATGTATAATCCAAGCGGCACCTTACAGTCGAACCCGCATGACGTGATCGGCCAAGCCACCATCACCCTCCTCAATGGTGCGGGTATGACGCCAATCACGCTTACCGGATCGGCAGCGTTTACAAGCGCAACATCGTATGGTCTTGCAGCACAACCGACAATCGTGGGTGGCACTTCACCGCTTTCAGCCGGTAATGCCATTGGTATTAGCAGTGCCCAAGGTGTAGCTGTCGATAGCAGCGGCAATATCTACGTTGCCAACTATGGTAACGTTAGCGTATCGAAATATGCATCAAGCGGTGGATCACCAATCCTCACGATCACAAGCGGTATTAGCGGTGCGAGTGGGGTAGCCGTCGATAGCAGCGGTAATATCTACGTTGCAAATGGCTCGAATGTGTTGAGGTATGCATCAAGCGGTGGATCACCAACTCTCACGATCACAAGCGGTATTAGCAATGCCGTAGGTGTAGCCGTCGATAGCAGCGGTAATATCTACGTTGCAAACTACACGAATGTGTTGAGGTATGCATCAAGCGGTGGATCACCAATCCTCACGATCACAAGCGGTATTACCAATGCCAAAGGTGTAGCCGTCGATAGCAGCGGTAATATCTACGTTGCCAACGTCGGTAACAGCAGCGTAACGAAATATGCATCAAGCGGTGGATCACCAATCCTCACGATCACAAGCGGTATTAGCAGTGCCCAAGGTGTAGCCGTCGATAGCAGCGGTAATATCTACGTTGCCAGCTCCGGTAACAGCAGCGTAACGAAATATGCATCAAGCGGTGGATCACCAATCCTCACGATCACAAGCGGTGCTTATGGTGTAGCCGTCGATAGCAGCGGCAATATCTACGTTGCAAATGGCTCGAATTCGATCCGCACCTTTACTAGTTCCGGGGTTCTGATTAACTCCATATCGTCAGCAGCGTCTTTAACCGCGAGCGTAAACCCCGTGTTCACGCTCAATGCTAGTAGCGGCTCAAGTGCCATATTGCAGTGCGCTGTTGAAGGTGCAGCAGCGACCGCCGATGGAACGCTTCTCGTCACCTATGACTTACGCGGGTATTAGCAAAGGGTTCTCTTAGCGGCGAATGAACGCTCGCACATGGCGAGCAACATTCGCAAGAAGTCCATCGCATCGTGGGGGCGGGTATGGGAAGTTCTCTGTCCCATTTGCGGAAAGATACGTTCGCTCAAGAACAGACCAAAGCGAGGTATCCTTATCTCGCGTTGCCACCCATGCGGCATAGCGAACATTACGCAGCTTCCCTGGCATTGGGCGATAGGGTACGGTGGGGCGGCACCCAAGGGATCGAAGAAGCCGCACGGTGCGCCGTGCATCATCGTGCGTTGCGGGTTATGCAATGAACCCCGCTTAGTGCCCACGGCCATCGGCATGCACGGTCTGCTCGCGCACTGTCGGCGCTGCTACATCCAATGCTCGCAGCGCTGGGATCATAAGCCGGTAAGCGGAGATCGTCGGCGCGGGGCGGCCCAGAAAGAAAAGCAATGAATCCATATCTCATTCAATCAGACTTTGCGACATTGATCCTGGCAATGCAACAGCGCATTGCCGGTGTAAACGCATTGCTATCGAGTCCGATCTTGATGGCAGCGCTCGCTCAGTTCAGCGATCTGCAAGCTGAGTTTCAAGCGGCGGTGGGCACAACGGCGGTTGGTCAATACACCACCTTGCTGACCAAGCTGCAAGCGATGGAACCATTGGCCCCGATCTCATAAGTCAGCCTGCATTCACCAACCATTCACCAACCACGAAACCCACCCAAACGCCCACCCAACTTGCCGAAAAGTGCCTGTAAAGCATGGGTTAAGGCCGTCAATCCTGTGTCGTTTTGTGTCACCGTTTTGCAGCGCAAACGCTTACACTGTAAGGCTTTCCGCCGACCTATGCCAACGAACGTCTAGGCATGACGATCCGATTCGTAATCAGCAGGTCGGGCGTTCAAATCGCCCCGTCGGCTAAGGGTTTCGGCCTCGAAAGTGACTCGAAACCATGAAGAAAACCCACCCAACTGAAGAAACCCTTATTCCACGGGCTTTTTTGGCCCATTTCCAGTGACAGTAACCGGGGAAACCCTTGCCGCGTCTGCGTTCGTGGCGCTTCGCGGCGAGATCGGCCCCATGAAGCGCCCATGAAAACCCATGAAAACCCATGAAATGAAGGGGGACCTGCCGAGTGATCGACGGGCCCCCTTTCGATGATCACACCGGACGGGCGGTCATTGCCAACTTGCGCCCGGTACGGCACGGAAGGCGTCTGCTGCCGAAGCGAAGAGGGCGAGGGTTGTTTGCACGATAACCGCCCGACCGTCAGGCAGATCAATCCGCAGTAAGACCGATGACTTCCCGCTTTTCGTCCCGCGCTTCACCAACGCGAGTTCAAGATACGTGCCGGTGTCTGAAAGGTCGATAACCTTATCAAGACCGCGCTTCTCATCAAGGTCAGACCAAACACGGTTATCGCCCGTATAGTCGGTGTGCATACGAATGCTGTTCATTCCATCACCTTCGCCTTCAGCGGCGCATCACGGTACAAGTTGAAGATGACCCGCGCCATCGCAGCGCCCTCCGTTATGCCGTATTGATTGCTGACAGACCGGGCGGCAGATAAGAGATTATACGGTGTCATCTCGCCCAGCTTCGACGACAGCGCCCGGATCGAGTACGGGTGATCCCGCATGAAGATCACAAGCCCCCGGATGATCGTCGCATCGAGGGCGGCAGCGCGCCCGTCCCATGCACTGCGCAAAACACTTAGGGTGTTATCAAGCAACTTCAAGCCGCCTTGATCGTACGCCCATTCGAGAACGCCGGTAGCGTTGATGACGTTGTTCCGCTTCGCTACTGCGAACGCATCGTACTTATCGATCTCGAACTTGTACTTCACAAGCGAGTCAAGGATCGCAACAGCCGTAGGGTCCTTGTACGCTGCTCGCGCCATCAACTGTTGGGTTGCCGTGATGCGACGACGGAACTTCTGAAGTTCAAAGAACGCTTTGGCTTCCTCCGCTGCCGAGATCGTATCGTATACCATGCACGGTACAACGGTGAATCCGAGTTCAAGCCCCGCCTCTTTGCGATGCTGTCCGTCAATGATGTAATACACGCCCTTGCGTAGTCCGATGATGAGCGGTTGATAGAGAATCGCACGATAGTTGAATACGATGTGATTGACTGCCCATGCCGACACCGGGCGCTGATAGGTGCCGTCCGAGTGCAGTTCCTTCAATGGTAGTAACTCGAAGCGTCCGAAGTCGCCCCGCTTCACTTTGCCGTTCTTGGAAGGCGACTTCTCTTCGCTCACAGTCGTCATCGTGCAAGCCTCCGTAAGAAGGCAATGTCGAATTCGTGCGCTTCCTGAAGTCTCGCTTCAATGCGCTTCAAGTGACTGCGCGTGTATTCGTCAGTAGGAACGATCTCATCAAAGGCAGGCGACACGCGCGGTGTTGCCATCTGCGCTGCTGGGATTGCGAGAGATGCCGTTCCGTTGCGGTGTGTGGCGGGCGCAAGACGGTTCGCGCCACGTTCTCCCGTGTATTCAATGATGCGCTTCTCGCGCAACTTCTTTAGGTGGTATGTGATGGCGGCGATTGACGTTTGTGGGAACAACGCATGCACCGTTGTCGGCGAATACGAATCATTCGGGTGATCGGTGAACAGCTTTCGTAGATCGTCTTGCAAGCCGGGATATGCGTTCGATCCGCTGTTCTTTGGTTGGCCCGCCTTACGCTTCTTGGGTCTACCGTTGGTTGAGGCTTCGGTCTGTGTCGCTGCCAAGGTCTTAGCCTTTCAGAGAAGAGGGTGTTTGCCTCGTCATTCACCCTACAATCGTCGCGCGTCCTCTCGATTGGCCCTTCGTGGATTATCATTCGCCTTGATCAAGACCAAGGCAGGCGTACCTCGAATCGAACACCGACACGATTCTGTATTCTAAGGGCCAAGGGCGAAAGCGGTGGAAGCGCTGGACTATCTGACGGCGGAGGGCGACAAGTCGCGCCCTGGGACTTCCTGGGCCGTCCGCTGACGTTGCTGAGTTATCGACCAAGCCTGCCCGATGACTTTCGCAAGGTACGTCCCGAGAAGGCTGAAGCAGAGGAGTCCCCACGCCCCCGCGTATTTCCATATCAGAAGAGAGAGGGCGACGGTGATCAGCACCGATCCGATCCCCGGCAATCTCTCCAAACGCGCAACCGGGGGCGGGGAAGTTGCTATCGGCGGTTGACCAAGTTCAAGCGAGATCACCCGAGAGTCAGAATCGATAAAGCCGATAGGCACCCGGCGAACTCCATTGCGATCGGCGATGACCAAGAACGCGAACTGCATACGTGATACGATAGCACACAAGGGGGAACCATGATTGAACTAAGCAGACTTGAATGCCGCGAAGTGCTTGCACACCTGAACAAAGTGAATGTCGATCCCGACGTTCTCGCAAAGCTATCATTGGGCGCGAACACCACATCGATCAACACACCGCAACACTTTGGTTTGCCGATGCACTCACCTGGCTTGCATCTCGCATCAACATCACCGGACGGCATTCCGCCATTCATTCCGGTCGTCTACACCGCCGAACAGTTGGCGCGCATTGCAGTACCGGAGGGCGGTGGAACTCGCCCAGCTACGCAAGCCGACGTTGATGAAGTGAACCGCGTGAAGCTAGAGGCACACAACCGTGAATGGCGCACGCGTCTCGGTTACAAGGCGAACCTGAATGAACGCGATGTGGTCAACGCGGCTTTCGATGCGCCCGAACGTGAACGCGGTTTCGATCCCAACTTCGAGCGTGTCGCAGTCGGTCAGAAGAATCGATACGGTGATGAGTGCGTTGACATAGGTGCCGATGGAGAGTCGATCTTTCGCTGCACGCAAGGACACGGTTACAAGCAGAGTCGTTCGCTTCGTTCGTGCAGTGCTTGTTTCATTAAGGGTGTAGCGAATGAACAAGCAAACGATCCCGGTGCGCTCGCAGGCAGTGACAGCCGGTGGTGAATGGTGCGCATGGTGTTGGCGGCAGTGCGCAAGCATTAGCAGCGGGCGGTGCTGCTGGCAGCGCTTGGGTGAAGCGCAGCGTCGGCGGCAGAGGATGCGCATAAAGAAAAGGCCGGGGCGATGAACCCCGGCCATTATCATTCGTGGTAATCGTGATCCGTTTCTGAGAACGACAGCACGCGGTAAGGCGCGAGGTTGAGGATGTTAGCGGGGCTCATTTATCGACCTCGGCTGCCCTTGGATGCGCTCTGCCAACGAGAACATCAATGTACCGATCAGCATCCGCTCCGTTGTTAATCGTCAGCGGGCGCATAAGCCAAGCGAGTACCTTGTGTAAGTCGGCCCGACTTACAGTTATCGCGTCCTGAATCGGAGCGGTAATCGCCGCGATTTCATCATCTTGTGGCGACATAAGGCTCATCCATCGACGGTTCCAGGCGTCCATCTTGTTGCGGTGCGCTCGGCAACGCGTTCGTTGCGAGTCGCATCGGTTTTCCGCATCTCCCGCAGTTGACGGTGTGCGGAAAGATGCCGCCGCTGTCGTAGCACACGACGTAACTCTCGATACATTCGTGAGACGGCGGGTTGTCGATCTGATTCAAATCGGCCCTCCAACAAAATAATCCGATTTATGATACCACGAACGGGCTACCAGAATCAACAACGAAATCCGATTTTGCTACACATGAACAGGGGTGCGACTAACGTCGCTTACCAACAACAGAATCCGAATACCCGACATAAATAGAATGCGGGGCGGCGAAGCAAAAGACGCACCTTTCGATGCGTCTTGCTGTTTTCTTCGTGCGTGAAAGATTCTAATCTTTCCTGTTTTTCGTCAGGGTGTGTTGATCGCAGGAGTCAGATCGTTGTTCTCCTCGATGCGCAACATTTGTATGTCGCGCACGCACTGCGGGAACCAAGGGAGTTCGACAGCGAGTCGTCGTGCAGCAAGCACGCACGTCACTGCGTTGATATAGGCAGTGTCACCGAAGTAAACGCTGCCCTGCGTCCAAGAGAAGTGTTCTTCGTTCAGTATCTTGCGCAGTTCGGCATACGCGCCGTTATACGGCACGCCGTAATGCTGTTCGAGTGCTTTCGTATCGAGATCGAATGTGATTGCGTACACGGTCGCCTTTCGTGTGACTGTGAGGGTCGGTCGAGATTCGAGCAACGTTGCCATCTGCGCGATTACCGCTTCACCACCTTCAGCGCCTTTTTCACTTTCGCGTCAGACCGACCGTCCGCGTACGATTCAACGATCTCACGCAAGTCGGGCGGTGGCCCAGCTTCAGCTTGCGCAAGTTCGCGAATGCGCTTGCTCGATAGATAGTACGTCGTGCCGTCAGGGGCAGTGCCTTGGATCGGCAAGCTGTTATCGTACACCGCTGTTGCTGTGCCGTGCTGCACAATGTACTCGCCCTGCCGATCTCGCTCGATGGCTTCCAAGCGCACTTGATGTGCGCGCTTCAGTATGTCGTACTCTTTGAGTATGGTCTGTGCGACGATCATCGTGATCGATGCGGGCGGTTTTGATAGTTTCATGTTAGCCTTTCAGTCGGGAGTGTTGCACGCGTAACTTCGCGGCTTCGTTGCATTCGGTGCAGACGGTCAGCTTCGGCAGGCGCTTGCGCTGACAACAATCAGCGCATTTGCCCGCCCGCCGTGCGCGCTTACGTTGCGCGGCTTTCTTCTCGGCGGCAGTCATTGCCATTACTGCGCCTTTTCGATCTCGAACATCGCTTTAGCGAAGTACAGCTTGGGGTCATCGCTTGGTATTTTACTCACGTACTCTTCCATCACATGACGACGTGCAGAGTGAAACGCTTTCCACCATGTTGCCTCTGCCGATAACACTTGAAGCAAGCTAGGTGAACTTTCAAGAATGCGCACAATCTTGCTTGCATTGCGCGATACGGTGACATTCCAACCGCGCAGTGCGTCGTCTGACGGGAACATATCGCGCTTCAGCATGTGTTCAAACATTGTTTCAAGGCGGTTGATCATTTCGCGTCGATCTCTACCTGACACGCCAACTAACTCCTCGATGATGTGATCAACATCAAGCTGATCGAACTGCCCGGTACGCAATAGTTCCGCCTGTTCGCTTGTCCATTGCGCGAAGTCGCTGTCGTATGCTGCGCGCATCGACTTCACGGCATCATCCCCGTGCAATCAACATCGATCACGCCGAACGACGGCACTGCTTCGATGACACACTCGCCCGAACGCACGCACGCATAACGCGTGCCGCACTCTGCGCGCATATCTCCGTTGCAGTGACGGCAGATGGCTTCGATGGGCACGCCGTTCAGGTGCGTGATCTGACCAACGCGCACGTCGGATGATGCGACCTTACCGCAGTCGTTGCAGTTGATCGACTTGCGATTGATCGGGCCGTGTAGATTGAACGTCGTGCAGCGGTGTTGCGGGTTCATTATGTTCACAGTGTTGCCTTTCGGGGCGGGTGTTGGTGTCTTGTGGATGCCGCATTCAACGCAGCGGTTCACGGACGGCTTGCGCTTCGTCAGCATGACGGGCGCGGTGAATGTCAGATTGCACACCGTCTTGTGCGCGCTGCCGTCTTGCAGCTTGTGCCAACGCGCTGACTTGTTACCGGACGCCTTGCAGTACAATTATCATTCGCCTTCCGTATCGGGATGCGTGCATTCGCTAAGTGAAGCGAGGGTGTCGAGTTCGTTGGGCGTGAGATCAGCAACGTCGTGCATGCCGTACAGCACGCGATTCTCTTCGCAGTACACGCAGAGAGTTTCGCCGATCACATCGATGCCGCACCCGGCGCAGAACGTGTATCCGGTGATCACAGCGCACGCTGCGCATCTTCAGCCATGCGCTGATTGCCGAGATCGAAGTTGGGCAGACGGTCGATCCAAAAGCGCGAAAGCACATCGTCGGGCGGAACGCGGTCGTTCGTCGCCCAGCGATACACTTCACCATCGAAGTACACCAATTCGTGGCGCGGGTGCTGAAGCGTTTGATCGCGCACTTCGTACCAAGTGCGTCCGCAATCTTCGCATGTGCCTTCGGCAAGCGGCTTGTCGTTGTGCTGACACGCGGCTTGCTCCGCGCGCAGCTTGGCGAGATCGGCAGCGTTGTCGCGCTTCACGCACTCGTCGCAGCGCCCGGCACCTTGATCATCGTTGAACTCGGTCTGCGGAATGACTTTGTTGCAACCTTCGCACTGCGCGTAATCTTCGGCATGCTCTGCGCACACGTACCCGTTATCGGTCAGCAGATCGGCTTTGCCGTTGCAGTATGTGCGCGTGTAGTCGGGCGCTGCGCCCTGCGTCCAAACGACGCACGTTGCATTGTCCATCCGGCAGAGTCGGCACACGCGTTCGCGAAGTTCTTCAGCAATGTCAGCAGGCTTCAAGAAGCGAACTTCCGTTAGCTTGTTGCACACGTCGCAGCGCTTGCGCTTCGGTGCGCGCTTGGCGACGAGATCGCGCCCCGTCCCTGCCTTGAAGCCGTCAGCGATCTTCTTCGCGCGTGCGCGTTCGCGCTGCGCACCGTGGTTGTGGTTGCCCGCGTGCCCTTCGACACGCGTGCAGTTCGTCAGTGTGATCGCGTTGTAATGATTGCAGCGCATGTTACTTCGCACCTAACGCCTTGATCGCGGCAGCTTGACGCTGTAACTTCGCAGTGCGGTTTGAACTGCGCTTCGCACGATACAGATCAAGGCAGTCAGCGCAACGCGCGCTTGGGCCGCTGTATGCAAGACACGGCGGCTTCTGTTGGCAATCGCGGCAGAGATCGGGGTTCTTCGGGTTGGTCATTGGTTGGTTTAGCCTTTCGATTCGGGGTTGGTCGCCAGTGTTACTGTCACTGGCCCCTTTTAGGGGCATTCTGTTACTGTCACCGCTCACCTGCCTGCTTTCTTGCCATCTTTTGTGATCTTGTGTCAGTAGGTATCACAAGCTGACTTCACGGGGCCGGATAGCTGTGAAATGCCTTCACTGGCGGTCGTGTGTCCGGTCAGCGAAGCCAATGGCGTTAGCGCGATGGGTCAAGTTCTGCGTTCGCCTGGGCCGGGTAGTCATGGACTCGCCCGCCTCGCTTTGAAGCTGATCTCGTCGAAGCGGCGGGCGAAGTCGAAGATTATCATTCGCGAGTCCCCGGTGATCGAGTCAGCCGTCCGTACCGAACGCCTGACGTTCCATCCACAGCTTGTCGAGAGTGCAGCGACCGCGTACGACCCGCAGACGCGCACCGCTGAAGTGATCGTGATCGAAGTCGGGCGCGGCAACGCACGCGACAAACACTACTATGGCGCGGACACAATCACGCAAGCGGCGCGCGATAAAGTGTTCGAGGGATCGCAAGCGTACGCCGATCACCCGTCACTCGACGAAGATATAAACCGACCGGAACGCAGCGTTCGCGATCTGTTCGGTTACTATTTCAACACGCGTGTGACCGAAGTGCGCAAGCCTGACGGTACACGCGTCCCGGCACTCGCAGCATCATTGAAGATTCAAGCCGGTGCTGATTGGGCGATTGGCTTAATTCAAGAAGCTATCGATTACAACAAGCGCTTTCCCGATAAGACGTACGTCGGCATTTCCATCAATGCTGACGGCGATGTGTCACCTGCGGTTGTCGATAACGAACAGGTGAATTACGTGCATCGCATCACCGAAGCGTTCAGCGCAGATATGGTGACGAAGCCCGCGCGCGGCGGTAAGTTCCTGGCCCTTGTCGAGTCACAACACGGTTCACATAAACAACATAAGAAAGAAGATGCTGTGGATAAGAAGTTGATCGAATCCGCTGCTAAGTTGAAGGCGCAGATCGAAAGCGGTCAGATCGACAAAGACGATCTTACCGCGCATCTGCAACTCATCGAAGCAGAGAATACCGTGCCGAAGTCACTCGGCGAGGCAGAGAAGGCGTTCATGGAGTCGCTTTCCGAAGCCGACAAAGAAGAGTTCGGCAAACTCGATGAAGCGGGCAAGCCGCCGTGGCTGTCGGCGAAGATGAAGCAAGCCGCGACCAAAGAGGCAACCAAAGAAGCCGCTGCTGACGATCCCGACGACGACGGCGATAACGATGCCGATCACGACGCGGCAGTGATGGCGATGGGCAAAGCAGCGATGGCGGTCGGCAAGTCAAAAGCGCAAGAGTCGGCGCGCGATCCGAAAGTGTCGCATCCCGCTATCTTCGCCGCTGCACTAAAGGAAGCGCAAGCATCGGTCAAGGGCGACGTGACGGCACTGCAAGCGCAAGTGGCCGAACTCACCGCCCGCAACACGATGCGCGAAAGCATCGATCTCGCAAAGCGCAAGCTGACCGAATCGACGCTGCCAACCGCTGCCGCGACCGTGCTGCTCGAACAGCTTGTCGGTAAACCCGAAAGCGAGATGGATCGACTCATTGAAGCGCAGGCAGCGTATCTCGCGCTGCTTGGCGTGAACAAAACAAACAAGCAGACCGCAGGTGCCGGTGCAAAGTCACTGACGTTGCGCGAAAGCGAGTCGAAGGCGAATGAATCATTCATCTTCGCAGGCATGGGCGGTAACTAATGGCAACGCCATTATCATTCCAAACGACGAACAACTTCAGCCATCAAATCCATGACGGCAAACTTCTCTACGTGCCCGATCTCACTGGCACCGTCCCGATCTTTCAAGGTCAGATCGCGGTGTTCGACGCAACGCTGAATGGCGGCAATGGCGGCATTCGCCCAGCGGCGTCACAAGCTGATATGACTACCTTCGTCGGTATCGCCGAGCAGAACTCGATCCTGAACTCGCTGGGCGATCAACTTCCGACTGTGCGTGTTGGCTTCAAGAACATCTACTTTATGAACACGACCGCTGCCGAAGTGTACAAGTTCGGTACAGTGGTGTTCTTCAACGAAGCCGTTCCGCAAGTCGTCGGCATTCTTCCCGCAAATACGCCGTACGGTCAGGTCACAGCGAGTACGAATGCCGGTGCGCGTACGCATGCAGTCGGATACGTGATCCTTCCGAATCAAACGATGCTCGCCGGGATCACATCTGTCACTGGCGCAGTGAACGTGCAGATTCCCGTTGCCGTCGTGGCTCAATTCCCTGTACCCGGTCTAGCGTAAGGAGCGCTGATTTACAATGGCACGTTTATCATTGTTGCAGCGCCAAGTTGCAAACCTCGAAGCACAGCAGGCGCGGCTTGCCGAAAGCATCGCGCGCACGTCACGCGTTGATGCAAAGTCACTCGAAAAGCTGATGGAGTCGGATGACTTCAGCTTGAAGCGCTTGCGCGAGAACTGTGTGCGCAACGAATCGAAGCTGCGCGAAGCCAATGCGGACAGCGCATTCGGTCAACTGCTGCGCTACGGTGTGCAGCATTTCATGTTCGACGCATATCAGTCTGTAAGTGATTTCATTTACACCGATCTGATTTCGTCGCGTACATCAACGAACCGGCAGGAGTGGTACGCACCGCTGTATGGCGTGGAGATTCCGCGCGATGTTCCGGTGGGCGGCAAGTTCGAGGATTCCAAGATCAGCGGTATCGACCGCGAACTTGTGAACAAGAAAGTCGGTCGTATGTTCTCGGTCGAACGCGAACTGATCGACGACGACCAAACGGGGCAGATCGAGCAGCGCGCGAATGGCCTGGGCGAACGCCTGCGCTACAAGGAAGAAGCGGACGTTCTCGGCGTTGACGTGTTCACCGCAACGCCTCTCGGGCGGGGCGTCGTTGGTCAAGCCGGAGTATCGTACACCGTCGCGAAGGGCAATCGCGCAACGACATACGGGGCGCTGTCACAGCCGTCGCTCGAAGCTGCCGACATTGGATTGAATAACATCCTCGATCCGACCGGCAATCGCGTGTTGGTGAAGCCATCGCTGCTGCTCGTTTCACCGGCAGATAAGTTCAACGCTGCCAAGCTGTTGAACTCGACGCTTCAGCCGTCCGTACCCGGCGCGGCGGGGCAAACGTACAGCACTGCATCGTCAGGTCTGACCGGATACACCGGCACGATCAATCCGCTGCAAGGCTTGTACACGCTCAAAGTCAGCCGGTTCTTACCTGCGAACTTTTGGTACTTGATGCAACCAAAGACTTCAATCGTGTTCCAAGACCGCGATCCGCTGGAACTCACGATGGAAGCCAAAGACGCAGGCACGTCGTTCGAGCGTGACGAGTACCGTTGGCGCGTGCGCCGTCGTTACGCGACCGACGTTCTTGAGTACATTTACCTTTGGTGCGGGAACGGCGTGTAAGGATTATCAATGGCGAACTTCGGAACACATGGCGGTATCGATCTTCTCGACAAGTCTGATCGGGTCAAACTTGACAGCGAAGCCGCCGAGAAGATTGAACCGCTGAACGACCGTATTCAAGATGCACTGTCTGCTGCGTTGCAGACGGTGCTGCGCCGTGATCCGGGCGGGTATGTTGCAAATAAGCAATTCGTCGTGCCGATTCCAAACTCGCGCGATGGCGATATTGTCTTTGACCGACACTATTACACGCTTAATCTGCTTGTCGATATGCTGCAAGCACCGATGAATGAACCTGACCGGGCGGCAAACATCGAACACATCGCCCAGCACGGCAAGTTCGCAACTTCACACGGCTTCAAGTATCTGCCTATCGTCGGCGGTGCAACGCTGGGCGAGATCGAGCAAGCGCTAACCTAGATGGCAACGACACTCGCCGCGCTGATCACATCATGCCGTACCATCGCTGCCGATGGGCCGAGTGATAACTTCATGCGCGCCGAGAACGTCAACGACGCTGAGTTCGGCTTCGCTATCGACGGCTACAACGCAACGTTCGTGACCAAGAACCTGCCAATCGTACCGGGCGGGGTGATGAGTGTTATCGTTGACAACGCAACGATTCCACCCAGCGGGTACACGCCGATTGAAGCTATCGGGCAGATTACGTTGCTTACACCGCCCTCGACGAGTGTTTACGTTTCATATTACTTCTATCTGTTCCCTGACGCTGTATGGACGGAGTTCGTCGCGGCGTCATTGCAGATATGCAATCTCTCCACCGGTGATCCGTTCAATGACGTGCCGCTGATCGCGGAGAACTTCCTTGCTGCCGTCAAGTCGTACGTGTCATCGTACTTCTGCCGTCGTGTCGCAGCGCAGACCGGGCTTTGGTACAATCAGCGCTTGCAAGAACGCGTCGAAGATCGCGACACGATCTCGGCAAAGTGGCTCAAGCAAGCCGAGTCAACCGAGAAGCAAGCCGATTACCTGTTGACGAGTGCGTACGAAGGCAGTGGAAGTCAAGCAGCGCCCGCGTTTGCAATCGGCGGCTTCCAACCGCGTCCGTTTACACCGTGGCGTTAGCAATGGGCATTCTTTCCGGTTCGTTACGCAACGGAACCATAACATCAAAACCTGTGATGGACCTCGTATACGAATGTCAGATATATCGCAGCAGTAACACATACACGGGTTCGGGGTCGCTGAAGGTCGCGTATTCACTCGTTGCCGGTGTTGTGCCGTGCGATATTATTCCGATCACGGATGAACTGTATATGCAGGAAGTTGGACAGCAAGAAGCGATCAGCGACAGCTTGCATCTTCCGGCAGGCACCAACATCGTGATCCGTGATGCAGTGAAGATCGTCAGTTCAAGAACAGGCTTCGGGCCGGTCGGATTATCATTCTATGTCCGCGATGTTATGCTGCCCAGCGAATCGATCTCTTATGTGCGGTGCCGAGTATCAATCGGCATCGAACCAACAACGGGCGCGTAATGAGTTACGCGCTGCAAGTGTATCTAACGAATGCGTTCCAAACAAGCGCAGCGCTGACAACACTTCTCGGCACACGTTCCGATGGTAAACCCGCAGTGTATCCGTACCACCATCGGGACGTGACCGATCCTTCGTATCCGCTGATCACTGTTGCACGATTCGGCAGCAAGATCGACACGAACAAGTTCTCGGATACGATCTATGCGACGATGATGGATGGCGTTCGCATCGCAGTCTGTGCGTGGTCGAAGAACGATGTTGATGAATCCATTGCCGTCATTACCATTGTTCGCAACATGATCCGCGACCCGTCATTCGCCCCCGGCAGTGCGTACTTTGCCGGTTACAAGCTGACGGAACGCACGTACCGCGATGATCTATTCGACACGACGATCTCAGCGTTTCACGTTCATTGTGAATACGACGGGTGGGTTCAAGAGAAGTTCGGCAACCCACAACCGGTGCCCGCATGATGATCGTGAACGCGGTGCTGAACCCGATAAACCAACGCTGGGCGGTGGAAGTGCTTCAGCTTGCGCGGTGCGCAATCATCGAGGCGCGCATCGTCAACACACTGACCGGCAAACAGATCGAGCAGTACGTCGAAGCGGACAGCGAAGGCGTTGCCGTTCTCGACCTCCCTGACTTCGGTCGGCATTACGCGATCACGGTGCGTGTACTGACCGAACGTAACCCGCACATACTTCACAAATTGTACTTCGATTCACACCGATCATCGCGACGACTAACAATGTCAACATATCGAAAACCGCAATCGGCGGGCGCAGACATACTCGCTAAGAAGCGAGCGAACGACAAACCTACGCACGCGAACTTAGGAGGGTAAGGCAATGTTTAACTTTTCCGCAGGCAGGGCGCGACTCATTCCCGCAGGTGGCGGTACGCCTCTCGAACTTGGCGTTGTTCAAAGCGCAGATGTAGAGTTCAAAGTCGATCTGAAAGAACTGCGTGGCGCGTATCGGTATCCGATTGCCGTCGCAGATGGTAAGGGCACATGCAGCGGCAAAGTTAGCTTTGCGCAGCTATGGCCCGCCACGCTCGCCGGTATCACCGGCGCAACGGTCGGCACCGGCGCACCCGAAGGCGTCATTGCTGAATCCGCGACAATCGCCGCAGTGACACCGTTTGACGTAACACTAGCGAACGCGGCAACGATGGTTCCGGGTTCAGAGATCGTGACCGTGATCGATGCCACCGGAAGCCCGGTGTTCTATTCGCGCGGCGCAGTTGGCGCAATCGCATCGTCGAGTGTGGCCGGTCAAGCGAATGGCGTGTACTCGATTGCGAACGGTGTATTGACGTTCATCGCCGCAGACGCGGGCTTGAAGGTTCAGGTCACGTACCTGTACACGCCTGTTGCCGGGATCAACAATACGAAACTATCGTTGCAGCAAGTCGGCATGAACTCCGCGCCGACGTTTCAGCTTACGCTGTTGGGCACCGGCGCGAAGAACATCTATAACAACCAAGCGCAGCAGTTCATCGTGCAGTTGAACGCGTGCCTTGCACCATCGCTAAAGCTGAACCTGAAGTTAGATGACTTCACGATGGCTGATCTCGACTATCAAGCCTTCACTGACGTGAACGGTATCCTGGGCGAGATATTCTTGATCAACCCCGCTGGATGACGCCCGCCGTGTTCTGATCGGAAACGAAAGAAGCCAACGTTCATCACGTTGGCTTCTTTGATTATCATTCGCTGTGTTCAGGCAGGCTTCGTCGTCTTGCTTGCTGTGGTTGTGGTCGGCATGAACGTGCTGAAGAACGATTCGATGCGCGTCGTTGCAAGGCCGAGGATGCCGATTAGTTCATTCGACGCGAGCGCATCAATCGGCGCGACGGCGTTCGTTGCGATCCCGCCCACGATGGCTTGCACGGTTCCCCGGAAGTTACTCGGCACGGCATCGTAAAACGCAGCAAGTGCGGCGGCAGATACGTCTGCGATGATACCGGGCGTGGCACCGGAGACGTGGCCGATGACGGAGTGACAGAACACTAGGGCGTCGGATGCAATCGTGTCGCCCAGCGCCTTCGCATCGGTGATGGCCTTTTCAACGGCGGGATCGGTGCTGATCGTTGAACCGAAGCTCACTTGACCCCCGCTGCCTCTTCGGTTGCCGCCGACGCGATGTGCCCCGTCAGCGTCTTGTACACCACCAAAGACACGTAGTTCTCGGGCGTGCGACGATCTGCCGATGCGAGTTTGTTTAGCGCAGCGATCTCGGCGGGATCGGTGATGAGGAAGTTGATTGCCAAACCTTCCGGCTTCACACGCGGCTTGCGCACGTTCTTTGCTTTTGGCGCGGGATCGGTCGGCGCACCGGATACGTTTGGAATCTTTGAATCGCTTGCCGTTGCTGCCGTTGCATTGCTCGCATTGCCGCGCCCTGTAAGTGTCGTCGTCATTCTGTTTCTTACGTTTCCTTTACATTATGTGCGGTGTGTTCACCGATGTTAATGCGCTTCGCGTTCGTGCTGGAATTCCTTGCCGAAAGAACGTTTCGTATCGCAGAGTTCGGCGCGTGCGGCGCGAAGATCGACTCATCAAGAGAACACGCACAGGAGCATTGAATACAGCATGAATGGAACGCTCGATCAACAGCGCGCAGCTATGGGAGTCGGTGCAAGTTCGGCAACGAAGAAACCGACCGAGCGCATTTGGAAGATGTTTACCGACTCTGAACGCGTGGCAGCTATCAAGGCAGAGAACGCCACGATTACCATTGGAAGCGGCAGCGAAGCGCGTGATGTGGTGATCCGACCCTTGAACCCGCGCACGCTTGTTACGTCGTACGCGTTGATTCAAGCGATCCTCGTTCCGCTGATCAAAACGTTTGAACCGGGGCCGGATGGTCAGCGGCGAGACGTATCGATGCAGAACATCTTAACGGCGCTGGGCGATAACATCGAGAAGGTGCCCGAACTCATCCACGTTATCTTGCGCCGGGGTAACGAGATCAGCAAAGATTGGCTTGACGACAATCTCGACATACTGCTCGATCTGCAACTGATCATCCCGCTGTTTCTTGAACAGAACGGACTCGGGAAGTTAATGGGAAACGGCCAAGCGTCGGTCGGCCCGACGCAAACACCAACAGTCACAATCGAAGAGTCCCGGCTGACGGTGGAATAACTTCCGGCGTATTCTTTCTCTGCCGGTGGTACGGTTGGACCGAAACGCACGTTTGGGACGAGATGACCTTCATGCAAATGCTGATTGCCATCGAAGAGATGCAAACGCAGCAGCGGGCGGAGAATGGTGTTACCGAGATTGTTCTTGGTGTGATCGGTGAGGAACCATTCGCCCAGGGTGAAGAAGTCACTGATCTCATCGAACTCGGCACCGCGTTCATGGATTCGAGTACGATTGAAGAGATGGGGCTTGCCGATCTCCCCGATGACGTGCGCAGCGTCGTGTTAGCAGAACGGCACCGCAAGGAAACCGGCGCAGTTCTTCCTTCTAGTTTCTACAAGCAAGACAAGAAAGGTCTGAACGCTGATGGCAAGTGATGCCGAACTAGAGGTAGTTGCCTCACTTGTCGCTGACCCCGATGACTTCGTTACGGCGTTCACCGTCACCGCGCCGGAAGCTGTGCGCAGCGGTATGGCAAAGGTGCAAGAAGCCGTTGAATCGGGTGCGAAAAAGGTAACGGAAGGCTTGAACGCTGCCGCTGAAGGTGCGCGTGAAGCCGGTGAAGAGACGGGCAAGAGTTTCGGCGAAGGAATGACGCTCGTTCTCGCCGCGATTGCGACGGCGTTTCTCGATAAGCTGCACGAAACGTTCAGTGAAGCAACCGAGATGGCGGAGGAACTAAAGAACGCCGTTGCGCAGACCGGCGATTCGGTCGCAGGCGTTCAGCGCCTTGAATACGCGTTCGCAAC
>Ga0182012_10002971_pt1 | contig 18220 bp, 13 predicted proteins | sample 612S2SmetaG_FD_120486 | JGI IMG/M metagenome (GOLD analysis project Ga0182012, IMG submission 120486) | Permafrost microbial communities from Stordalen Mire, Sweden - 612S2S metaG | ecosystem: Environmental > Terrestrial > Soil > Wetlands > Permafrost | place: Sweden: Stordalen | collected...
CCTGCCCGCCGGGGTCGAGGCGACGACTTATGGCTTTTCCGCTTCGGCCAGTTTGCGGGCGGTTAATGTGGTTTTATCGCCCGGCGGCAGCCAGTGTGAAGTCGAGTGGAGCGGCGGACGCTCGCGCCTGACGCTCGGCTTGCCAGGCCGTTATAATATCCTGAACGCGCTCTGCGCACTCGGCCTGGCGCGCGCAGCGGGTCGCGATTTGAATTTGTTGGTGCCCAAACTGGCGAACTTTCCTGGTGTGTCGGGACGGATGGAGAAAATTGAAGTCGGCCAGCCGTTTCAAGTGTTGGTGGACTACGCGCACACCGATGACGCCTTGAGCCACGCACTGACAATGCTGCGCGATGTCTGCCCCGGTCGGTTGCTGGTGGTGTATGGATGCGGCGGTAATCGCGATCGCGCCAAGCGACCGCGCATGACGGCGGCGGTGCAGCGCTGGGCGGATTTCGCCTGGGCCACGGCGGACAATCCGCGCAAAGAGCCACTTTCCCAGATTTTTGCGGATATGCGCACAGGCGTCACTGCGCCGACGCGCATCCGTTTTGTCGATGATCGCCGCCGGGCCATTGGGCTCGCCCTTGAGTCAGCCCGACCGGGTGACTGCGTGCTCATCGCCGGCAAAGGCCATGAAACTTACCAGGAATTTGCTGACACGGTCGTGCCGTTTGACGACCGCCAGGTTGCCCGCGAATTGCTCAACTGGCGTTACGGCGCGCCGTCACCTCTTACGTGAAGCTCTCATCAGCTCTTGCTCGCGCTATGCCGCTTTTTGAACCAGCCGATTTGGCCGCCTGGACCGGTGGAGTCTGGCACGGTGCTACCCCGGCCACCGGGCTTGGGCCATTGACCGCCGATACGCGCCGACTGCGGTCGGGTGAAGTCTTTGTCGCCCTACGCACACCGAAACGCGACGGGCATGATTTTCTGGAAACCGCGCGGGCGGCGGGTGCCGTGGCCGCAATGGTGGAGAAGGCCAATGACAAAATAAACCTGCTGCAATTGGTGGTGGAAAATCCAGCCGAGGCCTGGCGCGCGATTGCCGCCGCGAATCGCCAGCGTTTTCCTGGGCAAGTCATTGGCATTACGGGCAGCGTAGGCAAGACTTCGACGAAAGAGTTGCTACGCGCGATGCTCGGGCCAGCCGTGTGGGCTACGCGGGCCAACGAAAATAATTTATTGGGCGTGCCCCTGACCTTGTGCGGGCTTGACCCGGTGGCGCACCAGTATGGCGTCATCGAAGCGGGCATTAGTGAACTCGGCGAGATGGAACAACTGGCCAAAATGATTCAGCCTGACGTGGCGCTAATTACGCTGATCGCGCCGGCGCATTTGGAAAAACTCGGCTCGGTGGAAGGCGTGGCGCATGAAAAAGCGAAGCTCGCGCTGGCGGTGCGTCCCGGCGGTTGGGTCGTGTTGCCATCTTCGTGCCTGGAATATTATGTCTTTCGGCGTCTCCCCGCTCAGGCAGCGGTGGTGGCGCCAGCGGACGGGCCCGTGCCTGCGGGCCCCTCCGCACGGCTTTTCTTACATCGCACGCATTGGCATCCCAGCGAGGGCTGGCAACTGGAGCTGTTTGAAACCGGCGGTGAATCGCATAAGTGGAATTTGCCGCTGGCGATGACGCCTGGGTTGGCGGCTAACGCGGCCTTGGCGATTGTGGCTGCGCAGTTGCTTGGCGTGGCGGATGAAAATATTCGCGCCGGACTCGCCGCATGGGAACCGGCCCGGCTGCGCGGTGAATTGCTGCGCCATGGCGACAAAATTTTTCTGGCCGATTGCTATAATGCCAATCCGACCTCGATGGCCGATGCGCTGGCAGGGTTTGCCTTGCGCACCCCGGCGGAACTGCCACGTCTCTATATATTAGGTAGCATGGCCGAACTGGGGCCGCACGCTGCGGCATTGCACCGGGCGGCGCTGGCCGGGTTGCGTCTACGTCCACAAGATCGCGCGTTGCTCCTCGGCGCGCATGCCGAAGATTACCGCCTGGCGTTGTATACCTCGGGGCAGTCAGCTACGCAGTTTGGCGTGGCGTCGCTGGAACTGGCCGAGGCGGAAATTGCGAATTTTGCCGGGGCGGTCTTTTTAAAAGGCAGCCGCACCGAGGCGCTGGAAAAGTTGCTGCCGACCACTTTGCGCGCGGGTAGGGAGGCCCACGTCTCATGCTAACCTGGCTCGCTGATTATGAAAGATTCTGGGGTCCGCTGCGCTTGTTTCGCTATGAAACGTTTCGGGCGTTGGGCGGCGCGGCGACGGCTTTGCTGCTGGGTTTTATATTTGCGCCCTGGCTGTTTGCCAAGTTGCGCGAGTTGAAGGTGGCGCAGGCTTTTCGAGCGGCCGATGAGTTGGGCATATTGACGGCCCGCAATGAGGCAAAAGTTGGCACGCCGACAATGGGTGGCCTGTTGATTTACGCCGCAGTCACGGTCAGCGTGCTTTTGTGGGCACGGCCCAACCTTTATGTCGCGGTCTGCCTGTTGGTGTTTACCGGCTTGGGAGCGATTGGGTTTGCCGATGATTATTTGAAGGTAGCCAAAAAGAACAGCAAGGGTCTGCCGAGTCGTTGGAAACTGGCCGGGCAGGCGGCCTTGACCTTGGTGGCGGTCGGATTGTTGTATTTTGCCAACGGCGAAACGCACCTTGCGATGAGCGTCTTGCGCGCGCCGTTCTTTAAAAATCCCGTATGGGCGGCCATGCCTGTTTGGTTTGTCGCGCCGTTTTTCTTTTTGGTCATGGCTGGCTCGAGCAACGCCATCAATTTGACCGACGGAGTCGATGGCCTGGCGATTGGCTGCACCATCACGGTGGCGCTGGTCTATGCGATTTTTGCCTATTGCGCGGGCAATGCGCGCATAGCGGAATACCTCAACATTTCCTATGTGGCCGGGGTCGGCGAATTGGCGGTGGTCTGCGCGGCATTGGTGGGCGGCGGGCTGGCGTTTTTATGGTATAACGCGCACCCGGCGTCGATTTTTATGGGTGACACGGGCTCGCTGGCCCTCGGCGGCATTATCGGCTCCATTGCCTTCATGACCCAGCAGCCGTTTACGTTGGTTATTGTCGGCGGCATTTTTGTCATGGAGGCCGGATCGGTGATTTTACAAGTAGCCTCGTTTAAGCTGCGTGGGGGCAAGCGCATCTTTCTCAAATCGCCGATTCACCATCATTTTGAGATGCTGGGCTGGGCGGAACCGAAACTGGTTATTCGCTTTTGGATTTTATCTGTACTGTTTGCCCTCGCCGGCCTGGGCACCTTGAAATTGCGTTAAAACCGCCGATCTTTATTTCATCATGATTTTACCCGAAGCCATCGCGCCCCTGACGCGCCGCCCCGTGGCGGTGCTGGGCTATGGCGTGAGTGGCCAGGCCGCGACCGGTCTACTGCAACAATGCGGTTGTGCGGTGGAGGCTTACGATGAAAGAGCCAGTCCTGGCGTGCGCGCAGCCTTTGGCGCACCTGAGGCCAAGCGTCACGATTTGGTGGTCTACAGCCCTGGGTTCCCGCAGGATCATGCGTGGTTGCAAGCGGCCCGGGCAGCGGGCTGTAAATGTATCGGCGAACTCGATTTCGCGTCCTTGTTCTGGAAGGGCAAGCTGATCGCCGTGACCGGCACGAACGGTAAGACGACGCTGACGGAGTTTCTGGCCACGGCTTTGCGCCGCCAGGGGTTTTCTGCGGTGCCAGCTGGCAACATCGGGCATCCGTTGTCGCGACTGGATGATTTGGATGCCACCCAAGACCGGGTAGCCGTGTGTGAAGTGAGTTCATTCCAGTCGGAAAATTTGCAATACTTGCGCCCGCACGCACTGTTGTGGACTAATTTTGACGAGGACCACTTGGACCGCTATCCGCAAATGCGGGATTATTTCGCGGCCAAGTGGAATTTGGTGGAACGCCTTGCTGAACCAAGGCTCGTGGTGGGCGAAAGCGTAGTTTTGGCGGCGGAGAAATATGGCTGTAAAGTACCGTCATTTGCGGTGGTGGTGCGGCGGGAAGGCGCCCTGTCGCTGGTGCCCAAAGGCTCGGTTTTTGCCAGTTATCCGCAAAGCGAGAACTATCTGGTCGCCCGGGCGTACTGGGAACAGGCAGGTTATCCTTTGAAGGTCTTGGACGAAACCGCGCAATCGTTCTCCACTCGCCGCCATCGGCTGGAGCGCTTGACGGATTGGGAGGGCGTGGCCTATTGGAATGATTCCAAGGGCACCAATTTCCACGCGACTTTGGCGGCGTTGGAGACTTTTCCGGGTCCAGTGGTCTGGATTGGCGGCGGAAAATCCAAAGGTGGCGACATTGAAGCTTTTGCCGCCCGCGCGGCGGGACGGGTTCGCGAAGCGTTTCTGATTGGCGAGACGGCCGGCGTTCTCGCCGCCGGGCTCCATACGCGCGGAGTGCCGGCCACCGTTTGCGAAAGTTTGCGTGAAGCCGTGCAGAAAGCCCACGAGGCGGGCCGGCAAAGCGCCCCCGTCCAAGTGTTGTTTAGCCCCGGATTTTCCAGCTTTGACATGTTTCACGACTATGCCGAACGAGGTTTGGCTTTCGAACAAGCTGTTTTGGGTTTGAAAGCCGCGCCTTCTGGCGTTATGCCGGAAGCATCCCCGGCCTGACGCCGGATGTTGCGTGGATTGGCTCATTATCCAGAAATAATGTCTATTATTTAAATATCATGAATACTCAGCATAAAAAAGTTTTAATCATCACTGCGGCGGTGTTTTTCCATGTCGCGGTCATCACGCTGATGCTGGTCCAGCCCGGCTGCAAATCGGACGGGGCGAAGGCGAGTGCGCCAGAATCCGCGCCGCCCGCAGTCGTCGCGGCCCCGGCCCCAATTCCAGCCCCAGTGGCCGCCGACAACAGCTTTGTCTCGCCCACGCGTCCGCCACCGGAAACTCCGGTCGCGCCGATTCCCGCCGGCCAGTATTCTGAGCCGCTGACTTCGGAGCTGCCCGCGCCGGCCCCAGTCCCGGCACCGAGTACGCCAGCCGTCACCTGGGTCGTCGCCAAAGGCGATTCGTTGACTTCCATTGCCAAGAAAAACGGCATCACGGTTGACGAGTTGGTGTCAGCCAATGCGCCCAAGCTCACAAAGACTTCAGTTATCCACGTTGGCCAGAGTCTCGCGGTACCGGCCCAGTCGTCCTCCGCCCAGGCGTCAGCGACTCCATCCGCGAGTACGTCAGAGGATGGTTCGGTCTACACGGTGAAGTCTGGCGATACTTTGTCCAAGATTGCGCAGAAGAACGGCACCACGGTGGCGGCGCTCAAGAGCCTGAATAAATTATCGTCGAGTGGCATTGTGCGCGTCGGCCAGAAATTGAAACTGCCGGCGCGCAGCAGTCCTTCCGCAACACCGACCGCTTCGACTGCTGTCGCCGCGTCGGCCACGGTCGATACCTCCTCCGGAGAATATACCGTGGCGCCGGGTGACAGCCTGTCCAAAATTGCCAGCAAGACTGGCACCAAGGTATCCGAGTTGATGAGCGTCAATAATCTTACCGATGCCACGGCCCGCACTTTGCACCCCGGCCAGAAATTAAAACTGCCCTCGAATGCTAACACGCCGGCCGCTTCGGCGCCGGCCACTCCTACGGTGGTGACGGCGGCTCCTTCCCTGTTTCAACTGACGCCGGAGACGCCGTCGAATGTGACTGGAGTGCCGTCGGCAACGACGACTGCGCCGATCACCCCGGTTCAGTAAGTTTTAAAACTCACACCTTAAATCCATCGCATGAACGTATCCGCCGCATCCCAGCCCCGTTCACGCGTTCGCGGCATCAGTCCCGGCGCTATTATTCTGGCCTGCTCGCTGGCGTTGACCTTGCTCGGCCTGGTCGTGTTGAGCAGTGCGGGAGAGGACGCGAGCAAGGAAGCGGTGACCGACCCGCTGATGTATTTCCGGCGGCAGTTGGTCTGGTGTGTGATTTCAGTGGTGCCGTTGATCGTGATGGCTGTAATTCCCCTGGAGCGCTTGCGCAAATTGCGCTGGGTGATTGGTCTGGGAGCGATTTTGGTGCTGACGGCGGTACTCAGCCCGCACATTGGAGCAGCGCATAAAGGCGCACGGCGGTGGCTGGAATTCCATGGCTTACGCCTGCAACCGTCGGACTTTGGCAAACTGGCCCTGGTGATTTGCCTGGCGAGTTACCTCGGCGCGAATCAACGGCACATCGGCACCTTTTTGCGCGGGTTTGTAGCCCCCATCGTGATCACGGCGGTATTTGCCGGGCTCATCATCCGCGAACCGGACTTTGGCACGGCGGCCTTGTGTGGTCTGGTGGGCGTGATGCTCATGTACCTCGCCGGTACGCGAATGTTGTACCTGATACCTTCCGTGTTGGCGGGGGGAACTCTGTTCTCCATCATGGTGTATTTCGATCCCGTTCGCATCAAGCGCGTGATGTCGTTTCTCGATATCGAAGCGAACAAGGCCGACGGAACTTACCAGCTTTATCAAGGGATTGTCGGGTTTGGCTCGGGCGGGTTGACCGGCGTGGGGTTGGGGCAGGGTCGGCAGCAGTTGGCTTTTCTGCCCGAAGCGCATACGGACTTTGTGCTCGCCGTGCTCGGAGAGGAAAAGGGGCTGATTGCAACGGCCGGAGTCGTGCTGGCCTTTCTGATTATCTTTCTGGTCAGTTTGCGGACCCTGCGCAAAGCGCCGAATCTATTTGAATTCACGCTCGCCTGCGGTGCTTTGCTGATGCTGACCGGGCAGGCACTCATTAACATGGGTGTGGTGACGGGTTTACTGCCGACGAAAGGCATGTCGTTGCCATTCCTCAGTTATGGCGGCACGAACTTGGTCTTAATGTTTGCCTTCATTGGTTTGCTGATGAACTGCTTTCGACGGTGGGAGCGCCCGGCCGTGCCGCAGGCGTCTGAACTATGAGCACCTTTGCCATTTCTTGCGGGGGCACGGGCGGCCATCTGTCGCCCGGCATTGCGCTCGCTGAACGCCTGATGGCGAAGGGCCATCGCGTCCGCTTGCTCATCAGTCGGAAAGAAGTGGATTCGCGGTTGATGCGTAAATATCCGCAGATGGAGACGGTTGAAGCACCGGGAGCGGCCTTTGGGCTGGCACCCGTAAAATTGGCCAAGTTTTTGATTTCACAAGTGGCAAGTCTGCTCTTTGCGCTAAATTTCCTCCAACAGAATCGCCCTGATGTCATCGTGGCCTTTGGCGGATTTATGACCGTGGGCATTACCCTCGCGGGTTATCTACGCGGCGTACCGGTGGTGTTGCACGAGGCGAATCGCAAGCCCGGCCGCGCGGTGCGGATGCTCAGCGGATTTGCGCGCCGCATTTATTTGCCACCGGGCGTGCGCCTGCACGGGTTGCCGCCGCAGGCCTTGCGGCACTGTGGCTTTCCCTTGCGGCAGGAAATCCGCCCGTTGCCGCGCGAGGCCGCCCGGGTGCGCTTGGGGGTGCCCGCTGAAGGCAAGGTACTTTTAGTGCTGGGTGGCAGTCAGGGCGCACAATCGCTCAACAACTGGGTTTCCCAAAACTTTGGACGACTGGCCGCCAAAGGCATCAGCGTAATCTGCGTTAGTGGGATTGGCAAAGGCAGTGGCGGACTCATCGAATGCCTGGATGCCCAGGGCAAACGCCGGGTGGCTCGGATGTTGCCTTTTTGCGACGACATGGCGGCGCTCTTATCCAGTGCCGATCTGGCTGTTTCCCGCGCCGGCGCCGGAAGTCTGGCGGAATTTATTCGCTGCCACCTGCCCGCCATCGTGGTGCCGTATCCACATGCCGCCGACAATCATCAGGCGGAAAACGCCAGCTATTTCGAGCGCCAGGGCGGTGGCTTGGTGATCGACCAGGAGGAAATCGTCCGCTTGACGGATGAAGTGCTCGAACTGATGTTTAACGAATTTCTCCTCGAATCCTTCCGCCGCAATCTCGAGCGCATGGAGCACTCAAACTCACTTGATGTGCTGTTGCGTGATCTCGAGGAGTTGGCCGCGGAAAGCCGCCAATTCGTCGCCGAGGAAATTCCCGCCACGATCTGAGATGTTTTCCGTCCTACTTTTACCATCCTGCTCCACGACATGAGCGACACCCGCGACAATGTATTCTTCATCGGCCTGGGCGGCATGGGCATGGCTCCGCTGGCGCTCTATCTCAACGAGGCGGGTTGCTGCGTGCGCGGCCATGACGACCATTGGCGCGAACCGGTCCGTCGTTGGCTGGAGCGGCGGGGCATCGCCTCCACTCCGTGGGCGCAATTACCGGCGGATGTCTCGCGGGTGGTTTATTCCAGCGCCATTGATCCGGCGCACCCGTTATTGCAAGCGGCGCGCGAACGCGGTTTGGGGACTTTGCGCCGGGGGGAGATGTTGGCGGAAGTTGTGCGTGGACGCCGTTTAATTGCCATTGTCGGCAGCCATGGCAAAACGACCACGACGGCACTTCTCATCCACGCCTTGCGGACAGCAGGCCATGAGGTCAGTTATTTGCTAGGTGCTCTTTTTGCCGACCCCGACTCACCCCCGTCTCACCATTCCGAAGCCCCCTGGATTGCGGCGGAAATTGATGAGAGTGACGGCACCATCGACAATTTCGCGCCAGAAATCACTGTCGCGCTCAATTTCGATTGGGACCATGCCGACCGTTACCGCACGGAGGCGGAATTAGAGGCGACGTTCATTAATTTATTCCGGCGCACCCGCCAACTCGTGTTGTTGCCGCAATGGGATGCCCGCTTGCGCCGACTGGCCGAGACAGCGGGTACGCCGTTTCGCACCTTTGGCCCGGAAGGTGATTTTTCCGTGCGGGCGAGCGGTGATGATGGCGCGAGCCAGCGCCTCGCCCTCAACGGTGCATTTCAAAAATCAGTGGTCGAGGTGCCCCTCGGCGGTGCGTTCAACGCCGATAATGCAGGGGCGGCCCTGGCCGCGATGCAAACCGCTTTTGGGGAAATTCCCACCACGCCCTTTGGCGGCTACCGGGGCGTCAGCCGTCGGCAGGATATTTTGCTCGAACGACCGGGCTTGACCATCTACGCCGACTACGCGCACCACCCGACGGAAGTCACCGCGCTCCTGCGTAGTTTACGCGCTCACACTCCGGGCCGGTTACTCGTGGTTTTTCAACCCCATCGTTTTACCCGCACCCGGCAATTTGCCACCGCGTTCGCAGAGGCATTGGGCGTTGCCGACCAAGTATTTTTGCTGCCGGTTTATGCCGCCAGCGAAACATCCCTGGCCGACGGCACCACGGCCGCCATCGTGGCCGCCGCCCCGACCGGACAAAACAAATTTTCCCTGTACGAATCTTTTGGCGACTTGGCGACTGTCTTGGAGGCCGCGCTGGCGGAGAATTCCGCACCGGTCACGCTCGCCTGGGTGGGCGCGGGCGACATCGACGAATTTGCCACTGATTTTGTCCGCCGTCTGACGGATAAAACACCCACCATGGATTCCCCAGTAACTAAAAAAGAAAGCAGCCTCGATTGGCTGGACGTGTTACGTCCGCGCCTGCACCCGGAGACATTGGTGCGTCGTGACGAACCGCTGGCCGACAAGACGACCCTCGGGGTGGGTGGTTCCGCGCGTTACTATGCCGAACCGGCCAACACAGAAGATCTTTCACGCCTGCTTATCGCAGCCAAGGCGGCCAGTGTGCCGGTGTTCTGCCTTGGCCGAGGTTCCAATCTCATTGTGGCGGACTCCGGTTATCCGGGTCTGGTGGTGCGACTGACGCACTCGCATTGGAAAGAATTAGTGCTGGAGAGTCCGGGCCAGGTTTATGCCGGCGCTGGTGTTCGCCTCAAGGAATTATGCGGTTTCGCCGCCCGGCATGGGCTGACTGGGTTGGAATTTCTGGAAGGCATTCCAGGTTCCGTCGGCGGTTCTTTGCGCATGAATGCCGGTGCCATGGGCGGCTGGATTTTTGATGTTATTGAACAAGTAGTCTACCTGACCGCCGAAGGTGAGTTGCGCCGCGCGCCGCGCGCTGAATTCCACCCCGGCTACCGCGAATGTCCTGAACTGCTGGGTGGTATTGCCTTGGGTGCGGTTTTTCGATCGTCGGCCGAAGGCCCGACCGAAGAAATCCGCCAGCGCATGGACGCTTATGCCGCCAAACGCCGGACGACCCAACCGCGGGAACGCAGTGCGGGTTGCTTGTTTAAAAATCCGCCCGGTGGCCATGCCGGCAAATTAATCGACAGCCTCGGCCTCAAAGGCCGCCGGGTTGGCGCCATTGAAGTTTCCGGCATCCACGCCAATTTCATTATCAACCACGGCGGTGGCACAGCCTCCGATGCGCTGGCGCTGGCGCGCCAAGTGCGGGACGAAGTTCGTGCCCAGACGGGCATTGATTTGGAGGCCGAAGTGCTGCTGCTCGGTGCGACCTGGGCGGAGGTCATGCGATGAGTGCGCCCGCGTCAACGGCCCCGGTGGCGGTACTCTGCGGAAGTGATTCCGCCGAGCGCGCGGTCTCGCTCGTCTCCGGTCGAGCCATTGCCAACGCGTTGCAGGAGGAGGGTTTTACGGTGGAATTTTTTGATCTGCCGGAGCGGGAATTGCCGGCGGAAATTGATCCGGCGAAACAGGTGGTCTTTCCAGCACTGCATGGTGGTTGGGGGGAGAACGGTGGAATCCAATCTGAATTAGAGGCGCGCAGTTTTGCTTATGCCGGATGCGGGCCGGCCGCCAGCCGCCTGTGCATGGATAAAGTCGAAACCAAGCGCGTACTTGCCGCCGCCAACTGGCCGGTGCTACCGCATGTCATTTTTACGGGTGAGCAGCCTTCCTCGGTTTCGGCGATTACGGAAAAACTGGGCCACGCGATTATCCTTAAACCAGTGGCTGAAGGCAGCAGTGTGGGGCTGCACCGGGCCAACAACCGCAAGGAGTTGGCGGCTGCACTCAATGAGCTCGAGGATGGCCAATGGATGGCCGAGCGCTGGGTAAAGGGGCGCGAAGTTTCGGTGGGCGTGCTGGCGGGTCGCGCACTGGGCGTGGTGGAAATCCGCCCCAAGGATGGCGCTTCCTACGACTACGAACACAAATATACGGCGGGCATGACCGAATATCTTTTCCCTGCGCCGCTGGACGCGGCCCTCACTGAACAAATCCAAGCCATTGCGGCCGGAGCTTTTGCCGCCTGTGGTTGTCGCGACTTTGCTCGGGTTGACTTCATGCTCCCGCCAGAAGGTGGCGCGGTCATTCTCGAAATCAACACCATGCCCGGCTGCACATCGACGAGTTTGCTGCCCAAGAGCGCATCATGCTGCGGTTACACTTTTGGCAAACTGGTGCGGGCCATGGTCGGCCCGGCTCAGCAACGATTTGCCGCCGCCACCGCTACTCCATGAAAAAACCTGCTTCCATCACGCCCGCAGAAGGTCTGCGCAACTGGCACGACGTCATCGACCAGCACGCCAATGACCGCGCCATCACGCCCACTGCGCGGCGCAACCGTCTGGTGCATTGGACGGCTTGGGGCACGTCAATTTTTGCGTTCACCTTGTTGCTGCTGGTCTGCGCTTGGGCCTTGCGTGGCTCGTCAGTCACCAACGCCTCAACCCAGCCGAGCCCGGTCGCCACGCCACTGCAAAAGATGATCTTCACCAGCGACGGGGTGTTGACCGAGGAATGGGCATGGCAATTTCTCAAAATCCATCCCGGCGATTCCTTGCGCAACATCGACATCTTTGCGTTGCGGCAAAAGTTGCTGGACTTGAAACAGGTGAAAGATGCTGCCCTGGTGCGGGAGTTGCCCGGCACCCTGCGCATCACCGTGCAGGAACGCCGGCCCTGGTTGCGCATCGCGGCGGATAATGGTGCCGGCGGTTATTCGCTCAATCTGGTTTCGCGCGACGGTCTGGTGTTTGAGGGCCAGGACTACCCCGACGCGGTTTTGAATCAATTGCCCTGGCTGGCGGGCGCAACGTTGCATCGCGCGAAAGAGGGCGGCTTTGCTCCCATTGCCGGGATGGACGCCGTTGCTGAATTATTGTCCACAGCGCGCGCCCAAGTGCCGCAGGAGGCTGCGCAATGGACGGTGGTGGACCTTAGCCAGTTCGATCCGCGGCCGGAAGCGCCGGTCCTCAGTTCGCTGATCAAAGTTCGTTCGACCGAATTGGGTGAATTGACTTTCCTTGACCACAATTTTCAATCACAAATTCAACGGCTGGCGGTGGCCGTGCAGGATTTGGAGCAAAAGGCCGTGCTCATGCGCGGGCTGGACCTGTCGCTTGACAATCAAGTGGTGGTCGAGCCAGCCGTGCTGCCGACGTCGACGCCAGTGAGCCATGCTCGCTAAATTTCTCCCAACGCATTTTTATATTCCATGAGCAAGCCGCAAATCGTCGCCGCGATCGACATTGGGACATCCAAAGTCGTCGTTTTGATCGGCGAAATTTTCCCCGGCGACCGGTTGAACATCCTTGGGGTGGGGCAGGCCTCCTCGCTGGGTGTGCGCAAGGGCGATATTCTGGACTTCATGTCGGCGTGCAACGGCGCCCATGCGGCGCTGCTCATGGCTGAACAAAACGCCCGCACCCAGGCCGAAGTGGCGTTTCTCGCTCAATCCGGCGCGCACCTTGATGGTTTTGCGCAACGAGCGGAGGTCAACGTCAGCGCATCCGACAACAAAGTGCGGCCGATTGACGTGCAGCGGTTATTGGCCGAAGCTCGCAAGAAAGAACTTCCGACTGGTCGCCTCGCCATTCACCACATCCGCAATTCTTTCAAGCTCGATGGCCGCGCCGTGGCCGACCCCCAGAGCCAGCAGGGTGAAAAACTTGAACTGGGTTTTTGGACGGTGACGGGAGACGAAGCGCATTTAAGCAACGCCATACACCTGGTCAACGGTTACAACGGACTGGAGGTCAAGGACATCATCGTTTCCAGTGTGTCGGCGGCCAATGTGGTCACGCCGGAGATGGAGAAAAAAATTGGCGCGCTGGTGCTCGACATCGGCAGCGGGGTGACTGATTTTGCGCTCTACCGCGACGGACACATTGTGCAAACCGGCGTGGTGCCGGTAGGTGGCGACCATTTGACGAATGATTTGAGCCTCGGTCTGCGCATCAGCCGCAAACATGCCGAGCGCGTCAAATTAAGTTTTGGGCAGGCAATCGTGGATGCACAGGCGCGCTCAGAAAAAGTCTGGATGGTGGGCGACAAGAGCGTGGGCGACCGCTACATTCCCCGTCTGGCCATCTGCCAAATATTGGAAGCGCGGGTGGAGGAAATGTTTTCCATCGTAAAAAAACGCCTGGAACACCTCGGGGCGTCGTTAACGCCAGAGGATGTGGCAGCGGGCGTGATTTTAACCGGTGGCACTTCACGCCTGCCGATGATTGAGCGCGTTGCCGAACGGGTCTTTGGTCTGCCGGCGCGCCGCGCCACTGAACCGGCTTGGTTGACCGAGTCGCTGCGGGGACCGGAATTCAGCACCGCCGTGGGGTTACTTTTTTTTGCCTTGAACGCCCCCGGTCGCAATGACGCCAAAAATTCTCCACCCAAAGGCGATGGCCTGCTCAATCAACTGACGCGTTGGTTTGGCGTCTGATAAAATTTCCCGCCTAACTCCCTTCACCATGAGCAATCCCGCCGAACCTCCCGCGCACTCCGATGCCATTGCCCAGGGCCAGATGCCCGAGGACAGTATCCGGGTGAAGATTGTCGGCATTGGCGGCGCGGGGACCAATGCGGTCGACCGGTTGCAGCTCGATAACTTCGGGCTGGGGCTGCGCATTGCGGCGCTCAATACCGATGCGCAGTCGCTCAATTCCTCACCGGCGCCGGAAAAGCTGCTCATTGGCCGCAGTCTCACGCGTGGGGCTGGCACCGGCGGCGAACTGGAAGTGGGCCGGCAGGCTGCCGAAGACGATCGCGATCGCATTGCCAAAATTTTTCAAGGCATGGATTTGGTCTTTATCGTTGCGGGTCTCGGCGGAGGCACCGGCAGCGGCGCGGCGCCGGTTGTGGCGCAAATTGCCAGCGAGGCCGGTTGCCTCGTCATTGCTTTTGTGATGTTGCCGTTCACGACCGAGGGTGCCCGCCGTCGCCAACTCGCCGAGCAGGCGCTGGGCGAGCTGCGGGTGCAGTGTGATGCCGTCATCCCTTTGCCTAACGATTTGCTCCTGCAGCATTTGCCCGAAGAATCCACGGTTCTCGACGCCTTTGGCCAGGCCGACGCCTGGATTGGCCGCGCCATCCGCGCCATTTCCGCGATTTTATTTCACACCGGACTCATCAATCTCGACTTTGCCACGCTGCGGCGCACCTTCACGCCGCGCGGGGGCAAAACGCTTTTCGGCCTCGGCCAGGGCGCGGGCGAAAATTGCGTGGCCGAAGCGTTGCATGACCTCATGCTCTGCCCGTTGCTGCACACGCCGGAATTGTCGCGCCGGGCGGATCGACTTCTAGTCAACATCGTCGGCGGCCCGGAGCTGAGCCTCGCGCGGGTGAATGAAATTGTTGCCGCCATTGCGGAAAAATTTGGCAGCCGCGAACAGACGGTACTCGGCGCGGTCATCGACGAACGTTTGGCAGGCAAGCTGGAGATTTGCGTCGTCGGCGCAACGGAAGTGCGCGCCAAGCAGACCTCAGTGGCCTCGCTGCGCACGGCACCCTCCGGCCTGCGCGCGGATGGCCCAGTTACTCCCAACGCCCCGACGATTTTTGCCAAGCCTCCCGCAGCGGCAGTGCCAGCGGTACCCCCGCCGGTGCATACATCGAAGTTGCGCGGCACCAAAGACGGCGGCGCAGCTCAGAATGAATTCCATTTTGTCGGAAACGACGAACAGCGCGGCTATTTTGATTCGACCGACCGCAATTTCTTCGAAGGTGAGGATCTCGACGTGCCAGCGTATCTGCGCAAGGGAATCAAGATTGAGTTGTGAGGTTCAGAAACACCTTTGCCTTTTGGCCCGGTTGGAATACAAGGTTGGTTTGATTATGCCCAACCCGATACCCCGCCGTTTGATTGTTTCGAGTTTCTTATTTGCGCTGGTGCTACTGCAAGCCGCCTGTTCGCAGAGTTGGAATACCGCGTTCCAAATGGATAAACATTACCTCATCACCGACTATGGTGCGGTGGGGGATGGCGTAAAGCTGAACACACCAATTATTCAAACGGCCATTGATGCGGCGGCCAATGACGGTGGCGGCATTGTCGAAATCCCGGCGGGAAAATTTTTGAGCGGCTCGATTTTTCTCAAGAAGAACGTCCAACTGTATCTTGATGAAGGCGCGGTGTTGCTGGGTTCACAAAACATTGCCGACTACCCGACGCAACAGACGCGGATTGAGGGTCATTTTACCGCGTGGCCGGTGGCGCTCGTCAATGCCACGCAGATGGAGCATGTGCACATCAGCGGCCCGGGGCAGCTCAATGGCAACGGCGCAGTCTATTGGGCGGCCTTCCGCGCGGCCCGTGGCGCGGCCAACTTGGATGTTCCGCGCCCGCGGCTGATGTTGATTGACCGCTGCCAGGATGTGCATATCGAGGACATTTCGTTCCAGGATTCGGGTTTTTGGAATTTGCATCTTTATCATTGCAGCGAAGTATTGGTCGAAGGCGTGCATATCGACGCCCCGTCCAGCCCCAGCACCGACGGCATGGATATTGACAGTTGCCAGAATGTGACCATCCGCAAATGCCATATTTCCGACGGCGACGACGATATCGCGCTGAAAGGCAGCAAGGGGCCGTTTGCGGACAAGGACACCGACAGCCCGCCGGACGAAAACATCACCATCGAAGACTGCGAATTTGGCAATGGCAACGGAGTTATCACCTGCGGGAGCGAGGCGACCATTGTCCGCAATGTGCTGGTGCATAATTGTACGATTGTGGGCCGCGCCAATCTGCTGACCCTCAAGCTGCGTCCCGATACCCCGCAGCACTACTCGAACATCACCATCGACGGCATCACCGCGACCAGCGCAGGACGGTTCCTCAACGTCGCGCCGTGGACACAGTACTTTGATTTGCAGGGCCAGCCTTCGCCCGTGCGATCCATCGACCATCTGATTATCCGCAACGTCACTGGCTCATTCAGCCTCATGGGTTCGCTGCGCGGCACGGTGGGCGATTCCATCAGCGACATTACCTTTGAAAACATCAACCTCAACGTGGCCAATACAAATCTCACGCTCGGGCCGACCTCGAACGTGACGCTGAAGAATTTTGCGGTGAATGGCGCGTGGTATGTATTGCCGGATGCCCAGGCCGCCGCAGCGCTGCCGAGGGTGCGGGCACCGGTTTCCACCGCACCGGTGGCTGCTCCAGCGGCGTCTACGAATTAATGTAATTATTTAGCGTCACCGAATTTTCATTTGCATTTCCACCCGTTAGGATGCAAGTTGGCGAGGTTCTTTAACCGGTGCTGGGTGACAACGGTACCACACTGCCTGTCCATCAAACGGAAGTCCGTGCAATTCGGACGCGGTCGCGCCGCTGTAATCGGTCGTGCCGCCCATAGAAAGCCACTGTTTCGCCAAAAGCGGAGCGGGAAGGCGTGGGTGGTCTTGCCGGGAGCCAGAAGACGAGGTGGACGGGATTAAACCTGGGATGCTTTCGCGGTTGAACATCCAGGCCAGAGGATGAATCAGCGGGATGAGCGTGACCAATTTTGGCCGCATACTTCGCGTGGCTTCGTGCTTGGGCTTGGATGGTTGGCTGGGAAGGCGTCTTCGCGCCAGCCCGCGCGCCACGGGCCGACTAGTCAATGACCATCCTCCTAAAACACACCCACCTAAATAAATTCACGCGTCTGACCGCTCGTTGCGGTATGGCTTCTGCCGCCATCGTAGTGATGACTTTGGCTGTCACCGCCCAAGCCCAAACCTGGGTCACTTTCGATCTACCCGCTCTGGTTTCGACCGATCCTCACTTCGGGGCCTTGGCCGTCTCGCACCTCTCCGATGGGCAATTTGTATACGGCAACAACAACTCGCTGTACTTGCAGGACAGCTTTGGTTCGCCGGCCAGCACGGAGTTTACCACTCCACCGAATGTGGACCCGAGTTTTATTGCGGTGTTAAATGACACGACGGCGGTGGTCGGCTCCGGCCAGTTCGGGAGTCTGCCAGTTTATCAGTTTAACCCCTCGAATCCGGCGAGCCCGGATTACACCAGTATCGCCTCTCTGCAAAATTTCGGTGGAGCCCCCGCTGGCACATCAGGCGTCTATGTCGTTGGCACGAATGACGCCGGTGGCAGCAATTCCGTGAGCTATGTCTCCCTCGGTGGCTCGCAGCAATTGGTGGTGGATCCGGCGGGAGCGTATAGCGCCGGGGTGGCGGTGGATAAATCAGGTAATTTGTTTGTCGGCGATAACGACACCAACAGCGTCTACGAATTCACCCAGGCCCAAGTGCAGAACGCGATTGCCCACTCGACCCAACTGGTCTTTAGCAATGGCCTGTTGGTGCATACCTTTGCCAGCGATGTGGTCGGCAGTCTGGCAGTGGATGCGGAGGGGCGCATTTGGGCAGCCGGTTTTGGTGCCGATGGGTTGTATTTTTGGAACCCAACCACTAATCAGGGCGGGGTGATGAATCCAGAAGCGGCCGGTGGCCAATACACGGTCAGCTCATTTTCCACGAGTGGCAATAACTACGTAAACTTTATCTGGCAGGCTGGTTTTACGAGCGGCAACGAGGTGGTTTATGGCTACGACACTGTGCAGAACGTCCCCGAGCCAGCGTCGTCGGTCTGGCTGGCGTCATTAGTGGCCTCGGGCGCCGTAGTCATCGGCGTGCGCCGTCGAACCAAGAGAAAGACGTGAGCGGGACAGAATAAATATGCGCGCGAAGAAAATAGCTTGGCGGGTAATCGGCCGGAGACTGGGGTGGCTCGCGGCAGGGTGGAGCGCGCTCAGCGGGCTGACTTTGCTGGCGGCGTGGCCACCGGTACAACCGGCGGGGCCGTATGCCCTGAGCTATGACCCGGAGAACGGCAGCAAGCCCATTGATAAACCCATTCCCGGCTACATCGGTCCGGAGGGCGACGGCGTGGCCCCGTATAACCTGGGTGACGGCACCATCCTGTACACGGATCAATACGTTAATCCGGTTTTTCTGGGCTGGGCGACCAGTGTGGTGAATTATGCACCGGCAGACCCTGGCAATATTGAAACCGAGTGGATGGACCCGACGGTGACGATTGGGCCGCCTTCGGCAGATGTGTTTGGGGTGGTTTCTCTCGGCGATTTATCAACCGCAGACATTGCCGCGAAGATGGCACCA
>Ga0182012_10002973_pt1 | contig 18217 bp, 11 predicted proteins | sample 612S2SmetaG_FD_120486 | JGI IMG/M metagenome (GOLD analysis project Ga0182012, IMG submission 120486) | Permafrost microbial communities from Stordalen Mire, Sweden - 612S2S metaG | ecosystem: Environmental > Terrestrial > Soil > Wetlands > Permafrost | place: Sweden: Stordalen | collected...
GATCTGGAGACATTGATCCGGCGTGCCAGGATTCCGAAGCGATCATCTCCTGATTTTGTTCCGATGGAATGTCTGGTGCATCTCATCCGTGACGCGCGACGCAAGGGAGATCAGATGATGATGAGCGCTATCATGCCCGCGTTGCTTGCTCGTTGCGAGACCATTCTTAAGGCTAAGATACCGGCAGATTATGTGCCAAACGCCGAGGAACTCCGGGAGGAGATACTGGGTGAATTCGCGCTGCTCTTTGCGGAGGACGGTTGCCCCGACATCATAAACGAGCTCGATTTTTTTGAATGTCGTTTCAACGCTGCCTTCCTGACGTTCCGGTTGCCCTATATGAAGCGGGAACGGGCGCGGACCGAACCCCTCGTTTTCGCGCCTGCCCACACGGGACCTTCGGATGATGTAACTGACGACGATTTTTTAGCCCAGGTCTCAGACGCATTTCGCAGGCCCGAAAATCAGACGAATTATGTTTTACGAAAGAGTCTGCTGAAGGCGATCGATACCCTCCCGGCTGATCAGCGCAAGGCGATGATCCTCTATCACATTTACGAGTTCCCAGAAGAATCTGACGATCCATCCGTGACGACTGTGGCCTCGCTTTGCGGAGTGACGGGACGAACTATTCGCAACAGGCTGAGCCGGGCTGTCGCGGTGCTTTCTAAACAATTCAATAAAAAAGGAGAGATACGTCATGAACTTAAGTAATGCTACGACACCGCTTAGCGATGTGTTGTATGAATTCTCAATTGCCAGGACGAGACCGGATGCGGAATTGCTTGATCAGTTCGTCCGCCGCTATCCTGAACACGCAGGCGCACTCACCGATCTCGCGATTGGCATCGTGCTGGATACGGCACGTGGCGACGATGATGCTGCGGCCGAGAGCGTCGAGCCTATTGTCAGCCAGGCCGTCTCGCGTGCAATGAGCCGATTTCAGAACAGGCTTTTTGAACTGCAACAGAGACAGGCACCTGCTGTTACCGGCGCACGCGCGCAAGCGTCATCCGCGGAAAATCCGTTCGCGAGACTTGGTCGCGAAGAATTCCGGGAACTCGCAAAGGGGCTTCATTGCAACACCGTCTTTGTCGGGATGCTGCGCGACCGGGAGATTGACCCGAACACGATAAGTGATGGCTTCCGGCGGCTGGTTGCGGATGAGATGAAGGCTCCGCTTGAGCTTGTCGCGGCGCACTTCGCGGCTCAATCGGGAACACCACCCGGACAGTTTTATAAAGCCGAAGGCAAGCCACGCGCTGGGCAGGCCCTGAGCTTTGAGGAAGCCGTAAGAAAATCGGCCCTCACCGAAGACCAGCAGAGCTATCTTTTGGGCCTTTGAGCAAACAGCTCCATGGAACCTTTCGAACCAATTCGGCAAGCAGCAGCCAGTCTCCACGCGCAACTCGCGGCGAGAGGAGTGGACACGCTTAAGCCTTTGGAACTCGTCGAGGCGGCGGCCAAGGAGCTTGATCTTGAACTCGTTTGGCTCGACAAGGGGCATCCGGCGCTCAAGGGCGCCCGCGCTTTGTTCGATGAGCAAAGCGGAACCGTAATCTGCGAGATCGTTCAAGATCCAGGTGAGCGGGCGCAACTCGCTGCTCATGAAATTGGCCATGCTCGTGTCCACGCTGGATCATGGTCATGCGCCGACAGTGATATCGATCCCTCACGCTCCACGGAAGCCGCGCCCGTTGGACTTCAGCGCGTCGAAGACTACGGAGCACGGGAGCGCCGCGAACTCCAGGCAAATGTCTTTGCGCGGGAGATCTTACTCCCGCGTGCTTTTGCGCGGCATCTCCATGTCGATCAGTATTTAAGCTCTGTGGCGATCGCGGAACGCACGGGATTGTCCAAGAGCCTCGTACGCCAGCAACTGTTCGATGCTCTTCTTCTTCCACCCCCGCCGGAATCAGTTGCTGCGGTCACAACCCTGCCGGGCCGCGATGACCCCTCGCAAGAACGCGCGGCTGCGCATCGTGGTTCTGCATTTCAGCTTCAGGCGGGTCCGGGGACTGGCAAGACCCGGACGCTGGAGAAACGGGTTCGGTCGTTGCTCGACGAAGGGGTCGACCCGGCAGCCATTCTCGTCCTCACTTTTTCGAACCGTGCGGCAGGGGAACTTTCTACCCGGCTCAGCTCCGTCGTGTCCGAGGCTGGCTCGAGGATTTGGATTGGAACCTTTCACGCGTTCGGTCTGGACCTCGTGCGTCGCCATCACAATTTACTTGGCCTTTCGCCTGATCCGACACTCTTTGATCGCAGCGACGCGATCGAGGTGCTTGAGGAGATACTTCCGACGCTGCCCTTGGTCCACTACCGAAATCTTTGGGACCCTGCGATGGTTCTTCGCGAGATCGTCGTCGCAATTTCGCGGGCGAAGGATGAGATGACTGACCACGTGCGCTATCGCTCGCTCGCCCAAACCATGCTCGACAGAGCCGCGGATGACAATGCTCGCGTCGCAGCGCAAAAGTGTCTGGAGGTCGCCAGGATCTATGAACTTTATGAGGAGGCCATTCGCGCGCGTGGCGCGGTCGATTTCGGTGATTTGATCATGAGACCGGCGCTGCTTTTGGAGTCCAATGCGAACCTTCGGGCTGCGGTCCAGCTTCGGCACCGTCACGTCTTGGTTGACGAATATCAGGACGTCAATCGAGCCAGTGGGCGGCTGCTCAAGGCTACAGCCGGTGACGGTAAGCGGCTCTGGGTTGTCGGAGACTCTCGTCAGTCAATTTATCGATTTCGAGGTGCGTCTTCCAGCAACATGACTGCCTTTAAGCAGGACTACGCACATGCCGTCACAGACCAGCTCGGCGTTAATTATCGGTCCACTCAAGAGATTGTCGCCACGCTCATCGCAATCGCACCTCAAATGGGCGCATCGAAGGGCATGCTGCCGCTCGCGTTCACATCCGCGCGGGGAGCCGGATTGATCGGGCCTCAAATTCGTCGTTACGACACCCTCGATGAAGAGGCTGAAGGCGTGGCTGCGAGTATTCGTGATCTTGAAAGGGAGGGCGTGCGTTTTCGGGACCAGGCTGTGCTTTGCCGGTCCAACCGCCGCTTGAATGAAATAGCCGAAGCGCTGGAGCTGCGAGGGATACCTGTGCTCCACCTCGGTAGCCTGTTCGAGCGCGAGGAGGTGCGGGATTTGCTCGCGCTTCTAAGCCTTGCTGTTGACCGCTTTGGCGATGGCTTGACTAGGGTCGGGGCAATGCCACGCTACGGCCTGTCCCTGCAGGATGTGCATGTGGCGACCCGCCATCTGCGTACCAGTGACGGCCGGGCTCTTGCGTGCCTCGGGACGTTGGCTGAGACACCCGGTTTGTCAGCCGAAGGCGCACGCGGCATTTCACTCCTGGCCGCCGATCTCGAAGGCCTGACCGTATCGAGTTCAGCCTGGGAATTCCTTGCGCACTATCTGCTTGATCGCTCGGGTCTTTTGCGTGAGCTAGCGGAATGCCAATCAGTCGTGGATCGTATGCGCGGCGTCGCTCTTTGGCAGTTCCTCAATTTCGTCCGCCAACGGAGTCCGGTCGGTTCCGGCATTCCAATCCAGAGAACGCTTGATCGGGTGCGCCAGCTGGTTTTGCTGGCGGAAGAGCGCGATCTTCGCCAGGTTCCGGCGGGAGCTCTTCACGTTGATGCGGTTCGTCTCATGACAGTCCACGGAAGCAAGGGCCTTGAATTTGAGGCAGTGCATGTCCCAGGACTCACTGCCGCTAGCTTTCCTGTATCCAACCGTGGACAACGTTGCCCGCCGCCGGAAGGAATGATCGAGGGTGCCGCAGGTTTATCTATATCTGAAGAGGCGAGACTGTCCCAGGAACATGAGGAGCAGTGTCTGTTCTTCGTTGTGTCCTCGCGCGCGCGATCACATTTGCGTCTATATCTTGCGCGGCTACAGCCGAACGGCAAAAATCGTAAGCCGTCGGCATTTCTGGAATGGATTCCAGGACGTCTCGTGACAGAGATTGCCGCCCCGGCGATGCTGCCGCTGTCGGGCCCTGTTCGCCGCGCGGATATGGTCAGTGTATCTCCCCACGCCGGCTCGAACCTGACGGATAGCCAGCTGAGCCTGTATGAGAAATGTCCCCGGCGATTCTTCTACACCCACGTCCTGGGCCTGGGTAACGCTAAGAAGCCGACGGCCTTCACGCGCACCCACGATTGCATCCACAAGCTGATGGCGTGGCTGGCCGAGACTCGTCCGGGCGGAGAACCTACCGTGGCAGAGGCCGAAGCGGCATTCGAAAAAATCTGGTTGGAACGCGGGCCCGTTAGCCACGGATTTGAGGGTGAATATCGAACGCTTGCGTCGCGGCTGATATCGGCGTTAATCAGGTCAGGCGCGAACCTCCATTTCAGGAACTCGGAACCCCTCGCAATCGATTTTCCTAACGGGCGCGTCATTCTCAAGCCGAACGAGTTCGCTGAACTCCCGAACGGTACTGTCATGCTTCGGCGCATAAATACCGGGAAGAAACGAACCGATGAATACGACAGGCTGGACTACACCCTCTACCAGTTAGCCGGCGAATCCCATTTCGGTGCGGGTTTCGTTGTAGAAGCCCTGCACCTTACGGACGAGACGATTGAAACCGTCGTAATCACGGCTCAAAAGCTCCAAAATCGGCGGGCGAATAGTGATGCGATGCTGCGGAACATCTCCGCCGGGTCTTTTCCTACCGAGATCGACGCGGTTACCTGCCCGCGCTGCCCGCACTTCTTCGTTTGCAGTGCTATGCCAGAAGGTCCTCTCACACCGGTATCCAAGTAAATCCGCGCGGCCTTTCCGGGTTACGCTCGACGGTCGCATTAAGTGAGTAGAGGTACGGTGACAGGCAATGATGCCGGACATTCTCCGTCTCCTCCCGAAGGTGACCAATTATGGCAAGCATAGATATTTTCTACCAGGGCGAGGGCGTGCGCGATGTCGAGCATATAGAGGTCGGACCTGAACACACGTTCGGTGCCCTAAAGGCGCTCCTCATTGAAAAACACGGACTCGCGGCGGAGGTGTTCATCTTCCTTGAAGATTGCGACGATCCGATTGACGAGCTTATCGTTGTGTGCGAACGCGCCGGTCCCGCCGGTGTCAAAGCTCATGTTCACCGCTGCCGTCACGTCGAGGTAGCGGTCACGCTTAATAGCCAAACCGTTCACCACCGCTTCGGTCCGGGCACCACTGTGGCACGCGTAAAGCAGTGGGCTGCTGTGCACAAGTTCAAAATGACGGAAGCGGAGGCTGGCGAGCACGTCCTCCAGATTGCGGGCACCCATGACCGGCCAGCACCGGGAACCCATTTGGGATCGTTGGCCGCTTGTCCGAAGTGCCGGGTCGACTTTTATCTCGTTCCTGATCAGCGCGTGAATGGCGCAGATCGGGGAGAGACGTTGTGACACCGCCCGACGAACGCGCATTTGAGGCTGATGTGACGAAAGCACGCTTCCGTCTCGCGCAGGCGGAGAATCGCTGGCGGCTGTTGAGCATCGCGTGGCCGCGTGTTTTTGTCGGCGTGACGGCGAAGGACGGACGCGAGTTCGTCCTTCGCTTCGACTGCACGGGCTATCCCCAAAGCCCGCCCACTGCTGCGCCGTGGGACGTGGCCAGGAACAGTGCGCTTCCGTTCAATCAATGGCCTCGTAGTCATGGGGGACGTGTTGGAGCGGTCTTTCGCACCGACTGGAAAAACGGCAGTGCGCTGTACCTGCCGTGCGATCGCGAAAGCATTGTAGGGCACGAGAGCTGGCGCACCGAAATGCCGTCGAAAATCTGGCATCCGTCCGAAGGAATCGTCCAATACCTGGAGCTTGTACATGAACTTCTCAATTGCGGAGACTATGCGCCGCCTTCTTGCGCCGCGGCATAAGCTTTCCTGTTCGCAGCATGTCTGGAACCGGCTGGTGACGTGTCTCAGGAAGCGTGGCATCAATCAAAGCCGGGAAAGCGGAGCGTTTCTGTTAGGTCATCGCCGTAACGGCCGTGCCCGGATCGTCGATTTTGTGCTTTACGACGATCTCGACCCTCGCTGTCTGGATAGTGGGATTGTCCGCTTTGATGGCCGCTTCTATGGCGAGCTGTGGGACCTGTGCAAACGCCGCGGGCTCTCAGTTGTGGCTGATGTGCATGTTCATCCCGATGGTCCCCGGCAGAGTGAATCGGATCGGGCAAATCCGATGATTTCCAGTGGGGGACACATCGCTCTCATTCTGCCGCATTTCGCCGCGTCTCCCGTCCGACGCCGGGAAATCGGGATTTATCTATACGAAGGCGGAAAGCAATGGTCCACCGTGCGGCCGGGCGAACGCCAGACATTCTTTCATATCGGACTTTAGGAGACCATAATGGCGACATACTCGACAGCCGAGAGCCTTCACCGGCTAATTAAGGAAGCGATTGATAGCGGCGCAGCTCCGAGCATTGCTGAAGCCGAGTCGATGTTTCGCTGCTTTCGTCTGCGCTTCGAAATCGCCGAAAGTGACGCAACGGATGCTAATTGTCAGGCCGCCCTGCTCACTGGCGTCGCGCTTGCACGGCGGGTATTTTTGGGCGGTGTGCGCGTTTCATGTCCTCGCTTCGTGCCGCTGGCAGTTCCCCTTCCGTTGGGTGAAACGCTCGACGAAGCTGTCACGATGCTGGGCGGCACTCTTGGCGAAGGCGCAGGCGAAGATCCGCTTGTGATCATTGGGATGAAAGCGAAGGGCCGCTCGTCGGTATTTAATGTTCGTACCGCCTTCGGAGGATGGCGCGGTGGAATAGTGCCGGCGCACACCGATATTAGGCTGGTCGATAGGGACACAATTCCTCTCTCGCCGATGTTGTCAGCGGCGCTGGCTGTCAATGAGGCTTTTTCTTTCGTCCGGAGCGGCAATGCTGTTTATGGCCGTCGACCGATTGGTCTGTCGTTATGGCGCCCTTCGCCAAGTGTCGATTGGATGACCAGAGCCGACGACGAACCCCGATTGGAATTTCTGCCAGCGCGGCTGTGGTTGATCGGCCTCGGCCATCTCGGTCAGGCTATTCTCTGGGCCCTCGGCTTGCTTCGTTACGCGGTACCGGCTGATCTATTTTTAGTTTTGCAGGACTTCGATGTCATTACCCCGGCAAGCGAGAGTACATCGATTCTGACCGAATCTGGACTGCTCGGGAAAAAAAAGACGCGCGCCATGGCCGACTGGGCCGAGCACCGCGGTTTTGGCACATCAATCATAGAGCGCAAGTTTAAATCGGATTTTCTTCGGCAACCTGACGAGCCATCGGTTGCGTTGTGCGGCGTTGACAATGCGCTCGCCCGCCAGGTCCTGGATCAGGTGGGTTTTGATTTTATCGTTGAAGCTGGCCTTGGCCGTGGTTACCGAAACTTTCGATCAATGCGGCTCCATATGCTGCCCGGACCAAGATCCGCATCGGCAATATGGAAATCAGCGGACGATACAGAAAATGTCGAGAGCCGTCCTGCTTACGAAAAGCTGCTCAATGATAGCGAGCTTGATCGCTGCGGTATAACGCAGCTGGCCGGAAAGGCGGTTGGCGCGCCATTTGTGGGCGCGGTTGCAGCATGTCTTGCGATATCCGAAATACTGCGGCTGCTTCACCGAGGAACCATACACCAGCTGATCGATCTCGATTTGCAGTCGGTCGAACACCGGTCAGTTGTGCCTCATCCTTTCGACTTCACAAAGCTGAATCCGGGTTATGTCGTAGCCGCGTAAACACCAAGCTGACGCCCATGCGAAGTCACCATTCTGAGAGTGGTGATACTGGCATACGGAGGCGCGGATGGGTTCAGGTTAACCGGCGGTGGCAGACTGTAGCCGGTTCAGTGGCTTTCTCGCTAAGACGTTTAAACGGGTATGGTATCTGGACAACAAAAACGAATGGGGCGCGAACGGGAAAAGGAGACACGACTGTGCGATGTCTAGCTAGAACGGCCCGTATCCGCCGGCGTAATGGCCGAACACGAAACGAGGACGTATGACCAGCTCTGTTAAAGCGTTTGTCAAAAAAGATTTTGTTTGAGGAGAAACGCGATGTCTGCCGTGACGATGTCAGAGGTCAGCCAGTTGGCACCCGGAGCGACGAGGAGCATCGGAGAAACGCGTTCAAGAAGGGGAGAATCGCCCAGGTGCTGCCGCACCCGGTCCGGCGGGAGGCGGCCGAGGGTGGCGAGAATCCAGCCGGAAACAATTTGCTGGGCGTGAGCCGCAGTGATAACGGTATGGAGCACTGCTTCGGTACCTACGATGCGAAGTGCCTCTGAAGCAGCCGGTGCCCTGCGGGGGTTACCCGCGACGAGATCGTGAACGAGGCGGTCGATTACGATTTGGGGTGTATCAGCGCCAAAACCGGCTATGGCATGCAGCGCGGTATTCTCGTCGGCATGATCGATGAAGGCGAGGAGATCTTCGTAACATTTGAGCCCCGCTTTGCCGAGACCCCAGACAGCGGCTTGGCGGGCTTCTTGGCCTTCGAACGCCGGATCTCTGGCAATGCTATTGAGCTGTTCGCGTGTGAAGGGGCTAGATCCAAGCTCGGTCAAAATGAATATGGCCTCCATGCGCAAGTCGGGCCTGTCGTCGTTATGCCAAATAAGCTGAGAAATACGGTCGCGCCCGAATTCAGAATCCAGCGCGGCGGCGGTGCCGGCGGCTTCCAACGCGACCCGGTGTTCGGGTTCGCGTTGGAGCAAGTCTTCAAGAGCCGGAATGACAAGTCCCCGGAGGTCATCCCGAAAACGCAGGGCTTTGACTGCTGCGTAGCGATCGACGGCCTCGGGTGATCCGAGATCGTTGAGCGGCGTATACATCTGCTGCAGGGGTACTCGAAGATCAGCAAGATTTGACGGGGCACCCGCGAGAATAGTTGTATCCGCCGTGAAGGTTTCTCCCGGAGAGATGTACGGCGTTTTGCCGCGCAAGGTGTAAGTCTGCCGGCGTGCAGGGCCTCCACTGTCGTTGAATTCAACGATGATTTTCTCGGGTGTCACTTCCAGCACCCTGCCAGCGCGGCTGGGGATAATGGCCGGCCAGGTTCGGTCCCGCTCGGCGCCCTCAGATGCAGATTTAGGCGGCCCGAGCTTCGACCCAGCGACGGCATCCCTTAACGACTTGATGTTGAAGAAGACAGCGTTTTGCGCCGGCTCTGGTCCGTCGACTGTATCGAAACATGCGACAAATGCGACAACATCGTCGTCTCTGTTTCCCGCATCCCAGGTCCGTGCCGCGTTTTGTGGAGCATCGCTCATTCTGATCTTCAGATCGGTTTTCGCCCGCACCTCGACGCGAAGGCCGGTGTTCACGCAGAGGAGATCCGGAAGACGCAAGCGTTTGACCTTGGTGGCCCAAATTTTGTTAGAGCCGCAATATCGCTCAAGTTCTATCGGTCGGAAGCCTTGTTCTTCGAGGATTCCCATCGCGCGATGAACCGCGCGGGCACCCATACTGAGAAATCGCAGGAAGCTTGTGTCGGTCTTGAAACCCATCAGCCGTTCTCCTCGGGGATAGGCTTGACCAGTTCTTCAGGGGGGATCGCGAGCGCCTTAGCGAGATGAAAAAGATTTTCGAGAGAGATGTTTCGGTGCGCGCGTTCGATGGAGCTGATGTAGGTCCGATGAAGGCTGGCGCGTTCTGCGAGCTCTTCCTGCGACATGCCCGCCGAAGTGCGGAGACGTTTGAGGTTGTACGCCAGGATCTCTTTTGGTTTAGGAATGGCGCCAGTCCCTCATTCTTTGGAAAGTCTTGCCCTAAGTAAAGAGGAATGTTACGTTTGAGTCTACAGACTCCGAGTTACGCATCTGGCAATAATCAGGAGAAAGCAGAATGAACGCAAATATGGAAGACCTCCCGGAAATCATCACGGCACCGAGGACCGATGCGATCTACAATTGCCATTCCTACCTCACCAAGGTCCCGATCGCAGCTATTCAGCCCTTCATTGAAGCATTCACCGAACCCGGGGAGGTGGTGGCGGATTTCTTTGCTGGGTCAGGCATGACCGGTCTCGCAGCCCTGAGCGTGAACCGTCGAGCTCGCCTTAGCGACATCTCCGTCCTCGGCAAACACATTGCGACGGGCTATATTACGGACGTTTCGGAAAAGCGACTGCGAAAAGCAGCAGATACAGTCTTCGCAAAGGCAAGGGTGGCTCTGGGGAGCGCATACACGACAAAGCGGGCGACCGACGGGAAACTCGTCGAGATGGTGCGCACGGTTTGGTCTTTCACGTATCAGTGTCCGTCGTGCGCTTTTGAAATGGTTTATTTCAGGCATCTGGACGGGAAGGGAACTCCGCCGAAGGTCTGTCCCACCTGTAAGGGCGAATTCACTCGGCGCAAATGGGGCCGCCTAAAAGACGTGCCCGTTGAAGTTGTTGTCCGCGGCATCGACGATAGACTGGCGCAGCAGGAACCATCGGAATACGACCAGCGGAAAATTCGCGAGGCTATCAATGATGATCGGCAGAAGGAGATCCCGTCGCTCCTGATCGACGAGCATCGGGAGATGTACAGCCGTTCGGGTTTGGGCAAAGCAGGCATGACGGAGACACACAAATTCTTCTCGCCGCGCAACGGGATTGCCCTGATAGAACTTTGGCGCGCGATTAACGAGGTCCAGGACAAGCAGTTGCGGCAGAGATTGCGCTTTGCTTTTACGGCCATTTTGCCGCGCGCGTCGAAGCGGTATCAATGGAGCGCGCAGCGTCCCCTGAACGCACAGAACCAGACCTACTACATCGCACCTGTCTACTACGAGTGGAATGTTTTTGAGCTCTTCGAGCGCAAGGTCGAAGCTGGCATCCGGGCGACCGCCGAATTATTCTCCGTGCCCGGCACGCTCTTCGATGCCGAGCAGATCAGGGATGTCACATACGAAATCACTTCGGCAGAAAAGCTAAACCATCTGAAAGACGCGTCCGTGGACTATGTGTTTACGGACCCGCCTTTCGGAAGCAACATCTTCTATAGCGATATGAACCTGTTCCACGAAGCATGGCTGGGGGAGATGACGGATCACGCTTCGGAGGCGGTGGTCCACACGACCGGGAAACGCAAGAACGGGGCCGAGGCCCGGTACGAAATACTACTGCGCAGAGCATTCGAGGAAGCTTGGCGTGTCTTAAAACCGGGCCGCTACATGTCGGTGGTGTTCGGGAATAGCAGTGGACGGATTTGGGGACTCGTTCAGCGCGCTTTGCGTGATGCCGGCTTTAAAGCAGCTCCTGCTCACGTGGCGATCCTGGACAAGGGACAGCGATCAGTAAAAGGTTTGAACTCAGGATCAGAGGGCGTCGTGACGGTCGATCTAATTCTGACGGTGCAAAAGCCAGAGCCGGGAGATAGCGTGAATGGAGTGGCGGGACTGGCCAACGGGGACACTGAATCACTGATCGAGGAAGCCGTCGCTGAGCTATCCGCGGAGCACGCGGGAAATGCTAGTTACGTTTATGCGCGGGTTCTGGCGAAGGCTATTCAAAAACATGTGATGCTGGATGATCTTCATCTAAGCGATGTGCTGATTGCTCTCCGGAACGCGGGGTATGCAGTCGATAGAAAAACGGGGATGCTCAAAAAAGTAACGATTTCAAAAAGAGAAGTCGCCTAATACTGGTCGCAACGATGAGAGAAGGGAACGACAGAGCGCAAAGCAGTTGAGTTGAGGCTCACACAATTACCGATATGCATGCCTTCAACCAGCGGCTTCTCGCCGAGGAGCTCGTCCGGGTCCGCCGTCCCGACGACCGGGAGCGTTATGCGGCGGCGCAGCGTCAAGCGCGCATCGATCCCAACCCCCACCAGATTGACGCGGTAATTTTCGCGCTTCGTCGTTTGCGCGAAGGCGGTTGCATCCTCGCGGACGAGGTTGGGCTGGGAAAAACGATTGAGGCCGGCTTGGTCATTGCCCAGAGCCGGGCGGAAGGTGCGCAGCGCATCCTGCTGATCGTGCCGAAGTCGCTGATCGGTCAGTGGCAGGGAGAACTATTAAATCTATTCGGCATTCAGGCACGCGAGAACGATGCGAGCTTCTTCGCGTCAGGCGTGTATCTTGTCGGCCGGGAATTCGCCGGCAGCGAGCGCGGTGCAACTCCTCTCGGCGCCGTGCCGCCCTTCGATCTTGCTGTGATCGACGAAGCGCACGAGATTTTCGCCGGACTACACAAAAGATACGGGCGTGACGGGATCTACGACGAAAGCTCGGATGAAGCCCTGATGGCCCATAGGGTGCGCGGCTTTCTGCGTTCAACGCCGGTGCTGCTGCTCACGGCGACACCGATGCAGAATTCGCTGGCCGAACTATGGGGCCTGGTGCAATACGTAGAGCCCACGGGCACTCTTCTCGGGGATATTACAACGTTCCGAGAAGTGTTCTGCGACGAGGACGATCGGACATTGGTCCCGGGTCAGGAACACGAGCTCCAACGGCGGCTCGCTATCGTTCTCCAGAGGACCTTACGCCGTCAGGCCCAGGAGTTTCTCGACAGGCCCTTTACCCAACGTCGCTGCAGATTGTACGAATACGCGATGAGCGATGCTGAGCGGTCGCTCTATGACGACGTGACCGAATACCTTCTGGAGCCGTCGCTGTATGCATTCGCCGGCCGACAACGGCGGCTTTTGTTGATAGGATTCCACCGGCGAATGGCTTCGTCAATCCCGGCTCTGGCCGCAAGTCTGGAGAATGTCGCCGGTCGTCTCCGTCGCCTGCAAACGGGGTTGGGCTCCGACGACACAGTGATCAACGTGCTCCGGGATCTTGAGGAGGAGGAGGACGAGAGCGAGGAGTCTTCCGGGGAATCGGCCCCGCCTGTCGATCGCACGAAACTTGCGGCCGAGCTGGTCCGCGTCGAGGGTTTCATCGACCGCGCGCGATCATTGCCGAATGATGCCAAGGCGCGCTCATTCCAGGAAGCGATCAAGGTGATTCTGGACTTGGGGCGGGACGGCCGCGGCAGCGGCAAGGCCGTCGTGTTCACCGAGTCGATTACCACCCAGGAGTATTTGCGACGCCTGCTGATGGCTATGGGCCTCGGCGATGAGGATATCACCTTGTTTCGGGGCGTTAACGATCACGAGCGTGCCAGCCAAGCCCTTGCGCGGTGGCAACAGGAGGAAGGCGCTCGCTTTGCACCGGGAGCCAAGCCGAGTCGCGAGGTGGCCGTGCGCCTTGCACTGGTGCACGAATTCCGCACGCGCTCGAAGGTCCTCATCTGTACCGAGGCGGGTGCAAAAGGGTTAAACCTGCAATTTTGCGAGACGGTTATCAACTATGACTTGCCTTGGAATCCTCAGCGCATTGAACAACGCATCGGGCGCTGTCATCGGTACAGCCAGCAGCGGGATGTCACCGTGGTCAACTTCATCGCGAGGGATAATGAGGCGCATCGACTGACCTTTGAGATCCTGAGCCAAAAGCTGGATCTGTTCGGGAAGGTTCTCGACGCCTCCGACCATGTCTTGCATGAGCCGAGGACGGACGCCCCCGAGATTTTGGTATCGGCCTTGTCCGTCGAATTCGAGAGCGACCTCCGCAGCATCTACAGCCGATCCCGCACGCTGGACGAAGTCACACGGGAGATTGCCGCTCTGCGGGACAAGATTTCAGAGCGCAGGGATGCTTACGAAAAGGAATACGAGCGGACATCGCAAATCATTGAATCGCGTTTCGACGAGAACGTGCGGAAAGTGTTCAAGCGCTTGCGCGAGGACCTGCCCGACAGTCTTGCTGACTTCGACCGGGATCTCGCCGAGCTCGTGGATGGATACCTCACAACATGCGGAGCCGCGTACAGGCGTTCCGACGAGGCTGGTCGAGTGGTATTCGACCTGGAGCCCGGCACCCCATTGCCTGTTGAGATTGGGGATGGCCGGCGGTTTGCGACAGGGGACGCAAGGGGACTAACCGACGCCGAGTCTTTGAACCTCGTGCATCCGCTGGTTGTGGCCGCGATCGCAAAGGCGCGAACATGGTCAGGTGGTGGTGCGGTCACCCTGCATCTGCCTCCAGACGCTTCTGCGGATCTGGTAGCCTTCGCTGGAAATGAGGGCCTTATTTGCGTCGTGCTGGTGGATTATCTTGGCTTCGAGCCGGTTCAGCGGCTCATCGCGGCGGCAGTCGTTTCAAGCGGCCCGATCGATCCATCGCTCGCCGCCAAAATTGTGCGCCTGCAGGCAACCGACGGCCCAGTATTCAAGGCTCCTGTGGACGCCCAGTGGCTCGATGATGCGGTGGACGAAGCCGTCTTCGTCGACCAGCGACAAGTCGAGGAAGGTGAACAAAAACATTTCGAGCAGGCCATCGGTCAGCTTGAGCGTTTCGTTGAGGACAAAATTCTGGTGTGCCGCCGCGAGCGAGCAAGCATCGCTGAAAAGCTCCGGTCCGCGCGGGCTCGACGTGATGAGGTTGTCGGCTCCACCGCAAGAGACCGAATCGAGGCGGAAATCTTTAAACTGGCAATCAGGGAAGAGAGTCTCGAACGCCGGATTGGCGCTTTGGAATCCAGAGAGGACGAGGTTTACAGAAAATGGCGCGACGAATACCACGAGCTTCGTTACCGAGCGCCGACGGTGACTCGGCTGTTCCAGGCCGCGTTCAAGATATCGGCACCGCATCCGGAGACGTCGTGCTGAGGCTTCTGCACACGGCTGACTGGCATCTTGGGCGACGCTTTCCATCGTTCCCGGACGAGGGGCAGAAAAAGTTGTCGCGGGCACGTATGGATGTGATTTCGACGATTCTCGATGTCGCGCGACGTAACGCGGTAAATGCTGTGTTGTGCGTCGGAGATATATTCGACGATTCGGACCCGGCCCCGGACTTTTGGGAAGGGCTTGCAAGGACGTTCCGAAACCATGCTGGTAAACATCCGCCGCTTTTTTTGATTCCTGGCAATCACGATCCCCTGACGCCGGAGTCAGTGTGGGCCCCAGGTCACTCGTTTCGAGCTAGGCTTCCCGAGTGGGTGCACGTGGTCGACCGCGATGATTTCGTGTATGAGCTGGGGCCTAACGCGGTCTTATACGCGCGGCCGTGCCGATCGAAGGCAGGCGAGAACGATCTGGCGATGGCGCTGCCCGCGCGCGAACCCGGAGATGAGCGACTCCGCATCGGTTGCGTTCATGGTTGTACGTTTGACATTGACGGCTACCAGACGAATTTTCCCATTCGCCGGGATGCAGGCGTGCAACGCGGCCTGGATTATCTTGCAATAGGCGACACGCATTCGTTCCGCGACGTCACCGAGAACCTCTCTGTCCCCACCGTATATCCGGGCGCTCCGGAACCTACAGGCTTCGACGATGCCGGCGCCGGTCGCGTCGCGCTCGTTGCGTTATTCAGGCGCGGTTTGCGCCCCCGCGTCGATGCCGAGCCGGTTGCCTTTTGGCGGTGGATCGACGTGCGGTGCCATGACATGAATGAGCTCCGTAGCTTACTGACCACACCGGATCTGGATCGCCATGTCGTCAGACTTCATCTCGATCTTACCGTTTCTCTGTCGGAGGAAAGTGAGGTCGAGCGGATACTGCGCGATCTCCAGGGAACCGACGCAACACACGGCCGCGTTGGCGTCTTGATTGTCGACCGAGCCGGGCTGCGGTTGCAGGTTGGCTCCGGGGACGCTTTCCCCGATGACCTTCCGCCGGTGCTCAAAAACACCGTGGCGCGACTTGACCGGCTCATCGCGGACGCAACAGACGAAGCTGAAAAATCGAGAGCGACACGGGCTCTGGCGCATCTTTACAAACTGCTGCAGAGCCATGACACGAATGGCGGTCGCGGTTTATGAGGCTCCTTCGGCTGCGCATCACGAGCTTTGCCGCGATCGGGAACGTGGACGTAGAGTTCGGGCCCGGACTCAATGTACTGTACGGGCCCAATGATCTCGGAAAATCCACTGTGGTGGCCGCCATCCGCCTGGGCTTGCTGCTTCCTCATACATCGACACATTGCGACCAGTACATCGGGTGGACTGGGGCCGACGATCCGATTGTCGAAGTGACGTTCCAGACTGAAGCGCAACGCATCTGGCGCGTAAGGAAGCAGTTCGGCAAGGGCGGATCGTCCCTTCTGCAGGAATCGAAGAACGGGCAGGACTTCGATGATCTGGAGCGCGGGAGGAGGGTGGATGGTACGCTGCGGGAGATTCTGCGTTGGGGCATTCCGGAGCCGGGCGGGTCAGGCGGCGCTAAGGGATTGCCTACAAGCTTCCTCGCGACAGCGCTCTTGTCTCCTCAAGATGACGTGAGCGCCGTTCTTCACGATAGCTTGCAGGGTGATCTAACAGGCAGTGGCAAAGAACAGATAGCCGCGGCATTGCAGGCGGTCGCACAGGATCCGCTTTTCCTCGCCCTGCTGAGAAGCACCCAGGCGCAGCGGGATAAAGCTTATACCGACAAGGGCGCGAAAAAAACCGCCAAGGGCAGCGTCTTCAAAGATGCCGCCGAGCGACTGAACGAAACGCGGGACGAGAAAGAGAAGCTTCACAAGATCGTGGCTGAGTCAGAAGGCGCAGAGAGACAGTTGCGGGAGCTGACGGAGAGACGCACGCAGAAGCAGGAGACGTTGGCTGGAGCCAAAACCCTCGTCGAAAACCTTGAGCTGCTTGCGTTGCAGGCAACGTGCCGATCAGTCGCGGCAGAACGAGTGCGAGTCGCACAGGAAGAAGTGCTGCGCATCCGAAAAATCGGGACAGACGTGGGGGCGGCGGAAGACAAGGTCGCGGAACTGCTCCGGAAGATCACTGGAGCGGAACAGGCGCTGACAGTTGCGCGAGGCCAGCAAGCGGAAGCGAGCGCCGCACTCGAAGCTGCAGAAGAAGCCGCGCGGGCAGAAGGATCTGATCCAGGCCTCACCGATACGGTTGTTCGTCAGCAGCTTGAAATTCGAAAGTCTGCGGCCGAGCAGGCGACGCGCGACGCGCAGCAACGGATAGATGCTGCTTTAGCTGCACAGAAGCTTATTAATGCCGTCAGCGCAGCAGAACTCGAGCTTCGGGATCAACAGGCAAAAGCCGATAAGGCGGTTGAGTCCGCAGCCAAAGCGAGGGCAATAGCGAAGGCTACTGAAAATGGACTTCAACGATGCGACTTGCTTGAGCGTGCTCTGGACGTTCACGCCGCCGATAAGCAGGCCGCTGAAGCGCGGGCCACAGTCGACAAAGAGGCTGCTCTCCGCAGCCGCTTGGAGACGACCTCCAGCGAACGCCTGGTATTAACCGGTCGGCGGTCTGCGATTACTGTTCCGGCTCATGGGGCGCTCGGGCCGATGCGTAAGCTCGCCACTGATCTGGCGGCCGCGAGGGGCGCGCTCGACGTCGGCTTCGTGGTGACGGTGAGCCCAAAAAGTAGCCTCGCTCTACGCGTTCGAAAGGATGGGAAGAAGGCCGAGGCGAAGTCTACCGCCAAATCCCTAGAGATCGAAGCCAACGGGGAGGTTGAGATTGTCATCGCGGACGTCGCAACGGTGCACGTTCGCGGAGGTCGGCGCGAGGCGCAAGAGAAGGCCCAGGCCTTGGAGGTTAGTTGGGCCAGGGAAGTGGAGCCGCATCTTAATGCCGCCGGAGTCACGGACCTGGACGGTCTCGACGCGAAGATCGCCGAATGTCGAGAGCTGGATGCCGGCATCAAGGCGAATGATGTAGAAGGGGAGTCGCTGCGCGGCCAGATTGGCGCACTCGCCGGAGCAGCGGAGGCATTGCGCGCCGCATCGAACCGGGCGGAGACCTGCCGCGGTGCGCTCGGAGACGTATCGCTTGACACCCTGGCTACTGATCTCAAGGCGCTTGGAACCGATCCAATCGCAGGATTACGAAAGCGTCGCCAAGCGTTATCAAAGGAGGCCGAAGGAGCACACGCACTCGCCAACGATGCGGCGAACGCCCAGACACTAGCAGACGAACGCACGCGGCACTCAAGGATAGCGCTGGATGCGGCCGTCGCATCGCGAGATGGAGCGATGGCGGCCTTCCCTGAAGGGGTGGCTGCGGCATTGGTCGCCGCAAAGGCTGCACTCGCGGCTAGTATTGGCGAGAAAGACCGGGTGTCCGCGGAGTTTACTTCGTTGGAGCATACGATACAGGAGAGGAAAACACGGATCGACGCGGTCCTCGCCAACGCTCGCGAGAATGCCGCAAATACCACGATTACCGTCGATAAGGCGCAAGGGGACCTAACCACGGCGAAGACCGACCACGCATTGCACGACGGCGGACTGA
>Ga0182012_10002975_pt1 | contig 18215 bp, 15 predicted proteins | sample 612S2SmetaG_FD_120486 | JGI IMG/M metagenome (GOLD analysis project Ga0182012, IMG submission 120486) | Permafrost microbial communities from Stordalen Mire, Sweden - 612S2S metaG | ecosystem: Environmental > Terrestrial > Soil > Wetlands > Permafrost | place: Sweden: Stordalen | collected...
ACGCAATCGCAAAGGAACAGGACGCCCTATTCCGTTCCGCAAAAAACGCCGATTCTTCGCCTTTTGCAGGGTCTAATCCAACCGGCGCGCCCACGCCATACACCCAATTTCCACCCTTTCTCACCGCCGAAGAACGGAGAAAAATGAACAAGGCCGCCTAAAATCCATTCAAAATATCGCGCCACAAAACAAGCCGCACAAGCCCGCGCCCTACGTGTATCCAGTCATAAATCCCGATCCCCGCTGCGCGTTTTTGCGCTACACTGGCGAGAACCTATGAAACTTTCACATATCTGTAGCCTAATCGCCTTGGCCGGATTGACGATTGCCTTCGGTCGGCAGTTCGCGTCGGTTCCCGAACAAGGGCGGTCCATGACCGTCACCAAATACGGAATTGTGGCGGCGCCCCAATTTCTTGCTGCACAGGCAGGCTCCGAAATTTTGCGGGCAGGCGGCAATGCGATCGATGCGGCTATCGCGGCGAATGCCGTAATGGGGGTAACCCAACCATATGTGAACGGCATGGGTGGCGACCTTTTCGCGGTCATCTACGAAGCGAAAACCGGTAAACTCTACGGTCTTAATTCAAGTGGCTGGACGCCGAAAGCGCTCACTCTTGAATATCTGAAGGCGCACAACATCGACAAGCTCAATCCCATCGGCGTTCACACCATTACCGTTCCTGGCTGCGTCGCTGGTTGGGATGCGCTGCAGAAGCGCTTTGGCAGTTTACCCTTTAAACAATTGTTGGGCCCGGCGATTTATTATGCCGAGAATGGCTTCCCACTTGCCGAAAAGAATGCACGCTATTGGAAGGCGAAGGCCTTACTCAACCAGCCCGGTTATGCCGAAACATATTTACCAGGAGGCAATGCTCCTGGGCTCGGAGATGTTTTCAAGAATCCGGCCCTGGGCGAATCGCTGCGTCAAGTGGCCTCGCATGGACGCGACGCTTTCTACAACGGCAAGTTGACCGACGCCATGGTGAGCTTCCTCCAATCGCAAGGCGGCAATCACACTAAGGAAGACTTTGCCGACTACCAACCGGAATGGGTTGAGCCGATTTCCACTACGTATCACGGTTGGAAAGTTTACGAACTGCCGCCCAACGGCCAAGGCATTGCCGCGCTTTCCATGTTGAACATCATGGAACATTTTCCGTTGGCCAAGTACGGCCACAATTCGGCCGATGCGCTGCACGTCATGATTGAAGCGAAGAAGCTGGCTTACGCGGACATGGTTCATTACGTGGGCGATCCGCGCTTCGTCAAGGTGCCAGTGCCGCAGATGCTTTCAAAAGATCTCGGTGCTGAACGCGCCAAGCTGATTCAAATGGACCACGCTGCTTGCCAGGTGATGCCATCGCAGATTACTCAGGACTTGAATTCGCGCGGACACTCAACTATTTATCTTTCGGCCATCGATAAAGATGGCAACATCGTTTCGCTGATTCAGAGCAATTACGCTGGCTACGGCACTGGCATGGTCGCACCTGGCGTTGGCTTTTCGTTCCACAATCGTGGCGCGGGCTTCGAACTGACGCCCGATAAACCAAATTCGATTGCTGGACATAAACGGCCGCTACACACCATCATTCCCGCCTTCATGGAAAAGGACGATATTCATATCGGCTTCGGCATCATGGGCGGATGGAATCAAGCACAAGCCCACGCGCAGTTTGTCGCCAACGTTGTCGATTACGGCATGAACGTGCAGGCTGCCTTGGAAGCAGCGCGCTTTACCAAGGGCACTTTCGATGGCTGCGACGTCACTATGGAAGAGCGCGTTCCGGTTAGCGTGCGCGAAGACTTGATCAAGCGCGGCCACGATCCGAAAATTCTTGAGCCATTCTCATTTAGCGTGGGGCAAGGCGAGGCCGTCATGCGCGACGCTAAGCGCAACGTGAACTTCGCTGGCGCCGATCCCCGCAGCGATGGGTTGGCCATTCCACAAGGTCCACCCGCAAACTAACGTCAAAGTTCATCGCCACCAGCGAAGGGGCCTCGCACTCCTCACCCCGTCGCAAAACTACACTTTGCGCGCGGTCATCTTGCGCTCCAGTAGCTCGATAAATGCTGCTTCGTTTTCCAACTCGAATTCGATCTCAAGCCAGTACAGATCGAGGGTTCCCAACGCCGACTCCATGTGGTTCGGGCAATTAATGCGGTCTTTCTCAGTCGTCACTAGCATCTCTGCCCCATGCTCTTTGGCCTGATGAGCAAGGCAGTAAATCTCTGTCGGCTTGTAGCTGTGGTGATCATCGAACGACCAGCGGAACACTACCTCCAGGCCAATCGATTCTAAAGTCGACCAAAAGTTGTCGGGATTACCAAGACCGCAAAACGCGCCCACCCGCTTACCGGGCAGCGTCGCTAGCGATTCACCGCTGCAGTACTCGCGCCAGCTCCGCGATATAAGACGAGTGCGAAACGCTGGTGCATTCGGGTTATATTCGCGCAGGCGCTTGCGAATATAGTCGAAGCGTAGGTCGTTTTGCGCTCGAGTGACGATGAAGGCACCCGCCCGGCTCAAAGCGGTCAGCGGCTCGCGCAAACGGCCCAGCGGGACCAGCGCTTCCTGGCCAAACGGATCGAGCCCATCAATAACGACCACATCAAAATCCCGATCCAAACTGGCATGCTGAAATCCGTCGTCCAGCAGCAGCACGTCGGTTGCGGGAAACTGGCGCATCAAAATCTGTCCAGTCTCATAGCGTTTCGCTCCAATACCGATGGGCGCCACGCCGGCCCTTAGAAAAATCTGCGCTTCGTCGCCGGTCATCAGGGCCGATGCTTTCGCGCCCGGCGGCAACACAATGCTTTCGGCGGGAAACCGTCGTCCATAGCCGCGTGTCAAGATCGCTGGAGAATGCCCATGAGCTTTGAGCGAAGCGGCCAGATAGTTAGTGAATGGTGTCTTGCCCGATCCGCCGATAGTGATTCCGCCAACGCTCACCACAGGCACTGGCAACGGCATCAACCCCGCGGCGCGCCGCTCAGATCCGCTTCGTTTTAGTTTGCCTCCCCATTTCCAAAGGAGAGCAAGCGGGCTCAATATGAGGCGCGCCAGAAAACTGCGTGGCTTGCGCCAGCTACTCGAATGAAACAACGGCCATAGACGGTCGGCGATTGCTTCCGATACGCCTTGCTGGCTGCGGACAAACTGTTGCGCACGCTTGCCCATGTCCGACGCGCGCCGTGGATTCAGCAGCAGATCTCTGATGGCAGGGAGCAAGTCTTCTGCCCGCTGGATTTGCACAATCGCTTGGTGTTCGAGAAAGTCGCGCGCAATCACTTCGAAGTTGAACATGTGCGGACCTACCACAACCGGCACGCCCGCCGCGGCCGGCTCGATAATGTTGTGCCCTCCGCGAGGCGCAATGGAACCGCCAACGAACACGACGTCGGCCAGCGAATACAGCCCCGCCAGTTCGCCGATGCTATCGAGCAGAATAATGCCCGGCAACTTCAGCGTCGAATCATCGCGCAACGCCGTACGGCGCAAGAATGGAATGCCCGACACCTTAAGTTTGTTCGCCACTTCCGCGAAGCGTGCGGGCTGTCGCGGCGCAATAATCAGCAGCAACTTGGGAAATTCGCGCGACAGTTGCTTGAATGTGTCAATGACAATTGCGTCTTCGTCAATGGCGTGGCGCGTTAAGCTGCCGCGCTCGTTGGGTCCAACGGTGGAAGCTGCAATCCAGACTGTTTCCGCCCCAAAAGTTTCGAAAGACGCTTGCGCTTGTTGAGCCACGGCTTCATACTTAAGGTTCCCCAAGATCGAGAGCCGCTGCGCTGGCACGTCCAATTGACAGTAACGATCAAAGTCAGTTGTGCTTTGCACAATAACGCAATCGGGCTGTTTCAGAATGGGCGAGAAGAACCAGCGCCACGCGTGATATTGCGGCCAGGTGCGGTTCGAAATCCGGCCGTTCACAATCGCCAGGCGCGCGCCGCTGCGATGAACCTCCGAATAAAGGTTGGGCCAGATTTCTGTTTCGAGTACGATAACCAGCGCTGGTCGCAGTGTCCGCAGCGTGCGGCGAATAAACGATGCGAAATCAATGGGCGTGTAGATGATCCCGTCAACCAACGATCCGGCTTGCTTTACAGCGGCCTTGCGGCCGGCAATCGTCGCGGTAGAGAGATAGAAAGGAATACTCGGTTGCTGGGCGCGCATGCGACGAATGAGCGGCAGCGCGGAAGCTACTTCGCCCACCGATACTGCATGCAACCAGATGCTGCCGGGCTTCGTCCGAGAAAAGGATTGAGGTAGAAAACCGAGTCGCTCCCGGAAATGGGCGCGATACGCCGGGCGGAAAAGAAGTCTGCCTACGAAATAGCAGAAGATAAAAGGGAATGAAACGTATTGAATTAAGCGGTAAAGGAAGAGGGCGCGCGTGATTCGAGGAACTCGATTCTTGATTCTGAGTATAGCGTCTATGGCTACGCTTTTGTTGGCGTCGCCATTCAGCGATGAAAAGGCCTTCCGAGCCGGGAAGGCAGCCGACTACGCGCACCAGGCGTCTGAACAGGTGATTGTCGGGGCCAAAGCGTTCGACAATGCCGACCTAGTGGCAGACGCGTTCGGCCACAAAGCGGACCTCTTGAAGTACGGCGTGCTGCCCGTCCTTGTAGTAGTTGAGAACAAACGTGACCGCGCCGTCGATTTGAAGGAACTGGAAGTGAGTCTGGTTGCTTCTGACGGCAGACACGTGGCCGCAGTCAGCCCAGACGACGTGCCCTTCATCGCCACCGATGGACATCGTCGGCCTAAGCAGCCCGGAGTTGGATTGCCGATCCCGTTGCCCAAGAAGAAAAATCCTCTCGGCGGTCCGGAGATTCAGGACAGAGCATTCACTGCGAGAATGGTGCCAGCAGGTGACTCGGCGAGTGGCTTCTTCTATTTTGAGGCGCAGTCGGAAGTTGGTGACAGTATCTACGTCAATGGCATGAAAGATGCCCGTAACGGGAAAGAAATCCTGTATTTCGAGTTCCCGCTGAAAAAAGACGATTCGAAATAAGAGCTATAACGAGCGCAAAAAGTTTACCAAGTCTTGCTTCTGTTGTTCCGAATAGCCAATGGCATATCGGCGGTCGTAGAACTCCACGACTTCGCGCAGAGTAGCTGCCGAACCATTTGAAAAATAGGGCGCCCGCGCCGCGAGGCCGCGAAGCTGCTGCATCACGATAGCGCCCACATCGGAGCACTTGCCGGTAATAAGTGCGCGACCCGGATCTTGCGTGTAAATCACTTTGCCGTCGGCGTTGCAGGTGACGCGGAAGAGCGGCAGATCAGCGGCCTCGCGCGCATAGGGTTGCGTGGTGGTGCCAATGTCCAGCGCCCGGGTCGAGCCCGCCGCATGGCAGGTGGCGCAGCGCTCGGCAAATAGCTCGTTGCCGCGAGCCACAGAAGCTCGGAAATTCAGTTGTACGCCCGCAGCGCTAGGATTCTTCCAAAGGTCGAACGACGCTGGCAAAGCAACCTCACCACTGAAGCGTGGCGCTTTTCCAGCAGCAAGATTCTCCGGACCCAACGCGATTGGCCCGCCGCGCTCATTCAGCAGACCACCCCGATCATCAGCGCTCTGCGCCACAAAAACCTGCTGCTCAAAATCAACGATCTGACGCAATTGCGAAGCCGTCGGATGGTCCTTCGCTTCCTCGTGCACGAGTGCGGCCGTAATGGCCTGGGATTCAAGAGAAGGCTCGCGGCCATCAGTCATAAGGTTGAGTTGCGGCACATACTTGAAGTTCGCAACCATTCGCGGACGACGGTAAACCGAAACACTCGGCTGCGCGCTATTCAAGCCATAGACCGGACTTGTGTTGCAACCCGTGGGATCTCGCACCACTTCCAGCTTGAAATCAGGCGGGTTCTTAGACGGCCACGGCAGATAGATGCGAATCAGTCCACGTGTCAGCAGCAGAGAGTGTGATGCCATAGCATTCTGCGGAAGATCGGGACAGTTGGAGCCATCAATCGCCGCGAAAACGGCATCGCGTCCTTGTGTCTCTGCCCAACGCTGGCGCAGGGCGGCGGCCGCAAGGCTCATGGCATTCGACGGCTGATGGCACGTGATGCAAGCACGTCCATTGGTTCCCAGGGATTCGAAAAAAGCGTGTCCAGAAGGATTGACGTTACCCGAAAAACTCAGAATCGTCACCAACCCGTCAGCGTCGTCATAGTCTTCTTGGATTGGAAATACTACGCCCCTGCCGGCTTCCCACCAGACACGTCCCGGTCCATAGGAGCGCCGGCTTTGCGCCACCAAAGCGGCGGCAAGGCATACTGCAAAAAGGATGATGCCGTTGCGTAATCTCTTCATGCCGTGTGACGCTAGTATCGCAAATTTCCGCGCGAATCGAACCAGCTAACTGGCCCATCGAATGAGGTAATGCCTGCAAATTCGACTTTGCCCACTTACTTTATCTCGCACGGCGGCGGTCCGTGGCCCTACATGAAAAATGAGATGCCAGGGGTTTGGGATAAGTTGGAGGCCTCGCTGAAAGCAATGCCCCGAGAGTTGGGTGTCACTCCGAAAGCCGTATTGGCGATCTCTGGGCACTGGGAGGAACCCGACTTCACGGTGATGTCTAGCCCGCAACCGCCGATGATCTACGACTATTCCGGATTTCCAGAGCATACTTACCGCGTGAAATATTCAGCTCCGGGTGCGCCTGACATAGCTCAGCGTGTTCAAACCCTTTTATCCGAGGTTGGCTTTAAGATCGGCTTGGATGATCGGCGCGGGTATGACCACGGGGTGTTTGCGCCTTTCTTTGTCATCTATCCCGACGCCCATGTGCCGATTCTCCAGTTATCCATCCGCGCCGATTATGATCCGGCAGCTCATCTCGCGGCCGGGCGAGCGTTGGTGCCGTTAAGAAGCGAAGGCGTTTTGATTGTGGGCAGTGGGCTTAGTTATCACAACATGCGGGGCTTTGGTCCAAGAGGCGCTATAGCATCGCGCGAATTCGACAATTGGCTAAACTCCACCGTTTGTGAGTCGCGTGGCACTGAGCGGAGCAACAAACTCATGCATTGGGAAGCCGCTCCCGCCGCGCGTTCGGCGCACCCGCAGGAAGATCACCTGATTCCACTCATGGTTGCAGTAGGGGCCGCGGAGCAGGATCAAGGCGAGTGCACGTACCATGAGGATGCTTTCATGGGCGGAGTTACTGTTTCGAGCTTCCGTTTTGGTGGTGTTGCAGCAGTACTATAACTTTTATGCGTTCTGCTAGTACCAATCCTAATTCCAAGCTCGCGATTGGTAAGCCTTAGACTTAACTCATGAAACTGTCGCGTAGGCGACTGTCGCTGCCCGATATCACCCGATCAGATGATAGACGCGGCAAGTTAAATCAGGCTATCTTTAGAAATATCGTGAAAAGAATCGTGACGAAATCGACGGCAGCTCTCAATGATTTTTGTCCATGATCCGCTAAATGCCGACACAAACCGAGTAACTCGTTCGCCTGGGCGATTTCATTTTATCCGTAAGAACGCGCCGGCGATCATTTTCCTCATCGCGTTTGTGGTTCGTCTCTCACCTCTTCTCGGAGTAGTTGAAGACCGCTACCGAATAGGAAGTGAGATGTCTCAAGTAGCTCAAAACATAGTTCAATTTCATTCCTTTTTGGATCCTTACAAGGAGTCGGGAGACGTTCGGAGGCCTACCGGCCATGTTATGCCCGCATACCCGCTCATCTTAGCCAGCATCTACGCCGTTATTCCGTCTCGTTCGCATGCCGACACGGTGATCCACGTCATAACCTGTTTTATCTCCGCACTTGCGTATGCATTACTACCCTTTGCCGCCGGCAGCCTTGGCTTACGTCGCTCCGTCGGGGTTGCTGCGGGAATTGTAGGTGCCCTGTTACCCTTTCACCTACGTCTAGAGGAGGAGGGCTCTTGGGACGCGGCCTGGACATCGCTGGCGTTTCTACTTCTCGCGTGTTGGAGTGTTCGGGCTTGGCGCGCACGCGACCTAACTACAAAGTGGTCTGTCTTGAATGGCCTGGGTTGGGGTGTAAGCATCCTCTTTTCAGCGACTATGTTGGCAGTCTTTGTCACGACTCTCACGGCGCGAGTTTTAATTTTTTGCAAGTCCGATCTGAGGCGTTGTTTGTATTCTTGCAGTCTGACCGCAGCTGCGGCCTCATTCATGCTGGCTCCCTGGGTAGTTAGGAACGAGTTCGCATTTCACCGCTTCGTACTAACTCGAACGAATTTGGGTCTTGAGCTCTTTTTGTCAAATAATGACCTGGCATCTCCCACTCTCGATTTCCAAGAGAACCTTGCCGCCATGACTCGCTGGCACCCTAGGAGCAGTCTCGCCGAAGCGCGCGAAATCCGGAGAGTTGGCGAAATTGAATATAACCACGAGAAGCTTCTTTCGGCATTTGCCTGGATAAGTTCTCATCCGCGGCACTTTGCATTACTAACACTCGCCCGGATCCGAGAGTTCTGGTTCCTATCGAATCCTGCGCCTATTAAGTCAGTGTTACCGGCGTTGTTCACTGTAATGGGCTGGACTGGCCTGTTCCTCATTCGGAAAAAGCAGCCTGAGGCATTTTCGTTCCTGATCCTTAGTATTATTTCTTATTCCTTTGCTTATTACTTCATTCAGGTAAGCGCCCGATACCGATATCCGATCGACTGGATTTTTCTTCTCTTCAGCGCGGTCGCCATTGAGGCGCTCTTGCTTCGGCTCGGCGTGCTGCGGGCAGCTGCGCCGCAGATAGCGTCTGTCGCGAAGCAATATACTCAAAGAACATGACTACTGATGAGCGGCTTCAATTCTTGCTCCAGTCCACGGAGTCTCTACACTCCAACGTTCAAAGGTTTGTTTGCAACGGTTGACGCACTGTCGGCTAAAGTCGAAGCAGTGACCGCCTCGATAGCAGATCTGAAACACGTGGTTCAGATCGACGCCGACAACATTCGCCGCCCCGCCAATTGAGGCGCATTGATCAACTGCTGGATCGTTTCGAACACATATTGGACTCGCCCGTCTTGCTCGCTTTGCCGCCATTCAAGCTGGTCGAGCCGTCGGGCAAGTTCTTCGTGCGTGGCCAAGAGTTGGCGGAGTCGGACGAAGGTGCGCATGATCGCGACGTTGATTTCCACGGCGCGCTTGCTGGTCAAAACCCCAGAAAGCATGGCTATCCCGTGTTCGGTGAAGGCATAAGGGAAGTAGCGGCGGCCACCTCGATTTTCGTCGGCGTTTTTTGAGGTGCCAAATTGGAACTCAAAGATTCCGCCTCTTCCGCGGTGAGCTGAAACATGAAATCGTCGGGAAAGCGGTCGATGTTACGGCGAACAGCTCGGTTTAATGCCTTGGTTTCAACCTGATATAAGGCTGCCAGATCCGAGTCCAACAACACCTTCTGCCCACGGATCACCAGAATCCAGCTTTCCAAGCCTCCGGTCTCAGCCGCTCCCGAGCCGACCACCCTCGCACTAACAGGTCTCGCGATTCTCGGATTGGTCGGCGCTCAGCGCAACCGCAATTGGAAGCCTTAAAGATACGCTTTCATTCGGGTGGCGTCGGCACACGACGCTACTCGGCGGAGCTGACCAACTGGGATGTCGGGAAACCTATACTGCGCTTCGGCTCAACGGGCAACGGCTCTGGCTCAGGTGCTTTAATCAATTGCTGGATTGTTTCGAACACGTACTGAACGCGACCGTCTTGCTCGTTTTGACGCCATTCGAGTTGGTCAAGACGGTGAGCGAGTTCTTCGTGGGTGGCCAGAAGTTGGCGGAGACGGACGAAGGTGCGCATGATGGCGACGTTGACTTCGACGGCACGTTTGCTTGTTAGGACGCCCGAGAGCATGGCTATGCCCTGTTCGGTGAAGGCATAGGGGCGGAATCGGCGTCCGCCTCGGGTTTCGTTTGAGATGCCAATTTGGCATCTCAAAGACTCCAACTCTCCGGGCGAGAGTTGGAACATGAAGTCTTCTGGGAATCGGTCGATATTGCGGCGAACAGCCCTGTTTAGAGCGCCGGTCTCAACTTGATAAAGCGTCGCCAAATCCGAATCCAGTAAGACTTTGTGCGCCCGGATCACCAAAATCCGACTTTCTACCAACGCCACCGGCGCGATTTCTGCAGTAGACATCGTTCTTAACTCCAATCATTTTGACTTTGAGGTGACAATTTGGAACCTCAAAAGCTAGCTCCAATAATTCCTATCCAGATTCCTGAACTGAACCGCCTCCGCAATATGTTTCGCTGCCACGTTCGGCGAATGATCTAAATCTGCAATCGTCCTGGCCACGCGTAGCAACCGGTCATGTGCCCGTGCCGACAAATTCATGCGGCGCATGGCCATTTCGAGTGTCTTTTCGCCGGTTTCGTCGAGGGCACAAACGGTGCGGAGTTGGGACGGTGGGACTTGGGAGTTATAGTAGCCGCGGTCGCGCTGGATTTGGCGGGCGGATTCAACGCGGGCGCGGATTTCGGCGGAAGAGGTACCGACTGTTTGGCTGCGTAACTCTTTATATGCGACGGCAGGGACCTCAATGTGAAGATCGATGCGATCAAGCAACGGCCCGCTAACCTTGGCGAGATAGCGCTGAATAATGCCCGGCGTGCAGCGACACTCCCGCGTGGAATCACCGTAAAAACCGCATGGGCATGGATTCATCGCCGCCACCAGCATGATCCGCGCTGGGAACGTGAGTGTTCCATTACTCCGCGCCAGACTTACAGATCCTTCCTCGAGCGGTTGCCGCAATTGCTCCAGCACACCGCGCGGGAATTCCGGTAACTCATCTAAAAACAGCACGCCTTGATGCGCTAAACTCACTTCACCCGGCCGCGGACTGCCACTTCCTCCGCCGATCAAACCGGCATCCGAAATCGTATGGTGTGGTGCGCGGAATGGACGCTGCCGCAAAATGCCAATGCCAGGTGGCAGCACGCCCGCCACGCCGTGCACCTGAGTCGCTTCCAGCGCCTCGCGAAAGGTGAGCCGTGGCAGAATTCCCGAAAACCGCCTCGCCAGCATCGTCTTTCCGGAACCTGGCGGCCCGATCATGAGTACGTTATGACTGCCAGCTGCGGCAACTTCTAGTGCGCGCTTCGCCATCGTCTGGCCGCGCACATCACTAAAATCTGGGAAGTTCGCATCTGGTTCGGCGGTCTCAACGAAGCTCGGTTTCACCGGTTCAAAGCCAGCGGGCTCGTTCAAAAACTGCACCACTTCCGCCAAGTGCTTCAAGCCGAATACACGAATGCCTTCCGCCACGGCCGCTTCGGCTGCATTCTCAACGGGCAGCAGCAAGTTCCGAATTCCTCGTTTCGCCGCGCAAACCGCAATGGATAGAGCTCCGCGAACTGGGCGCAAACTACCATCGAGCGACAACTCGCCCACTACCATGTATTGCTCCATGGAACCGAACAACCCCATGGCTCCGAGAATGGCCATTGCCATCGGCAGATCGAATCCGGCGCCTTCTTTGCGAAGGTTCGCGGGGGCCAGGTTGATCGTGACCGATTTGCTTGGATAGCCGAAACCTGAATTGAGCATGGCCGACTTAATGCGCTCGCGGCTTTCCTTCACAGCGGCGTCGGGCATGCCTACCGTAACGAAGTCTCGTTGTGTACCGCTCGGGTACATGTCTACTTCCACGTCAACTACGTGTGCGTCAATGCCCTGAATAGCGGCGCTAAAAGTGCGAAACAATGCCACACAGTGCTAGTAGGGGCTTAAGAGGATGTATCTCAAGAATTTGGGTTGAAGAGAAGAAAAGGGGTTTTTCGTGAAACGACGCCAAGAGAGAGCGAACTCGGTATTGTAAGCCATCTTACACGCAGAAACTTATGGCGAATTGTTGGCTAAGATTTCGCTGATGCCCTTAGCCGCTAAGGTCAATTTCGTGATAGATTGACGGGATGGATTTGGATTAGGTGAATTACTAACTGCCTGATTAGAGGTCCATGTTACAAGTAGGAAGTTTCATCATGAAAACTAGTTTCTGCGAACCCATCGTTTCATCATCCCAATTTCACTGCTCCGCCAAGTCAAGGATCTCTCTCTTTAGTTTCCTTGTCCTGATTGCACCGGTTTCAATGTTAGCCGCACCGCTCACTGTTACGAGCTATTCTATGCCAAATGGCGGGACGGGAACTTATATTTATCAAGACACAACCTACAGCAATTGCCCTGGAAGCGATTGCACTTCGACGGGTGCCGCACTGAGTGGCGGTACTGGGAAGCTCACGGACGGTGTGCTTCCTTCGGTGGATTGGGATAGCGGTGTTAACCCAACGTCTTGGGTTGGCTGGTCCAACGCCGAGACGAATGGAGCGAACCCTACGGTGACCTTCAATTTTGCAAGTTCAGTGACCGTTAATTCTGCTTCGATTTGGTTTGACAACACTTTGGGCTATGGAGGGGTTGACGCTCCCGCGTCGGTGTCGATAGACGGGGTCAATTATGTTGTGACTCCAAGCAACGTCTCGGGACCACAGAGCTTCACCGTTTCAGGGCTTAATCTTACTGGGAGCAGCATAAACATGCAATTCTTCCAGGGCGCCGATCAATGGATTATGATTGGCGAGGTAGCTTTCAATGGGTCGAGTACGTCCTCTACACCTACACCTGAGCCAAGTACTTTCTTCATGGGATGCGGACTGCTCGTTGCGACGTTGGCAATGAACTATCTACGCTCCAAACGGGCTTAGACGCGGTAAGGCTCACAAGCAAGGATAAAGGGGAGCGCGTCGGATGGCGTTCCCCTGGAAGCCGCAACCCTCAGCTTGATCGCATCATTCGGCGCATGAACCAAATCCTGCTTTTACGAATTCCCAAATTAGCCCTGCAGTTGGCTCCTGTGTTCCTTCTGTTTTGTTGTCCCATATTGCCGCAAAGTCATGAAAACGGAAAAAAGAAATCACCGCCGCCCGGGTCCGATTGGCACTTTGTTCGTCACGTCGACGTTAACGCCCCCTGCAAATTTGCGGCCGTATATCAAAGAATCAACGAAGACAAAACAGACCCGCGCGTGGCGTTCATCGAAGTCTCGCGTTTTGTGCACGTTGAAGAGAAACTAAATTTCCGCGATCTTTGCCAAGAGATTTCAGATCAAAGCTTGGACACCTATGCTGTTTTCGACAAGTCACGAGGTTTTCTGCAGATTGTCTGGGGAGGGGACATCTCCGACATGACAGACGCCTTGGCCTATTTCTCCGGCCGTTCTTCTCGATCCGGTGTTATCTTGTACATGAAACGCGACGGTGAGCAATCATTCCAGCCCTTCGTCTTCACATACCAAAATGAGGAATGGCATGACGTAACGAAAGACTATCTTGGCGAGTTCAAGCTGGGTCCAAGTGACTACATCGTCGTGCCGCAGTACGGCCGCACAGCGCGCGTTGTGACGTACAATGCCGAGAAGAGGGAGTTCCATCACAAACTGTGGCTCCATTGGAATGGTGTTAAATTCGAAGCCCAAGCTAGCAAACCCAAAGATTGGCGCTGTCCGGATTCGTATCGCTATATAGGGGACGACGAACGCCCCCAGTGCTGCCAATAAGCGGCGCGAACACTACTGCCAGTATTGCCACTGCCCATACGCAATTACGTAAATGCTCAGCAGCAAATTCGTCACGGCGTGCATGAGAATGCAGTCAGCGACTGATTTTGACCGGACCATCCAAAAGTTATAGATGACTCCGGTGATGAGTCCAACCTCCCAATATGGCCCATGTTCCGCGCCAAAAAACAGCGCTGTCAGCCAAAAAGCGACAGGCCGGTAGGCGCCGAGCGGAACCTTTTCGAAATCGTTATTGGCAATCCAGCGCATCAACCAAGCACGCCAAAACAGTTCTTCCGCAATGGGCACAACCGTCGAAGCACGGATTGTTCGCCAAAAAAGAACGCTTTTGCTCTTCAGCGCCTCCGCTTGCAAGGATGAACCGACATGCCCAAAAAGCGCGTTCGAGAAAATCGGCAGATGGCGGTAGGGCGGATAGACCACTTCAGGCGCGATCCAGAGGCCGAAAACTAAAACACCAATCGCTATGCTGGTCAACCAGCGCGTGGGCCGAATTGGTAGTTCATCAGGCCACGTGGCATAAGCCACTGCCCCAACCACGGCAACCTGAATGGGCCACTCCCAGTAAATCAGGGCCTGCCCTTTCGGCAGGGAAATTAACGCAATTAAGACTACAAACGGCGAGAGATACCCGAGCCAAGGATACCTCTCCCGCCATGATGTGAGAGCTGCTATGGCCACTCAGGCAAAATCAGCCGATCTGGCTCTTAAACGAGGTAGCCTTGGTTTTCTCGTCAGGCGTGGCCGCTGTCTGCACAGCCTTTTCCGCCTCAGTCCTGGCTTTTTCCTTGTCGCCTTGTTTGAACAGCGCCATGGCCAGATGCAAATGGAATATCGCGCTTTGCGGATGATCCTGCGAAAGCTGGCGGAAGATGCGCAGCGCCTCGCTGTTCAAATTCTTGCGGTAGTAAACGTAACCTAACGTGTCCGAAACATCCGGATTGTCAGGAGCATGCTTCTTCGCACGTTCGGCCCAGGTCATCGCTTGGTCTAGATTCGACCCTTCATCCGCAGTCATGAACGCCAAGTTGTTCAGCGCCATCGGATTGTCTGGATCAATGGCCAAAACCTTGCTGTAGCTATCCATCGCCTCTTTTTTCTTGCCAAGCGCATCGCAGATCAAGGCCTGATTCAGAAACGCTGCGGTATTTTTCGGATCGGCATTGCCCGCCTGCTCGAAAGATGCCAGAGCGGCGTCGTATTGGCCCAACTGACGCTGCATCACTCCAAGGCGCCACCAGACTTCCGACGAATTGGCAGTCGTCTTTAATATTTCTTTGTAGTTGTCGGCGGCCTTCTGCAAGAGCTCCCTCGCCTTGCCGGGGTTGGTTGCATACGATTGTCCGGCAAAGCTCGCTTGGAAGTTGGCGAGTTCATAACGATACGGCAGAACCGCTGGATTCTTGCTTACCAAGTCCTGCATAACTTGGATTGCCTCATCTCCCTTGCCTGTTGCCATCTTCACCGTTTGCAAACCAATGAAGCCGCGAATATCCGGCGGAGTTGCATTATTTAAAACGTCAAACTCGGCGCGTGCTTTATCGAAGGCCTTTTGGTCGAGATAGAGGGTTGCCAATTGAAGATGCGCGTCGTGCAGCTTCGGATATTGCTTGACCAGATTCTCCAATTCAGGCTGAGCCTTGTCTATTTGGCCAGTGCCGATCAGCGCACGATCGCGAATTAACAGAGCGTCTGGATTGCCCGGTTGCGCCGCCAGAACGAGATCGGCAATCTCCATCGCCTTAGCGTGCTGGCCGCGGTCTTCATAAATACGGGCCGCAACGGTCTGCGAGGGTACAAGTACACCTGGCCGCGGGTTCTGGCTCTTTTGCTCGGTATGCAACGCTTCTAAAGCCTCGGGCAAAGCTTTATCTTTTTCGTTCAAGCTGAAATACGCTCTTGCCAGATCCAGGTGCAGAATTGGGTCGGTGGGATTCTTCACCACCAGCTTTTTCAGTTCGTCTAAAGACTTCGCAGCATCAGAGCGTTGCCCGGTCTGCAAAAGAATGGAAGCATACATCTCATTCACAGACAGATCTTTCGGATGCGCGTCCGCCAGCTCCTTCGCCATGGCAGCGGCTTCTGTGGGTTTATTTCGATAAGCCTGAAGAGCAACCAAGCGTTCTTTGTACCGCAGCGCGTCGGACGAATTCTCCGTTGCTCCGGTTTCGTATTCAGCGATCGCTTTATCAAACTGCTGCGTCCGAACGTAGAAATCACCCACAATCTGGTGACCCTTGGGAAAATCCTTCTTATTGTTGAGTACTTGCCGAACAACTGTCTCGGCTTCGGGAATGCGTTTGCTGGCTGCCAGGAAATTGGCGTAATTTGTGATCGCTGTTTCGCTAGTAGGGTCGTTCTTTGCATGGTCGCGCAGCGCTGCTTCCGCCTTTTCCTTGTCGCCTAAGCGTCCGTAATACACGAAAAGAAATTGGTATCCCTGCGCCCATGTTTTGTCGTGCGCCAGCATGTCATTAATCAGGGCCACTGCTTGGTCTGACTTTTGGGCTTGCGAAAGTGCCTGCGCATACCAGCCAACCAGATCGCGCGAATACGGCTTTGACTTGTTAGCTTGGTCGAAAACAGGGAGCGACTTCTCTGCCTGGCCCTCCGCCAATAAAGTCAGCGCTTGAATCCGTAAGCCATCGTAGGAATTCTTGTCGTGCGCCAAAATCTTGTTGTCGAGTTCTTTGACGTCAGACAAAAGGCTGGCGTACCGCTTCGAATCCGCTTGGTACGCGGTCAAATAGATCTCCGCCAACTTAGTGGCTGCATCTGAATTCGCAGGCTTCAAGTCGACGGCCCGTCGCAGAAAGCTTACCGATTCGGCGACCTTCGAGTCATCGAGCAGGTTCAAGCCTTCCCGGTAGTAAGCTTCAGCATTTAGCTTGTCTTTTGCAATTGCCTTCTGATAGAGAATGGAAGCTTCCTGGTATTGCTTGTTCTTATGGTATTTGTTGGCCGCTGCTACTAAGCTTTCGGAACTCTGCGAACAACTCGCGAGCACTAAGAATGCGCAGACTGATAGACATGCTAAAGCTTGCTTCATAAATATTTGGATGAACGCTATTTCTATTGTAAGGAAAGCGGAGTAGACATATCAATCTCAGTGGCTCGATAACCCTAGGATTAGTCTCAGTTAGGAGACGCCGCTACCCTGGTTGTCATGTTTTCGTGACACATTTTGATCGGCCCAAACTTCAGTCACACGCTGTGCGAAAAAATTATTTACCATATTTTTCAATACTTTAGGTCAAAAAATGCCATTTGCCCGCTTGCCCCGAAAGCTACAACAAAGACAGAAACGCCATGAAAATAATTGTTGTAGCTATCTACGGCTTGCTAGCGCTAACAGCGGCAGCCCAAGAAACGTTTTCAGTGACAGGCACTCCCATACCGGCGGCCTTGGTCAAAGTGAATTACGGCAGTCTGCCAAAAACCGTTCAGGGGTTCGACCTGAATATCTGCAACGAAACTGCTGACAAACATTCGGTGACAAGCAGCCAGATCTATCAGGCTTTAGTCGCATCGAATCCCAGTCTTCAACCCATCGGCCGGCAAATTGTCATGGGATTGATTTTGCATAATCAGCAGCGCAGCGTCACCACCGTGTTAACCGTGGCGTTGAACTCAGCGGTTGGAGTACTCTCGGTTTTGGGCGCGACTCGCAGTGGTCTGTCTTCGAATGTCCTTGCCGGGTCAGCGTTGGGTGCAACCGTCGGTCAGCAATTACTCACTACGTTGAAGCCTGTGCTCAGCGCCGATCAAGTGGAACGGTATGAGAGTGAGGTGCTCGAACCGGCGCTGATCTTAGATGGCGGCTCCTGTGTCGAGCGCACCATGTTTGCATTAACCTCACCCGGCTCGTCGGGCAAAATGTCAAGTTTGAGATTCCGCGTTCGCTAGAGCCAGGCAAGTTCCCGCGCGTGCTGGACACACGCGTTTAACGAGATGGCAAGCTCGGCGGCAGCCATCCCGTTTGGTTGAGCTGCCATGTGCTCCAGTGAGTGCGGATGAGAGTCAGATCTGGGCAATCTGGCTCTCCTGAAGAGGCGCTGCTTTTGAGCGGCGGCGCCTCTTCTTATTCTTGCCTTGTCACTTCGTGTCTGCTTCCACCCACAAGGGGTGAATGTCCCGGGGACTATCCAATTTGTCCTCGTTTGGAACAACTTTGAAATTTTGTTTGGCGAAATTTACGACGACGAATGCTCCTGGGATCGTAAACACTGCGACTTGGTCATGCCAAAGAGCGATGCAACTGGCATCTTTGTTCGCGAGCACTGGAACAGTCATACTGGTGACTTCTTTGCCCGTAGCGGCTGAGTAGACGGCTACTCGGCCATTGGGACTTTCGTTCTTCGGGTTAGTATCTGGATTTTTATACTGTGCCAAAATTGCGTCCCCAGTCTCTGCAAGGTGGTGCCTGAACCAGGGCCTGGTCTCTCTGTGAATGATGGTGAGATGATTACCGCCGAAAACAATTCCGAGTGGGACAGGCTTTTGTGCCCCTAATTCAAAGATCGCAACGCCTGGAACGGCATCTCTCCGAAGACGCAATACCTCCTTGCCCTTCCAATCAAGAAAGGGCGTGAGTTCTGCACGATATGGCCCGTGGTAGAGGGCTTCCACATCGGCGTCTGTTGG
>Ga0182012_10002977_pt1 | contig 18205 bp, 17 predicted proteins | sample 612S2SmetaG_FD_120486 | JGI IMG/M metagenome (GOLD analysis project Ga0182012, IMG submission 120486) | Permafrost microbial communities from Stordalen Mire, Sweden - 612S2S metaG | ecosystem: Environmental > Terrestrial > Soil > Wetlands > Permafrost | place: Sweden: Stordalen | collected...
AGAGTGCGAAGACCACAGGGCATATCATTCCAGTGGATGGCGGTTTGCACGAGGCGTTTCTCCGGTAGTTCAAATGGAGCGCGTCTGTTTTATTTTGCAAGTGCGGCCCGAGAAAATCGCCGAGTATAAGGCGCGCCACCAGACAGTGTGGCCGGAGATGCGGCAGGCGTTGCGCGAAACAGGTTGGGGCAACTATTCGCTGTTTCTGCGGCCCGACGGAATGTTGGTCGGTTATGTGGAGACGGAGAATTTTGCGAAGGCGCTGAGTGGCATGGCAGCGCGGGAAGTGAATGCGCGCTGGCAGCAGGAGATGGCCGAATTTTTCATGAATCCGCCCGGCGTGAGGGCGGATCAGGCGATGCTTACCTTAGAAGAAGTCTTTCATTTGCAGGACTAGCTGATCAAAACGTTTCTTGCCTGAACCTCGGCAACAAAATATGAATCACCAGCAGTGCCAACAAGTACATGGAACCGGCGATAAAAAATAATGGCGCGTAAGCTTCGTGCGAGAAGGTAAGCCATTTGCCTATGGCTTTCGAAGCGAGAATACCGGCTACAGCGCCGCCCATTCCTCCCAATCCCACCACGGATCCGATTGTCTTGCGCGGGAAGCAGTCTGAGGCCACCGTGAAAAGATTTGCCGACCAGCCTTGATGAGATCCGGCCGCGATACCGATGAGCGTCACGGTCAGCCAGAGATTGCCTGCGGCGAATGGCACGAACACAATAGCTAGAACCGACAGTGCAAATACCAACATCGCTGTTTTGCGCGCGCGGGTCAGTTCCCAGCCTCGTTTCAGTAACTCTGACGAAAGCCAACCTCCGCCAATAGAACCGGCATCGGCGGCCAAATAGATGGCCACGAGCGGCGGTCCGATATTCAGCAGATCGATGTGATATTTCGTTTGCAGGAAGCCAGGAATCCAAAATAGATAAAACCACCAAACGGGATCGGTGCAAAATTTCCCAACCAGGAAGGCCCAGGCGGAACGCTTTCTGAGCAACTGCAGATAGGGCATTTTGACGGGTGACTCTTCGTCAGCGTCGGAACGGATAAACGTTAACTCGGTCTTGGACACGCGCGGGTTTTTCTCTGGCTCCTGATAGAACAAGAGCCACGCGACGATCCAGGAAAGGCTGAAGCAGCCCGTGACCACGAATCCCGCATGCCAACCGAAACGGGTCACTACAATCGGAACAATCAGTGGAGCGATCAAAGCACCTACGTTGGTGCCGCTGTTGAATATGCCCGTGGCGAGCGCTCGTTCTTTGCGCGGGAACCAATCGGCCACCGTTTTAATGGCGGCAGGAAAGTTGGCCGCTTCGCCCACGCCCAAGCCAAGCCGCGCGATGCTGAACTGAAATAAATTGCCGGCGAACGCATGTCCAATGGACGACAAGCCCCACACCAACACCGCCAACGGGTAGCCGATGCGGATGCCAAGCCAATCGATGGCGCGCCCGGCAAGGGGAAGCATCAAGGCGTAGCCGAACTGGAAAACGGCGGTGACGGTGCCATAATCATTATCGGTCCAATGCAGGTCCCTGGAAATCGTCGCCTTAAGGATGCCCATGACAACGCGGTCCATGTAGTTCACCGTCGCGGCATAGAACAACAAGCCGCAAATGAACCAACGAAAGCGCCCCACTTTGCCTTGCGGAGCAGTGGTGGGTGGCGATGCAACCGGGTCGCCTTTTATCATCCCGCTATTCTATCGAGCAGGGTGAAACATGCTGCTACTTTCTGAGGCAACGGTTTTTGACGGTACGGGAGCGGAGCCGTTTGTTGCGTCCATACTGCTGGATGGCGGGCGCATTGAAGCCATCGAGCCCAACGTAATGGCGGCGGATTGCCAACGGATTGACTGCCGCGGACTCGCCGTCGCTCCCGGGTTTATAGATATTCACAGCCACTCCGATTTGCAGGTGCTGGAAGGGCGCAAGGAAAAGTTGCGACAGGGCGTGACGCTGGAAGTAGTGGGCAATTGCGGTTTTTCACCTTTTCCCTATTCGGGTGATGCGGCCGCGTTGCAGGAATTTGGCGCCGGCATCTTGGGACGTCCTGATGGCTGGGGCTGGCCGGATGCGGCTTCGTATCTGCGAGTGTTGGCCGATAGCTCTTCCAAAGATAGTGCGCTTTCGTTGGTTGGGCACGGCAGTCTGCGGATTGCGGTTTGTGGGCCGGGGCAGGGAACTCCCTCGCAGGCGCAGCTTGATCGCATGGCGGGAATCTTAGACGAATCGCTGGCTGCGGGCTGCGCAGGATTTTCCACGGGGCTGATGTATGCGCCGGGTTCAAGCGCGCAAGCGCCGGAGTTGGAGCGCCTCTGTCAAGTAATTGCGAAGCGCGGAAAGTTTTACGCCACGCACATGCGCAGTTATTCGAATGCTTTACTCGAAGCCACGCGCGAGCAGATTGCCTTAGCCGGGCGCACGAATTGCCGTTTACAAATTTCTCATTTGCAAGCAGCGGGCCGTGCGAATTGGGCGTCGCAACAGCCAACGCTCGATGAAATCGAAGCGGCGCATGAGCGCGGCGTGGATGTGGAATTCGATATTTATCCCTATCAATGCGGCAGCACGGTTTTAACGCAGTATTTGCCGCAGTGGACGCTCGATGGCGGTAATGCCGCGCTGCTGAAACGGTTGAAAGATAGCGCGGCGCGCCAAACGATCCTAAATGAGATGAAGACAGCGCCGCGTTCCTGGAGCGATATTACGATCTCCTCCGTACAAACGGCGGAGAATGAGCCGCTCGTTGGTAAGACGGTTGCTCAAATAGCGGAATGGCGCAGCGTTGATCCCGAAAGTTGCGCTATGGATTTACTGCTGGAAGAGGATGCGGCGGTGAACATTGTCGGCTTCAACCAGAGTGAAGAGAATTTGCGGCAGTTGATTACTCATCCCTTGTGTTCGGTGATTACCGACGGCTTTTATGTGAAAGGGAAGGCGCATCCACGCTTGTATGGCACGTATCCGGAATTATTGGGCAAACTGGTGCGCGAGCGGCACTGGCTTTCGTTGAGCGAAGCAGTGCACAAGAGCACGGGCAAACCTGCGGCGCGCTTGAATCTGCAGGACCGGGGCGTGCTGCGGCCGGGTTACGTGGCCGACTTGGTGGTGTTTGATGCGGGGCGCATTGCCAGTCCCGCCACCTACGAAACGCCAAACCTGGAGCCGCTCGGCATTCTGCATGTCATCAAGAACGGCGTCGTTGCATGAGCCGGCGCTGGCTGGTACTGGGCTTCGTGTTCTTGGGGATTTTGGTTAGCTACATCGATCGCGGCAACTTGAGCGTGGCCAATGAGAGTATCGCCCGCGATCTTCATTTAGCACCCGCCGTCATGGGCGTTTTGCTTTCAGCGTTCTTCTGGACCTATGCGAGCGGCCAGATTCCGGCTGGGATCATTGTGGATCGGCTGGGTGTGCGCGGTGCTTATGCCGGGGCGTTTGTGCTGTGGTCGCTGGCGTCGGCGAGCGTGGCCCTGAGCCGCGGTCCGCACGATATTATTGCGGCGCGTCTGGTGCTGGGGTTTGCGGAGACGCTCGCGCCGGTGGCGAGCCTGGCCGTGATTCGCGCAAGTTTTTCGCCGCGCGACAACGGCGTACCGACTGCGATCTATATTGCCGGGCAAACGCTGGGGCCCGCGATTGGCCTACTGCTGGGAACAACGCTGCTGGTGGAATTCGGCTGGCGCGCCATGTTTGCGGTAACCGGTTTGGCGGCCTTGCTTTGGGTGCCCGGCTGGCTGCTGTTTGCGCCGCGCGTGGCGAAAGGTAGCGCCCAGCAGCCGCCGACGGATTGGGTAGAGATCCTGCTGGATCCGACGTTGTGGGCCATGGCTTTGACGGTTGAACTGTTTTCCTACTACTGGTATTTCGTTTTGACTTGGGTGCCAAGTTACTTAACGAGCGCCCGGGGCTATTCGACTTTAAGCATGGGGCGCATCCTCTCTGCGCCGCTGGCCTGCATGGCTGTCACGAATATCGTCAGCGGCATTTGGACCGATCGTTTAGTAAGAAAATCCGTCTCGCTCTTCCGCGTGCGCTTGTATTTTGCGGCTGCCGGATTGCTCGGCGCATCCAGTCTGCTGCTGCTGAATCTCTTGCCGGATAATCGCTTCGTGATGTCCGTTCTATTGCTTTCGGTTTGTTCGTTCGGCGTGGTGAGCGGAAATTTTTGGACTTTGGCGCAGAACGTCGCACCACCGGAGAAAGTCGGGCGCATTATCGGATTTCTGAATACAATCTCTCAGATTGGCGGCATTACCGCGCCGCTCATCACGGGCCAGATATTGGGGCCGGCGAAACACTTCCCGCCGGCGATTACGATTGCGGGCGTGTGTCCCCTGCTCGCTTTGGCGCCTTTATTCATTACCAGCCGAGGCATTGAGCGGCTTCGCGGCCGCTTGCACGGCGTTGAGGCCGCCGGCGCGCTGAATGCCGGGCACGTTTAGCACGCGCAGAAAATCGGCGTCCGTTCCTGAAAAGTTGCCCATTTCGGCATGCAGGTTGATTGAGCCAGGCGCGACGGCCGCGGCGAACCTTGACCAAACGGCGGCATTGCCCAGCCCGAGTAACTCAACCGGGGCGTTCTGCGACTTCTGCAAAAATGCCAGCGCCGTCAAGATGTCCTGCACTCGGCACGCATCGTCACTCAAATTGAATGCCAGGAAGTGTTCGTGCGAGCGATTGCGCGTTGCCACGGCGCTGCCGGTCTGAAAAGCATCGATTAGGAGAACGCGCCGGTGTTGTTTGATAAGACCGGCGACTTCCGGTGCCTGGCGGGCAGCAGCGGCCCCATCCGCATGAACAACTAGCGTAGCGGGACCGCTGCCTTCGATCAATAATCCGGGAACGCGATCGCCAACGGACGGCCGGCTTAGCACAATGCCCGTGGCGGTTTTCTCGCTGACGACTTTTTCTGGCCATTCCGCATGCAGTGCGAGTTGCAGGCGCTCTTTCACGGAAGTTTGGTCGCTGTTCAGCGCTTGCCATTCTTGGTAAACGCCCTCGTAGGAAACGGCGTGTTCGGGCAGGTTGCGGCCTTGCAGCGCAAGCATATCCTGTAATTTTTCGCCATCTTCTTCCTGTTCAACGACCGGACCCGTTTGTCCAAGAATGCGTTTGGCAAGGAAACTATAAACGCCTTCGCGGCTGGCGCGATTGAAGTTATGCGGCGCGTCGATCTGAATCACCTCAACGTTTTCCGGCTTGCCGTAAAGCGCGTAAATGCGTTGGATGGCGGGGAACTCTTCGTGCGGAACGTTTTTCGTCCAATCGCCCGTGGCCGACACCAGCAGCATCGGCTTCGGCGCGAACATGGCAGCGATTTCGACATTGTTGGTGCCCACGCGCAGTCCGGGCGCATTCTCGCAGAAGTCGCCGCCTTGCATAATCGCTGAAACCATGTTCACGGGCGCGGCGAAACTCAGGCGATCGTCAACCGCCGCCAACAGAAACGCTTGCGTTCCGCCGCCTGATGCGCCGGTGATGGCCAGCCGTGCGGGATCGACATCGGGGAGCGAAGCGATGAAATCAACCGCGCGAATCGAATTCCAAAGCTGCAACTGCAGTGGACCGAACGACCAGAGTTGTTCCGCCGGCGTGCCGAATTTATGCGGCGTTTGAATCGTATCGTTGTAGCCCACCATGTCGTAGGCAAAAACCACATAGCCTTGCTTGGCGAGATTGATGCCGAGAGTCTGGCCGGAGTACAAAGGCTGATTTTCCAGACGCCCATATTGCCAGTGGCCGTGCGGATTGAGAATCGCAGGGCTCTTGCCTGCGCGCTTCAGCGGCCGGTAAAGATTGCCGCCCAGATAATAACCGGGAAGCGTTTCAACCAGAACTTTTTCAATCGTGTAGTCTTCCCGTTGCAAGCGGCCGAAGATCTCCGCGTGCGGCGCCGAATGCTTTGGCACGGGATACAAGCCGGCGGCGGACAAAATCTGTTTGCGCAGATAAGCCTTGCGGTTTTCCCAATCCTGCAAGCTATGGAAGCTTGGCAGCTTGGCGTGAGTGTCGGTATCGGGCGTGTTCGTGTTGCGGCTGTCTTCGGTCGGGACCTGGGCGGATAGCAGAGTTGCCAAAAACAGAAGTGTGAAAGCTCGCATGTCAAATTAGCGTATCAATGTGCGGGGATGTCCGCTAGCGGAATGTGCGCGAAACGAATGCGTTTGCGGTTCCAGGTATAGGTCGCGTAGAGATCGCCATTGCGCGCTTGAATCATGGATGGATAGGAGTACTCTCCCGGCGCGTCCTCAAGTGTGTGGAAAATGCGGAAATGTTCGCCGTCGCTGCTGACCGCCAGATTCAAGGGCGTGCGGCCTTTGGTTGTGTTGTTGAAGATGAGCACAACGCGGCCATCGCGCAACGCGACTGCATCAAGGCCGGAATTGGGATTGGGCAGGTCGAGGGTATGGACTGCGCTCCAATGCAAGCCCGCGTCGCGGGAATCGGCCACGCAGATGTGGGCGATTTGCAGCGTCGAACGCGCGTAGAAACGAAGCGAACCATTTTTCAGCTGCACAACAGAAGGTTGAATGATGCCATACGTTTGGTCAGTCGAAGCTCCCGGCGGCGCCGCAATGGGGCCGATGCGCGACCAGGTGTTGCCATTATCCGTGCTGCGTTCAATCCACGCGGCCCAACTCAGATAGCTTTCCACCGACGTGCCGCTGACAATCTTGCCATCTGCCAGCACAAGCGGCTTCGCGCGAATCGGGCCGTAAACACCTGCAGGCAGATGTTCAACTGGTGACCAAGTCTTGCCGTCATCAGTGCTGAAACGCCGGCCCGCGGACCAAACGCGCGGGTCCGGACCGAATTTGTAATAAAGCCAGAGCTTGCCGTCGGCGCTATAAAAAAGAACCGGGTTGTAGCAGGCAATATTCGGCTCACGCACGAGTTCTGCCGGTTCGCTCCATTGGCCACCGCTGCGGCGCGAACTCCAAATGGCCACATCGGGCTTGCCTTCGTCCGATCCACCGAACCAGGCAGAAAGCAGATCGCCGTTCTTCAGTTCAACAATCGTGGAGGCGTGCGCCGAAGGAAAGGGAGCGTTTGTGTAGATGAAGTCTTGCGAGATGGCGAGAATCAAAGTGAAAAGGAAGTTATGCATCTTTAATCCAGGTCCGGTTGCTGGAAGAGGCGAATGCCCGCGATACCAATGGCGCCGGCCTGCATGCAACTGGCGGCGTTTTCCCAAGTGATGCCGCCCAGCGCATAAATGGCCGGCGATTGGCTGCAAGCCTGCGCGAGCAACGGCAAGCCGGTAGGCGAGCCCTTGCCCGGTGAAGCGAAAACCGGCCCGAAAGTAACAAGATCCGCTTGCGCGTTGCGCACTTCGTCAAGGGTATGGCAAGAGCGCCCGACAATCAGTCCGGGCAGCGTTTCGCGCGGGGCGTTGGCCGGCAGATGAACACCGTCGGCGCCGCTCGCGCGCGCAATATCGGCGCGTGAGTTGATGAGAATCTTGGGACGCGCGTGCGGATTGCTCTCTTGCGCTCTCACTTCGAGCACGGCGAGCGTGAAATTAAACAACTCGCGGGCGGCCAAATCCTTTTCGCGGATCTGGATGAAATCCACGCCGAGTTGCATTTGATCGCGAATCACGTCAAGCAGCGGCCGAAAACCGCCTAACGCTTTACGATCGGTAATGTAATAGCGCTTCATTTTGCCAAAAAGTATACAGCAGAGGGAGGCACATCCAGCTTCACCGTATCCTCCCCGCGCAGATGAACATATTCCGCTTCACTAACCGTGGCGGCGGCGCCATGTTCCAGCAATAGTTTGGCCCCCTGCGACGAAGGCACAACGCCCGTCACGCGCAGCACAATTTGATTGCGTTCGCGGCGGCCAATGTTAGGCAGCAAACGCGATTCGGTTTGCCGCAAGCAGAGGAAACCTTGATCTCCAATCAGCCGGCCCTTCAAGTACGGGCCTTGCACCTCGGAACCCGCAACCTCCAGCGAGCACGTGTCGCGGCTGGGGTCAAGGGCGGCGATCTTAGCGGGCAACAAATTGTAGACACCCAGTGCACTGGCCACTTCGCTCGAAGCCGGCCGGGCGAAGACTTGATCGCGCGCGCCGCTCTGCACAAAGTGTCCGTCCTCCATCAGGCAAACGAATTCCGCCAACTGCATACACTCCTCCAGATCGTGCGTCACGAGAACAATTGGCGCGTGCGAGCGTTCGCGAGTCGTGCGCAACACCTGGTAGAACGCTTGTTTAAGACGAGAATCCAGACCGCGCGTGGGCTCATCCAGCAAAATAAGACGCGGGTCGCCTACCAGCATACGGGCCAGCGCGGCGCGCTGTTTCTGACCGCCGGAAAGTTGCGCCGGTTTCCGCCCCGCCAAATCGCTTAACTCAAAGGCTTCCAACAGTTCAATCATCCGCCGGTGCTTGTTGAGCTTGGAACTGTGGCGGGCGGAAGCAGCGGCGAATTTTAGATTTTCACGCACGGTCATGTGCGGAAACAATGCGTGATCTTGAAACACATAGCCGCAGCGTCGATTTTGCGGCGGCAGGTTTACCTGCGTGGCTGCGTCAAAATAAAGTTCGTCGTTAATCAGGATGCGGCCCTCGTCGGGCTTTGTGAAGCCGCCCAGACAATGGAGCGCCAGCGTTTTACCCGCGCCGCTCGCACCCCACAACACGGTGATCGCAGCGTCGCTTTTCAGATGAATATTCAGTTGAAACTCTTTCGTCTCCCCTATGGCGGGAAGGCGTTTGATCAGGCGCGCGTCAATCTTCACGGGCTGGCTCATGCCGTGTGACTTGCCCTTGCCGTGGGGCGCGATAAGCGCGCCGCCGCCCATAGCAGAACCAGTGCGGTAACGGAAATGACCAGCACTAACATACGCGCCGCTTGGCCGTTGCCCGATTCGACGGCGTCGAAAATAGCCACCGAAAGAGTTTGCGTTTGTCCAGGAATGTTGCCCGCCACCATCATGGTGATCCCGAAGTCTCCCAGTGAGCGCGCGAAACAGAGCGAGGCCAGCGAACTGAGACCGCGCCAGGCAAGCGGCAAGGTGATGCGCAAAAACGTGCGCCATTCGGATGCTCCCAAGCTATGCGCCACCCATTCGAAACGATAATCGACGCCTTCTAGAACCGTGCGCGCTCCTTTTACATAGATAGGGGCGGAATGTAATACCGCGGCCACCACCGCGGCTTGCCACGTGAACACCAATGGTTGGCCGAAGGCAGATTCGTAAAGGTGGCCGAAGACAGAATTGCGGCCCACGAGTACCAGCAGATAATAGCCCAGCACCGTCGGCGGCAGCACCAACGGCAGCGTGATCAGCGAATCGAGAGCTTCTTTGCCGCGAAAATTCTTGTGCGACAGAAAATACGCCACGAACGTGCCGAATGTCAAGATAAGGATGGTCGCTAGGGAGGCAACTCTAAGGCTTAGCCAGAGTGGAAACCATTCGATCGAGGCGGCGGGCATGCAGTTGCGGAATCCTGATTATAGCCGCACCGCACTACCCGCCTAAGGTACGTCGTTCGGGAACTTCACGGTCTCATTCATTTGGCGGAACGCCGGTTCCAAGTCATTCATCTGCGAAGCGAGGCCCGCCTGCACCAGGTACCACAATCCCGCCTGGCGAACTGTTGTATGCAGAAACAGAACTTGATCCTGTCCACTGGAGGTCTTACTCGTTAGCTTCGTGAGCAGCGCCGGATTTCCTGAGAGGTTCTCGCTAATAGAGCGCTCCACCCGCAAATTGCTGTCGCCTTTCTTCAAAGCTTCGATGAACTCCAAGGTGGAGTTCTGGAGACGCGTGGCGCTCGGCCCGTTGGCGGGAACGTAGTAATCGATCATAGCCCCGGTCAACAACTCAACGCCGCCATTCTGGCTCTTGTTCGCGCCACCTTGCGGAATAAGGTAAACGCTGCCACCTTGCTCCACTTGCCCTGCTTGCCAAGCTGTTGGATACGCCACTGCGAATCCCTTGGCGTCGTAGTCTTTGAATCCCGCCGGCAGATTCTGGCGCGGGTTTGCTTGAATGGCGGAAAGCAACGCGGGCGGCTTTGGCTTGGCGGGAGGAATGCCTGCTACTACCGATTTGATGCGCGGAAAGTTGCCCGTCCCGGCGGTATATTGTTGCTTTGGGTAAAACTGAATATCTTCCGAAACATATTTAATCCGGCTGCCCGTGGCGGGATGGGAAGCCATCCACAACGCAAGCCCTTTCGGTTCGGCGGCGGTACCGAGTGTGGCTTCCAGCTTTTCAAAAAAAGTAGGCAGCCCGATTGGGTCATAACCCGCTGAGTTCATCATGCGCGCGCCATTCAAATCGGCGTCATGTTCATAGCCGCGCGAAAATTTCATCAGCAGCGAATTTCCGCCCATTCCTATACCGGCTTGCGCGGCTTGACAAAGCATGCCGCAACCGCCATTGCCGTCCGATAGAACTCCGCCCGCCGCTTGGCCCAACACTCCCAAAAAAGTGCCCCACGTTTGCTGCTTGCTGACCTGAGCCGCCCCGTGCCGCAGCGCCACGTGCGACATTTCGTGAGCTAAAACCCCCGCGACTTCGCCCTCATTATCCGCCGCTTTAATCAAACCCGTGTGAACGAACATGGGTCCGCCCGGCAAGGCGAATGCGTTGATCGAATCCTCGTTGACGAGCTTGAAGTGATACGGGTAGGCATTCGCTTGCGGCGTCTTCGCCAGTTGCTGGCCGATCTGATTGAGCCAACTCTCCACCTCGGGATTGTTGACCACCTCCATTTCGCGCTCCACTTGTGCGGCAGCCTGATTGCCCATCTGGGTTTCCTGCTCGCGTGTCAGCGAAGTCTTCTGAACGCTCACGACTGCCTGCTTCACGGGCTTTTTGTCCGGAAAACCCAACACCGGCAAAAGCACTAACAATGCAAAAAGACGGCGTACCATTTATTTCCCCTTGTGGACAGTTTAGCCAAACTCCGCCTTCTGTTCTGACCGCAAGTGAGCAACCGTTTTGTCCAGCTATAGCGTGCTTTTCCCGCCCTCGCTGATGTAATTACGGTTCCAACCCGGAATCTCAACGGTTACGTCGCCTTTCACCACTGCCTGGCAGCCTAAGCGCGAACGCAGCGTCAAGCCGGCGGCCATTTCCAGGCGGTCCAGTTCATCGTCTTCGGCTTCGGACAGGTTGGCATCGCCTTCTTTCACCACTACATGGCATGTTGTACAAGCGCAGCTTCCGCCGCAGGCGTGTTCCAGATGCACGCCCAGATTCAAGGCAATATCAAGCAGCGATTCCCGTTTTCCGTGATCACTGTAAGGCAGCTTGCCGGATTCGAACTCCACTGTTCTGTTTTCCGGCATGAAAGTCACTTTAGGCACAACTTATTGTACGAGGCCAATAGAACGTGCGCGTAGTAACCGGCCAATGCCGCCTTATCATGAGCGCTTATGAAAAGAAATGGGGTTTGTTTTAAAGCGCTTATGGGTGAGGTATGATTAGGGCTGAGGTGGCTAAGAGGAAGAACGAAGCCGCTGTGCTGCTGGGACGGTCGGACGGCTTGGCTAAAGTTAAAGCGCCAAAAGGGACCGCCAAAATGAGCGAAAGAAAGCGCAAGTCGCCCAGCGAAAATGACACGCCGCTGACAATCATGCAACTGTGGGTTTTGCTGGCGGGCGGCCCGATTGCGATGGTGCTCACGGTGATGGTTGGTATCCTCGTAAATAACGCGATCACCAAGGGAAACATCGCCGCGCTGCGCTCCGACATTCTGCGGGTCGAGGGCGTTCTAGGCTCAAAGATCGACGTGCTGGCAGCGCGGGTGAAGTCGCTCGAAGACGAGATTCACTCGCCGCTGGTGAAACGGTAAGGGAAACGCGTTCGCGACCACGCAACCTTTGAGTGACTGCGGATTCCTGCATTTTGGGGCCACGTCATCCCGTTCCTCGTCCCATTCACCTTTTGGCTGCTCGCCGCTAGCGTCAGCTATTAAACGACCGGTATCCGGCATACTGGAAGACAGTGTTCGACGAGATAGAAAATAATTTGATTGCCGCCCTTGAGCGGCAGTTGGCCGAAAGGTTCGAGCTGAAAACCAAAGTTCAGTTGGAGCAGCCTAAACAGAGTTCCTTCGGCGAACTGGCCATTCCCGTGGCGTTTCAATTGGCCCGCCAGTTGAAGCGCCCGCCCAGGCAGATTGCCGAAGAACTAGCCAGCGGCGTTAGCGCCGTGCCCGGCGTGAAGTCGTTAGAAATCGCGGGTAATGGTTATATCAACGTCCGGCTCGACCGGGGCGAATACGCCGCACGCCTGCTGACGTCCGGTGCGCAAACGGCGCCGTCCGCCGCGGTTGGAAAAATCGTCGTTGAGCACACCAATATCAACCCCAATAAAGCGGCGCATATCGGCCATTTACGCAATGCTATTTTGGGCGATACCTTCGTGCGCATGTTGCGCAGCCGCGGCCGCGAAGTCGAGGTGCAGAACTACATTGACAACACCGGCGTGCAAGTCGCCGACGTTGTCGCCGGCTTTCATTACCTGGAAAAGAAAACACCGGCGGATGTGCGCGCGCTCATTGCCGATCCCAACATCCGCTTCGATTATTTGTGCTGGGACCTGTATGCCCGCACGTCGGCTTATTACGAGACCCACCCGGAAGCCAAGACGTGGCGCGCCGATACGTTGCACGCCATCGAGGCTGGCGAAGGCGACTTGGCCGAGTTGGCGCATATCGTGGCGGACGCCATTGTAGAAGCGCATTTGAAGACAATGCTGCGCTTGGATATCGAGTACGACGTCCTGCCGCGCGAAAGCGAAATTCTTCACCTCCAGTTTTGGGCCACCGCTTTCGAACTGTTGAAGCAGCGCCAAGCGATTTATTTTGAAGAGAATGGCAAGAATAAAGGCTGCTGGGTGATGCCGTCCTCGGCATTCCGCGAAACGGCCGCCGATGAGGTTGACGATGCCGACGATAGCAAAGTGATTGTCCGTTCGAACGGCACCGTCACCTACGTGGGCAAAGATATCGCCTACCAACTCTGGAAGTTCGGTTTACTCGGCAAAGATTTTTATTACAAACCTTGGTCTTCCTACCCCGACGGGCGCCGCGTTTGGGTCACTACCGATCAACCTTATAGCGCAGCAGCGCCGCCTTTCGGTCACGCCAGCCAGGTGTTTAACGTCATCGATTCCCGCCAGTCTTACTTGCAGGATGTCGTGGTTGCAGGCTTGCGCGCTCTCGATTTTCAAGAGCAGGCCGATGCCTCAGTGCATTTCTCCTACGAGATGGTGGCTCTCACGCCGCGTACCTGCTTGGAGATGGGCATCAATCTTTCTGACGAAGACAAAATAAAGCCGTACGTCGAAGTCTCCGGACGCAAAGGCTTGGGCGTCAAGGCCGACGATTTGCTGGATAAATTGATCGAGACCGCCTTAACGGAAGTGGTTCACCGCCATGCGGAGGCGGAGCCGGCGGAGCGCGAGAAGATTGCTCGGATTGTCGCCGTTGGCGCGCTACGTTATTTCATGTTGAAGTTTACCCGCAATTCGCTGATCGCCTTCGATTTCCACGAGGCTCTCAGTTTCGAGGGCGAAACGGGACCGTATGTGCAATACGCGGCGGTCCGGGCGGCCAATATTCTGCGCAAGGTGAGCGAGCGGGGCGACCCGCCGCCTCAGTTCGCCAAAGTTTTGGCTCGAAAAGCACTGGCCCGGCTTCTAGAAGCCGAAGATTTATGGCAGCTGACCTTGCTGGCTTCAAAAGCGAGCAGCGTGGTAGAACGCGCCATCACATCCGGCGAACCGGCGCACGTGGCCAAGTATGCTTTTCAACTGGCACAAAGCTTCAACAATTTTTATCATGAGCATTCAGTGATCGCCGAAGAAAATGCGGAGCGCCGCGTTCTTCTTCTCTGGCTGACAACCTACGTTCGCCAACAATTACTCAGCACGCTCGCCGTGTTGGGCATTCAACAACCCGCTTATATGTGAGGGGCATAAACTAGATACAGATGGTCAGCAAGAATTCGTTTGGCGCAGCGTCGGTGCTGCGAGTGAATCATACCGATTACCAGATTTTCCGGCTCGATGCCTTAGAGAAAGCCTTTCCCGGCGTTAAAGTTTCACGCATTCCTTATTCCGTCCGCGTCCTCCTTGAGAATTTACTGCGCTTTGAAGACGCCCGCACCGTCAAAGCCAGTGATATCGAATATGTAGCCAAGTGGGATACTAACGGCTCCGCCCAGGAAGTTCAGTTCCGTCCGGCGCGCATTCTCCTTCAGGATTTCACCGGCGTTCCCTGCGTCGTCGATCTGGCTGCCATGCGCGACGCCTTGAAGAAGTTGGGCGCGAATCCCGAATTGGCGAACCCGCTCATCCCCGCCGATCTCGTCATCGATCATTCCGTGCAAGTCGACGCCTTCGGCACGCCGCAAGCGTTCATGGAAAATGCGCTGCTTGAATTCAGCCGCAATCAGGAGCGTTATGCCTTCTTGCGTTGGGGGCAAAGAGCCTTCACCAATTTTCGCGTTGTCCCGCCGGATACCGGCATTGTTCACCAAGTCAACCTCGAATACCTGGCCAACGTGGTCTTCAGTCAAAAAGTCGCCGGTAGGCTCTATGCTTATCCGGACAGCTTGATGGGCACCGATTCGCACACGACCATGATCAACGGCGTTGGCGTGGTCGGTTGGGGCGTCGGCGGCATCGAAGCCGAAGCCTGCATGCTCGGCCAGCCCATTTCCATGCTGCTGCCGCAAGTAGTGGGCTTCAAGTTGAGTGGCAAGCTGCCTGAAGGCGCCACGGCTACCGACTTGGTTCTCACCGTCACTCAAATGTTGCGCAAAAAGGGCGTAGTCGGCAAATTCGTCGAGTTCTACGGCCCCGGCGTGTGTGCGCTTTCCCTCGCCGACCGCGCCACCATCAGTAATATGGCGCCCGAGTATGGCGCCACCATCGGTTTCTTCCCGGTCGACGCCGTCACGTTAGACTATCTCCGTTTGACCAACCGTAGCGCGGAGTTAGTCAACTTAGTCGAGATGTATTCCAAAGCACAAGGCTTGTTCTTAAGCGCCGATTCGCCTGAGCCGGTTTACAACGATATGTTAGCACTCGATCTGGCGACCGTAGTGCCGTCCATGGCCGGCCCCAAGCGCCCGCAAGACCGCATCAATTTGCCCGATGTGAAGCAGAACTTCCTTACTTCCCTCGGCGCTGCGCCCAAAACGGCCAACTTAGCCGTGAACAGCCATTACGAAAGCATGAGCGATGGTGCCGTGGTGATTGCCGCCATTACTAGTTGCACCAATACCTCGAATCCTTCGGTGATGGTCGCGGCGGGTCTTGTCGCCAAGAAAGCTGTTGAAAAGGGCTTGACCGTCAAGCCGTGGGTCAAGACCTCGCTCGCGCCCGGTTCGAAAGTCGTTCTGGATTATTTGACCGCCGCCGGCTTGATGCCCTATCTCGACAAGCTGAAATTCAATCTGGTTGGTTATGGCTGCACCACGTGCATAGGTAACAGCGGCCCGCTGCCGGAAAACGTGGCCTCCGCCGTCACCACCGGCAAGCTGAATGTAGCCGCTGTTTTGAGCGGCAATCGCAATTTTGAAGGCCGTGTAAACCCGCTGGTCCGCTCCAACTACTTGGCTTCGCCCCCGCTAGTCGTTGCTTACGCGATTGCAGGCAGTGTCGATATCGACCTCAGCAAAGATCCCCTCGGCAAAGATCAAGCGGGCAAAGACGTTTTCCTGCGCGATATCTGGCCCACCAACGAAGAGATCGAAACGGCGGTGAAAGCCTCCGTAAAGGTCGAGTCCTTCCAAAAAGAATACGCCGAAGTCTTCACCGGCGACAAGAATTGGAATTCCATCAAGATTCCCACCGGCGGCAATTACGAATGGACCGACGATTCCACCTACATCAAGAAACCGCCTTACTTCGACAAAATGGTTGACCCCAAAACCTTTGTGCAAGATATGAAAGGTCTGCGCGCGCTCGCGGTGTTGGGCGATTCCATTACTACCGATCACATCTCACCCGCCGGTTCCATCGCCGTAGACAGCCCCGCCGGCAAGTATCTAATCAGCCTGGGCGTCAAACCCGGCGACTTCAACAGCTATGGCGCGCGCCGCGGCAATCATGAAGTGATGGTGCGCGGCACCTTCGCCAATATACGTCTGAAGAACCTGATGGTCCCTGGCGTCGAAGGCGGTTGGACCCGCCATATGCCCGGCGGCGACCGCATGTTCATCTACGATGCCGCGCAGGTTTATCAAGCTGAGGACGTCGGGCTCATCATCATTGCCGGTAAAGAATACGGCTCCGGTTCATCGCGCGATTGGGCCGCTAAAGGAACGCTGCTGTTAGGTGTACGCGCCGTCATTGCCGAAAGCTTTGAGCGCATCCACCGTTCGAACCTCGTGCAGATGGGGGTGCTTCCACTCCAGTTCCTCGAAGGCCAGAACCGCGAAACATTGCATTTAACCGGCGAAGAAAGTTTTGACATTGCCGGCGTTCCCGAAGCTATGTCCGCTAACTCACCCACGGTCAAGGTGACCATTACCGGCCTTGATGGCGGCCGCCGCGAATTTAGCGTGCGCGCCCGCATCGATACGCCGCAGGAAGCCGAGTATTACCGCAACGGCGGCATTCTTCCTTACGTTCTCCGGCAGCTCGTCGCCGGCGGCGCGACCGCCTGACAGGTGGCCACCAAAATAATGGCAAGGTCTCGCGCGCCGCTCTTAGTGTCTGCGGCCATCATCATCAACAATGGCAAAGTACTCCTCGGCCAGCGCCGCAAGGGCGACCGCCATCCCTTTAAATGGGAGTTCCCCGGCGGCAAGGTCGAACACGGCGAATCGCCCAAGCAAGCCTTGGTGCGCGAACTGCGCGAAGAATTGCAAATCGAGGCGAAAATCGGCGTGGAACTCGCGCGCTACGAGCACGATTATCCAAGCGGCAGTCGCGTTCACTTGCTGTTCTTTGTGGTGAAAGAATATACCGGCCAACCGGTCGCCAAGGTGTTCGAGCAGATTTCCTGGGTGGATTTGACCGCCCTGCCGGAAGTCGATTTCCTGGAAGGCGACATCGATTTCGTACGCCGCCTGGCGCGCGGAGATTTTAGTGAGCAACTGAGTGTTTAGCCGAGGGCGAACTGGCGAATATCAATGGCTACGAAATCCTGACGGCACCGCGACCGTCAGGGAGCCGCTTCAGCCGCCTGAAGTCCCACGCCCCGTGCACCCTGTAGGCGGCCTCCCCCTTTCGCCGATTCGGCAAGCAGTTGAGTGGCTCGTTGGTTAGGCGGTTGGCAAGTCGATCCAGCAGACGACGAGGCGGGCCAGCGGGGAGAGCGCCTCGGAGCATCTCCCGTACGTGCTGGGCGAGGTGAAGAGAAGTAAGGAGACCGGACAAGTCGGGTGTTGCGGAATTGACAGCGGGGACTGACTGACTCCTTTTTTGTGAAGAGAATGCATTCCCCAGAAATGGAAATGGCCCACGCTGAGAGCGAACACCTCAAACGGGGCATGCAAGAGAATTCTGGACATTCAGATGTGGAGAATAAGCGGTTTGGCATGCTAGGATTGTGAGGTCGAAATGATCGGAGGAGCTTTTTTTGTCTTCGCAGGACATGGCCGCGCGGGTTGAAGGAGGGTCGTCCGCCAGCAGGGCGGAGGATCGGAATTCCGTTCGGCGGGCGGTGCTGACGGGCGCGTGCGCTGCGGCAATTGTCTTTGGGTGGCTCTTTCTCTCCGTTCAGTATTTATTCGACGGCAACTGGACCAGCGTATATTACACGGGAGCGAAGTGGCGGACACCGCCACAATTAGACAACGAGCATATTTACCACTTTCCGATTGACACCGGGTATGACGGCGAACAGTATCACGTGGTAGCGCACGATCCTTTGGCGCACACCGATATGTGGAAATTGGTGGATATGCCGAGATTTCGCTACCGGCGTATTCTCTTGCCGGGATTGGCGGCGCTGTTCTCTTTTGGACAAGCGAGTTGGGTTGATCCGGCTTACATCGCGGTCTTTTTGTCGTTTGTCTACCTGGGCGCCTACTGGCTGGCGAGGTGGTCGCAAGCGCATGGATATGCGGCGGGGTGGGGACTCTTGTTTCTGCTGGTACCGGCAACGCTCGCCTGTGTGTTGTTCATGGTAGTTGATGTAGCGACGACGGCTTTAACGGTGGGTTTGGCCTGGTACGCGGAGAAACGGGACGACAAGAAGCTGTATC
>Ga0182012_10002978_pt1 | contig 18199 bp, 20 predicted proteins | sample 612S2SmetaG_FD_120486 | JGI IMG/M metagenome (GOLD analysis project Ga0182012, IMG submission 120486) | Permafrost microbial communities from Stordalen Mire, Sweden - 612S2S metaG | ecosystem: Environmental > Terrestrial > Soil > Wetlands > Permafrost | place: Sweden: Stordalen | collected...
CAGTCTGCGAAGTGACTAACACTCTTCGTTTCTTGGCTTTAGCTTCCACGGCGATAGCGAGCAGACGCAAGGCGAGACCGATGACTTCGTTCGGAGGGACACCCGTGGAGGTGGCGATGCGCTGGATTTCATCGGCGGCCGACGCGCCCAGGTTGATGGAGGAGATGGGGGACATTGCTGGTGTAGACATCGGTTCGTGGAGAGAAAAAGCTTAAAGAAAATAGGGTGTTATTTCAGTTCGCAATGAATGAGTGGTTCGGAAGGCACATTATTCTCTAACTTATGCCGGTGAAGATGTTTCGTTGACCCGCTTTAGTTGGCCGCAGGCGGCGAAAATATCGCGCCCGCGCGGCTTGCGGACGTAGCACGGCATCGATTTCATAATGATTTTTTGAAAGCTGTCTACCCGTTCGGGCGTGGGCGTATCGAAAGGAATGCCAGGGCCGGGGTTTAAGGCGATCAGATTTACCTTGCAATTCAGCTTGGCGAGCAGGCGAACGACACGGCGCGCATCGGCATCGGTGTCGTTGACGTCTTTGAGGAGGACGTATTCGAACATCAGCGCTTCCCAATGGCGCAAGGGATAGGCGCGGCAGGCTTCGATGAGATCGGATAAATGATATTTGCGGGTGATGGGCATCAACTCGCGGCGTTGCTCTTCATGCGAGGCATTTAGAGAGATGGCGAGCTTGGGACGGATGTCGGCGCGGCCCAGTTCTTCGATCTTGGGGACGATGCCGGAGGTGGAAACGGTGAGACGCCTTTGCGGGATACCTAAGGCTTTGTCATCGGTGAGAATCCGCGTGGCTTTGAGGACATTGTCGAGGTTGAGGAGCGGTTCGCCCATGCCCATCATGACTACGTTGAGGTGGGAATTGTGGGGATGAATGTTGTTTTCGCGGGCGACATAGAGCACTTGGCCAACAATTTCGCCGGCAGTGAGATTGCGCTCGAGTCCCATGAGCGCGGTGAGACAAAACTTACAATCGACCGGACAACCGATCTGGCTGGAAATGCAGATCGTGTTACGATTTTCTTCAGGCATGAGCACTGCTTCGACGGTGCGATTGTCTTCGAGGCGGAGCAAATAGCGGCGCGTGCCGTCGGTGGAATCGAAGCGTTTCTCGGTGGCAGGGCGGGTTAAGGTGGAGATCGTAACTAGCTGATGTAGAAGGGGTTGCGGCAAATTAGAAATTTCGGAAAAATTCGCCACGTGTTTCCTGTACAAAGCGTCAAACAATTGTTGGGCCCGGTAACGGGGTTGATCGGGGCCGAGGAATTCGCGCAGATCCGCGAGCTCCATTCCGACCAAAGAAACGTTTTTCGACACTGTAAGCCCTCAACCCCAGTCTACCGTCGTCGTACACTCGAATAGGCGTAATTCTTATGGTTCAAGCACTTACAACAACTCGTGAAATCCAGCGCGCAACCCTGCCGAACGGGGTGAGGATCGTTACGGAGTCGATGCCGTACGTGCGCTCGGTCTCTTTGGGCGTTTGGATCGGCAGTGGATCGCGTATCGAACACGGCCCAGAGAACGGCATTTCGCATTTCATTGAACATATGGTGTTCAAGGGAACGAAACATCGATCGGCGGAAGACATTGCGCGGTCGGTGGATTCGGTGGGTGGCGGATTGGACGCGTTCACCAGTAAAGAGTTGGTCAGTTTCAACACGAAGGTGCTGGATGAGCATTTACCGCTGGCGTCGGATATTCTGGCGGACTTAGTGTTGAATCCGCTGTTTCGCGCGGAGGATATCGAAAAAGAGAAAGGCGTGATCCTGGAAGAGATCAAGATGGAGGCGGACCAGCCGGAGTTCGTGCTGCATGAAACCTTCATCAGCAATTTTTGGAAAGGGCATGCGCTAGGCAAGCCGATTCTGGGGACGAAGGAAACGGTAAAGAAATTCGGGCGTGATTCGCTGTGCGAATATTTTTCGCGGGTCTATTCGCCCAAAAATATTTTAATTACGGCGGCGGGAAATCTAAATCACCAAAAGATTGTGGATTTAATCGGCGATAAGTTCGCGGGCTTGCCGACGCGCGATGGTTCGGTGGAAGATAGCGTGCCGAAGACCTACGCGCCGTTTATTTTGAAGAAGAAGGAATCGCTGGAGCAGGTGCATATCACCATGGGTGTGCCGGCGTATCCGCTGGCGCATAAGCTGCGCTTCCCGCTTTATATTTTGAATACGGTGCTGGGCGGCGGGATGAGTTCGCGGTTGTTTCAGAACATTCGCGAAAAGCAAGGGCTGGCTTACGCGGTTTATTCGGAATTGAATTTATTTCGCGATACCGGCTGCTTCATGATTTATGCGGGTACGGCGGTGGAGACGGCGACGCGGGTGGTGAATTCGGTGGTGGACGAATTCCGCCAGTTGAAGCAGGAATTGATTGGCGAGGATGAATTGCGGCGGGCGAAGGACCATTTGAAGGGTTCGCTGATGCTGAGTTTAGAATCGACATCGAGCAGGATGTCGAATCTGGCACGGCAGGAGTTGTACTTTGATAAGTTCCTCACACTGGATGAAATGCTGGACAGCATTGAAGCGGTGACACGGGATGAAGTGCAGCAGATTGCACAGGAATTTTTCCGGTCGGAGAGCATCGCGCTGGCGATGCTGGGGCGGTTGGGTAATGTGAAGTTGACGCGGAAAGATTTGGAGTGCTAGCGGTTTAGGGAACTAGCCGCGCTTTACGAGGGGCGAGTGGACTTCGTCTTCGAGGGCTTTCACGCGGGCGGACAAAGTGTCTAGCTTAACGCTAAGAATGCCCTCCACTCGCTGGACTTCACGCTCAAGTCGCTTGATTTCGGCCTTTAACACACCTTCCATTTTGTCGAATTTGGCGGCCGTCACAGCGTTGTTGACGAGAATACCTACCAAAACGGTGAGGATCATGGCGACGGGGCCGCCGGCCACCAGCGCCCAGAGTTGAACGATAGTTAGTTGCACCGTCATTTAACTACTGCCAGTTTACCTCGTTAGTTCTCAGTGTGGCGAACAGCTTTGACGGGGGCAAGTTTGGCGGCGCGGCGGAGGGGAGATGGCCGGCAGTTGACGCGAAAAGGACTCGCGTTCTTGGTGGCATTGCGCTGCTGGTTACCGAAGGCGCCAAGGTGCGGACGGTGACACTGGCGGCGGGTTCGCCGCAGGGCGAGAGCTACATTCTTTCCACAGCGTTGAAGAAGGTGGTGGAACGGCACTATCCCAAGGTGCGGCTCAATGTTGTGCAGACTGGCGGCACGGTGGAAAGTTTGCATTTGATGGAGCAAGAGCGGGGCGGGCTCAGTTGGCGGCGGCGCAGGCGGATATTGCGCCGGGTACCTCAGCGCAAATTGTGGCACTGCTTTATGGCGACGTTTTCCAATTGCTGACTCATGAAAGCTCGCGCATGAAGAGCTTCGCGGATCTGCGCGGGTAAAGGATTGCCGTGCCGCAAACCGGCGAACAATTCCAATCGTTCCTGCGCGTGGCCGATCACTCTGGGCTGCCTCAGGCGGACTTTCATTTCGTTGGGTCGGACGACTCGACTGCCGTCGAAGCATTTCTCAAAGGCGACGCCGATGCCATCTTCCGGGTGCGGGCGTTGGGGAATCCGTTGTTCCAGCGGTTGGTGGAAATCGGCAACGTGCGTTTCTTGCCGATTGATCACGCGGCCGCCATGCGCATCAGGCAGCCGGCGTTTGAACCGGCCTTGATCCCGCAAGGCGCTTATCAGGGTGAGCCGCCGGTGCCCGGGCAGGATCTGCCAAGCGTAGCGGTTCATCGCACTCTGTTAGCGAACGCTGCCACGGACGAAGGCGTGGTGCGAATCATTACAAGCGTTCTACTGGAACGGCGGCAGGAAATGATGGCGGAGATTCCAGCCTCAACACCGGAGGTGAGGCTACTGCTGGCGCAGGTGCGAAAACCGGATCAACAAGTCGGATTGGTGCCCGCGCTGCATCGAGGGGCGGCAAGTCTCTATGACAAGGACAAGCCGTCGTTCTTGCTGGCGCATGCGGATTACGTGGGATTGATGGTGACCGTCTCACTGATGATTGGTTCGTGGTTATGGGAGCTGAAGCAATGGATGCAGCGACAACAGAAGAACAAGGCCGACGCTTATAGCCGGCAGGTGCTGGCATTGATGAGTGCGAGCCAGCAGACGGATTCGACGGTTCGGCTGGACGAGATCAGGAGCGAGCTGCTGGGTGTTTTGGCCGCAGTATTCGCGGATCTTGATGCCGACCGCCTTTCGGAAGAATCATTTCATTCGTTTCGCGCCATTCTGCAGATTGCTTTGGATGTAGTGAAGGATAAGCGAACCAGCGCGGGTGCGGCAGCATTGGTGGCTGTGAGCTAGTTGATTTTAGTGTTGTATCCGGGTAATATAGTTTTACCAGGATAAAAATGAACAATTCCGAAGTTTCAGCATTTGTAGGAAGCACGCGCTTCGCGACCGGCGATTTGCGGCAGGTCATTGCTAAAGGTAAAACAATTTTGGATCAAGACCAATGGGCGCAGGTGTTGATTTTCAACGATGAAACCAGCCGCGTGATTGACGTGGATTGGAGCGGGACGCTGGAAGAAATATTGCAGCGAGTTGGGAACATGGTTTCGGTGGAGGCGCCGAAAGAGGCGGAGGGCGAGACAGATGTGCGGCGTCCCGGCCGGCCGAGATTGGGCGTGGTGGCGCGCGAGGTGACGCTGTTGCCGCGGCATTGGGAATGGTTGGCGAGCCAGCCGGGAGGCGCGTCGGTGGCGCTGCGCAAGTTGGTGGAGCATGCCCGAGTGGCGAACCAGGCCAAGGACAAGCAAAGGCGGGCGCAAGAGGCGGCTTACCGTTTTATATCCGCGATGGCGGGAGATGAGCCAGGGTTTGAGGAGGCGACGCGGGCGTTGTTCGCAGGGAAGGCGGAACGGTTCGCGGAGATGGTGGAGGGTTGGCCGATTGATATACGCGAGTATGCGAAGCGGTTGGCGGCGCGGGCGTTCGGGTGAGGAATTCGGGCGACCACGAGCGAATGTGATCGCCCCCTCGGGAGTTAAACTCTTTGCTCCACTGGCTCGCTCACGGGCGCTTCCACAACCTCTTCTTCCTGCGGCGCCAAAGCCAGTACCGTAACACGCAACCCCTCTGGCAACTTCTGCAGCAAGACCGCTTCGCCATCGGGCAGCCGTAGTGCGTCGCGGTAGGCGTAGCTTTTTTCCGAAAGCTGCGTGAATTCCACGCTCTCCAGTTCAAGCAAGTCGAAACCGGGCTGAGCGTTTTGGGGAACTTCGGAAATCAGCAAACGCGCCCCGGGCGGAACGCAGACCGCGGTGAGGCCGCATTTCTTGCGCGGGAACATCCAGCGGAGGAAGCTCGACCAGCCGCGCGCCAACTGGCTGCGGCTCATTTCTTGCCGCAATTCCGCGACAGCGCAAAAACCCAGGCTGCCGGTATCAAAACGATGGAGAACCAAATCGTCCGATTCGCACGCCAGCCGGTTGTTAACCGTGTAGAGAGAATAATCGCACATAAAGAGAACACCTGCTCCTTGCACTTAGAAGTGGCGCGCAGGGCGGGGAAGTCTCAACGCACCGCTATAAATTTATTTTGCGTCATTTATTTTGAATCGATGTAATCAATGAGGGTGGCGATTTCGTCCGGCGTGAGGCGCTTGCCGAAGGCGGGCATGACCGTGCCGCCGAACTGGATGCGCACCTCCACATACTGGCGGGTGGGTTTGCCATGCCGCATAGGCAGAGTTTCGTTCTTGAAAAGGTGATTCAGGCTGGGACCGAACTTGTGCGAATGGGCTTTATCTTTATCGATATCGTGGCAAACGGCACAGTTTTCGCGGTATAGATCGCGGCCAACGGCCAGGTGACTGAGATCGCTCGCCGAAAGGCATCGAGCCAGGGAAAGCAGCAAGGTAATCGTCTTCATGCGGCCTTCTCCAATTTTCCGACGTTCTGCGCACCAGCATTTTGCAGAATAGCGGCTGCCGTCCCAAGCTTGTCAGGCGTGCAGCGGATGCGCAAGCAGATCACTTCGGGCTCAATGGCGGGGACGGGAATGTTTTTGTCGCGGCGCAGTAAACCGCTTTCCCAGATGAACCAACCGGCGGTGGTCAAAATAGCCCCAAGCATGGTAATTTCGTAAAAAACCACGCCCGTGGCCCAAAAGGAAAAAATCGGCATGCCGCCGGTGACCAGCGGGTAAGTTGTCTGCGTGTAATAGACAAAGCCGACGACTAAAAGAAAGAACGTCACGGCGCCGGAGACTACGGCAAGGGACATGTGACTGGGACGGTCGAGCACGCCGCGGGGAAATTCTATTGGCTCGTCGGAGAAGACGGCCAGATCGGCCGCGCTGAAGCCATTCGCCTTGAGTTTCTTGATGGCGTCGGTCAGGGGATCTTTGGCGGCGAAGGTTCCAGTAATGAAGAAACTCACGGTTCCTCCTGCGGATGGGGTTCGAACTCCCAAACCGAGACGATAGGGAAAAGTTTGGAAAAGATCAGATAGAGCGAAGCCATGGCGGCGAAGGTGGCGATGGTGATGGAAATTTCTACCCAGCTAGGCGAATAATGGCCCCAGGACGACCGCAGGGAGGGCATGCTGAGCGTGGGAATAATAATGAGGTAGCGTTCAAGCCACATACCAATGAGTACGCCGACCGAGGCGATGGTGGCGGTGGTGATGGAACGTAAGCGGCGGATTCCGAGCAGCACGAAAGGGACAACAAAATTGACCAAGACCATAACCCAGAACTCGGGTGAGAAGCGGCCACTCACACGCGCGCCGAAGACGCGCATCTCCTTGGGTTCGTTGCCATACCACACCGTTAAGTGCTCGGCAAAAGTGAAATAGAGCCAGAGGAGGCTCATCAAGAGGAGCAGTTTTGCGAGATTGTTGAAGTGGTGAGGCAGGAGATAGTTTTCGAGATGCATGGTGCGGCGGATTATGTTCAAAGCGACGATGAGCCCCGCCAAGCCGCTGAAGATGGCGCCCACCACAAAGTAAGGAGCGAAGATAGTGCTGTGCCACATGGGCGCAATGGCCATGGCGAAATCCCAAGCCACCACGCTGTGTACCGAGACAGCAACGGCGAGAATAATGCCGGCCATCAGCTTCATGGCGCGTTCGAGAGCGTGCCATTCGCGGTCACTGCCGGTCCAACCCAGGGCCATGATCTTGTATAGGCGCAGTCGCCAGCCCGAGGTTTTCTGCGCGAGTTGAGCGACATCGGGAATGAGCGGGAGATATAGAAATATCAAGCTGCCGGTGAGATAGGTGGAAATAGCGGTGACATCCCACATTAAGGGAGAGCGGTAGTTAGGCCAAAGAAGGCGGGAGTTAGGGTAGGGAAACAGCCAGTAGAAGAGCCACACTCGACCCAGGTGAATGAGCGGAAACATGCCTCCGATCATGAGTGCGAATACCGTGATGGCTTCGGCGGCGCGCGTGACCGGTTTGCGCCAATCGGCGTCAGTGAGGCGGAGGATGGCAGAGATGAGAGTGCCGGCGTGGGAAATGCCGATCCAGAAAACGAAATCTACCAGATAAAAGCCCCAGAACACCGGACGCTGGATGCCGGCGACGCCAATGCCGACATGGATTTGATAGCCCCAAGCGATTAAACCCCACAAGGCAACTGCACTGAGGAGAGCTAGTACGAGCATGTAGCGCTTACTGGCTCCAGCCAGGGGACGCCATAGGTCGTCGCGGACCTGATGATAGGGAATGAGGGCGGCAAGCAAGCTACTTGGCCCTTTCCAGATAGAAGACTTTCGGCTTAGTGCCGAGTTCTTCGAGCAGTTGAGTGGAACGCCCGCTCTTGGCTAATAAAGACACTTTGCTTTCCGGATCGTTCAGATCTCCGAAGACCATGGCTTCCGCGGGGCAGGATTGCACGCAAGCGGTTTGCACATCGCCATCTTTGAGTGGGCGGTTTTCCGCGCGGGCGTCATCTTTAGCACGGCTGATGCGTTGCACGCAGAAGGTGCATTTCTCCATAACGCCACCTTCGCGGATGGAGACGTCAGGATTGTGCTGGAGTTGGAGCGGTTCGGCCCATACGGGATCGAACCAGTTGAAGAAACGGACGGAATAGGGGCAGTTGTTGCCGCAATACCGAGTGCCGACACAGCGGTTATAGACCTGCACATTCAGGCCTTCGTCGTTGTGGTAGGTGGCGTACACCGGGCAGACGGGTTCGCAGGGCGCTGCATCACACTGCTGGCACAGAACCGGGCGATACTTGACGCGGATCTCGGGAAACTCGCCTTCGTAGTAACGGTCGACCCGAATCCAGTGGATGGCGCGGCCCTTGGCGGCGGATTCGGGATCGGAGACGGAGATATTGTTCTCCGCATGGCAGGCGGCGACACAGGCTTGGCAGCCAGTACAGCGGTCCAGGTCGATGGCCATGCCCCAGTTGTGTGATTGACTCATGACCTACCCCATGGTCCTTGTTCGCGGTCTTGTGGTGAGAATTGAGTAAGTTCGCCGGTCGCTTGAGCGATGCGTTCAATTTTGACTCGCGTACCGCCCGTGACGAGAACTCCGGTTGTTTCCTCCCACAGGGGAATGAGGATGGAGAGTGGATTCGCGCCGCGCCCGGAGGCATAGCGGCCGTAGTGAGTGTGGCCTTGGCCGATCGCCATACTGATTACGCCGGGTAGAGCGGCGGGATGGACATAGGCGAATGCTTCGAGCGAACCTTTGGGAGAGGTAACACGCACACGGTCTCCGTTAGTGATACTGAGCTTCGCGGCGCTCTTGGGGTCGATCTCAATCGGCAGGTCCCACATGGCGCTGGAAGCGGGATCGGGCAGTTGCTGCATCCAGGGGAGATTGGCGGCGCGTCCATCGTGATATTGCAGGGATAGGTAGGGCTGGAATTCAAAAGAGAATTGATCGGGCGGGCCGCTGGTTTGCGCGGGTGTTGCTTGGAGGCGAAGAGGGGCGGCTTTCGGCGCTGGCGCGAGGGCTGGCGTGCTGTGTGCCTCCGCGAACGCTTCGGCGCTTGTGGGAGTGAATGGAATATTGAGCTTGGCGGCGATATCGGCGAGCGTTTGAGCGAGTGCGCGAGTGTCGTAGAGAGGTTGTACGAACTGTTCGCCTAGCGCGACTGTCTGAGTGACGGGCGACAAGACAGCCGCTTCGTCTTCGAGGGAGTGGTGATCCGGGAGAATGACATCGGCGAAGGCAGTGGAATCGTCAATAAAATTACTGAAACTCACGATGAAGTCTTTGTTGCTAAGATCTGCGCCCAAGGTATAGACGGGGTTTTCGTCGGCGAGGAAGATGACGCGCGCTTGTTTTATGGCTTGGGAGGTGCTGGCTTGCAAGGGCGGTAGGTTTGCGCCGGGCTTCGCTGAAACACCGAGCATAAGATTGAGATAATGCGCCGCTATGAGTCCATCAAGCGTGTTGCTATGGACAGTTCCAGCGCCCGCGACAACCAAAGGTTTCTCGGATTCGGCTAGTTCGCTGGCTATCCGCCGGAGCTTCTTTTCCTCGATGCCGGTCGCCTTGATGAGGCTAGGGAGGTCGGCGGTTTCAATCGATTCGCGAGTGGCGGCGGGTAGCGCGTCGGCGTGCTTGGCGAGTTTTGCATCCAGCAGGACGCGCATAAGAGCGAGGGTTAACTGTGGCTCGGCTCCGGGACGAACAGGCAGCCATTCATCGGCGCTGGAGGCGGTGAGTGACAGGCGCGATTCTGCGTGCACCAAGCGCCCGCGAACCGCGGAGCGACCTTGGCGAAAATGGCCGAACTGGCGGGCGTAATAGACCGGCGACATCCAGCCGCCCAGGAAATCCGCGCCGATACTCAGAACATAGTGCGCGCCGGCGATATCGTAAACCGGCAGCGCTTGCCAGCCAAAAACCATTTCGGCGGCTTTACGTTCCAGCGAAAAACAATCGAAAGATGCGGTGTGCGCCGCCGCTGCGCCGAGCGCGCTTAGAAATCCGGCGATGGTTTGCGACCGGGCGCTCACTTCCGGTCTGCTGAGAAAAAGAATGCCGGCGCGATCTTTAGGGAGCTTTTCTACAACCTCGTGGATTGCTTCCTCCCAGGTAATCGGCTTAAACTCGCCCTTGCCTCTATCGCCCACGCGCCGCATGGGGCCGCGCAATCGGTCGGGATTATAAATTCCTTGCAGCGCCGCCTGGCCGCGGGCGCAGAGCCTTCCGCCACTCACCGCATCGGCTGGATTGCCCTCCAGCTTCTTCACGCAAGCGATCCGTTCGCGAAACGGTTTTCCTTGCCGTTCCACCACCCGCTCACCGGCCATCACGCGGGCTAAAGTGCCGCAGCCTGCGCTGCATTGGGTGCAAACAGCGGCGTGCCACTGTTCTTCGCCGGGCACAATTTCATGGTCCGAAACCAAAAGCGGAATGAGTTGGTTGCTCTTGTTGCCGCAAGCGCTGGTGGCCACGCCGGCGGAAACCGTGGAAACGATTTTGAAGAAATTGCGGCGGTCCATTTACTTCGAAAAAGCTCCTAATCGTGACATGCGGCGCAATCCTCCGTGGCATGATTTTGGCGATGGCAGGTGAGACAGGTGCCCATGTTGTGGGTGACCACTTTTTCGGCTACCGTGGCTTTCGTCATCTCTCCGTGACACGTGGCGCAACCCACACCCGCCTGGTAGTGGGGCGCGTGCTTGAACTTAACGTGGGCTGTGGGCGCGAATTCGTAAACTCGCTGCCAGGGGATTTCAATCTTCTGATTGGCGTAATCAATTACTTTCTTGACCTCCGTCTTATCGCGGCCCAGTTTGGCGTGGCACAGCATGCATTTGGTCACCGGTGGAATGCCGGCGGCGGCGCGCGTATCGGCGCCGATGTGGCAATCTATGCAATCGAGACCCATCTTTATGTGCGTGTTGTGAGGAAATGCGACTGGCTGCTGCGCGCGCGCCAAGGCTGTCGCCAGCAGCATGCACAAACTCACCCACCCCAATCCATGAGACTTGCCGTCGATCATCGGATTGGACTAACTTATCATGTGACACGGCTCACAATCAGTTTTCCGGGCGACTCGGGCACCTCCACCACTTGGTGGGAGTTGAATCCGCCGGCGTTGAGCATGTGGAAAAGTTCGGATTGCGTGTAGGCGTCGCCGGCTGGGGTTTGTAGCAGCATGCTCAGCGCGAAGGCGGCAGCACGCGGCGGAGTGACGCGGTCTTCGTTCGGTATGAATTCCAAAGTGATGAGCAGGCCGGCTGGGTCCATGGCGGCGCACACTTTGCGCAGAAAAGTTACGCAGGTTTCCTGATCAAAGTGATGCAGAAAATTGGGCAGCAGGACGAGGTCGAAGCCGGTTCCCAAATTCACTTCGAAGGCGCTGCCGGGAAGGGTTTGGTAGCGTTCCGCGAGGCCCGCTGCGCGCGCGTTTTGTTCAGCCACGGCGAGAACGTTGGGCCAATCTTGCCCGAAGATCACGGCGGCGGGTGATTGCTTCGCAACCGCGATGCCATAAAGGCCATGGCCGGCGGCGATATCAAGCACTTTCTTGGGCTGGGTGCGGCTGGCCACCAGTTGCGCGATGAATTGCGCGGGCCCTTTGGCGAGCGGTTCCATGTGGCGCGCAAAATCGACCCATTCTTCCGCTTCAATGCCCACGGTTCCTTCGCCGATGGTTGTCGTGCCTTGGCGGACCGCTTGCGTGAGGTTGGCGGCGGCGTCCATGAAGCGCCGCGCGTTGAGAAACTTGAGCATGCCGCCCATATAATCCGGCGAGCGTTCGTCAAGAAACGCGGCGCTATCGGATGTGAGGCGGTAGCGGTGATTCTCCTTGGCGAGCATGCCTTCAATGGTGAGGTAATCACACAGAATGCGTATGCCGCGCTGAGAGGCTTGGCATTTGGCGGCGATGGCTTCGACATTGGCGGCGCCTTCGGCGACGGCGGTGAAGAGGTGCAGGTCGATGGCCGCGCGCAAAGCGGCGGTATTTTGAAAGCCCACCATGAGATTGCGGATGTGTTCGGGATCGGGAGCCATCAGTAGTTCATAGTATCTGTCTCGCGCTTCAAGTTGTGATGACTAGATTCACGCCTGTAAGACTCAAATGCCGATCAGTCGACCAGCAGGTACTATGCCGGCGGTCAGCCATGATTACCAGTGCGTGCGCGTCGGCCAAGGTAAGATTCTGATCGCCAAAGCGGGCGAGCATGCGGCGCGCCTTTGTCAGCTCATTTTTGTCGAACGATCGCAGACTGATCGCGGGCAGCGCTTCAACGAAGGCCAAAAACTCCGCCGCTCGGTTTTTGTCATAGCGCCTGAGAAACCAGCCGTGGCCTTCGGCGACCACCAGTGCTGATGCCACTAATGCGGGCGGCGCAGAGAAGAGGCGCTTGAAAGTTTGGTGATAACTATCGCTGCCATCTAAGAAAGCGATGAAGGCGGAAGTGTCGACATAAGCTTCGCGCGGATTCTTCGCTTCGGCGGTTTTTCCACGCCGGTGTTGCTCAGTCCTTCGACCCATACACGATTTCGTCAAGCGACTGGCTGGAATGAGGGTCGCCCGAATTTACCAATCCGGCGTATTTCATCCAAGGCATTTTCTCGTTCATGGGGAGTTGTTCGCGGATGGCCCGGCGAACGAACTCGGCGATGGAAATACCGAGTGCCGCGGCTTGTTTTTTCGCCAGTTCATATTCCGCCTTGTCCAGGCTGATTTGAGTCCGGATCATGTTATCACCTCCAATAAAGATGATAACAAGACTGGCCACGGCACTAACCTTTCGTGATTCACTAGTAAGGCAGGCTATCAATGTCGTTCCAAAACTTAACCCTCACCTTTCAAGGCTCTACCGCCGTCATAACGCTAAATCGGCCCAGTAAACGTAACGCGCTTTCGCTCGACTTGATGCAGGAACTGATTGGTCTGCTGGGCGTTCTCGAAGTGGATAAGGAAGTGTTTTGCATTATTCTGGCCGCAGCGGGCAAGGTCTTTTCCGCAGGGCATGATTTGAATGAGATGGTGGGCCGCACGGTGAGCGACTATCGCCAGCTGTTCGAGACCTGCACCGATCTGATGCAGAAGATTCAGGCGATTCCACAGCCGGTAATCGCCGAAGTGCAGGGCATTGCCACTGCCGCAGGCTGCCAACTGGCGGCCACGTGCGATTTGGTGGTGGCCGCCGAAGAAGCCGGCTTCGCTACTCCCGGCGTGCGTATTGGCTTGTTCTGTTCCACGCCCATGGTGGCGCTCACGCGCGCCATTGGCCGCAAGCGCGCCATGCAAATGCTGCTCACCGGCGAAACGATTGACGCGGAAACAGCGGCGGATTGGGGGTTGGTCAATTTCATTGTGCCCGCCGACGAACTGCGCGAAGCCACCCTTAAGCTAGCGAAGCGCATTACCGAAGCGAGCCCGCTTACCATCGGCCTGGGCAAGCAAGCTTTCTATTCGCAAATCGACCTGGATCAGCAGCTCGCCTACAAGCTGACCAAAGAAATCATGACGAACAACGCCATGGCGGCGGATGCGCAGGAAGGCATGGCGGCGTTCATGGAAAAGCGCACCGCCACCTGGGTTGGAAAGTGAGAGCCTTCAGGCCATCTCCATTTGCGCAGCGCGTTCCAGGCCGCGCGCTGCAATCTCGCTGTCGCGCATCTTGAATTTCTCAATCTTGCCGCTTAATGTGGTGGGAAAGGAATCCACAAAACGGATCGTCTCGGGAATTTTGAAATTCGCAATGCGCCCATGGCAGAACTCCTTGATTTCGCCGGGCGTGGCGGTGACACCCACCTTGAGTTTGATCCAAGCCAGCACGCTTTCGCCCAGCCGTTCATCCGGCAAGCCCGTTATATGTACTTCGGCAATCTTCGCGTTGGTGTATAAGAACTCTTCCACTTCACGCGGATAAATATTTTCGCCGCCGCGAATGATCATGTCCTTAGCGCGGCCCGTCACTTTGAAATAGCCATCTTCACGCATTACGCCCAAGTCGCCGGTGTGAAACCAGCCCTCGCTATCAATCGCGCGCGCTGTGGCCTCTGGTTCGCCGTCGTAGCCCTTCATCAACATGTAGCCGCGCGCGCAAATCTCGCCCTGTACGCCGGCTTCGACCACCTTGCCGGAAATTAACGAGACTATCTTTACCTCGGTACACGGCGCTGCCTTGCCCACTGTGTGGACACGCCTTTCCATGTCGTCGTCAATATCGGACATGGTGACCACCGTCGTGGTTTCGCTCAGCCCGTAGGCGATCGCCAGCTGCCGGCAATGCATCTCGCCAATGACTCGTTTCATGATTTCTATCGGACAGGGAGCGCCTGCCATCATGCCGGTGCGCAGCGTGCGCAAGCTATAGCGCGCGAAATCGGCATGCTGTAATTCGGCAATGAACATCGTCGGAACGCCGTAGATGCTGGTAGCTTTCTCCTCGTCGATGGCTGCGAGGGTCGCGCCTGGAGCGAAAAAAGCGCTGGGCAAAATCAGCGCCGCGCCACTCGCCAGAGCCGTCATCGTGCCAATTACGGAGCCAAAGCAGTGAGCCATCGGTACCGGTACGCAAATGCGGTCCTCTTCGCTGTACTTCAGGCCCCGCGCAATCAGACGGCCGTTATTCAGTAGGCTGCGATGCGTCAACAGCACGCCCTTCGGCGAACCGGTGGTGCCTGAGGTGTATTGGATATTGAAGACGTCATTCGGCGCGGCCGAACTCGTCACCCTGGGCGGCGCCTCCAGCATGTGCCGCCACGTATCGCTGCCGAAATAAACGACATGTTCGAGCGGCGCATCGGCGCGCGCTTCCGCCAGGATCGCCGCATAATCGGCGCGCTGACCGCGCGCCTGTAAAAACAACGCCTTCATGCCGGATTTCTTCAAAATGAAAGCTAATTCGTGCGTGAGGCTGGCGGTGTTCACATTGACCAAGACAAGGCCCGCCCGCGCGCAGGCAAATTGCACGATCAGCCACTCCACGCAGTTGGCGGCCCACAAGCCGACGCGGTCATTCTCCGCTAAACCTAAATCGCGCAAGCTGTAGCCCACGCTGTCGGCAGCATGCAGCAACTGGCTCCAAGTAAGCCGCTGCTTTTGCCTGCATCCCACCACTGCATCCCGCGCCGGCCAGTGTGCGGCGGTATCCGCGAGCTGCTGGCCCAGGGTTACTTCAAGCAATGGCACGTCCGGGCCTTTTGAATAGCTGAGCAATCTGAATCCCCCAAACGATGTTAACCGGGCTGGTTGGTGATTAATAGAGACTATGCGGTTTTTACTTGCGCGACGCCTTCCAAGCCGCGCGCTTCAATCTCGCTCTCGCGAATTTTGAACTTTTGGATTTTGCCGCTCAGCGTGGTGGGGAAGGCGTCCACAAAGCGGATGGCCTCGGGAATTTTGAAATGTGCAATGCGGCCTTTGCAAAATTCTTTGATCTCTTCCGGCGTGGACATTTCGCCCGTCTTCAGCTTGATCCAGGCCAACACGGTTTCGCCCAGCCGTTCATCCGGCAAGCCCGTGACATGCACCTCGGCGATTTTGGGATGAGTGTATAAAAACTCTTCCACTTCGCGCGGATAAATGTTTTCGCCGCCGCGGATGATCATATCCTTAGCGCGGCCCGTTACTTTGAAGTAGCCGTCTTCACGCATTACGCCTAAGTCGCCGGTGTGAAACCATCCCTCGCTATCGATAGCGCGCGCGGTGGCTTCGGGTTCGCCGTCGTAGCCTTTCATCAGCATGTAGCCGCGCGCACAAATTTCGCCTTGTACGCCCGTTTCGACCGTTTCACCCGAAGTTACCGACACAATCTTCAATTCGGTGCAGGGCGCTGCTTTACCGACCGTCTGTACGCGCCTTTCGATCTCATCCTCGATGTCGGACATGGTAATGATGGGCGCAGTTTCCGTTAGCCCGTAGCCGATGGACATCTGGCGGCAGTGCATATCTCCAATGACCCGCTTCATGATTTCGATCGGGCAGGGAGCCCCCGCCATCATGCCGGTGCGCAGCGTGCGCAAGCTCCGGCGCGGGAAATCGGCATGCTGCAATTCGGCAATGAACATCGTTGGCACGCCGTAGATGCTGGTGGCATTTTCTTCGTCGATGGCGGCGAGCGTAGCGCCTGGGTCGAAGAATGCGCTGGGGAGGAGCAACGCCGCTCCGGTCGCTAGCGCGGCCATGGTACCGATGACGCAACCAAAACAGTGGGCCATGGGGACCGGGACGCAGATGCGGTCATGCTCGGTATACCTTAGCCCGCGCGCAATCAGCAACCCGTTATTCAGCAGATTGCGATGCGTGAGCATGACGCCTTTGGGTGAACCGGTGGTGCCCGAGGTGTATTGAATGTTGAAGACGTCCTTTGGCGCGGCGGAGCTCGAGACGCGTGCCGGGGCAGCGAGCAAGTGTTGCCAAGTGTCGTCGCCAAAACAGATTACGTGCTCAACGGGCGCGCCAGCACGCGCTTCGGCCAAGATCGCGGAATAGTCGGCGCGGCGATCACGCGCATGCAGGAAGAGCGCTTTCATGCCGGATTTCTTCAAAATGAAGGCCAGTTCGTGCGTGCGGCTGGCGGTGTTCACGTTGACCAGAACCAAGCCCGCTCGCGCACAAGCGAAATGAACGATGACCCATTCGAGGCAGTTGGTCGCCCACAGGCCGACGCGGTCATTCTCGTTTAAACCTAAAGCGCGGAGCCCGTTGCCCACACTGTCGGCAGCCTGCAGCAACTGGCTCCAAGTCAGCCGCTGTTGCTGCTGGCAGGACACCACCGCATCTTGGCCAGGCCACTGCGCGGCCGTATCCGCCAACTGTTGGCCGAGCGTTCGTTCCAGCAACGGTACATCGGGACCTTTTGAATAGCTGAGCAACGGTAAAGAACTTATATCAAACCGGGCGACCATTCCCCGCGACCATTCCGTCATAATAGTTACGCAATGAAGATCGTTGTTTCCGTAAAGCAAGTGCCGGCCCGCGACTCGGCGCTGAAAGTGAACGCCGATGGGAAGTGGTTGGACGAATCGGACCTTAGCTTTGAAATGAACGAGCCCGATGCCTACGCCCTGGAAGAAGCGCTGCAGCTAAAAGAAAAGCTGGGCGGGGAAGTGGTGGTGCTGAGCGCCGGTCCTGAGCGCGCCACACAGACCATTCGCGAAGCGTTGGCCAAGGGCGCCGACCGCGCGATCCATGTGGCGATTGACCAGGAAGGCGCGCTTGATGCATTGGCGACGGCCCGCATGCTGGCTAAGGCGCTCGACGGTGAATCGCCCGATTTGATTCTCACAGGGCTGCAGTCCGACGATTTAGGTTATGGGCAAACCGGCGTTGTGCTGGCTGAGCTGCTGGGTTTCGCGCACGCCACGATCGTGATGGAAGTGGAACCGCTGGGAACCACCGTGCGCGTGAAGCGAGAGTTGGAAGACGGCTGGTTTCAAAACGTCATTCTGCAGCTGCCCGCGGTGCTTACCATTCAATCCGGGATCAAGAAGCTGCGCTACGCAACATTGATGGGCATCAAGAAAGCCAAGACGAAAGAAGTGAAAACCCTTTCGGCCGCCGATCTGGGCGTGGCCAGCAAAGCAGCTGCGGAGATTGAGAAAGTTTATCTTCCGCTGCGTAGTAAGCAATCGCAGATTCTTACCGGCGATGCGAAAGATGTCGCCAAACAATTGGTTGAGAAGCTCAAGTTTGAGGCGCGCGTTATATGAGTGTCCTGGTTGTTTTGGAGCAGAATGGCGGTAAATGGAACCGCATGTCGTTTGAAGCTCTGGCGGCGGGAAAGAAAATTGCCGAAATGCTCAGTATGCCGGTGCAAGCCGTTGTCATTGGCGCGCCCCTTGATTCATTGGCGAAAGAAGCGGCGGCCTATCCGGTTGAAAAAGTGTTTGCGCTCACGCATGAGCTGCTCGCTCATTACACGCCCGATGGCTACAGCGCAGCGCTTGAACAACTGATCAAATCGGCAAAGACCGAAGTTGTGGTGTTTCCGCATACCTATCAAGTGCGCGATTACGCGCCGAAGCTCGCCACCCGCTTCGGGCAAGCGTTTGTGAGCGACGTGGTGGATGTGCAAGCGGAAAACGGCAAGCCGGTGTTCGTGCGGCAGCTTTTTCAAGGCAAGCTGAGCGCCAATGTGGTGGCGGCGGGTGAACCGGTGTTTGTTTCGGTGCAAGCAGGCGCGTTTCGAGCCTTGGAAGCCGGCGGCGCGATGGCCAGCGTGGAAGGGTTCGTGCCGCAGTTAGACGCCGCCGCGATTCGCAGCAA
>Ga0182012_10002980_pt1 | contig 18198 bp, 14 predicted proteins | sample 612S2SmetaG_FD_120486 | JGI IMG/M metagenome (GOLD analysis project Ga0182012, IMG submission 120486) | Permafrost microbial communities from Stordalen Mire, Sweden - 612S2S metaG | ecosystem: Environmental > Terrestrial > Soil > Wetlands > Permafrost | place: Sweden: Stordalen | collected...
ATGCCGATGCGGTGGGCATTGTGGCGGTAACGGTGGTGGCCGGGATTGTGGGCGCGAAGCTGTGGCACGTGCTGGATACGCCGATCGAGTTCAAACAGATGGGCTGGCGGGTGCTATGGGATTCGGCGGGGTTTGCCTGGTACGGGGGCCTGATCTTTGGCATCGCGGCGCTGGTGATTCAGGGCTGGTGGGCCAAGGTCGGCGAGCAAAGGATCGGCGCGCTCAGGACGCTGGATTTGGCTGCTCCGGCGGCGGCGGTTGGTTACGGGATCGGGCGGATTGGGTGCTTTCTTTCCGGCGACGGATGCTACGGAATTCCGACTACACTGCCATGGGGAATGGCATTTCCCAATGGAATCGACCCGACGTTTCAGAGAGTGCATCCTACGCCTTTATATGAACTGGGCGCCGGACTGGCCATTGGCTGGTGGCTGTGGAGCCGGCTGGGAAAGCCTCATGCGACGGGCGTGATCCTCGGCCAGTATCTGCTGCTGAGCGGGGTTGCGCGGTTTCTGGTGGAGTTTATCCGCCGCAATCCGAAGGTTCTTTGGGGCTTGTCGAATGCGCAACTGGCCAGCGCCGGAGCGGCGGTTGCGGGGCTGGTGCTAACGGGGTGGCTGGCTACGCGTCCGATTGGATTGGCAGCGGATGTAGTGGAAAAGCCTGCTTAGTTAGCCACCTGCGGTGGGGCAGACGCTCGCTATTCGCTCGCGCAAGATTCGTGGTTTATTTTGCAACACATTGTCCTGTTTCACTACAGCCTAACTCATTTCACTACAGTCGTTTAAGGAATGCGATGGCCTCCTTGAGTTCAGGAAAACGCGCTTCCTCAGCCTTGAACTCGCTGGAGTGGACGCAGCGGCGGATGCCGCGCATCTTTACTGGGTGCTTGAGGTGCAGCATCTCATGGTAGAGCAGGTACTCAATGGCATATCGGGGACTCGAAGGCCGGTCAAAGACGCGGCTGACAACGATGGTGTTGTGGGCGGCATCGTAGTGGCCGAGCAGGCGCTTGGCGTGGTGTTCGCTCCAGGTGAGTTGGGGTCGGCCTAGCAGGCCGTTGAAGAAGCGGCGATTCAGCGTTTCGAAGACTTCCTCAAGATTGTAGTATCGGCCCTCAGGCCCGAAGTAGCGCTTGCTGCCGCGAGCCTGGCGGATGATCTCCGACTGGCGGGTGACTGCGGTGGAGGAGGCGAAGCGCTTGTAGCGTGCGTTGAGCGCGGGGTCGATGGGCTTCTTGTAGAGCTTGGCGAGCAGGATGTGGGCGATGGCATGGATGACGGGCTCGGACGCGCCTTCGAGAATGTCCGACAGGCTGACGTGAATCTGGCCCTCGCGCAGGCGGATGGTGGTGTTGAGCGATGTGAAGCGGCGCAGGCGCACGTGGATGGGCGGCATGGGCGCGCGCGGACGCAGCGCGCTGTACTGGGCTTCAAAGATGGAGGTGAAGTCGGAAGGCACCAAGGCAAGGATAGACCAAGGGGCTTGGGACTATCGACCTGGGACCAGGGACATGGGACGAGGGATCATGGCATTGTTGAAATCTGTCTTGTTTTAGAAAGAGGTACAGACAGACGCGCGGGCAGAAGCGCGGGCGGATGATTCGTTCTGCTCACCTTTTTGTATTGCAATTTCATAGCATCCGCTTACAATACTTTGAACTGGGCTGCTATCGGAGATTCCGAATCGTCCTTCAAGCCTTCTCGAAAATCTCCACTAGCCTGCACCATCTTAGGAGGTACGTGATGCGCTCTGCCATGAATGATTCCGAGTTGATTCCGACTATTGGCGAGAAACAAAATGCCGGTATTCGATATCGGCGTTTCTCGCTATCGTTAGCCATTGCCATTGCGCTTTTGATTCCTCCGCTGCTTAGCGGCCAGGCGACGGGAAGCATCTCCGGGAATGTGACTGACAAATCCGGATCGTCCATCCCTGGCGCAACCGTGACGGTCACTTCGCAGGCAACAGGCCTGGTTCGTGCCGTGAAGACAGACGCTACGGGGCATTTCGCAGTTCCGCTGCTTTCCGTGGGTTTGTATACCGTGCATGCGGATGCGACGAACTTCCAGGCGGCCGAGACGAAAGACCTACGCCTTCAGGTGGATGAAGCCAGGGAACTGGACTTCACACTGGTGCCGGCCACTGTGGTGACAACGGTCGCAGTTTCCGCCGAAGCGGTGACGGTGGAGACGGCCACGCCATCCCTTGGTCAGGTCATCACCTCGCAGCAGGTAACGGATCTGCCCTTGAATGGCCGCGACTTTGTACAGCTCGCCACGCTCACCGCCGGCGCGACGGCAGAGACCAACCCAGGCAGCTTTTTCACCTCCGGCAGCGATAGCGAAGTGGCGGCGCGGGGGTCGTTTTCCTTGTCTGTGGGCGGCTCGCGGCCCAACAGCACGGATTGGCTGCTGGACGGGGTGGATAACAACGAGCTGACGGCGGGCGGGATCGGCGTTTATTCGTCCATCGACGACATCCAGGAATTCAAAGTGCTGACCTATACCTACTCGGCCGAATACGGAACGCGCGCCGGCCCAACGGTTCTGGTCACGACGAGATCGGGGACCAACAATCTTCATGGATCGCTGTTCGAGTTCGTCCGCAACACCGACCTCGACGCAAGGAGCGACTTTGCCACTAGCACACCTAAGTTCAATCTGAACCAGTTTGGCGGCTCCTTTGGCGGACCGATTCGCAAGAACAAAACGTTTTTCTTTGTAGATGGCGAGCAGAAATACCAGCGTGAAGGAATTGTTTTCACCGGATTGGTTCCTACCTCGGCCATGCGCACGGGCGATTTCTCGGCCGATCCGTTCGGCAATACGCTTTCAGGAATCGGCGCCGCCTTCAAACCGGTCATTTTCAATCCCAACCTGGTCGGCGCGGCGAATCCATACTTTCAGTGCGATAACTTGGGCAATCCGCTGGCGGCCAACACATCTACCTCAACCGCAAACCCGCAGTATGGCGTGCAGCCCGCAGGAGTCAACTGCAACAAGATTCCCACCAACCTGATTGACAGCATCGGCAAATCTTTACTTACGATCTATCCTGCGCCCAACGCCAACGCCGGCAATTCGAACGCGAGCTATAACTATGTCAACGAGCCGGTTCGCGCTCTGAACGAGACCAAGTTCGACATCCGCGTGGATCATTCGGCTACGGATAAAGACAATCTGTTTGCACGCTTCAGCTACGACCAGGCATTTTCATTTGTACCCGGCGGCGCGCCTGGGCTTGCCGAGTCCAACGCTTTCGGCAGCAATGAGAACCTCATCAACCACGGGCGCAATATCGGCCTCGGATGGACGCACGTATTCTCCGCCAACACACTCAACCAGGCGAGCGCGGGGTACGACCGCATCTTCGACTACATTGCCTCGGCGGGCAATTACACATGCGGCGCCGCCAAGCTGGGAATTCCGGGCTCCGATCTTGGCTGCTCGGCTGGCGGAACGCCCAATTCCGCAAACTCCTACAGTGAAGGCCTGCCTTCGGTTCAACTCCAGGGCGGCTATTGGTCTCTGGGCGATCGCGGCTACTCTCCATTCCAGGGCGGAACCGACATCTATTCGTACAAGGACGATCTCGATCTGATCCGCGGCAAGCATGAGATCCATGCCGGGATCGATTTTCGCGGCAATCAGATGAACGTCGGAACCGAAGCATTTTCAGATGGCTTCTGGCTTGTGGGCACCTTCGGATACTTCAGCGGCAATCCCGAGGCAGACCTGCTGATGGGTATGATGGGAGGGGCCATCCACGACCAGACATATCAGGGTATCGTCACCGGCCGCCGCTGGAAGATCTATCGGCCCTTCGTCGAGGACGACTGGCGCGTTATGCCGTCACTCACCCTCAACCTCGGCCTGGCCTGGGACTTGACTACGCCCATTACCGAAGAGCATAACCGCATGGCGGATTACATCCCCTCGGCAACGGGAGGACAGCTTCTCATCGCCGGAAAGAACGGAGTGAGCCGCTCTGCAGGCATCAATATGTTCCTCGGCGCGTACGAACCGCGCGTTGGCCTGACATGGAAGGTAGCCCGCAGCGACAAGACGGTGCTTCGCCTCGGCTTTGGCATCTATCACGATTCGGCTTGGAGCCAGGGCGCGCAGGGCCTGTGGCAAAATCCGCCCCAGCTTGGCGAGTCCGATCAATTCCCCGCTACGTTTTCAGCGGGCTGCGCTTTTGCCTATTCTTTCTGCGCCTCCCTGCCGAACGCTACGGTCGAAAATGTCCCTACCACCTTCGGAGGGTTTACGCTTCTTCCCACGCCGCAAAATGTGGCCAGCTTCGTCGGCACTTACAACTACCAGCCGACCAACTTCCAGCCGGGCAGAGTGCATCAATACAACGCAAACGTGGAACGCGAGCTGCCAGGCAATGTGCTGCTGACGGCGGGCTATGCTGGATCCGTGGGCGGCCATATTCTGGTGATAGGCAATGATCTCAATATTTCCAGCCCGACAGCTTGCGGCACCGTGAAAGGCTATACGCTCGGCTGCCTGCCCAGCGGCGCGGCATATGTTTACCCTTACAACCCGCCGAACTTCAATGCGATTCTGGAGATGGGCGATGTAGGCAAGACGCATTACAACTCGATGCAGTTGAAAGCCGAGACCAAAACGCCCAAGTACGGACTTTACGCGCTGGTTGCCTACACCTACTCGCGCACGTACGACAACGGCCTGTCGGACGGATTGGGATCGGAGTTGAGCGCGCCTTACTTCGGGCTTCCCAACTGGGAGAATCTCGATTGGTCTCTTTCGCAGATCAACCTGAACCAGAGCTTTACCGCCAGCTTCATCTACGATTTACCCTTCGGCAAGGGTAGGATGTTCGGCAACGGCATGAGTCCCACAGCGGAGACGATCCTGGGCGGCTGGCAGGCTACGCTGATTGAGAGGATTTCCTCCGGTTTCCCGGTTCCGCTGATCGACAGCGCAAACAACTCCGGCACGTCCTTCAACACCGGCGGAAACTCCAACAATTACAACCGGCCCAACCAGGTTGCCGGGTGCAATCCCTACGCTGCCAACCACGCGGCTCACCAGTGGATCAATGCCGCCTGCTTCACACAGCCCGTCGCCGGCGAGTTGGGCAATGCGGCGCGCGTGCCTGTGGTGGGACCGGATTTTGTGAACTCCGACTTCTCGCTGATCAAGCAATTTGCCCTGCCGTGGCAAGAGACGGGCCTCAACTTCCGTGCGGAGTTTTTCAACCTGTTCAACCACCCCGAGTTCGGCTCGCCGGTTGCGGACATCAACGCGCAAGGCTTCGGCGCAGTGAATTCCACGGTGAACAATCCGCGGCTGATTCAGTTGGCGCTGAAGTTGTCGTTCTAGTTAGAGGCCTCGGTTTTGTGGTGGGTTTCGCAGGTCCGGATTGCAGTCTTGCTTCCCCAGGTCTCAAAATCGAGACCTGGGGCACCCATAACAGTGGTGACTTGAGATAGAAGTAGGTTGGCGTCTGATCATCCACAAATGTCTGGGTGGCCCATGTCTCGCCTTTGAAATGGGAGACTACTGCTCTCAACGCGTCTTCTCACGATAGCGCAAATTTTCTGGAAATTGATTTTCGCGCTGAAATGCTGCCCGCCGGCGCTCAATCTCGACCGCTCCCTTGAAACCGGTTGCGTAATGCCGGAAGCGTGGCCACGGCCAGTTTCCCGTGGTGGATCAGTCTGAAAGGACATCCGTCAGAGTCTAAAGCCCGTCATCACTTTGTTGCGCTTGTGGCCCGGCCGAAGGCGTGCCCTTTCAAGAACAAATCCAAAAGGGGCCCACTGCCTTCGATCTACGCTAATTCCGAAGCTGCTCATGTAATCTCATTCTTACTTAATCTTTCAAGGAGATTGCCATTGTCTACGGTCAACATGTATCCGCAGGACGCGCAGCTTGCGACGATATTGAAAGCACCGGCTCCGGCGACCATTGCCGATGTAATTGAGCGGATGCAGGCAATGGATGCAGTACTGCCGACCAATGACGGGCTCAAGTGGTTCAACTGGCTCTATCTCAAGGTTACGCAGCAGGTAGATCTGAATCCGCCGGGCGGCGCGTGGCGAAATCCGCAATGGCTTACGCGCCTCGATGTGGTGTTTGCAGGGCTTTACTTCGATGCGGTGGCGGGGTATTTGAGCGGCACTCCGATTCCGGCTGCGTGGAGCGCGATGCTCGATGCGCGCATGCGCACCGGCATCGATCGCATTCAGTTTGCGCTGGCGGGGATGAACGCGCACATCGATCACGACCTGGCGATGGCGCTGCTGACTACAGACAGTGTGCTGAATGTTGTGCCGACGAAAGGCGGGGCGGAGTACGCGGACTTCGAAAGCGTGAATTCCCTGCTCAAGGGCCTGATGCCGCTGGTACTGACCACGCTGGCCTCCGATACGCTGGGCGTGCTGGCCGAGGATGCGGGTAAGGTGGGACGGATGTTGGCATTCTGGGATCTTTGTCAGGCGCGCAATCTGGCATGGGATTTTGCGGATGAACTGCACGGGCTTGGCGGCATCGAACGCGCCGCGGCGCTGGACGCACAGAATGCAACTACGGGTGGACTGGGGCGGGCGTTACTGGCGTTTTAGATTTATGACCGCATGATTTCGCGAATTAAGTTTTGTGCTTTCCCCGGTCTCAAATGCGAGACCGGCGGCACTCACGTTGTAGCCTTTTGGTGCATTCCTGCTACGATGCTTGAGATTCCGCTTTGGCCACCAGAACCACGGTCACCAAACCAAGCAGCAAAATCGCGATCTCGACATCTTCGCTGCGATTATGGAGCTTGTTGAAGTGGATGCGGTAGGGGTTCGCGGCATCGGCAGCGTCAATTGAGCCTCCGGCGGCAATGCGGTCGCGCTCCATGGCGGGAATGATTCCAAACTGCGAGTAGACGGTTGCGGCGATCATCGCGATCACCAGTGCCATCGGCACGAGCATGGCACGCGGGTTGTACATGCCCACCGCCGGAGCCAACGCCAGCACCGCCAGTATTATCATTCCTGACACCAGGCCCATGCCGTGCAGAGTGCGGAGTAGGCCGCCGACGATGATGCCGGCGGTATGTGTATCCGGCATCAGAGTGGTGAAGGTGGTGGCTGCAACCAGCGGGAAAAATATCTCCGCGCCCAGCCAGACGATGAGCGCGAGATAGAGAAGGGTGCGAAGAAGAGTCTTCATGAGGAGAGGATACAAGGCAATAGGGCGGATTGTGGAGTTTTAGTGCGAGTGTGAGTGCGAGTGCGCCGAAGCGATAGAACTACACTCACATTCACACTCACACTGACACCTATTTTCTATTTAGCGCCCGCTTCAGCACTGTCTCCAGCGCTGCCTTTGCCTCGACGTAATCTTCCGCCGACAGCGTACCGGCAATCTTCTCGCTCTCCAAGGAAAATAATTCTTCCTTCAACGCATTTAGCAGCAAAACATTCTTTGCCACGGGCGAAGAATAATTGGCAGGCACTGCTCCACCCTGCGGCAAAGACGGAATGCCGCCAACGCCTTCGGGCTTGCGCAGCAGGAAGGCCGCTCCGGTGGCCAGCAGCAGCGCCAGTCCGCCCAGAATCCACCATTTGTACTTGGTCAACGGGTCAGGTGTATTGATGGGCTCGCCGATGCCGCCGCCGGGAGTCGAGCCCGGCGTGGCTGTGGTCGAAGCGCCGCCAGCGGCAGTTCCGGCGCTTCCCTGCCCGGCTGCGCCCGCCGTACCCTGATCTTCGCGCGGAATCGAGCCCGTACCGGAGACCGTGTACTCCATCACCTTGCCGGGCGTCGCGTTCTTGTAGAGGTAGGTTGAGATTCCGGGGTCCGCATTCACGAGTGTAAAAGTTCCGGCAGTTGCCGCATTCAGTGTCATGGTCTTCGGCATCAGCACGGCAAAGTTGTCGGCCGGCAGCGTGACCTGCGACCTGAAAGTGTACTTGCCGCTCGAGTAAGGCAGCGTGTAGCCGACCTGAAACAGCGTGTCCTTGTCGCCATTGTCGGGCTGGATCGGAAAGTTGAACGAGTAGTGCCCCTTCGGCCCGTCGGGGTCCATCTTGATTGAGGTCGGCAGCCCGCCGGGCCGCTGCGCGCCGATCTCTTCCTCTTGCGCATCGGCAGGCAGCACCACTTCGAATGACTTCTGGCTCCACTGCGTCGTCGGCGGCGAGCTGGTGTTGTGCACGTAGTAGCGCTCGTTCACATGCAGTTGCCCGTTGGCCGTCTCCAACTCCAGTACGTCGGCTTCGATGAAAACGCCTGAGACTTTGGCGGCAACGTCGTACACCGGAATGTCGCCCGGCCCGGTGCCCTGCGGCGCGGCGATAAAGTACGCTGCACCCTGGTGCGTTACGCGAACCAGATAAGGCCCGGCTCCCGGCTCGTTGATTGAGTAATGGCCTTTGCCGTCGGTAACGGTCTTGGCCACCTCACCCATGCCGGCCTGCACGTCAACAAGAACCACTGTGTCGCCTGCAGCGGGCTTGTTCGTTGTCTTATCGGTCACGGTTCCGGAAACGCTGGCAGCCTGCGCAATTGCGCCGACGAAGAAAAAGCTAAAAGCAAAAATACTCGCAACCAATCGAGTCGATCTCATTTTGTGTCTTATTCCTTTACTGTTCTCTGTTCACTGACCACCGTTCACTGCGCTTTAAGCATGTTGCAAGTGGTCGATTTCAGCCAAAAGCTGTTCGGTTTCCGACTCCAACTGCGCGCGCTGCACTACGAAATCCTCTTCCGGGTACTTACCGGCCTTGAATTCAAAGTTCAGATCGCGCAGGTTTTCATACAACTGATCCTTACGCTCCAGCAAAAAATCGAGGCGCGTCTTTTCGCGCTGGCTGGCGAAGACATTCTCCGGCCAAAAGGTGTAAACGAGCAGCGCCAGCAGCAGAAACACCCCGGCAATCAACCCTTGCGATTCACTCATGCTTCAAAGCCCTCCGTCGATGCCGGTCTCCCGGCGAATTCGTTCGCGGCGCTCTTGCTCGGCTGGATCAAGCGCTGCAACATCGCCACTGGCTGCGGCGCGGGCGGCCTTTTCGCCGCCGAGTCCGCCCCAGCGCCGGACGAGAAGAATCGTCCCCAGCAGCGCCGCGGCAAATACGGCGAACGGCGCGATCCATGCAACCAGATCAAAACCCTTTGTCGTTGGCGCGGCCAGCACAATCGCTCCATACTTGCCTGCGAAGGAGTCCAACACCTCCTGGTCGCTCATGCCAGACGAGACATCGGTCGTCAGCTCAGCCAACTCCTTGTCGCGCGAGGGACAGCCCACGTGGTCGCATTCGCCCAGCAGTTGCGCGCAACCGCACTGGCACATCAGCTTATGATTCAGCTCGCTCAGGCGCGAGTCCGTATTGCTGCTTGCGCCGATTGAGAAACAGACCGCAACCGCAAGCAGACTAGCCTGAGCCGCTTTCATCCAAAAAATAAATCGCGCGGAAGCACTTGCCATCAATGACCTCCCTTAAGTGCCGGCTGCGAAGCCGTGGGCTGCGCCGTTGCAGCCCGAATGCTCGCAGTCGCCGGGCTGATGCTCGGCACTAGCGCTCCAAAGGTTCCCATGACCATGACTACAAGACCGGCCCAGATCCAGCCGACGAGCGGATTGAGAAAGGCCTTGATGATCGGCGCGCCTGTGTCGGGATTGGTGCCCTCGTAGACCACGTACAAATCCCAACTAGGCACGGAGTGAATGGCGACCATGGTCTGCGGCTGCTCGCTGGCCAGATAGACGCGCTTCTCCGGCGCCATTTGGAACTGCTTCTTGCCGCCCTGGTAAACGTCCAACAGCGCGTACTCGGAGTTGTAGTTCAGGTTCGAATCCTGCGTGAAGCCGTTGCAGACCAATGTATACGGCCCGATGTTCATCTTGGCGTGCAGGCCCATCTCGCTTTCAATGCTCTGGTTGAACGCCGCACCGGCCAAGCCGATCACCACCACCACCAAACCGATATGAACCAGATACCCGCCGTAGCGCCGCGTGTTGCGCCGGCAGAGCAGATATGTTGCGGAGAGCAGATTGCGGCCGGTTTGTTTGGAAATTACGGCTGCGCCGCGGATGTACTCGGAGACAATCGCCGTGAGTACCGCTACGGACATGGACAGTGCGACAAGAGCATAGAATTGGCCCTCTTGAAATGCACTGTCTTTCCAGGGCTTCACGCCGGCAATCAAGCAGACGATCGCGGTGGCCCAGAAGGCAATGACGGGAAGGACAAAGTTGCGCTTGACGGCCCTGAACGATGCAGCCCGCCAGGGCAGCAGTGGGCCGACCCCAGTCAAGAAAAGCAGGAAAATCCCAATCGGTACAGCGACGCGGTTATAAAACGGCGCGCCCACGGTGACTTTGTTGCCGACGACGTATTCCGACAGGATGGGAAAGAGCGTTCCCCAGAGAATGACAAAGCATGCCGTCAGCAGGACGAGATTGTTGAAGAGAAAACTCGACTCGCGGCTGACCAGCGACTCAAGATGATGCTCGGTCTTGAGGTGGCCTGCATTCAGCACATAAGTAAAGATGCACACCGCAAGCACAATTGCCATGAAGGCGATGAACCACGTGCCGATGGACGATTGCGCAAATGCGTGAACGGAGCTGACCAGCCCGGCGCGCGTCAGCAAAGTGCCGAGCAGTGTGAGCAGGAAGGTGGAGAAGATGAGCCAGACATTCCAGCTCTTCATCATGCCCTTGCGCTCCTGCATCATGACGGAGTGCAGAAAGGCAGTGCCCGTGAGCCAGGGCATGAAGCTGGCATTCTCCACCGGGTCCCATCCCCAGTAGCCACCCCAGCCGAGAACCGCGTAAGCCCAGTGCATACCGAGGAAGATGCCGCATGTGAGGAATAACCACGTCACGAGCGTCCAGACACGCGTGATCTTGATCCATTTTTCGCCGGGATAGCGCATCATGAGTGCGCCCAGCGCGAAGGCAAACGGGACAGAGAAGCCGACGTAGCCGAGGTAGAGCATCGGCGGATGAATGACCATCTCCGGATATTGAAGCAGCGGATTGAGGCCATTGCCGTCGTCGGGAATTGCGCCCTTGAGCAGCGCAAAGGGCGGCGCGGCAAAGTTGAGCACGGCCAGAAAGAACACCTGAATCCCGGCCATGATCGTTCCTGCATAGGCATAGAGCTTTACGTCCGTCTTGTGGCGGAGTCTCAGCACGAATCCGTAGGTGCCAAGCAGCCATGCCCACAGGAGGAGCGAACCCTCCTGGCCGCTCCACAGGGCGGCGAACTTGTACGGGCTGGGCAGGGCGCGATTGGAGTGCTCAACAATGTAGGTGATGGAGAAGTCGTTGGTAAAGACCGACCAGATCAACGCAAATGCCGCTGCGGTGATGGCGAGAAATCCGGCGATCCCGGCCCTGCGTGCCGTATCGGCCAGCCGCTCGGGCGAGATGCGCGACGGCTGCCCGGTGGCAATCAGCCGCAGTGCAATCGTTCCAGCCAGAAGATTGTATGCCGCGAGCGCCAACGCGATGAGAAGTGCAAAACTGCCAAAAGCTGCCATTCAGGCTCCAGGGTGAATCCGTAAGAAAGCAGAGATGGGCCGGCGACGGCCTCCCTCCATGGTGATTCTCTTACCATGATAGGCCTTCGGGGTGTGATTTGGATCACTTAGGCGGGTGCATTGCAATTGACTGGAGTCGCAGGCGCAGAACTGTTGCGCTGAGAGCGATCTAGATGTCCTCGTAGGGGAGCATTCGGAAGGCGCGAATCCATTGCGCGAAAAAAGGATCTTCAAAGCGCATTCGTACGCGGCCTCCATTTTCCTCTTCCCGCATAGCTTCTTTTTGGCCGAGAGCTTCTATCAACCGTATTCCTGGCCGTATTCGAAAGGGTTTACCATGACGCTTTCGCGTTTTAATACATAATTGCGTGACACAAAGTTGTGTTATGCACATAAGCGTGATTCATCCAGCGGCCGGCGGCGACTCTAGCCGAATAGAAATTCTTTCTCCCGCAGCCCCTTGATCGTATCCCTCATGCGCGCGGCCTTCTCAAACTCAAACTTTTTGGCCGCCTCGCGCATTTCGGTCTCCAGCTTAAGTATGTAAACGTCAAGCTCGACCTGGGAGGCGAATTCCGGCATGTCTGCCGCCTCTTCTCCTACTACATCGCCGTATTCGGCACGGAGAATCTGCGCCAGGCCCATGTCCATCTTGTTGATGATCGACTCGGGCGTGATGTTGTGCTCCTCGTTATAAGCGCGCTGTATGACCCGACGCCTGTCGGTCTCGTCCATTGCCCGGCGCATGGAGTCCGTAATGCGGTCTGCGTAGAGAATTGCCTTGCCCTCAAGATGCCGAGCTGCGCGGCCCATGGTCTGGATCAGTGAGCCGGCCGAGCGCAGGAAGCCTTCCTTGTCCGCATCGAGGATAGCGACGAGAGAGACTTCTGGCAGGTCGAGGCCTTCGCGGAGAAGATTGATCCCGATCAGCACGTCGTACTCGCCCTTGCGCAGGCCGGCGAGGAGCTTCACACGCTCCAGCGTCTCGATCTCCGAATGCATGTAGCGGCATTTCACGCCGACCTCTGTGTAGTAGCCGGCCAGGTCTTCGGCCATGCGCTTGGTTAGCGTCGTTACTAATACTCTTTCGCCGCGCTTGGCCCGGTCGCGAATCTCGGCCAAGAGGTCGTCGATCTGGCCTTTTACGGGGCGAATTTCAACTTCTGGGTCAACTAATCCGGTGGGGCGGATGACTTGCTCGACAACGACACCGGCGGAGCGCGTTAGCTCGTAAGGGCCCGGCGTCGCGGAGACATAGATCGTCTGATGCACGCGGTTCTCAAATTCTTCAAATCTGAGTGGCCTGTTGTCCATGGCCGAGGGCAGGCGGAATCCGTAGTCGACGAGGTTCCGCTTGCGGCTGCGGTCGCCGTGCCACATGCCGTGTACCTGGGGAATGGTGGCGTGGCTCTCGTCAATGAAGACGAGAAAGTCACGCGGGAAGTAATCGAGCAGCGTGGGCGGCGCTTCGCCGGGGAGACGCCCGCTGAAGTGGCGGGAGTAATTCTCGATGCCGTGGCAGTAGCCCATGGACTTGATCATCTCCAAGTCGAATCGCACACGCTGGTGTACGCGCTGGGCCTCAACCATGCGGCCTTCTGACTCTAGTTGCGGGACCCACTCGTTCAGCTCTTTGACGATCGAGTCGATAGCCTGGGCTTTACGCTCGGGCTGCACGACGTAGTGGCTTTTGGGATAGATGGGCAGGCGGGCGTACTTTTGCTTCACGGTTCCAAAGAGCGGGTCGATCTGCGATAAGGATTCGATCTCGTCGCCGAAGAGCTCGATGCGGTAGGCGGATTCGTCATACGTGGGAAAGACTTCGATCACGTCGCCGCGGACACGGAAGGTGCCTCGGCGGAAGTCCGTGTCGTTGCGCTCGTAGAGAATCTCGACCAGGCGGCGGGTGATGTCTTTGCGGCTGATCTTCTGGCCCTTCTCGAGCAGCAGCAACATGCCGTAGTAAGCCTCCGGCGAGCCGAGGCCGTAGATGCAGCTTACCGAGCTCACGATGATCGCGTCCCGCCGCTCAAAGAGCGAGCGCGTGGCTGAGAGGCGCAGCTTGTCGAGTTCCTCGTTGATGGTGGCTTCTTTTTCTATGTAGAGATCGCCGGCCGGGATGTAGGCTTCGGGCTGGTAGTAGTCGTAGTAGCTGACGAAATATTCGACGGCATTCGATGGAAAGAACTGCTTGAACTCGTGGTAGAGCTGGGCGGCGAGTGTCTTGTTGTGGGCCAGAATCAGGGCGGGGCGGTTGGACGCCTCAATCACCTTGGCCATGGTAAAGGTCTTGCCGGAGCCGGTCACGCCGAGCAAGACTTGGTGCTGCTCCCCAGCCGCAAGGCCCTGGACCAGCTCGTCGATGGCGCGGGGCTGGTCGCCGCGTGGCTTGTAGGTGGTTACCAACTGGAAGTCCATTCGGCGATTATACGTGATGAGCGAACATTAGGCGAATATGCTTTACGGGCGGGACATCAAACGCGAGCCCGGTTAAATAACTCTCAGGGAAGATGGGCTTCGATGCCAAAAAATTCAGCGACTGCGCGCAGTCGTTTATCTCGCGTCCAAAGCTGGACGCCAGAGTTGAGTAATGCTGCGGCAATCAAATGCGCGTCCACGAAGCCGATTCCGCGCGAATAAAGATTGCGGGCTTCAATCAGGTTGCGAACTTCACTGACCTGGGCCATCTGCGCCTGAATCAGAAGGTCCAATTCGCGTAGCGTTTCCTTCCGGTCCCGCAGCGAAACGAGAGCAATCTCCGCCAGAACGAAGGGGTGCATGATGATTTCGCCGACTCCGAGAAGCCTTCGCATCTCGCCGTTGGGCGCGCGGAGATGATCCACCCAAACGGAGGTGTCGGCCAGGATCACAGATCGTCCGCTCGACGGCGTGGAATGTCTTCCAGCTCAGGCATCGTTCCGCCCAGCGCCGCGAGCCTGCGCGAAGCCGCGAGATGGATCAACGCCTTCAACCCCTCGCGCACCAGCTCTGTCTTTTCGGTAATGCCGGTAAATTCTTTTGCCCGCTCCAACAGTTCGTCGTCAAGCGCAATCGTGGTTCGCATCGGCACCTCACGCATCAATGATAGCATCAAACGATGCCTAGATATGTGCTTAGAGCAGCGTGCCGTGATTTGTTTTCTTAAGGATGGAAATCAGGACGCCGATACTAACGACGGTCTTTGCCGTTAGGGTGCATGAACACTTAACCCAACCCGGCGGCGAAAATTGGAAAATCATGCGCATCCGGGATGCAGCTAAAGGTTCTCAATCACCGCAGCAGTTTTACCGCATCCGCAGCCAGGCTCATATCCGCAACCTGCGCAAAGGGCAGCATCGCTTTCTGGACTTGAAAATCAATATTCAATTGCTGTATCTTCACCAGACGCTCCGGAGTCAGGGCCAGGTTTACCGCAAACGGTTTGTACTGCTGAAGGAAATTCCACTCCGCCACATGCTCCTCAACGGGAGCCGATGGAAATGCGCTCTTGCGCGCTGCGATAAACGGATCCTTCGACTGCGGCGACTGGACGAATCGGTAGAGCTTGGCGTAGGCTGCCAGCGTTTTCACCAGCACATCGCGGTTGGTGGCGATTGTCTTATCGGAAGTCCACGCGCCCTGGTACGTATAGTCCGGCAATTCCACCGCCAGGTTGCCGTGCGGAATCAGGCGCGCGTTGTAGTGCGAGGCATTGGGAATCAGCGCCGCTGCAGCCATGCCCGCATCCACAGTGCCTTGCGAAACCGCCCGGAACCCATCCGCGCTGGATCCGATATTGACGAATTTCACCTTTGAAACATCGACGTTGTACTTGCGCAGCAGGACTACGATCAACTGATATACCAGCGCTCCGATCGAGCCCGATGCCACAGTCCTGCCTTCAAGATCTTTCAATGAATTGATGTAGGGCTTGCCGGTGTAAAGAGCAACGGTCGGAATCAGGGCGCCGCCGCCGATGATCTTCAACTTTGCTCCGTGCTCGACAGCAGGAAACACCTGATTGAAGCCGGAAGCCGCCGAAAGGTCCGCGCTGCCGCCCACAATGGCGCCCATGATACGTGTCCCGTCCGCTACTTCAAGGAGCTCGGGAGAAAGCCCGAATGACTCCAGATACTTCATGCTGCGCATCAGCGCCGTCATGGTCTGGTTGAGCGCGCCGGATGCGTTGGCGATGGTGACATGGGCGGAGCGGCTCTGAGAAAACGCCGGTTTGAGTTGAGATGCGCCGAGCAAGACTGCGGCTGAGCCAGCCTTTAAGACTTCACGGCGCGAAAGGTTGCTGGGCATTACGTTGCCTCCCGTCGGCTACAGCAGAATCCGAGTAAATGTACCCAACTGCAAGCTCGTCCAGTGTCATTTTGCTTAAGAAAATGACACCTTTCTCTATCGCCCAATGGGCACTGTTACTCGGATTCTGCTCTAAAATCGCACCTTACGAGGATATAGGATTTACCTGGGCAATGCAGATACGCAGGGTTCGGATGTTTGGAAAGTTCGATTCCGCCAGTCTGTTTTTCATCCAGTTCATCCCGATGGTTGGGGACATTCCTCATTGGAGCTTTAACGACTACCGAGCCGGTGCAAGTTCGGGATTGAAGACGGCTTTACCGCCCGGCAGGAGCACGATCTCAAGCTGGCCCTGCTGGCGCTCGGTAAGCGTGGGGCCTTCGATTACGGGGGATTGTGCGGCATCGTATGTGTACTGGACTTTGATGGGGCCTGTGCCCTGGACCTGAAAGCGGTAGTGGAAGTCGGCGCCTGAGTCCAAGGTCTGCGCGCCGAAGCTGGCGCTTGGGTAGTCGACTTCAAGCAGGCGGACTGCGGTTCCGGTGCGGTTCTCGACGGTTGTCTCGATGTGATAGGAGTGGCAGGCGACGGCGATAAGGAACAGCGGGGTGAGGGCGAGAGCAAAGAGCCGAGTTGCGATTTGATTTTTCAATTTGCACCGATCTTCCAATTGATCCGGCCTTGAATAGCGTTGAGGTTTCCCACCCTTGCGCCAACAAAAACGCGCAAGGATGGGGCACGGAACATCAGTGTTTGCGGGCCGGATTCGTGAGCGAAACCTGCACACTGATTTACTCGGACTTTGGCGCGCCGACTTGCACTTCCAGCTTCTTTTCCAGCTTGTCAAGGCGCTTGATGAGTTCCGGCAGGCGCTGGAAGAGCGATACGGCGCGGAGCCAGAGGCGATTGTCGAAGGCGGGCGAGCCGGAGAGCATTTTGCCCGCAGGCACATCGTGCGAGACGCCGGATTGCGCGGTGAGGATTGCGCCGTCGCCGATGGTGCAGTGGCCGGCGATGCCAACCTGGCCGGCGAGGATGACGTTGCTGCCCACGGCGGAGGAGCCGGCGAGTCCGGTTTGCGCGCAGAGCAAGGTATCTTCACCGACGGATGACCCGTGGCCGACCTGGACCAGGTTGTCGATCTTTGTTCCGCTGCCGATTTGGGTTGCGCCTACCGTGGCTCGGTCGATGGTGGCGTTGGCCTGCACGTCGACATGATTGCCGATACGAACCGGACCGGATTGGGGGATTTTCTCCCAGTGGCCTTCGTTGTTCTTGGCAAAGCCAAAGCCGTCTGCGCCGATGATGACGCCGTTTTCGAGCGTGACGTTGTCGCCGAGGATGCAGTTCTCGCGGACGACGGCGTGGGCATGCGCGAAGAAGTGGCTGCCGGCGTGGACGCCGGAGTAGAGAACCACATGCGGAAGCAGTGTGGCGTGTGGGCCGAGCTTTACGCCGGGGCCGATGACTGCGTATGCGCCGATGTGCGCGCCTTCGGCGATCTGCGCCGTGGGGTCAATGACGGCGGTGGGATGAATACCGGACGCGTAGGCGGGCGGCTTGTAAAAGAGTGCGAGAGCGCGAGAGAAGGCAAAGTAGGGGTTGGCGATGCGTAGTGTCGCGGCGGTGATCTCTTGAAACTCCGGCTCAACGACGACGGCTGCGGCCTGCGTGGTGCGGGCGAGACCAGCGTAGCGGCGATTGGCAACGAAGGTCAGCTCCGTGGGGCCGGCTTCTTCGAGTCCTTTTACGCCGGTGATTTCAAGCTCAGCGTTGCCGCGGAGTTCAGCGCCCAGTCGGGTTGCCAGCTCGCCTAGTTTCATGGTGCCGATTGTACCGGAAGGGCTGAGGCCTCTGGGGTTGGCATTTGCAGCGTGTGCGCGGCGGATTGGACGGCTTGGAGCACCTGGCCGGGCGCGATGCCGAGCACGAGAGTGGCGGCGATGGCCAGCATGAGCGCGGCGCGGACCGCGATTCCCACTTCAGGGCTGGAATAGGTTTTGTCGGGATCGGGACGCTGAGCGGCTGCGGCTGCGAGGCGGAGATAGTAAGCCGCGGCGATGCCGGAGTTGACGAGGCCGATGACGGCCAGCCAGATGGCTCCGCCGCCAACAGCTGCGGAGAAGGAGTAGAACTTGCCGAAGAATCCGCCGGTGAAAGGGATGCCGATGAGGGAGATGAGGAAGAAGATCAAGACCGATCCAAGCACCGGGGAGCGATAGAGCAAGCCGCGGAAGTCGTCGATGAGGGGCAGGTCTTCTTCGTATCCGCTGACGAGGGTCACGACGGCGAAGATGCCGACGTTCATGGCGGCGTAGGCGGCGGTGTAGAAGGATGCGGCTGCGATGCCAATCGTCCCGATGCCGGCGAATGCGGCCAGCAGGTAGCCGGCATG
>Ga0182012_10002981_pt1 | contig 18198 bp, 20 predicted proteins | sample 612S2SmetaG_FD_120486 | JGI IMG/M metagenome (GOLD analysis project Ga0182012, IMG submission 120486) | Permafrost microbial communities from Stordalen Mire, Sweden - 612S2S metaG | ecosystem: Environmental > Terrestrial > Soil > Wetlands > Permafrost | place: Sweden: Stordalen | collected...
ACGATTGCGTCGCTCGATGCCGTCCCAGTTAATGACCGCTTGGCCCCGAGCCTTAAAAGAAACGAGCCGCTCTAACGCCACACTCGCGACCAATCGGTGCGGTTCACCGGGTCGAGATGATGAACTCCAAACCTGGAGTTTACCCACCGAGATCTCGACATCAGTTCCTTGCACCACACGGACGTGCGTGTTGCGAGTTTCACCGATGAGTTTCTCTTCTATCTCGTAGGTCTGCATTCTCTTCCCCTGCCAAAAATTGATCATCCGACACCAATATCGTAGACTTTTGCATTACCCGTCGCAGCGCATCTCGTGCCACAAAAGCCAGTGGAAGTATGACCTGTCGCGAGAATTGCGTTGACTCATTCGCTAATTTTCCTCATTGGAGGTCAATGCAAGTCATCAAACGTCGTTGACTTATTTCGAGACCGCGTAACGAAGGAACAATTGGCCGTTCGCAAAACGTCGTTCCTCTAACAGCTCCAACACCACGTCATCGTCATTGGAGAACACTGGTTTGCCTGCGCCGACGACGATGGGCATCAGGAGAACGTTGTTGGAGTTGCCAGAAGATTCCAGGATCGCATCACCAAGTGCATTTCACATTGGTCGATCCGGCCGCGTGACGAGAATGGCCGCGAATTGGTCAACCTCGTTCTTCAATCCCAAACCGCGTTGAGCGAGAGGCCCATTGCTTGGTGACTCCGCGGCGGTGCGTCACGGCGTCGAGGGACGTGACGTCGTCACCCGGGCAAGTGCTTCTCACTCTTGTAGATTTTGCAGAGCGCAGCTCGTTGATTGGCGTCCAAGTCTGCGTCGGGATGCGTATCGGGAATGCGGCCTCTGCCCGCGTCATTGTCGTGCGTTGGCGGGAGATCGAGGTAGCCCTTGCCGGCAATCGAGATCAACTGCTTCATCGTGCACGTTGCGCCCACGACACCCCGGTCGCACCCCGACAAGAAAAGTGAGCCCGTCACGAGTGCACTCACGAGCAGAATCGTCCTCACCGACCAATACCGGCTCAATCGGCGAGGAACAGGTTTACCCATCGTCGATGTTCTTGCGCTCAAGTCCACGCCATCAGCTCCCAAAGGGCACGGTTCACGTTGAATTCTTAACCTTAACTGCAGACCCTGTCGGGTACTCAAGTCGAATCTCTCCGACAAATCCACTATCGCACTTCAAGATAGGTTTGCACTCATGCACCAAGCCTTCTCGAAATGCGTCGGCGTGTCGCTTGCGTCAATCGTGGTCGCGAGTTCGCTCATACTGATTGGCAGCGGGTCGTCCGGAGCGTCAATGACGTCCCAATCCACTCTGAGATGCGGCTCCGATCAACTAAGCGTCGTCTGGCGTGGGACGACCGGCGGCCTCGCAGGAACATTCGGTGACCTGTTCTGGATCCGAAACAACGGCGCTTCGCCGTGCGTCATAAGCGGATTCCCAAGCGTTGCCGTTTACTTGAAAGGCAAGCGCATCAATATGAAGACAAAGAACCTTGAAGGACGTAACGGCAATGACCTCATGGGAGTCGCTCCCGGTCGACAGATACCTTCAATTCGGCTCTTGTCGGGAGGAGTCGCGTCCTTTTGGGTCTTCGGGAATGATGTGATGTCCAATTGCATTAATGGCGACGAATTGAAGGTTTCGCTGAAATCACTGACCGGATCCGTGCCAATACCAGTGCCGAAAAACTTCCAAGCGTGGTCGTATTGCGGTGGCGGGTTCGAGGTCAATCCGTTGGTCCCTGGCATGTCAGGTAGTGATCCGTCACGCCCCTTGAAGTCCGAGATTATGCAGTGAGTCGCATCTGAGGTCCATCGATCATTGAAGGAGGCGCGTCATGGCATCGAACGGACATCCTCACGAGTCCTCGTACGATGACTCTTCTCTCAATCGGCAACCGATCCGAAGCGCACAAATGCTGGTTGGACTTCTCGTGATATTCGTGGTGATAGTTGTCTTTTCGAGCACGCATAAGGGTTCGAACCCGTCGGGTGCCCTCCCCGGTAACACTTCTCTATTCGGCTGTCCCGTGGGTCCGATGTCACAACAAGAGTTCAACCCAAACCAGTCACCCGTGGAGTTGACGGCGACATGGCCGCGATCGTCGAACGTCGCCGCCGCACAGTTCTTCGCGAAGTACAAGGGGTGCTTCACGTACTCAATTGCGGTCAAGGGCCCCACGAACGTCATCGGCGCTCCTAAGGGATCCAGTTTCGAGTTGACGGAGTTTTGGGCCGATGCGAGCCAACGTCAAATCACTGGAATCACGCACAAGTTCGAGGCGTCAACTCTGTTCATCGCAGTGAAATACCTGCGCTCAATCGTTTGTCCGGGTTCCTCATATCGATCGCTTGGATACTGCGTCACCAATACCGGCACTGAATGGGCATACGAACCATCCGACGGTGGCTAACCCTGATTTCACGAATTGACCTGAGCGAAGACTGTGGTCCGCCATGATTGCAACCTCCGCAACCTTGTTCTGGCACCTTGCACTCACTGAACTGTTATGGCTTTGAAGGTCTGAGGTTGAATAGTTCCTGCTGGAGTCTCGAACCGACGCCAGGGACGTATCCGGCGTCTAGAAACGCTCTGAAGTGGCCGTCGACATTCGATAGCGAAGGAACACCACTCCGCTACCGAAGCGGCGCCCGTTGAGCAGTTCGGATTCAAGACGAGTGTTGGGTAGTGACGGCTTGCCGCCGCCCAAGACACGAAGAAGATCAATCTGGCCGAGTAAGAACAGAAAGTCTTGACTTCGTGGACCGACGTTCACCGTTTCCGACTGGAGACTGTGCACTCGACGAATGTGATTGCGGAATCACACTCGGTTTGTGGTGCCCTTACATCGTCACGGAATCACTTTAAAGAAGCACTTCCGACGAACCCGCCGCGAGCGTTGAATCCGACGACCACACCGTAAGAGAAACCTTTCACCCCAGGATTGACCTCTTCAGTCTCATGAACAAGAGCAAATCCATCGTGAATGGAAGTCACTTCGCTGCGACCGAGCGTCACGACTTTCAAGGTCGCAATCGAAGAGTTGACTCGCACGACAAACCATTCGTTGGTCGCGTACAAGGAAAGCCCTTTCACTGGGTTGAGATCACCAACAGATTCCAACTCATAGACCGGACTTGAGCGTTGAGTGATTCCAATTGGGTGGCTCAAGGAATTGCCACCTGCTACCTTCAAACAAAACGAGTAATGCGTTTTCGAAGCAAACAGGAGAGCCAGATCTGCTCCTTGTCGGCTCTCAATCGTGGGTGCTTTCAAGTTGAGAGGGGCGTTGCTTTCCATACGGGTACATGCACGAGTCAGTCTCGTTGTGTCCACATACCTGATGGCAGCGAGCCTGACGTGCGCAGAGCGTTGCGCTTGAATCGTGCGCAAAGAATGAATGTGTTCAACCAGAACAAATGTGCCGGACAACAAAATTGCGACGCCGACGGAGGCGACCACTAAACGCCGTGTCTTTTCGCTCAAGGTCACTCCAATTGGACTCTCATCGTCACTCTACGGTGGCACCGTCTCCCAGTGAGTTCATGTCCATTTCATCGGGGTTTCCCGAGTCAAATTAGCGACGATTACCTCAATATCGGGATTGACCGGGAAAGTCAGCTCCGGGGGCCGACGTCAACACTCTCGGACTGGCGCCTCATTAACTGGACAAGGTGCGCGGGAGGGTCACATGGCATTGTCGAAGACAGGTCATTGCGCACAACGCACCTACTGCGTGCAAAGTGTTATTCGGGGCATCGACGCCGGTGCACCCCGCAAACAAACTGATGCATTGCGATGCCTCCGCACGAGGTCGTGAGACTCGCCAAAGCGCAACTGTTTTGGGCTGACCAAGACCGCGAAGTTATCGCTGTTAACGTAAACGGATGAGTTTGTACCCTGAATTGGAGTCGCCAAACTCCCGTGCAAACGGTCGAAAGGGCTGCAAAACGGTCGCGTCACTTGGAGCCATTGTGGGACTAGCTGCTGCGTCGCTGTTTGTGCCTTTCACTTTGACAAGCGCGTCCAGCGTCGCCAACCAGCCGTTGCGCATCGCCGACTTAGCCGCGTCGGGAGCGGTTTACTCCTTCGGTTCTTTGGCGTCATGTGACGTCTTCGACGGCGTTGAGATTATGAAGAACACTGGATCGAGTCCTCTTCGAATCGTGCGCGTCTCTGCCGACATTCCGACCGAAAGCGTGCCCTCCAGAGACACCATCACCTATCAGCTTCGTTCGTACGGTCAAAGTGCAACGACGGGAGCAGTTGGGACAGTTCCAAATATGCCGGCTCTGGGTGGTCACGTCATCGGTAGCCCAGACGGCCATGTTCTGCAGCCAATCACCAGCAGCTCGCGTTGGTACATAGTGCTGATGCGCATCAAAGTTGTTCAGCCCAGAAAGTCCGGTTGGGCGATCCGCGGTCTAAGGATCCAATACATGGTTGGTGCGAAGAGTTTCAATACTGTGCTGAAACAAACCGTGCGACTCCCGCGAACCAACTGCTAGTGCATTGCGGCGTCTGCACGGGACTGCCTTCTTGCGCGACGCAAGTCCCGTCCGCGAAGTGACGTACGTACATGTCTCTAGCGGCCCTAGGGCTGACGTATGCGATCTCCGACCGGCGCGAGTACGCGTTTGGCGGTGATTGTCTTTGGTCGAAAACTGGCCGGCACCCGTAGCGAGCAGGTCAGAGATGGCGTAGCAGGGTGGCAAGCCTTGAGGTCTCCTTAGATACATTGTTTCGTGGTCAAGTCCTCACGTGACATTGTCAAGGTAACTGTCCTCGGTTGTGCCGGATCCTTTTTCGACGAAGGATTGCGAAACCCGTGCTCGAGTTACTTGGTCGAATCCGCTGAAGCTGCAATCCTGCTGGACTGCGGCTTTGGCGCTTTTGAGTCGTACCTAGCTCATGCACCGGATGCTGTAATCGACGCAATTTTCGTCAGCCACGCTCACGCCGATCATGTCGCGGACCTAGAGGCTTTTGTTGACTCAGCGGAAGTGTGGCGCGATCGCCCCAGAATCCTGGCGTCGCCTGAGACCATGGCGCACATTGCGCCGAATGAAGCGGCAATCCCTGAGGGCACTCTGGCATGTGTCACGTCAGGAATTCGATGGAAATTGTCGACCATTGACTGCGAATTCTCGCGAACAACCCACAAGATGCCTACGCTCGCCGCTTGTGTCTTCATTGGCGGACGTCGCGTGGTGTACTGCGCAGACACTGGCCCGACATGGGTAGTGCCCCGAAAATTTGTGGGGGCGGATCTCGCCATGGTGGAGTGCACCTTGGAGGTTCGCAACGCGGACAGTTCACCCTTTCATCTCGACGCCCAAGAAGCCGGCCTGCTGGCCCATAAACTGTCAGCTCACCAGACTCTTATTACGCACGTCCCGCCAAATGAAGAGGGAGGAGCTCGTCTCTCAATTGCCCAAGCCAACGCGTCAATGTTGGCCCTCCGCTTGGCAACAGTGGGACTTCAGGTGGTTTTGGAATAGGCACGGTTGAACTCAGGAATTGTGCCGGGTGCTTAGAAGGGATAATGCGCGGAGATTGTCGATCTTTAAGTCATCTTCTGAATCGGACTTTTGGGCCCGATGACCCGACCTCAACAAATTCCGAGTGCCGAATCGAAAGTTGGGCGTGCCGGGTGTCCTTGTGATTCGAAGCGGACAGTCAATTCGTCGCTTGACTGGCCTCACTTTCGACCCGATCACGGTACGTTTCCCACCATTCGATGTCGTGCTCTGGAACATTGCTGTCGTCTTCCATGTAGCCAATGGAACCGTCAACGATCTCTCGAGCGAGATCGGCATGCCCGGCGTGGCGGAACGTCTCGGCGATGACATGAACGAGCACGTGGTGGAGATTGACAGGTTGATCTCCCCACCATGGCACGGTGCCCGCTGTGTCAAGCTCCAACGCCTCGATCGTTGCATCCGAGGTCTCACACGCGTTGCGATAGTTCCCGATGATGGTTTCCCTCGTTTCGTCCGCCCGCACGAAGAGGTCTGCGTTATCCTCAACTCCATCCTCGAACCAGAGATTGGGCTGACCCATCGGTCGGCCAAAAACGGGTCCGAAGTACCCGAGCTCCACGAACGTTAGGTGCTTCACGATCCCGAGGAGGTTGGTTCCACTACGGACGAGCGGGCGACGCACGTCGTATTCCGAAAGTCCGTCCAATTTCCAGACAACGACGTCGCGCGCCGTTTGCAGGTAGTTGCGCAGTATTTCCTTCATGGCGTAACACGATACGCGAACAGCGAGAAAACCATCGATCGTGAACCGTCATTCAGTCATCCGTCACATGACGCGAGATTGTTGGCAGAAACAGTCAGCGGGCCGACCTACACACTCTCCGACTCGAGGGTCAGTCCCTGGGATGGATGAATGCGAGTTGGCGACTTAGGCTGCCTGAGCCGAGGGCATGCGTAGCGAGGTCGCCGGCGAGTGCAGCGCAAAATGCTTACCCCATTGAGAGTAGGTCATGGTCGACGTGTAACCTCCTCCAACGAATTTGGTTTCTATTGGCAACGGTGGTCCAGCGAGAGCGATGAATAAGTTCTCAGTTCCAGCCGGCGACGCAGAGCTCTTTGGAACAGCAACGAGCAACACCTTTACCTTGACGCCGTCTACGACCGTCGTTTGGGCTGCTTTCACCGGACCTGCACCAGCGACGAACGACATGGCTGACGTGATAGTGACGGCAGAGAAAACAGCGCGAAACGCAGGGTTGTTGATCGCGACTACGGCCCACTTGTTGATCACCGGGTTCGCGACCGCAGGCGAAAGTCCAAATGTACCTTCAAGAAAGCCCAAGCTGGCTTTGGCGTAGAGAGTGTGTTTGACGTATTCAACGGTCATACGGTCCGAGGTACCGCCTTGACTTAAGACCTGGATGCCCATTCCCGGGCCGGCCATCGAGGTGATTGTCTGTGACTCGCCCGGTCCCGTATTGACAGAGACGATTTTCACGTAATGTTCTGCGTCGCCCGCGGAGACGGCTGTTGCAATCTGAGCGCGCAGTGTGGGTGCGGCAACCGCGGAAGTGGCCAAGGCGACGCCGGAGGCGGCAAGCAGCAAGGTCGCAACGATAATGCGAATGCGCAGACGTTGGACCTTGATCATGAGGCTCCTTAGACGGTTCAATTGGATAGGTGAGATTGGACGTCGTCGTCGATGCTAGGCCCGATCCGTTCCCTTTTCGAAGGCGCTGACAACGGAGGCAGAAGTTCCAATGACTGACCACTTCTCAATGTGTTTGACCTTCCGCATTTGGTGGGCCGACGGCGGATTCAATCGGTCAGAGCAACACCTCGAGTTGGAGGTGTGCACATGGGAAGACCCAAAGGTTGGACAACAGCGGTCACTGGGAGGTCTGCGCAGCGCGTTCCCGGTCACCCGGGTCTGCGACGCGAGCATCGTCAGGCCTTTTGGGCTGCAATCGCGCGTGGTCTGAGGACCGAGGACGCAGCGGCTGAAGTTGGAATCTCGAAGGTTGCCGGCGCTCGGATGTTCAGCCAAGGTGGTGGAATGCCCACCGTTTCCCAACTCCCCATGTCCGGTCGCTTCTTGTCGTTTGCGGAACGCGAGGACATTGCAGTGCATCGAGCGTCGGGGTGTGGCGTGCGTGAGATCGCGAGACTGACGGGGCGCTCACCTTCGACGATCTCGAGAGAACTTCGCAGAAACGCTGCGACGCACCAGGGTCGGCTCAACTATCGCGCGTCCAGCGCGCAGTGGCACGCAGACTGTCGGGCTCGACGTCCGAAGGTCGCCAAGCTCGCGGCCAACGATGCCCTTCGCGACTACGTTCAGGCGCGCCTCTCGGGAGCGGTGCGTGGTCCCGACGGAACCCCCTTCGCGGGACCGACCGTCACATGGCGAAAGAAGAAGGTACGGCGCTACCAAGATCGCCGATGGGCGCAGGCCTGGAGCCCCGAACAGATCGCGCGCCGCTTGGTGCTCGATTTCCCCAATGATGTGTCTATGCGGATCAGTCACGAGGCGATCTATCAGTCGCTCTACGTCCAAGGGCGGGGCGCACTCAAACGCGAGCTCACTGCGTGCCTGCGCACCGGACGGGCGCTCCGCGTTCCCCGCGAGCGCCGACGACGCACCTCCAAGGCCTACGTCCCAGCCGAGATCATGATCTCGGAACGTCCCGCCGAAGTCGAGGACCGAGCGGTGCCGGGTCACTGGGAGGGCGACCTCATCATCGGGCTCAACAGTTCTGCGATCGGCACGCTCGTCGAGCGCACGACGCGCTTCACGATGTTGCTCCACCTGCCCCCGATGGACGGACACTTGGACGGACTGCACACCCTGCATGGGCCGCCGCTCGCGGGACACGGTGCAGAAGCAGTGCGCGACGCGATTGCGGAGTCGATCACAACGTTGCCCGTCCAACTGCGACGCTCACTCACTTGGGATCAAGGCGTCGAGATGGCTCAGCACGCAAAGCTTCGCGTCGACACCGGCGTCGAGGTCTACTTCTGTGATCCTCGCAGTCCTTGGCAACGCGGAACGAACGAGAACACGAACGGTCTGTTGCGCCAATACTTTCCGAAGGGAACGAACCTCGCGCGCTATGACGCAGAAGAGTTGAACGCCGTCGCAAATGCTCTCAACACTCGACCACGCAAGACCCTCAATTGGAAGACGCCCGCCGAAGCACTCGCCGAACTTCTAGTCTCAGTTCAGGCTGGTGTTGCGAACACCCCTTGAACCCGGGGACCTACACAATCTCCGAGTGGCGCATTGACGCATGGTTGTGCACCGAATTGGAGGCTCTAGATGCGGACGTCGCTCCAGAGCATTCCTGAATCATTCGTTCGAAGGACAGTCGTGGTCATTGGATTGGATGGTCGCTGCACTATGGCAAAGCCGACAGAACGACTGGTGAACACCACTTGTGTGATGGATCGTCTGAGAACGATCTGCCAGTTACGTCCCCAAGTTGCGCTGCGCATTAGTTCATCGCCACTTCTCGTCGCCCGCTGGAGGAGAATTACACCCGGAATCGGCGTCGCGGGAAGTCCCGGAACGGGCTCGTTCGCGTAGCCCCCTTGATAGGAACGCGAGAGTTGACGATAGGGCTTGAAGGTTGCTCCTCCATCGTGCGAGATGAATAGCCACGATGCGCCATTGTTCCAGCCTTGAGGCACGGTTGACGCCGGTGGAATTACGAACCCGGCACTTTGGCCCTCAATTAGAAGAATGTTGCTCGACACGACGGCGATCGGAGTAAAGCTCGAATCGTCGACCGAAGGTCCCTGCCATTGACGCCAGGAACCGTCCTTGGAGAGGCGGGCACTGGCGGTAAATCCCCGATCGTTTCCGGCTACAAACCAGCCACTGGATCCCGCAAAACTGAAGGAACCTTCTAGTTGAGTACCTCCAGCGGGGGAAGCCATCTGATCCTTCGACTCAATCATCCAGCGATCCTCGTTCGAATGGGTGGCGAGGATGTAAGACCGAGCGCTGGTGTTGGTTCCTCCGAAGAGGTACGTCCAAGGACCGTGCGTTGCCATCGCGGCGACTCCGAGAGTGATGCGAAGCGGATCAAGAAGAATTCGTCGCCAAGTCTTGCCACCGTTGTGGGTTGACCACAGTCGATCAACCATATTCGGATACGTGGGGTCCGCCGCATCCGGGACTGGAATCGTGCCGTAGATCCATCCATCTCGCCGGTCAGCAAAGTGGACGGTCAGGTTGTCGAACGATGATCCATTGGTGCGCCACAGGTCAAGTTTTAAACTCTTGTTCAGTTGGTTCGGAATCGACACCGCGCTCCACGACGAAGCCGCGTCGTCGGTAGCTCGCAGATTTGCGCAAGTAAGAGTTGCGCACTCATAGAGCGACAGCACGAATCCATATTGAGGTGATGGAAACGACAATGAGATTGGGTTCAGATGAGTTGGAGTCGCCATCGCCCTGATAGGTGCGAACATTGCGGAAACCACGACTATGACTGCGACAAGCAAAGGTCTGATTAGTGGTCCCGTTCTCACCGAAACTCCCTCGACACATTTGGTCTATCACGCATGTGATTCCTTGTAAGTGGCTGGATCGACTTCGGGAACAGAGCAACTTTGTAGGAGGGACGACGTGAACCCGCACATTGGGAGAGGTACTGCGGCTGTTGCGATATCTTCAGATTTACACTGAAGCTTTGGAGGTGCAATGCCACTGGATTCATTTGCGCGCTACCCACTCATGTTTGGACCATCGCCAATTCAGCGACTCGATCGATTGACCGAGTATCTCGAGGGTGCGACGTTGTGGGCGAAGCGCGACGACGTGAACTCCGGTCTTGCTTTTGGTGGCAACAAAGTACGAAAACTTGAGTACTTGGTGGCAGATGCGATCGCGAAAGGTTGCGACACGCTTGTATCAATTGGCGGTGTGCAGTCCAATCACACGCGCCAAGTGGCCGCAGCCGCAGCCAAGACCGGACTGAAATGTGTACTCATTCAAGAGAGCTGGGTCGACTGGCCCGATGTCACGTACGACCGCGTGGGCAATATTCTGCTGAGTCGTCTCATGGGCGCTGACGTACGACTCGTGCACGCCGGATTCGGCATCGGTTTCAAAGAGAGCTGGGAAGGCGCGATCAGAAAGATAGAGGAACGCGGTGGTAAGCCCTATGCCATTCCGGCCGGAGCTTCGGACCACCCGCTCGGTGGACTCGGGTTCGCGGGATGGGCACTGGAGCTCGAACAACAAGAGGCGGAACTGAACATCGGCTTTGACTACGTCTTCGTGTGTTCGGTCACTGGCTCAACACAGGCTGGGATGATCGCGGGTTTCGCAGTGAATAACCTCCCGCGCAAAGTCATCGGTATTGACGGATCGGCCAAGCCCGAGGAAACCTGGACACAGGTCGCGCGTATCGCTCGAAACACGGCGAAACTCATCGGTGTCGAACGCGACATCTTGGACGAAGAGATCATCCTCGATGATCGCTTTCACGCTGGCACGTACGGGATTCCGGATCAAAGGACATTGGAGGCAATGCGTCTGGGCGCCTCGCTCGAGGGAATGATCACCGATCCGGTCTACGAAGGCAAATCGTTGGCTGGTCTCATCCATATGGTCCAGGAACGAGAGATCGCACCCGACGCCAACGTGCTCTTCGCGCACCTCGGTGGTCAACCGGCATTGAACGCGTACGCCAGTCTCTTCACCTAGTCTGCATCGATGAACGACAACCGACTGATCGTCTCACTGCCGGACAAAGGTTTGGCCGACGCACTGGGAGTCGATACCAGTCAGGTCGACCTCATTGAGTGGGATATGACTGGCCCACCACCGCTCGACTCCATCGACATTGTCGTGCCACCGTATATGGGGGCGCGAGAGTGTCTGACCAATCTCGAGGGCCTCCACGTACGTCTCGTGCAGGGCTTGACCGCCGGCTACGACGGCGTCGCCGAGGCCCTGCCCGCGAACATGGTCTTCGCGAACGCGGCTTCGGTGCACGAGACCTCGACGAGCGAGATGACGTTGGCACTGATTCTCGCATCTCAACGTGGTATTCCCGATTTCGTACGAGCCGCAGAGAAGGGCCATTGGGCGCGAGCCTGGCACGAGAGCCTCGCGGACCGCACCGTACTCCTCGTCGGGTACGGGGGTGTCGGCAAGGCGATTGAGACGAGGCTGCTCGCCTTCGAGGTGACCGTCGTGCGCGTCGCGCGAACGCAACGCTCTGACGACACCGGGATCATCCACGCCATCGGCGAACTGCCCTTGTTGTTGGCCCAGGCGGACATCGTGGTGGTCGTCGTACCCCTCACCGACGAGACGACGCACCTCGTCGACGACGCATTTTTGTCCACTATGCGTGATGGGACATTGCTCGTCAACGTGTCTCGAGGCTCGGTCGCCGACACGAACGCGTTGCTGGCTCACGCGCAAACGGGCCGACTGCGACTGGCCCTTGACGTCACGGACCCCGAACCACTACCCGAAGGTCATCCTCTCTTCGCCCTCGATAACGTCCTCATCTCTCCCCACGTGGGCGGCGCCACCTCGGCGGCGCTCCCGCGGATAGCTCGACTCTTGCGGAACCAGATTGCCCGATTGCTGAACGACGAAGAGCCCCTCAACGTCGTGCTTCGAACCTAACCTCACTCGAACAGCGTGATATAGAGATCGCACAGGTTCCAGCCGGTGCTCGTCCCACTCAGTAGCTGATCAAGTGCCGACAGTCCAGTAAAGGTGTCGTTGCGCAACGAGACGTCCGACCAATTGATTCCCAGTTCTTGCGCCTTTCGGGTGGTGGAGGCGTCGATCCACGCACCAGCGACGCCCGGTAGAAAATCTCGCCCGTCAGAGGCGCGGGCAACGAAGACGCCGGGCCGTTCGAACCCAGCCAGCACTTCGGCCATAGCCCACGCGAACTCCTGACATCGTCCCCCAGACCCGGAGCCCCGTACTTGCACGGTCACTTCACCGACACCGAGGACACAAAGCGGACCAGGCATCAAAAGTTCGTGGGACAGTAACTGCGAGAGGTCATCGATGACGTCGTGCACGTCGCCATGCAAATCGCTACCCATGCGGACCACGCGGTAACCGCGTTGCGCTGCGCAGTGCGCTGCCGTGTCGAGCAACATCGAGGGTTGAGCGACGACGAAGTTCTCGTGCACCGTCGTCACGGGGCGTCGCATTGATTGTCGGCGGGCCACGCTCGATTCAACGACCCTTAGAGCGAGCGAAGTCCCGAGGCGATCAATCTGTCCCAAGAGGGCCGACACCTCGCCTTCGTTCGATTCGTAGTCGTAGGTGAGGGCCGAGGCGACCCACGGTGCCCCCGACACCACGTTGTCAACCATGATCAAGGCAATTGACCGTACGGTGCGAACGTGTCGCAGCACCGCTCCACCCGCAATGGACGACGTGGCCGCTCGCAACCTGTTCAGGGTGGTGATGTCGATGCCCGACTCGAGTGCAGCGTTGAATATCTCGTGAAGATCGTCGGTGTCGACCGGCGGCTGTGGACGAGCACAGAGGCTCGACGCTCCGCCAGAGACGAGGAAGAGCGTGCACGTGGCATCGGTTGGCTCCGCCAGGAATGCAAGCAGTCGTTCACCGGCGCGCACGCTTCCCTCGCCCGGCAATGGGTGCTCGCCGACGACGACTTCCGATCTCGGGGGTGCGAACCCATCCGCTTCGTCGACGACGAGGAGCGCACGGTGCATCTGATCACCCAAAATCTCGCAACAGGCGCTCGTCATCGCCCGCGATGCTTTGCCGATTGCGACGATGTCTATCGCGTCGCCCAAGACACTGGCCCGTTGCAGTCGAGTTTCGATGAGTTCGGGGAGGCTCAGCACGCCGCGCCACTCGTCACTGATCGCGAGTGCGTCGTCTCGTTGTTTCGAAGTCACTGATACCTGGGTCTCACGAGAGGGTCGGGACGTTCTCGTGTTCGAATCCTACGAACACCGGTGTAGCAACAGCCACACTGCGTCGTCAGAGGGCGAAGACCTCTTCGGCCACCATGGTTCGACGGAACTGCGTGTGCCGCCACGTTGCCAGCGACGCAATACTCAAGTTCGCCACACCAGCGAACGCCGTCGCCGTCAGTGCCGCCCACAGGTCGGCGCCGACGTAGTACGTGATCCACATCGTGGCGCCCAGCGCGCCGATGTACCACGACGCCGAAGAGACGCCCGACGCGTCTTCGTGGCGGATGAGTTCGATTAACTGCGGTGCGCGATTGATGGACATGGCGATACCGGTGCCAAAGACTCCGCCCGCCCAGCCCCAGAGAATGGTCGGTACGACGCAACAAAGGGTGAAGTAACCGAGCGCGCGGGCCGGAACGGCCAACCGGCGCCACGGCGCCAGACGAAAGAGAATCAAGAGCTGCATTGGCAAGATGAGGAGGCTTCCGAGCACCACTTCGGCCGAGCCGACGACAATGCCGTAGGTGATCCAGAAACAGCCCATGTAGACGAAGAGAACCCACGTGGCGAGCGAAACCCCTTCAATTCCTTGGGTTCGAACCCTTCGAAGTTGCATTGACGTGCCAACGACGCCACTCACCACCGCCAGCCACCCCATCGAGATCGCGAATGAGTGGAAGGTCATTCATGCAGTTTACAGATGGATTGTTCTATCTTCGGCGATTTGCTGCAGAAATGACCGCTTCTAGTGATGCGTCGAGAATCGACGAACTCATCCCCACGCCCCACCACGTCGAACCGTCCTCGCCCTCGGCCTCGACGTAGGCCACGGCCGAGGCTTCGGACCCAGCGGTCAACGCGTGCTCGGAGTAGTCGCGCACCTTGAACTTGACGTCCATCTCCGTGCGAAGTCCACTCATCAGTGCATCGATCGGACCGTTGCCCTCGCCCTTCACGGTGAGGTGGTGACCGTTCACCACGAGCTGGGCGAAGATTCGCGTGCTGTTCTGGTCGGCCGAGACTTCGCTCGAGAGCAGCTGGATCTTCGGGTTCTCGGGCTGGTAGGTCGTCGTGAAGACGTCCCAGATCTCGGCGGGCGAGATCGCGGTGCCCGTCGCCTCGGTGAGTTCCTGGACCTGCTTGGAGAACTCCACCTGCATCGCGCGAGGGAGGTCGAGCCCGTGCTCCGCGCTCAGGAGATAGGCCACGCCACCCTTGCCCGACTGGGAGTTCACGCGAATGATGGCCTCGTAGGTGCGACCAGTGTGCTTGGGGTCGATGGGTAAGTAGGGAACTTCCCAGACGTCGTAGGTGTCACCGATCGCGACCATGCCCTTCTTGATGGCGTCTTGATGGGAGCCGGAAAATGCGGTGTAGACCAGTTCGCCGACGTAGGGATGGCGCATGTGCACCGGCAAGCGGTTGGCGTACTCGGCCACGTGACGGGCCTTGTCGATGTCACGAATGTCGAGTTCGGGATCGACACCCTGGGAGAACAGGTTGAGCGCCAGATTCACCACGTCGACGTTGCCGGTGCGTTCACCGTTGCCAAAGAGCGTCCCCTCGACTCGATCGGCCCCCGCCAGGACCCCGAGTTCGGCCGCGGCGACGCCCGTCCCGCGGTCGTTGTGCGGGTGCAGCGACAGCACGACACTGTCGCGGCGCGCGATGTGGCGGAGGAACCATTCAATGGCATCGGCGTACAAGTTTGGGGTGAACATCTCGACGGTCGCGGGAAGGTTCAAGATCAAAGGTCGATCGGGAGTGGGGTCGATGACGTCGATGACGGCGTCACAGACCTCAACGGCGTAATCGAGTTCCGTCCCGGTGAAACTCTCGGGTGAGTACTCATAGAAGAACTCCGTCGACGGTGACATGGACTCGAGCGAGCGACAGGCCGCCGCGGCGTCTGTCGCGATCTTGGTGATGCCCGCCTTATCGAGACCGAAGACGACCCGTCGCTGAAGGGTCGAGGTCGAGTTGTAAAAGTGAATGATGACGCGTTTGACGTCGACGATCGATTCGTAGGTCCTTCGAATCAGGTCCTCTCGGCACTGGGTGAGGACCTGAATCGTGACGTCCTCGGGAATGAGGTCGTTCTCGATGATGTGGCGCACGAAGTCGAAATCGGGTTGCGACGCCGAGGGGAAGCCGACCTCGATCTCCTTGAAGCCCATCTCGACCAACTGGGTGAACATTGCGTTCTTGCGCTCGAGGTCCATCGGGTCGATCAACGCCTGGTTGCCGTCGCGTAGATCCACGCTGCACCAGCGCGGTGCCTTCACGAGTCGATTGTCGGGCCACGTGCGGTCCGGCAGGTCAACGGGCACGGTCGCTCGATATTTGGCGTACGCCATCGGGCTGGGCTGTTGGTTGTCCTTCACCGGGTCCATCCTCTCAATACGAGCGAGAAACAAAAAACCCCCGCCTAGGCGGGGGACGGGGCGAGTAGAACTCACCCCTATCGAAGCAGAAGCTCGCTCTGGCCAATTGTCACGAGACCATTCTACCGCGAATCCCAGGAATGTCCAGAGGAGACAACCACTAACTTGTAAGGCGTGAGCGCACTCAAGTCACTGCTGAAAGTCATGTTCTTTCTCGTCGTCGCGGCGAGCATCGCGGGTGTTGTGATGCTCGTCAAACGTCCGAAGGACGAGCAGCCGATCTCCTTCGACGAGTGGCCTGATGTCGCGCGCAATCCCGACGCCGACTGATCCGTGCTCGTATTCCCTCACCGCTAATTAGGAGAAACCATGGCTGAAATGCAATATCGCCGCTTGGGCCGTTCGGGCCTCAAGGTCAGTCTTTTGTCATTTGGGAGTTGGGTCACCTTCGCCAACTCAAACCAAATCGAAACTGCGAAGCAGGCTGCCGAGTGTCTGAGCGCGGCCAAGGAGGCCGGCGTCAATTTCTTCGACAATGCCGAGGCCTACGCGGGCGGCGAATCCGAACGCGTCATGGGTGAGGCCTTTCGCGAACTCGGCTGGAAGCGCAACGAATACATCGTGTCGACGAAGCTGTTCTGGGGGCTCGACGACGTGCCCAACATGCGTAACACGCTCAACCGCAAGTACCTCACGCAGGCCATTGATGGCTCACTCGAGCGCTTCGGCCTCGACTTCGTGGACTTGGTCTACTGCCACCGCGCCGACGCGAAGACGCCGATCGAAGAGACCGTCTGGGCCATGAGCGACATGATCACCCAGGGCAAGGCCCTGTACTGGGGCACCTCGGAGTGGACGGCCGACGAGATTCGTGCCGCCTACGACATCGCGGACAGGCACCATCTCCACAAGCCCTTGATGGAGCAGCCGGAGTACAACATCTTTCACCGCGACCGCGTGGAGAAGGAGTACAAGCGGCTCTACGAGGACATTGGCCTCGGTACGACAATCTGGTCCCCACTCGCGTCGGGACTGCTCACCGGCAAGTACTTAAACGGCATCCCCAAAGGATCGCGCGCGACGCTCCCCGGCTACGAGTGGTTGAAGGGCATGTTGACCGACGAGGCCCGCAATAAGAAGGTCGCCCAGCTCAAGGAAATCGCTGACGACCTCGAAGTCTCACTCGCCCAGTTCTCCCTGGCCTGGTGCGCCGCGAACCCACACGTCTCCACGGTCATCACCGGTGCCAGCAGCGCCGCCCAGGTTCGCGAGAACATGACCGCGCTCGATGTACTCCCCCTCCTCACCAAGGAGATCATGGACCGCGTCGATCTCATCAGCTTCTTCTAGGCGCACCAAGACCGTGATCGCCTCGCGGATCGGGCTCATCGGCGGACTCTCCTGGGAGTCGACGGCCTCGTATTACAAGTACTTCCACGAGCTCTACGTCGGCGGCGACAACGAATGGTCGGCGCCCGAGATCATCATTGACTCCGTTGACTTTGGCTCCATTGTGGCGCTCCAAAGAGTCGGTGACTGGTCCGGAACCGGAGCAATCGTGGCCGATGCAGGTCGTCGCCTGGAGATGGCTGGCGCGACCGTGCTCGGGATCGGCGCCAATACCATGCACGTCAACTATGACGATGTCTGCCGAGCCGTTTCGATTCCGGTCGTCGACGTCCGCGACGCAGTGGCCAGAGAAGTACTCGCCCGGGGCCACGACACCGTGGCTCTGCTGGGCACGAAGTATCTCATCGATGGCTCCTTCTACTCGGACCGGCTCGAGCATCTCGGCGTGCGCTGCGTGAAGCCGAACGACGAGCAGACCGAGGGGCTCCAAACAATCATCTTCAACGAACTGACGAAGGGCATCGTCACCGACGCCTCGCGCGACTACCTCACTGAAGTGGCGACGTCGTGTCGCGAACGTGGCGCTCAGGTCGTCGGACTGTGTTGCACCGAGTTCGGACTGCTCGTCGCAGAGAGTGACAACGTGATCGACTCGACTCGCGCGCACGTTCGCGCGCTGCTGGCCCACGCCGCGAGCGAAGCGACGAACGATTAGTCCGAGCCGGTGAGTTCGCTCTCCAAGAGTTCCACCGTGTGGTCGTCGATGTCCTTGACCAGATCGTTAAGTTGCGAATAGTACTTCGAACCGGTCTCTTGAAGGAGATGTGGTTCAACTGCGGCGAGTCGAATCGCGCTTCGCGCGCGCGTCACGCTTCGAAGGGCGTTTCGGCGAAGTGAATGTCGGGTGACGGGGTCACTCTTTGCCGTCGTCGCTGCGTAGCGCCGCGTGGCCTCGGTGACCTGATCGAGCTGCTGACGTGGACGCAGTGACGGCGCGTGAAGCCACAGCACGTAGTCAATGGTGAGCACGAGAGCGG
>Ga0182012_10002983_pt1 | contig 18190 bp, 13 predicted proteins | sample 612S2SmetaG_FD_120486 | JGI IMG/M metagenome (GOLD analysis project Ga0182012, IMG submission 120486) | Permafrost microbial communities from Stordalen Mire, Sweden - 612S2S metaG | ecosystem: Environmental > Terrestrial > Soil > Wetlands > Permafrost | place: Sweden: Stordalen | collected...
GAACTCGGTCTGCTTCACCGTCGACCACGGCAAGGAACTGCTCGACCACATCTCGCTGACCGCGCGTCCGGGGACGCTGACGGCCATCATCGGCGGGTCCGGCGCGGGCAAGACCACGCTGTCACGACTGATCGCCGGATACACCAGCCCGACTTCCGGCTCGGTGACGTTCGAGGGCCACAACATCCACACCGAGTACGCGTCGCTGCGCAGCAGGATCGGGATGGTCCCGCAGGACGACGTCGTGCACCGCCAGCTAACGGTCAACCAGGCACTCGGCTACGCGGCGGAACTGCGGTTGCCGCCCGACACCAGCGACACCGATCGCAAAGAGGTCGTCGCTCAGGTACTCGAGGAACTCGAGCTGACCAAACACGCCGACACCCGGGTCGACAAGCTGTCCGGCGGCCAGCGCAAACGCGCTTCGGTAGCCCTCGAGCTGCTTACCGGACCCTCACTGCTGATCCTCGACGAGCCGACCACCGGCCTGGATCCGGCACTGGATCGTCAGGTGATGATGATGCTGCGCCAGCTGGCCGACGCCGGCCGGGTGGTGCTGATCGTCACCCACTCGGTGTCCTACCTTGACGTCTGCGATCAGCTGCTACTGGTGGCGCCCGGCGGCAAGACAGCGTTTCTGGGTCCGCCCAGCCAGATCGGCGCGGCCATGGGCACCACGAACTGGGCCGACATCTTCACCAACGTAGGCGCCGACCCTGACGAGGCCAATCGCCGCTTCCTCGCCGAGAACAACCACCAACCGCCGGCCGTCCCGTCCCAAGACAGCCCGGCCGCCGACTTGGGTGAGCCGGTTCACGCCGACGTGTTTCGCCAGTTCTCGACGATCGCCCGCCGCCAGATTCGCCTCGTCATCTCCGACCGCGGCTACACGGTGTTCCTGGCGCTGTTGCCATTCCTCATCGGTGTCCTGACCCTGACCGTTCGCGGCAAGAGCGGATACGGCATGTCGGATCCGCTGGGCAACAATCCCGCTCAGCCCGACCAGATTCTGGTCATGCTCAATGTCGGCGCGGTGTTCATGGGTACCGCATTGACCATCCGCGACCTCATCGGCGAGCGTCCTATCTTCCGGCGCGAACAGGCGGTCGGCCTGTCGACGGCGGCCTATATGAGCGCCAAAATCGTGGTGTTCTCCGCGTTTGCAATCGTTCAGGCAGCGATCGCCACGACCATCTCGATAGTCGGCTGGGGCACGCCGATCTCCAACGCCGTCATCCTGGGCAACGTCAACTTCGAACTGTTCGTCACCGTGGCCGCGACCTGCGTGGGTGCGGCGCTGCTCGGCATGGCACTGTCGGCGCTGGCCGAATCGCAAGACCAGATCATGCCGATGCTGGTGGTGTCGATCATGTCTCAGCTGGTGTTCTCCGGCGGCATGATCTGGGTGACCGACCGGATCGTGCTCGATCAGTTGTCGTGGGCCACGCCCGCCCGGTGGGGCTTCGCGGCGTCGGCGTCGACGATCGACGCGCACCGGCTGATACCGGGTCCGACCGACCCAAAGGACCAGCACTGGAACCACACCAAGGCCGCCTGGCTGTTCGATATGGCGATGCTCGGGGTGTTGTGCATCGTCTACAGCGCCATCGTCTGGTGGAGGATCCGGCTCAAGAGACGATGAGTCGCGGCGGCGAATCAGGCGTCCAGGCCCCGGTCCAAACACAGGCCGTGGGCCGACGCAAACGCCATCGCTTGCGGGATGTCGACGCGCACACCGGTCAGCGAAGCGGTTGTCCACAGCGACGGGTCCACGGTCGCGCCACGCAGGTCGGCGTCATCCAGTCGGGTGCCGATGGTCCGTGCGCCACTCAGGTCGGCGCCGCGCAGCACAGCCTTGCGCAGATCGGTCTGCACCAAGTTGGCCTCCCGAAGCCGGCAGCCGCTGAGATCGACGCCGCGTAGGTCGTTGCCGCCGAGCGCCACGAGCGTGAAGTCCACCTCCTCGAACGTCACCGGCCGCAACCGGCAATGCTCGAAAACCGAGCCTAGCATGCTGCACTGCGCAAATGTGCTGTGCCACAGTGTCGTTCGCCGGAAGGTGCAGTTGCGAAACGCCGACCCGCGGTGTTGGGACTCGCCCAGGTTGGCGCCGCTGAAGTCGCATTCGGTGAACAACACCCGATTGGTGCTGAACCGGCTGAGGTCCTCCTCGCGGAAATCGCGGCCGGTGAATTCGCAGTCAGCCCACTCCTGCAACGCGCTCAACTGGCCGTCAGGCCGGCAAGCGCGTATTCGCTCACCGCGATCAGCGCATCCGTCGCAGACCGGCGATCCCTGGCATCGACCCCGATCACCGGGATGTGCGCGGGCAGGGCCAGCGCTTGGCGCACCTCTGCCACCGGATACCTTGGTGCGCTGTCGAATTCGTTGATCGCGATTAGAAAGGGCAGGTTCCGGTGTTCGAAGAAGTCGACCGCGGCAAAGCTATCCTGCAGGCGCCGGCAGTCGACCAGCACGATGGCGCCGATAGCGCCTCGCACCAGGTCGTCCCACATGAACCAGAACCGACGCTGGCCAGGGGTACCGAACAAGTAGAGGACCAGATCCTCGTCCAGGGTGATCCGGCCGAAGTCCATCGCGACCGTCGTGGTGCGCTTGTCCGGGGTCGCTTCGAGCATGTCGACGCCGGCCGAGGCGTCGGTGACCATCGCCTCGGTACGCAACGGCATGATTTCTGAAACCGCGCCGACGAATGTGGTCTTTCCGACGCCGAACCCGCCCGCGATGACGATCTTCGTCGAGGCGGTGTTCCGCCTGTCAGAGTGCTTTAAGGCCACGCAGCGTCCTTCCGATAAGTTCATGGCGCTCATCGCGGGTCGACCGTTCTGTCAATGTCCTATGCACCCGAAGGTAACCGGCCGTCACCAGATCTCCGACCAACACGCGGGCGACCCCCAACGGCAAATCCAACCGGGCCGAGATTTCGGCGACCGAGGGACTATTGACGCAGATTTGGGTGATCATGCCCCGCGCGTCGTCGGGTGGCCATCGGTGAGCCAGCCCCGCCCGCAACGTCTGAATCGGCGCCTCCAACGGAAGGTCGACATTGGTGCCCGTCCGCCCGGCCGTGAGCGTGTAGGGCCGCACCAGGCTCGCCTCGCGTGGGGTCGGCCAGGGCTCGCGGGGGTCCATGCCGACTCACCGGCTTGGCGCGCTGGGCGAGTGCGTAGCGGAACGCCGGGAGGACTGGACGACGCCGCCAACCCGTTCGACGAGAATGGCCATCTCGTAACCGATCTGACCGATATCGCAGGACGCGGCGGCCAGTGTGGCCAGGTGCGAGCCATCGCCAACCCGCATCAACAACAGATACCCGTTCTGCATCTCGACCACCGATTGCAGCACCTGTCCGCCCTCGAACAACTGCGCGGCACCGGTCGCCAGGCTGGCAAGCCCGGACGCCACCGCAGCCAACTGATCGGCACGTTCGCGCGGTAGATGCTCACTGGCGGCGACGGCCAGCCCGTCGACGGACACCAGCAAGGCGTGCGCCACCCCGGGGACCTCGCGGGCGAACTTCGATACGAGCCAGTCCAACGGGCTGCCGGGTGACGTCATTGCTGATCGGGTCCTTCGTCGGTTTTGGGAGTTTCGCGGGCATGGGACCGTCCGAAACGTACGCCATCGAAATGGCTGCTGAAGGACGCGCGGACGGCGTCGGGGTCGCGCAACGCGGCCGCATGCTGCGGCTGGCGCTGGGACTGGAAACCGCCGTTCGACGCGGCAGGGGATCCCGCGCTGTCCTGATGGCTGTCGTCGCTGCCCTCGTTGGCGGCTCCCGGCACCAGCCGGGCCCCGGGTGTGCGTACGGGCAGGCCGTGATCGGCGGTGTGCGATTCGACGGGCTTGTCCTCGGCCGCGGCCGCCAGCGACCAACCCTTGTCCCACACCGACTTCCAATCCAGGTCGGGGCTGTTGGCCAGGGCGACCGGGTCCTCCACCATCTCGGAGAGCATCCGCCGGTAGATCACGTCATCCTCGGCGGTGACTTCGGTGGGGACGGGGGCGGGCGGGGTCTCGGCCGCCGGGGTGTCTGCCTGACCGGACGCGCGTCGGGACCGGGCGGCAAAGAACGCCGAGGTATCCGAAGCCGTTTGGACCGGGGCTTGCGCCGACGCTTGTCGCGGCGCCTGCGCATCGCCGTTTTTCCACGCGGGAGTGGCGAGCTGGCGGCGGCGCCGCCCCGGCGCCGGCTCGGGCGCCTCGGCGGGAACGTCGGTAATGCCGCTGGAACCCGGACTCCGGCGGGGCAGCAGCGTGACCGGCGGTCCGAACCCCTGTCGCTCTACCGGCTCGGGCGGGGCTTCGTATTGTCGGACGGTCTGGCGGACAGTGTGCTCGGCGGACGCCGCGGCGGGTGGCGAAACCGACTGTTCCCATTCACTTTCGCGCGACTGGGTTGCCTCAACGACAGCCGTGCCGTCGAGCGCCGCCGGTGGTAGGTAGATCTCGGCGGTGGTGCCGGATCCGCCTTCACTGGCCGTCGCTCCGCGCAGGCCTACCCGAATGCCGTGCCGAGCGGCGATCCGGCCGACCACGAAAAGGCCCATGTGGCGGGCATTATCGGGAGTAACCTCACCACCGGCCTGCAACCGCGTGTTGGCGATGCGCTGGTCGGCGTCGTTCATTCCCAACCCGGAGTCGGCGATGCGCAGCAGGACTCCCGCGTCGCCGCCGCGCGCGGCCGAGATCCGAACAACCGTCGTCGGGGGCGAGTAACGCAGCGCGTTGTCGATCAACTCGGCAAAGAGATGGATCACGCCGCCCGCCGCCGCGCCGATCACCAGGCATTCAGGTAACCCGGCGATCTCGACCCGGCGATAGTCCTCGACCTCAGACACGGCGGCGTTGATCACCGTCGACAGCGGCACCGGCTGGCGCTGGTCACGCGCGAGCTGCGCTCCCGCCAGGACCAGCAAGTTGGCGCTGTTACGGCGCAGCCGGGCCGCCAGGTGATCGAGCCGGAACAGGCTGTCCAGCCGGTCGGGGTCCTCCTCGTTGCGCTCCAGCCGATCGATGAGCGACAGCTGCTGATCGACCAGCGAGCGGCTGCGTCGCGACATGGTCTCGAACATGTCGTTGACCAGCAGACGCAACCGCGCCTCGTCGCCGGCCAACAACAGGGCCTGGGTGTGCAGCTCGTCGACCGCGTGCGCGACCTGGCCGATCTCCTCCGTGGTGTGCACCGGCAGTGGCACGGGGATCGGTTCTGCGCCACCGGCCTTGACCAGAGCGACCTCTTCCTCAAGATCGGTGTGAGCGACCCTGAGCGCGCCGTCGCGCAGCGCGCGCAGCGGCCGGACCAACGCACGGGCCACCAGCAACACGATGACCAATGCGATGGCGATGGCCGCCAGCACCACGGCGGTGTCGCGAATCGCGGCATCACGCCGATCAGTCGCCCGGGACTGCACTGAGGTTGTCACCGCTGACGTCGCGCGCTTGATGACCTGTTCGGCGATCCCGTCGGTCGTCTGCAGCGAATGCAGCAATTCCGCGTTGTCGAGCAGCACACTGTCCGGATCGGACAGGATCGCCATGCGGTTTACCAATTGCTGTTGCAGTGTCTTGGCTTCCGGCGAGTTGACGCCGAGCACCTGACTCATCCCGAACAGCGTCGACGGTTCGGTGCCCGCCAGGGTGATCATCGACGTGCGCAGTTGCGGCTCGGGCAGGTCACCGCCGCGGGTCACCAGAGTTTCTTGCATCGTCATCTGACCCCGGGCTCCGACCGCCCGGCTCAACCCTTGCGCCTGGGCGCGTATCTGCTCGTCGTCGACGCGCACCGATGCAGTGATCACGTTCTCTGCGGTCAGCAAGAGCGGCGCGTACGTCGTCACCCGGTCTCGTGCACCGACGCTGTCGTCCAGCACTCTGTTTAGCAGCGCCTGGCCACCGTTCAGCAGGACGTTGGCGCCGGACTGGACATCGGGGGTGACGTCGGTGCTCGCCAGCCGGCTCTGCAGCTCGTCCTTGCGGGCCTGGAAATTCTTCTTGGCCCCCTCGACGTCGCCTCCGGTGGAGGGCGCCAACAAAGCGACGTCCAGTGCCGACATGTACGCAGTGATCTCCGGGACCACGTCGGTGCGAGCCGCGGCCAGCCGTAGACCTGCGGAATTGGTCATCGCATCCTTGACGCGCAAGGCACCGAGTGCGGTCGCCAGCAACAGCGGCACCAGCACAATCGCCAAGACTTTCCAGCGAACCGGCCAGTTGCTCAGCGACCAGGCCGGCGGCCGCTTGGCCTGTGCCGCCACCGCCGCGGGGGCTTCGGGAAACTCGGGTGGAGCCGCCGCGACCGGTGGGGTCGGGCGGGTGAACATGGTCATGTGGTCGCGGCCGCGCGCGCAGCCGCGGCTTCGGTACTTAACGCTCGAGTGGTTGACGCTTGAGTAAACGAGAGGCTCATGAAACTTCCTGCTTTATTCAGCCCGCCCCGCGCAGATGGCCGCGAAGGTAAACATCTGGCAATCCGACGAGTATGACAGCCCGCAGCCCAGGTCACCACAATTCTCACTGAGCAGCCACAGCTCGCCGGGGCACTGCGGTACGCCGGAGAGCAAGGCTGGCAAACACGCGGTGCCCTGACCCCGGTTGGTTGGTCCACGTTGAGTGAGAGTCTTGCCGCCCATGTTTGTGGGAAGGAAGGACGATCCCGATGGCAACGAGGAAACGACACACGCCCGAGCAGGTGGTGCGCAAGCTAACCCAGGCGGATCGTATGCTGGCCGAGGGCAAGGAGATTGCCGACGTGTGCCGCGAGCTGCAGGTCTCCGAGCAGACCTATTATCGCTGGCGCAATCAATTCGGCGGGCTCAAGGCCGACGACGTCAAGCGGCTCAAGGATCTGGAGCGGGAGAACGCCACGCTCAAGCGGCTGTTGGCCGAGGCGGAGCTAGAGAAGGCCGCGCTCAAGGAGATCGCCCAGGGAAACTTCTGAGCCCGGAGCTCCGGCGAGCCGCCGTGCACCACCTGATGCGGGTGATGCAGGTCAGTGAGCGGTTCGCCTGCCGGGTCACCGGGCAACACCGCACCACCCAGCGTCACCGCCCAGCCAGCCAGACGCCGGGAGACCCGGATGCCGCTTTGAGGGCGTGGCTGCGCTTGTGGGCCAAAGAGCATCCCCGGTTGGGGTTTCGCCGCGCCTACCATTGCGCCCGCGCCAACGGCTGGTATGTCAACCACAAACGCCTGCAACGCTTATGGCGCGAAGAGGGCCTGCGGGTGCCGCAGCGCCGCCGCCGCAAACGCCTCGGCGCCAGCACCACGGCCGGGATCGTGGTTGCCGATGCGCCGAATCGGGTGTGGGCAGTGGACTTTCAATTCGACGCCACCACCGACGGGCGCCCGGTCAAGATCGTGTCGATCGTTGATGAGCACACCCGCGAATGCTTGGGCGGGCTGGTTGAACGCTCCGTCACCGCCGATGTCCTGATCGATGAGCTGGACCGGCTGGCCACCCAACGCGGTTACCCCGCTGTGCTGCGTTGTGACAACGGGCCCGAGCTGGCCTGCGCAGCGATGGCCGACTGGGCCGGTGATCGCCTATTACTGGCGTTCATCCCGCCAGGCCAGCCGTGGCGCAATGGCTATATCGAATCTTTCAACAGCAGGGTCCGCGACGAATGCCTCAACATCAACATCTTCTGGTCACTGGCGCACGCCCGCGTCGTCATCGGCGATTGGAAGTATCAATACAACCACCACCGCCCGCACTCCGCCCTGGGCTACCAGCCGCCAGCCCGCTACGCCGCCAACTGCACCCACCAATAAACCCCCAAAGCAGTGAGAACAGTGACGCACCTTGCGATCCGGTAACACCGTCGGCTGCGACGCGGGTACGCGAAGTCGATGCACCACCTGTAGTTGTCAGTGGCCCATAATCCGACCCCGTCGAAAGGCTTGGCCGCCCCATCGGTCAGGCGTGACGTGCTGCCTCTTGGGCAAGTTGGACGCGCGAAGCCAGGCCCAGCTTGGTGTAGACATGAGTGAGGTGGGTTTCGACGGTGCGTGGTGAGATGAAAAGCCTTGTGGCGATGTCCTTGTTGCCCAAGCCCGCACTGACGAGCCGGACGACGTCCAGCTCGGTTGGCGTCAGCGATGCCCAGCCGCTGGCCGGGCGTTTGCGCTCGCCACGGCCGCGTTGGGCGTAGGCGATCGCTTCGCCGGTGGACAGCGCGGCGCCCTCGGCCCATGCAGACTCGAAGTCGGCTTCGCCCAATGCATTACGAAGCGTCGCGACCGCGGCATCGTGCCCGGCGTCATAGATATTGAACCGGACCGCACCCATGCGTTCCCGCAGGGCCTGCGCCGCGCCGAATAGTCGCGCGGCTTCTCGGTGACTGTCGGCGGCGCCGGCCAGCGTTGCCAGGCATTCGACAGTATCGGGGAGAGCCAGATGCGCCTCGACGTCGGCGGCGCACGCGAGCGCCCGGTAGGCGTCGCGATCGGCCTGCTCCGGCTCGCCTTGTGCGATCGCAACCCGCGCACGCGTCGTCAGCGCCACCGCTAGGTGCCAGCCCCTCATCACCGAGACGGCATCGTCCGCCCAGCGGCGGGCCGCGACCAGATCACCACGCGCAAGGGCAACCTGCGCTACTGGGTTGATATTCACCACCCCCAGCTGGGCACTCAACCGCTGCGAGGCCGCCTCGCTCGCATCGGCCGCGGCCGCTACATCACCTGCGGCCAGGCTCGCCGTAGCTAACGCCGCGTAGCTAAAGCCCTCAATGAACCCATCGATCTCCGCTGCGGCCTCGATCGCCGCGTCGGCCGCGGCTCGCGCCGCACTGATGTCACCGTGGTACGCCAACACCATGCCCTGGCAAAACAGCATTGCCGCCGTCCCGACAGCGTCGTGATTGGTCTCGGCGTCGGCAGCCGCGCCGCGAAACTGTGCGACGGCCCCGGCCAACTCGCCCTGCATCCACTGTGCCAAACCGAGGCTCCAGCGACAGCGAAACGCGGCAGGCCGGTCACCGATCGACTCGGCGAGGTCGCGTCCTTCTTCACCGGCCGCACGCGCGGCGATCGGGTCACCCGCGATGAATGCGGCGTACGCCTGAAAGCCGAGGATCTCGCTCAACATCCCTTGGTCGCCGAGGCCCCGGGCCAGTTCGTTCGCCTCGGCGAGGTAGCGCGAAGCCACCTCGGTGTTGTAGGCGGCGATACCTCCGCAGGCGGTGAGCGCCCGGGCCACCAGGGCCGGGTCGCCAATTTCACGCGCGATCGCCAGGGCTTCTTCGGCCTGATCGAGGCTGTCGACGGCGACGACCTGGGTGGCGAGCGCGGCCTTGTCGGCGAGCGCCCGCGCCCGTACCCCGGCCGCCACCTCGATGCCGTGCGCGGTGTCGTCGCTGAGGATGGCGTCGTACCAGGCCAGTCCTTCCTGGATACGGCCCCGCCCTAGCCAGAGCGGCTGCAGTGACGACACGAGCTGCAGCGCACGCTCGACGTCTGAGTTCTCCTGGCTCCAGGCGAAGGCCGAGCGCAGGTTGTCGATCTCGCTCTCAGCTTGCTCGACACGCTGCTGGTGGCCGCTGGCCGCCGGGGCATCGAGCTGGCTAGCCATCAAGGTGTAGTAATCGCGGTGACGCGCCCGCACGGTATCGGCTTCACCGGATTCGCCGAGCTTTTCCAGGGCGTACTGGCGCACGGTTTCAAGTAGCCGGTACCGCATTCGGCCGCCCGTGTCGTCGGCCACCACCAGCGACTTGTCCACGAGCAGAGTGAGTTGGTCGAGGACCTGGTAGCGCTCGACCTCGGTGCCGCCGGCGACGGTACGGGCGGCGGCGAGGTCGAATCCACCCATGAACGGCGCAAGCCGGCGAAACAAGACTCGCTCGGGCTGGGTCAGCAGCGCATGCGACCAATCCACCGACGCATGCAGTGTCTGTTGGCGACGCACCGAAGTGCGGGAACCACCGGTCAACAAGCGGAAGCGGTCGTGCAAACTGTCGACGATCTCGTGGAGCGTCAACGCACGCACCCGGGCCGCGGCGAGTTCGATGGCCAGCGGCATGCCGTCGAGGCGACGGCAGATCTCCTTCACAGCGTCGTTGTCGTCGTCGGTGACTGTGAATCCGGATCGCACCCGGCGCGCTCGGTCGACGAACAGCTCGATGGCCTCGTCGTCCAACGAGAGCGACGGCACTTGCCAAGTCACCTCGCCGGCGACCCCGATCGGCTCACGACTCGTTGCCAGCAGCGTCAGCCGCGGACAGGCGCTCAGCAGCGCGGTGATCAGCGCAGCACTCGCATCCAGAAGGTGTTCACAGTTGTCCAGCAGCACCAACATCCGACGATCTCTTACGAACCCGATGAGCGTCTCTGTTGTGGGGCGGCTCGGCTGATCCGCCAGGCCGAGGGCACCTACCATCGCGACTGGCACCAAGTCGGGGTCGGTGATCGGCGCCAGCTCGACATACCACACTCCGTCACCGAAATCGGTAGCCATCTGACCCGCGACCTGTATGGCCAGACGGGTCTTACCGGCACCGCCGGCGCCGGTCAAGGTGACCAGCCGGTTGGCAACGAGGGTCTGCCGCACATCGTGAATCTCCGCGCCGCGGCCGACAAAACTGGTGAGCTGCACCGGTAAATGCTCCGCGGCAACGGGTTTCGACGTCCGAAGCGGCGGGAAGTCGTTGCGGATATCGGGGTGGCACAGCTGCACCACCCGTTCGGGACGGGCGACACCGCGCAGTTCGTGACTGCCGAGATCGGTCAGCCACGCGTCGGCCGGAAGCGTATCGACAACCAAATCCTCGGCGGTGCCCGAGAGCACCGTCTGGCCGCCGTGCGCGAGATCGCGCAGCCGCGCCGTCCGGTTGATCGTCGGGCCAACGTAATTACCCTCATCGCGCAGCTGCACCTCTCCGGTATGCACACCGATGCGCAACCGGATCGGGGCCAGCGGCGCCCGCTGCAACTCCAATGCGCACGCAGCCGCCTCGCTCGCGCGGGCGAACGCGACCACAAAGCTGTCGCCCTCACCCTGCTCGACCGGCCGCACCCCGCCGTGGGCGGCGAGCAGGTCTCCTAGCATGCGGTCCAAGCGAGCGACGGCGGCCGTCATCTCCTCCGGTTGGGTCTCCCACAACCGCGTCGAGCCCTCGACGTCGGCGAGCAGCAGCGTCACCGTTCCGGTTGGCAGCTCGCCCACGCCCAACTCACTCCAGTTCACCGGCGGCATGTCCGCACGTGGATCAGTTTCGGTCATGCTAGCCAGCATCTCGGGGCAGGGAGCCGCAAACATCAGTGAAAACCCGTATCCCGACGTCGCTGAGCGGTCGGTTCGGTGAAACATCGCGCCACCGGGGGAACCACGTAGGGCAAAACACCATGCCGGTGCGCGCCTATAGACCGGGCCCGTTCAGTTACGAGTTCTCCCCGATGATCTGGCGCTCCGGAAGCCCCACAGTCGAGTCGAGGACCCGACCGAGGAGGACCACCATGACCGTAACCGTTGACGGATCGAGCTGCCCAAGCGTCTTCGATGCCGGACTACCGACGATCAACTACGAATACGCTCAACACCCCGACGAAGCCCACGCAATCATCAGCCAGGCCCGCGAGAAGGCGCCGATCGCGATCGGGCCATACGGGCCCGAGCTGCTGACCTACGATCTCGTGCGCACCGCGCTCCGCGACCCGCGATTCCGGGTGCCTCAAGGGATGTTCCTTGCAGCGCAAGGCATCACCTCTGGCCCGCTTTGGGACCGCGTCGCCGCCAACATTCTCAGCCTCGACGGGGAGGAACACCACCGGCTACGCCGACTGGTGTGCAAAGCCTTCACACCCAAAGCGACGCCACGGCTGCGCACGACGATCGTCGACATCATCACGGGACTGGTTGACCGCCACAGCGCCCACGGGCGCTGCGACGTGGTCACCGACATTGCCCGCCAATACCCGATCCCGGTCATCTGCGCGCTACTAGGCGCACCGCCCGAAGACTGGGAACTGTTCTCCAGCTGGACAGATGACATCTTGAAGGCTTTCAGCTGGAATGCCGGCAACGAAACATCGGCGATCCTGACCGCCTGGGATGCTCTCGACAGCTACATCGACGACATGCTCGCGCACCGGCGGCACGCATTGACCGACGACCTGATCTCCGAGCTGATCCGCGCCGAGGACGATGGCGATCGCCTCAGCGCCGACGAACTCCGCATGCTCGTCGCCGCGCTGTTGTTGGCAGGCACCGACACCACCCGCCTCCAGTTGAGTGCGGCGGTACACGTGCTGTGCGATCACCCCGACCAGTGGGCACTCCTGGGCCGGCATCCGGAGCTTGCGGTCAATGCCGTCGAGGAGCTCATCCGCCATTCGCCGATCACTTTCGTCACGTTGCGCGGCGCGATGGAGGATGTCGAAGTCGCCGGCGTCAAAATCGCGGCCGGCACAATAGTCGTCGTCAACACTGGGGCGGCCAACCGGGATCCCGCGGTCTGCGACGACCCCGACCGTCTTGACATCAGCCGCGTGGGCGCCCCACCGATCCAGACATTCGGCGCCGGCATGCACTACTGCCTCGGTGCCCATCTCGCCCGCCTCGAGTTGGCCGAAGCCCTGGCGGTGATGACACGGCGCATGCCCAACGCCCGCCGCACCGGTCCGGCCCCATGGAAACCGCTGACCGCACTGAGCGGACCCACCACTCTGCCCATCGAATTCGACGCCGGACACTGAACCCGCCGACCAGCCACGAGCTGGGTAGGGTGCCATTGCAACGCACAAATAAAATCGACTCTCACAAAAAAGTGGACCAATTCTTGGGGTCCTGCCAGCGGCGCATAGCAGCGGGAACAACTTTGTCATGATCAGCGCATGTTCGGTTGCTGTTCTACTCCCCAGGCATCACAATCGCAGAACAACAGGAGAAATGCCCTGGGCTTTATCGTTTTGGCGTTTACCGGGTCATTCGACGACGAAAATCGGAATCGTCCTTTCCGTCAGCGACTGCAACTTGCTGTAGACGGGGTAGGCCTCGATCGCCGCCTGCCACCACTCGTCGCGTTCGGCCCCATGAACTTCGCGTGCCGTCATCTGGAAGACCTTGTCGCCGTCTTGCACAATCACATTCGGATTGGCTTTCACGTTGTGGTACCAGGTCGGGTGCTTGGGGGCTCCTCCGATAGAGCCGACCATCGCGTAGCGCCCGCCCCTTTCCACGCGCATCAGTGGCACGTACCGCTTGAGGCCAGTCTTCGCGCCGATCACCGTGAACAGGACGACGGGCCGGTCAAAGACCTCGACGCCGTCCGTGGTGCCCTGCTCCAGAATCTTTTCGGTCTGCTCTCGCACCCAATCGGTAGTGCTGAGCTGTACTTTATCCGTCATTCCCGCCTCAACATCTCGGCATCCCAAGCCATTCCCACGGCCGGGTCGTCACGGTCAAGCCTTTCGCCTCGGATCCCTTCGCGTTCGGCAGCCCCTACCTCGTTCTTGATGTACTCCTTGAGATGAAAGGCGTCGCAAGAAATGGAGTCCGTTGTGTTCCGGCTGCTGTTCTTCTCCCCGCGAATCGCCCCCAACACGGGCAACGCCATCCGGACGGCGGCAGCCACCGGCTGTGAACTGCATCTGGTCGAGCCGCTGGGCTTCGACTTATCCGAGCCCAAACTCCGGCGGGCCGGCCTGGACTATCACGACCTGGCGTCGGTCACCGTCCATGCGTCGCTGCAGGCCGCGTGGGATGTGCTGGCGCCGGAGCGGGTGTTCGCCTTCACCGCACACGCAACCGCGCTGTTCAGCGACGTGGAATACCAGGCCGGCGATGTGCTGATGTTCGGACCCGAACCCACCGGGCTGGACGCCGCGACGCTGGCCGACGCGCATATCACCCAGCGGGTGCGCATTCCGATGCTGGGCGGCCGGCGCTCGCTGAACCTGTCCAACGCCGCGGCGATCGCCGTCTACGAGGCCTGGCGCCAGCACGGTTTCACCGGGGCCGGGTAGTCACCACGCGTTCCAGTGCGTGAGGGTCTCGGCGGGCAGCCGCTTGGCCGGCCGGAAGTCGGTGCCCTTGGTGTAGGCGATCGGGAAGAGCCCGGCCTGGCTGTAGTTGTCGAAGGGGATGCCGAGCACCTCGGCCGCCTTGCGCTCCCCGTCACCGACCAGGTGCAGCGTCGTCCAGCACGAACCCAAACCGCGGGAACGCAACGCCAGGCAGAAGCTCCAGACGGCCGGGAACAGCGATGCCCAGAACGACACGCCGCCCAACGGCGAGTTGTCTTCGCGGCCTTCAATGCATGGGATCAGCAGGACCGGCGCCTCGTGCATGTGCTCGGCCAGGTACATGGCGGAATCTCTGACCTTGCCCATCTGCTCACCCCGAGTGTCGCCTTCGGGATACTCGGTCGGGGGCGCACTGAGGTAGGGACGGGCACGTGCCAGGTAGATGTCGCCGATCGCCTTCTTCTTGTCGGCGTCGTCGACGAACACCCATTGCCAGCCCTGCGAGTTGGAACCGGTGGGCGCCTGCAGCGCCAATTCGAGGCATTCCATTAGCACCTCATGAGGCACCGGTTTGTCGAAGTCGAGTCGTTTGCGGACCGAGCGGGTGGTGGCGAGGACGTCGTCGACGGACAGGTTGAGGGTCATACATGGAGGCTATCGTTGCGCCATGAGCGTCGAGCTGACAGAAGAGGTTTCCGGCAGACTGAAGTCCGACAGCTGCGGGTGGTTGACGACCGTCACCAAGTCGGGGCGGCCTGTGCCGCGGCTGGTCTGGTTCTACTTCGACGGCATCGATCTGCGGGTGTATTCGATGCCGACCGCGGCCAAGGTCGCCCAGATCAAGGCGCACCCACAGGTGAGCCTGAACTTGGATTCCGACGGCGACGGCGGGGGCGTCATCGTGATCGGCGGGACCGCGACGATAGACGCCACGGACGTCGACTGGCGGGACGACGAGCCGTACTGGACCAAGTACCGCGCCGACGCCGAGCGGGAGGGCCTGACGGACTTGATGGCCAACTTCACCACCCGGCTGACGATCACCCCGACCAAGGTTTGGACCACCCCCACGGCCTAAATCTTTGCCGCGAAATTGCATTCCACGACACGTTTCTCGAGTAAACCTGTCGGTAGATGCAGTCTCGTGAGGGCTCACCGGAAGTCGCGTGAACGGGATCCGACGGCCAGCTTGATGCGGCCCAACCGCTCGGCCACCACAGTGACCGCCCCGCTCGCGTTTTGGACCTGACCGCGGACCAACAGCGCCGGAGCCGTGTGCGCCAGCTTGCGGTGCCGCTTCCACACCCCGGGCGTACAGAGCACGTTGACCATACCGGTCTCGTCCTCGAGGTTGATAAACGTCACCCCCTGGGCCGTCGCGGGCCGCTGCCGATGGGTCACCGCACCGGCGATCACCACGCGGTCGCCGTCGGGCACCGATCCCAGCGCCTCGGCGGGCAATACCCCCATCGCGTCCAGGTCGGCCCGCAGGAACTGGGTCGGGTAACTGTCCGGGGAGATGCCGGTGGCCCACACGTCGGCGGCGGCCAGTTCCAGCTCGCTCATCCCCGGCAACTCCGGGATGTGCGAAGACGACCCCACACCCGGTAACCGGTCCGCCCGCTGGGTGGCCGCGGAGCCAGCCGCCCACAGCGCCTCCCGCCGGGACATCCCGAAGCAGCCCAGCGCTCCTGCCGTCGCCAGCGCCTCGGTCTGCGGCACGCTCAGCTGCAGCCGGGTAGTCAAGTCCAGCAGCGAGGCGAACGGGCCGTTGATCGTTCGCTCCTCTACCAACTGGTCGGCGAGGCCATCGCCGATATGGCGGATCGCACCCAGTCCGAGGCGGACCTCCGTTCCGGCGTTCTCGCACGTGGCGTGCACCAGGCTGGCGTTGACGCATGCGCCGTGCACCAGCACGCCATGCCTGCGCGCATCGGCCACCAGCGACTGCGGTGAATAGAAGCCCATGGGCTGTGCGCGTAGCAGCGCCGCACAGAACGCCGCCGGGTGGTGCAGCTTGAACCACGACGAGTAGAACACCAGCGACGCAAAGCTAAGCGCATGGCTTTCCGGGAAACCGAAATTGGCGAACGCCTCTAGCTTTTCGTAGATCTGATCGATCACCTCGTCGGGGGCGCCATGCAGCGCGCGCATGCCGTCGTAGAATCGGCCGCGCATCCGTTGCATTCGTTCGGTCGAACGCTTGGACCCCATGGCCCTCCGGAGCTGGTCGGCCTCGGCGGCCGAGAAGCCGGCACAGTCGACCGCGAGCTGCATCAGTTGCTCCTGGAAAAGCGGTACTCCCAGTGTCTTTCGCAAGGCCGATTCCATGGACGGGTGGTGGTAGACGACCGGGTCCAGGCCGTTGCGCCGCCGGATGTAGGGATGCACCGACCCGCCTTGGATGGGCCCGGGACGGATCAGTGCAACTTCCACTACCAGGTCGTAAAACACCCGTGGCTTGAGTCTGGGCAAAGTGGCCATCTGTGCGCGCGACTCCACCTGGAACACGCCGACGGAATCGGCGCGCGACAGCATCTCGTACACCGCCGGCTCGGAGAGGTCCAGCCTGGCCAGGTCCACGTCGATGCCTTTGTGTTCGGCCAGCAGGTCTTTCGCATAGTGCAGCGCCGAGAGCATGCCCAGCCCGAGTAGGTCGAACTTCACTAAACCGATGGCCGCGCAGTCGTCTTTGTCCCATTGCAGGACGCTGCGGTTCTCCATGCGTGCCCACTCCACCGGACACACGTCGGCGATCGGGCGGTCGCAGATCACCATGCCGCCGGAATGAATCCCCATATGCCGTGGCAGATTCCGAATCTGGTTCGCCAGGTCGATCACCTGTTGAGGAATGCCCTCCAGTCCGTTCGTGTCGGCCTCGTTCCAGTGACTGATCTGCTTGCTCCACGCGTCTTGCTGACCCTGCGAGAAGCCGAGGGCGCGGGCCATGTCGCGTACCGCGATCCGGCCCCGGTAAGTGATGACATTGGCGACCTGGGCAGCGTAGTCGCGGCCGTATTTGTCGTAGACATACTGGATGACCTTTTCGCGCTGGTCCGACTCGATGTCCATATCGATGTCGGGTGGTCCATCGCGGGCCGGTGATAAAAAGCGCTCGAACAACAGCTCGTTGGCCACCGGATCGACCGCGGTGACGCCCAGGGCATAACAGACCGCGGAATTGGCCGCCGATCCCCTACCCTGACACAAGATGTTGTTCTCCCGGCAAAACCGCGCGATGTCGTGCACCACCAGGAAGTATCCTGGAAATTTCAGTTGCGCAATGACTTTCAACTCATGTTCGATTTGGGAGTACGCACGCGGCGCGCCCTCGGCCCGCCCGTAACGGTCGCAGGCGCCAGCCATGACCAACCGCCGCAACCAGCTGTCCTCGGTGTGCCCGTCGGGTACGTCGAACGGCGGCAGCTGCGGCGCGATGAGGGCCAGCCCAAACGCACACTGATCGCCGAGATCGGCGGCGGCGGTCACCACTTCGGGCCGTTGCGCGAACAGCCGGGCCATCTCGGCACCGGACCGCAGGTGTGAGCCACCCAGTGGAGCCAACCACCCGGCAGCCGAATCCAGGGACTGCCGGGCCCGGACAGCGCCCATCGCCATCGCCAACCGGGCGCGCGACGGATGGGCGAAATGCGCTCCGGTGGTGGCAACGACGCCGACACCGAAGCGCGGCGCCAGCCCGGCCAGCGCCGCGTTGCGTTCGTCGTCGAGCGGCTGACCATGATGGGTCAACTCGATGCTGACCCGGCTGGCGGTGAACCGGTCCACCAGATCGGCCAGCGCCCGTTCCGCCGATTCCAAACCCCCATCGCAAAGCGCCTGTCGGACGGCCCCTTTGCGGCATCCGGTGAGGATGTGCCAGTGCCCACCCGCAGCCTCAGTCAACGCATCGAAGTCGTAGCGCAGCTTGCCCTTCTCGCCGCCGGCTAGATGCGCCGCGGCCAGCTGCCGCGACAGCCGTCGGTAGCCTTCCGGACCGCGGGCAAGCACCAGCAGGTGCGGGCCGGGGGGGTCCGGGTTCTCGGTGCGCGCCTCCGAACCCAGCGACAGTTCGGCGCCGAATACTGTGCGCACATCGAGCTCGGCGGCCGCTTCGGCGAACCGCACCGCGCCATACAGGCCGTTATGGTCGGTCAGTGCGAGAGCACGTAGACCCAGCCGGGCGGCTTCCTCCACCATCTCCTCCGGC
>Ga0182012_10002984_pt1 | contig 18184 bp, 16 predicted proteins | sample 612S2SmetaG_FD_120486 | JGI IMG/M metagenome (GOLD analysis project Ga0182012, IMG submission 120486) | Permafrost microbial communities from Stordalen Mire, Sweden - 612S2S metaG | ecosystem: Environmental > Terrestrial > Soil > Wetlands > Permafrost | place: Sweden: Stordalen | collected...
CACCATCCTGGATCCATCGCTGCCCCTGACCGTCACTGAATGGGACGAGTGGGGAAACCCGTTGCACGACAGTGCTGTTTACTCGTACATGAAGTCGTATTCGCCGTATGAGAACGTCGAGGCCAAACGCTATCCAGCCATCCTGGCGATGACGTCGCTGAACGACACCAGGGTCTACTACGTGGAGCCGGCCAAGTGGGTCGCGGCATTGCGGCACGCCAACGCTGACGGCAATCCGGTGCTGCTCAAGACTCAGATGGCGGCGGGCCACGCTGGCGTCAGTGGTCGCTACCGGGCGTGGCAGGAAACCGCATTCCAATACGCCTGGCTGCTGGCCGCCGCCGACGGCGACCGCTACGGCGGCGGCACCCGCTAGTCGTCTGCGGCTGTTTGGATCGCCGGTTTCTTCGGCAGAAACGCGGCCGGAACGAAGGTGGACACAACCAACACGCCTGCGATCACGAATACCGCCGTGTAGGCATGTGAAAGATCGTTGAGCACATTGCTCGAGAAGTCGGTGGCAAGTGCCGGCCTGGGTATTGCGGACTTGTCAACCGGCACCCCGCTGGCGGCGGCCTTCTGTCGCAGCGACGCGAGTTTGCTTGCAGCGGTGATATTTTCGCTGCGATTGAACTGGTTTGTCAGGATCACCGACATCAGCGCGGTTCCCATCGAGCCACCCATCTGCTGGCTGACGCTCATCAGCGTTGTGCCCCGCGCGATCTCGTGTGGGGCCAGTGCCTGCACTGATGCAACGGAGAGTGGCATCATGGTGCAACCCATGCCGAGGCCCATGATCGCCAGTCCGACCAGCAGTGTGGGTAGGTACTCGGCCCGCTTGGCCACACCAAACGCGAAGGTCCCCAGACCGACGACGATCAGCGCGATGCCGACCAGGACGATCTTGCCCGGCCCCCGTCTGTCCACGAGCGGGCCAGTCAGCCGCATGGTCAGCATGGCACCGAGTCCTTGCGGGATCATGTACATGCCAGCTTGCATCGGCGTCCGATGCAGCACCTGCTGGAAGTAGCTCGGGAGCAGCAGCCCGGCACCGAAAAAGGCGGTGGCGAAAAGCAGCATCGTCACATTGGCCTGGGTGAGCACCCGGTTCTGGAACAGCCGCAGATCTATAAGCGGGTGATCCGCGCGATTCCGCGCGTGTACCACGAATGAGGCGATCAATGCCAAGCCGACGGTCGCCGGTATCAACACATGGCGGTCAGCCACGGTGCCGTGGTGCGGGATTGACGACAGCGCGAACAGGAATGTCGCCAGGCCAGGCGACAGCAGCAGCGCACCGATGACGTCGAAGGTTTCCGAGCGCGCCGGATGATCTTTCGCGAACACGACTGCCGCGAGCACTAACGTGACGAGCCCGATCGGCAGGTTGATCAGGAAGATCCACCTCCAGCTGGAGGTGTCGATGAGCCAACCACCCAGGATCGGCCCACCGATCGGGGCGAGCAGCATGGGGATGCTCAGGACCGACATCAGGCGGCCCAGCCTCCTGGGTCCTGCTTCGCGGGTCAAGATGATAAATCCCAGGGGCAACAGCATGCCGCCACCGATACCCTGCACTACCCGAAAGATGATGAGCTGCAGAATACTTGATGCCAATGCGCACAGCAGCGAGCCCAGCGTGAATGCCACCACAGAGCCCATGAAGAGCCGTTTGGTGCCGAACCGGTCGGCCGCCCACCCGGTTAGCGGGATTACGGCCGCCAATGCGAGCGTGTAGCCGGTCATCGTCCATGCGACGACGGCCTGGGAGGAGTCGAATTGGTCGATGAAGGTGCGCTGCGCGACGATGACGACGGTGACGTCCAGGATCGCCATCACCGTGGCGAGGATGCACACGCCGGAGATCCGCAACAGCCCGGCGTCCAGCCTGTCTGGATAGACATGCTCAGCGGCGCCCGACTGCCCGGTGGCAACGGTGGGCAGCGGGGTCTCGGCCGCTGCGGAACGGGCCTTCTCCATGGCGTTGCTTAGCATATCGAACCGATTACCTGTGCCGGCACAGGTAGGCGTTTGTCATGTCGAGCGGGGGGAGTGCGTTTGCCGGAACCCCGGCTGGGTCCGATATACGCTTGCTGTCCGCGTGTACTTCACCGGCTCGACACTTGGAATCGGCAAACTGCGGGTGTGTCCGGAAATTTGATCGTCTCGGTTTCGGGGATAGGTGAGCGCACCCTGGCCGACGTCGACGCTTTCTGTGCGCAGATGGATGCGCGCAAGGTGCCAATGTCGTTGCTGGTGGCTCCGCGACTCAGTGGTGACTACCGGCTCGACCGCGATCAGCGCACTGTCGAATGGCTGACCGGCCGGCGGGCCGGCGGCGACGCGATTGTGCTGCACGGCTACGACGATGCGGCCACCAAGAAGCGGCGCGGCGAGTTCGCAAGCCTGCGCGCGCACGAGGCCAACCTGCGGCTCGTGGCCGCCGACCGGGTGCTCGAGCACCTCGGGCTACGCACCCGCCTGTTCGCGGCGCCGGGCTGGGTGGTATCGCCGGGCGGAGTCAAGGCATTGCCGGCGAACGGTTTCCGACTGCTCGCTGATCTGCACGGGGTCACTGACTTGGTCCGGCACACCACCGTCCGCACCCGCGTGCTGGGTATCGGGGAAGGCTTCCTGACCGAGCCGTGGTGGTGCCGCATGGTGGTCCTGTCCGCCGAGCGAATCGCCCGCCGGGGCGGCATCGTGCGGATCGCGGTCGCGGCCCGTCAGCTGCGCAAGCCTGGCCCGCTGCAGGCGGTGCTGGACGCCGTCGATCTGGCGTCCATGCACGGTTGCACGCCGACCGTATACCAATGGCGGTCCCATAAGGCCTCCGACAAGGCCGCTGCCGATGCCGCCTGACCCGGGGGCCGGGACTGGGGCCGAGCAGACGCAAAGACCCCCGATTTGGGCCCGAATCGGGCGACTTTGCGTCTGCTCGCGCTAAAAGGTGACTGCGCTAAAAGGTGACCGCGCTAGAAGGTGACCGCGCGTTCTTCGGGGAGCACCTGGAAGTCGGTGGTGGTCATCTCGATGAGCCGCCCATAGTAGATGCCCCTCGCTTCCGGAGCGACGACGCCCTGATGGATGGGTACCGCGCGCGCCGGTGCTACCGCTCGCAGATAGTCGACGGCCTCGGAGATCTTCATCCACGGGGCCGCCGCCGGCGTGGCCAACACGTCCACCTGCTCGTCGGGGACGAACAGAGCGTCACCGGGATGCATCAACCTGGCGCGATGGTCACCGTCGTCCACCAGATACGAAATGTTCTCTATCACCGGGATCTCCGGGTGGATTACCGCGTGCCGGCCGCCGACAGCGCGGATGGTCAGCGTCCCGACGGTCAGCTCGTCGCCGACGTGCACCACCTGAAAGGGGGCGTCGAGCTGCGCCGCGGTTTGGGAGTCGGTGTACAGCGCGGCGCCGGGGTTGGCTTCGATCAGCGCGGGCAGTCGTGCGGCGTCGACATGGTCGGGGTGCTGATGGGTGATCAGGATTGCGGACAGTCCGGTGATTCCCTCGAAACCGTGTGCAAGAGTCCCGGGATCGAACAGCACCCGGGTTTGCTCGAACTCGGCGAGTAAGCAGGAATGGCCGAAATGCGTCAGTTCCATGAGACGATTGTGCCCTGGGGGGGCTGATCCCAATCGGAGGTGTGGATGCTGATGTTGTGTGCATCACATTGTGACCAAATTGTGACGACCGTCACACTAGTCAAAGGGCGCGAGGTATTTAAGACCGCTCTTATTCTCTGTGCATGAGCCACCGACCTGTGTCTAATAGCGCTCTTGGGCCCAACGTGGCCGACATCAACGACTTCGTGCTTGCCGACGGCACAATCGTCTTGCCTGACGGCCTGACGCTGACCTCGTATCTCGAGCAAAACCGGGCAGCATTCGGTGACCTTCCGTCGTACCGGTTCATCGACTACGCCAAAGACCCGGAGGGTCGCGTCGTTGAGCTCAGCTGGAATGGGCTGTGGTCGCAAGTCCGTGCGATCGGCGCCCGCCTCCAACAGGTCACCAAGCCAGGGGATCGGGTGGCGATCGTAGCGCCACACGGTGTTGAGTACGTGGCAGCCTTCTTCGCCGCCGTCCACGCAGGCAACGTCGCTGTCCCGCTGTTTGCGCCAGCCCTGTCCGGGCACACCGAGCGGTTGACGGCCGTGCTTGCCGACGCCAAGCCCACCGTGTTGTTGACCACTACAGCCGCGGCTGAGCCGGTGCGGGAATTCCTGCGGACGCATCCTGTGGCCGGGCGGCCGCGCATGATTGCGGTCGACGCTATCCCGGAGACGCTTGCCTCGATGTTCACCGAGGCGGCAGTCGGCACCGACGACGTCGCCTATCTGCAGTACACGTCAGGCTCAACGCGCACGCCGGCCGGGGTGGAGATCACCCATCGCAATGTGTGCACCAACGTGCTGCAGATGATCCTGGGTAGCGGGCTGGACCGGGGAATCCACAGCGTGAGCTGGCTGCCGCTGTATCACGACATGGGATTGCTCATGATCATGTTCCCGGCGTTGGGCGGTGGATACCTCACATTGCTGGATCCCATGGCTTTCGTTCGCCGGCCTTACCGATGGATCAAAGAGCTCAGTGCGGAAGCAGCCCTCGGTCGGACGTTTTCGCCCGCGCCGAACTTCGCCTACGAGTTGGCCGCGGAGCGCGGGCTACCTCCGCAGGGCGACACCGTTGACCTGAGCAACGTTGTCGGCCTGCTCAACGGCTCCGAGCCGGTGACGATGTCGGCCATCGAGAAGTTCACCGACGCGTTTGCTCCGTATGGTCTGCCCGCGACGGCAATCAAGCCGGCGTACGGGATGGCGGAAGCGACGCTAGGCGTGGCAACCACTGCCCCGGATGCAGGGGCCAAGGGTGTATTCCTCGACCGTGTCGAGCTTGCGGCCGGGCATGCGGTGGTCGTCTCGCCGGAAACCCCGGGTGCGGTCGCCTATGCCTCGTGCGGCCAGCCGTTCCCCAACGTGTGGGTGGCTATCACCAACTCCGACGGTGGTGAGGTGCCCGACGGTTGTGTCGGGGAAATCTGGGTCCACGGCAACAACGTCGGCCGGGGATACTTCGGACGCGAGGACGAAACGCAGCGCACGTTCGGCAACAAGCTGCAGTCCCGGCTCGAGTCCGCCAGCCACGCCGAGGGTGCCCCGGACAACAGCTACTGGCTGGCCACCGGCGATCTCGGCGTCTACCTGGACGGCGACTTGTACCTGACGGGGCGGATCAAAGACCTCATCATCATCGATGGTCGCAACCACTACCCGCACGACATCGAGACCACGGTGAGTCTGGCGTCGCCTGCCATCCGGACCGGCTATGTGGCTGCGTTTTCCGTTCCGGCCGGCACTCTGGACTTGCCGGCCGGCAACTCCGGAGAAGAACTCGTTGTGGTGGCCGAACGCGCCGCGGGCGTCGGGCGCGCAGATCCGGAGCCGATCGTTGCGGCGGTGCGGGCGGCAATCTCGCGCGAGCATCAGGTCCGGGTCAGCGACGTCCGACTCGTTGCCGCCGGCCATATCCCCCGCACTACCAGCGGCAAACTGGCACGCAAAGCCTGCCGGGCCGAATACATGGCCGGGCGATTCATTCGCTAGATCGGGCTCGTGCCCATCAGCACGTGCGGCACCGGCCGCCGGTAGAGTTGGCGCCCAGACAGATCCGAGGAGGAGCGCCGATGGCGCGGGTGATCGTGCACGTGATGCCCAAAGCGGAGATTCTCGACCCGCAAGGGCAGGCGATCGTCGGCGCACTGGGCCGTCTCGGACATCCTGGGATCTCAGATGTCCGTCAGGGCAAGAGGTTTGAGCTTGAAGTCGACGATACCATCGACGATGCGGTGCTCGCCGATATCGCCGAATCGCTGCTGGCGAACACCGTGATCGAGGACTGGACGATAACCCGGGAGGCGCAGTGATGGCGCGGATCGGCGTCATCACCTTTCCCGGGACCCTTGATGACGCGGACGCCGCGCGAGCGGCGCGTCGCGTCGGCGCGGAGGCAGTCAGCCTCTGGCATGCTGACGCCGACCTCAAGGGTGTCGACGCCGTGGTGGTGCCCGGCGGGTTCTCCTACGGCGACTACTTGCGTACCGGCGCCATCGCCCGATTCGCCCCAGTGATGACCGAAGTGATCGCGGCCGCGGGCCGCGGCCTGCCAGTGTTGGGCATTTGCAACGGTTTCCAGATACTGTGCGAGGCCGGACTGCTGCCTGGCGTCCTGACCCGCAACGCGGGTCTGCACTTCATCTGCCGCGATGTATGGCTGCGGGTGGCGTCCACGTCGACGGCGTGGACATCCCGCTACGAGCCCGACGCCGACTTGCTGGTGCCGCTGAAGTCCGGCGAAGGACGCTACGTTGCCCCGGAAAAGGTGCTCGACGAGCTCGAGGACGAGGGCCGGGTGGTGTTCCGCTACCACGATAACCCCAACGGCTCACTGCGCGACATCGCCGGCGTCAGCTCGGCCAACGGCCGTGTCGTCGGGCTGATGCCGCATCCCGAGCATGCCATCGAAGCGTTGACGGGTCCCTCCGACGACGGGTTGGGTCTGTTCTATTCAGCGCTGGATGCTGTCTTGACGGCTTGAGGTCGGTGGCTCAGCCGGCGTCTCTTACCAATGGCTTGGCCTTCGAAGGTAATTCGGCGACCGATCCCAACTCGCCGAACAGATCAATCGCGGTCGCGACGGCGCGGTCGACGAAGGAGGCGAAATCCTCGAAGCTGACCTCATTCCGGATCCGCTGAGAGCTGCGCGCAACAACACCGATCCGCTGCGGATCAGATGATCCGTGCACGATCGCGGTGACGTCGCGGTTCTGCTGATTCCAGGTATCGGCGAGTTGCGCCAGGCGAGCACCGTCGGCCGCGGGGAAGAAGCACGCGGGGGCCACCCGAATCGTGAACGTATCGCTGTGCCAACGGGAGATCCCAAGGTGGACATGCAGCCGCCTGGGATTGGCATTGGCGACAAAGAAGTATTCGCCATCGTGCTGGCCTCGGAAGTACCGTAGCCCACGGGTCCTCAGGTAGCGTTCGGTCAGCTCTGTGGACAGCGGCTCAGCCAACGGCTCACTCATGGGACAAATTGTGTATTCAGCACCTTTGTGCATCCTTTGAGCCGAGCTAGGCTGGATCGAAGAATCTGTTGAGAATTTGCTGAGTGACGAGGGCCAATCAACCGGACGCCGGAAACCAGCGTCCCGCGTAGACGGTGCCCAGCACCGGAATCTGGTTGAGCTTCGCGGGGTCGACGGCGTAGGGGTCCTGGCCCAGAATGGTGAAGTTGGCGAGTTTACCCGCTGCGATGCTGCCGAGTTCGTCTTCCATCCGCCACGAATACGCGGCCTCGATTGTGATGGCGCGCAGGGCGTCGTGCACGGAGACGCATTGGTCAGGGCAGGCGATCCGTCCACTGGGAGTGCGGCGATTAACCGCGCACCAGGCCAGCGCGAGGGGATCGGCTGGCCCCATCGGCAGGTCGGAGTGAAACGACAGTGGGATGCCGCGCCGAAGCACCGACGCAGATCGCACCATGGTGTCGGCGCGGTCGGGGCCCAGCCCGTGTTGCGAGTACTTGTCTGCAAAACCCACTGGGTAATACGGATTGGCCGACACGATGGCTCCGAGGCGCGCGATCCTATCGATCTGCTGTTCTGTCGAATTGGCGAAGTGGACGATGACCGTGCGGTGATCGGTCCGCGGATGCTCTGCCGTGCACTGCTCGATGGTGTCGAGCACCAGCTCAAGTCCCGCGTCGCCGTTCACGTGAATGTGCAGTTGCCAACCGGCTTCCCAGTAGACCTTGGCAAATGCGCGAAAAGCGTTGGGATGCATCATCCATTCACCGTGATGGTGCGGGTCGGGCCGGCCCGCGTCATCGAGGTAAGGCTCCTTCATCTGCATCAGCTGACTAATGATGGCGCCGTCGGCGAATAATTTAACGTGCTTGGCCAGCAGCCGTACCTTGCCGTCGCATGCGCGGGCGACTTGCGCCTCGGCATCGGCCACCGCGTCGGCAGGATCCATGCCGGCGTCGGCCTGGCTGCGGGCGTCGACGAGGAATGTCGACAGGAAAGGCGTGTCTTCGGCGCCGAGGATCTGCTGGTACAGCTGCCACGGCTCGACGGCCCACATGATGCCTGGTTCGTTGAACGCGGTGACCCCGGTGCTGTGCAGGTAGCGGACCAATTGAGATAGTCCTGCCGACAGCCGCTCAGCGCTCATGAATACCTGCGCCAGCTTCGGCAGCAGCAGATTCATCCCGGTCTCCCACCAATGCCCACCGTCAAAATCGACCATGGCGCTGGTCCGGCCGTGGCCGTCCATCTGTGCGCGGGTGATGCGCAACGCGTCGATGGCCGCGGAGTTCAAAAACCATTCGTGGCACGATCGATGCCACACCGCAATCGGACGGGTGCTGCTGATCTCATCGAGCACGGCGCGGTCGAGGGCGCCATGCCACAGCGGGTGATAGCCCCACGAGAACAGCCAACTCTGTGGTTCGCTGCGGGACTGGTCTGCGTTGCGCAACGCCTGCCGGTACGTCTCCTCGGAGGGCGCCGCCGGGAAGGTGCGGCCGGGAAGGACCCAATCCTCTGTCGCGATTACCTCGGTGACCAATGTGGTGGCACCCAGGATCGGATGCAGGTGCTGTTCGATGAAGCCGGGGCACACCACCGCGTGGGCGAAGGTCTCGTCGATGACAGTGCCCATCAGGTCACTGCGTTCCCTAAGCTCCTCGAACGACCCGACCGCGACGATCCGATCGCCCGATATCGAGACGGCGGTGGCGTCGGGCCGGCTCGGTTCCATAGTGATCACCCGACGCGCGGGGAACACTGTTGTTGCGGCTGTCATCGACTGATTGTCGCAAGCTGTCAGTCTTGACGTCGCACGCAGGACACCACGACCAGCAGGAAGGCTGAAGATGGGATTCGCCGTGGAACGGATCGACCATATTGTACTGAACTGCAACGATGTTGAGGCCACCGCTTCGTGGTACGAGCGGGTCCTCGGTATGACGCGAGAGACGTTCGGCCCGTCCAACAGGACCGCACTTCGCTTCGGAAATCAGAAAATCAACCTGCGACCGGTCGGCGCGCAGGCCGACGATCCCGACTGGATCACCGGGTCCGTCGAAGCGGCAGGCTCCGAAGATTTGTGCTTCATCACGCGTTCCACGCCGGAGGAAGTACGAGCCCACCTGAGAAGATGTGGAGTCGAGATCGCCTCGGGGCCGGTAACCAAGATCGGCGCGTTGGGTGCGATGACCTCGCACTACTGCCGAGACATCGATGGCAATCTCGTCGAAATCGCTGTCTACTGAGTGCCTTAGAGCGGATACAGGCCGGGCAGGTTGACGACGATGGCCTCCTGGGTGCTGCGCGCGATCACGACTTCCGCGGAAGTGTCCGGGTCCGGGTTCTCCTCCCGGTGCGGCAGATAGGGCGGCACGAAGATGTAGTCGCCCGGCGAAGTCGTGATGCGCACCTCTTGAACGCCGTCATGAAACACGAACTCCGGGTTCCCGCTTCGTACGTAGATCGCGGTCTCGGCTTCGCCGTGATGGTGGTTTGCCGAGGCGGTCTCGGGCGACACATGTGTCTCGCCCATCCACAGCTTCTCCGCGCCGACCGATCGACCGCTCAGCGCGGCGAAGCGCCGCATTCCCTCCGATTGAGCGGTGTCGGAGCTGATCTGCGATGACTTGATGTGGTGGACGCGATTGTGCTTCACCGCCTGTTTGCCCTGATCAAAATCCGGATGAAATCCGTCTGAGGTTGCCATGCCCGCTCCTTCCGCTGGTTACCCACCAGAGCAATCAGTCTGCTCAATCCCGCTAGGCCTCAGGAAAGCATCAACCACATCTCACCCGTTGTCGAAAAGCATGCCACGGACTGCCACAATCGAGTGAAGTTGTAGGTAGGCGGCGGCGAGCCGGTGATCTATTTTGTTCGCAGTCTAAACAACTCGAGGAGACACCGGTGGGCAGGCTTGTTTCGGTCAATGTGGGCATGCCCAAGAACGTTCGGTGGCGGCATAACACCGTCTACACGGGCATATGGAAGAGCCCGGTCGAGGGATCGGTCATGGTGCGCCGCCTGAACATCGACGGTGACGGCCAGGGCGATCTCGCCGGCCATGGTGGTGAACAACGCGCTGTCTTGGTGTACCAGACCGAGTCGTACGACTTCTGGAAAAAATTCCTGGACCGTGCCGACCTTGAGCCTGGGCACTTCGGGGAAAACTTCACCGTCAGAGGGCTGGCCGATGACCAGGTCTGCATCGGTGATCGCTACCGCATCGGAGACGCCGAATTCGAGGTCACCCAGCCGCGGGTCACCTGCTTCCGGGTCGGCGTGCGGCTGAACAAACCCGACATGCCTAATCTGCTTGTCTCCCAGCACCGTCCCGGCTTCTACTTGCGGGTCATTACCGAGGGCGAGGTTCGCGCCGGCGACGAGATTGTGCTGACCGATCGTGGCCGACACGAGCTCAGCGTCGCTGACGTCGATGCGTTGCTGTATTTGCCGAACCGCAACATAGACCAACTCCGGAAGGTCGTCGACGTTCCTGCGCTGAGCCCTGGGTGGCAGCAGTCGTTCAACGACATGCTGACAGGGCACGAAACTCCACAGCTACCACCGCGCCGCCAATTGGAGTCGAACCGGGGTGGGGCGGTTTTCGCGCGTTGCGAGTCAGCGCAGTTCGCCGGGAAAGTGCCACTGTGCTTTCGGTCTGTCTTGAGGGCGACGGCCATACCTCGCTGCCGCGGCCACTTCCGGGTCAGTACCTGACGGTGCGAATTCCCGGCGCCGGCAGCCCGGCCCCGCTGCGCAGCTACTCCCTGTCAGGTGAACCCACCGCGGGGCACTACCGCATTAGCGTCAAGCGCGAAGATCAGGGCCTGGTGAGCCGATGGCTGCACACTCACATCGAGCCGGGGTCGGTCATTGACGCCGCGGCTCCGCGTGGTGACTTCTACCTAGTCGACGGCACCAACCCGGTCGTCCTGATCTCAGCCGGGATCGGCATCACTCCCGTCCTGGCGATGCTGCACACGCTGTCGACGGCCGATAGCATTCGAGACATCTGGTGGTTGCACACCACTCGCAAACGTGAGACCCACGTTTTTGCAGATGAAGTCACGGCTCTGATCGAATCGTTGCCGAATGCGCGGCAGCGGGTGTTCTACACAGCAGAACACGCCCGCTTGGACCGGCCGACGATCGCCGCACTCGATCTTCCCGCCGATGCCTCGGCCTATCTATGCGGCCCAACCCAATTCATGACCGACATCCGCGATGCGCTCACCACAGTAGGATTCAACCCCGCTGGTATCCACAGCGAATTGTTTGGTGCCTTACCGCCAATTAACCCCGGCATCGTCGAGACGGGGAAGCGCACGCCACCCCACCCACCTGCCGGACCGGCAGGCGTTGGACCTTCGATTACGTTCGCCCGCAGCGGTCTTACGGTCAACTGGTCGACGGATTACGGAAGTATTCTCGATATGGCCGAGGCCTGTGAGGTGCCAACCCGGTTCTCCTGCCGCAGCGGAGTTTGTCACGTGTGCGTCACCGGGGTCTTGGCCGGAGCGACTACCTATGTCCAGCAGCCGCTGGAGCCGCCTGCGCCGGGAACGGTGCTCATCTGCTCGGCAGCCCCAGAGAGCGACCTCGTCTTGGACCTTTAGCGAAAGGCTGACGGGTTCTTACGTGGCGAGCGCTACCGACGCCTCGGCCGTGTAGCACAGGAACGTCAGCGTCTCCTGCAGATAGAGCTGCACGGTGTCGGCATCGTGGCTGAGGTACCCGATGGAGACGTCGGTGCCCAGCTGTAGGTCGAAGTCGCCGCCGCGGGTGGTCACCACGAATGCGCCGTCGATGGCCGGGGCCCAGATGATGTCCCCGTTGACCAGCCGATTGATGTGCTCGAGGATCGGATATCCGTGTTCGGTGGTCTCGCTGACCTTGGTGTATACATCGGCGGACAACAGCACCGAATAGGGTCCGTCGACGCCGGCCAGCCGCAGTTCGGACAGCGCCTGCGTGATGACGTCAGGAATTGCGCGAGGGTCTTCCGGCAACTTCAGCGCCGGGTTCGAGCTGGCACCGCGGATGCCTTCGATGGACGCGGCCGTGTAGCCCTCGAATATCGCGCGGTCCTCGACGAACGCCAGCTTTTTCGCGGCGGCTTTGACCGGATCCCAGTCGGATTCCTGCGATCCGCGCTCGACGTCATCGATCGCGTCGCGCGTCAGGGTAAACGGAACCCTCAGCCGGACAAGCGGTTTGCTTGCCCGCAAGTGCGCCACCACGCCGTCGCTCGGTGCCTTGACGTCGATCAGCCGTCCTGTGCTGACCGCCGCGGTGACCGGGCCGCCGGGCTCGCTGACGTCGACCACCCGGCGCCCGGCGATATGGCGTTTGAAGGTCCGCGTCGCCTCTAATTCGATTTCAGCCCAAGCCACATCGGTGACCGGTGCTAGATCACGGTAGAGGTTGTTCGTCATTCGGAGGTTCCTTTCAGGCTGCCGATCGCAAGTGAGCCGTTCCCATAGGCGGGTGTGACTGGCTGTGCGGTGGTTAGAGGTGTGGGCAGGGCCGGCGGATCGTCGAGGAAGTCGACGGTGGGGGAGAAGAACAGGCCGCCGGTGACCGCCGTGGAAAAGTCCAATACCCGATCGGTGTTGCCGGGAGGATCGCCCAGGAACATATTGCGCAGCAATCGCTCGGTGACTTCTGGGGTGCGCGAGTATCCAATGAAGTATGTGCCGTACTCGTTCTTGCCGAGTTCGCCGAACGGCATGTTGTGCCGCAGGATCTTCAGTTCGGTGCCGTCGTCATCGGTGATCACATTGAGCGCGATATGTGAGTTGGATGGTTTCGCGTCGTCATCCATCTCGATGTCGTCCAGCTTGGTGCGGCCGATCACTCGTTCCTGCTCGGTGACCGACAGTGAATCCCACGAGCGCATGTCATGAAGGTACTTCTGCACGTGGACGTAGCAGGAGCCGGCGAAGTCGGGATCCTCGTCACCGACGGTCGTGGCGCTGAGAGCGATTGGGCCGGAAGGGTTTTCGGTGCCGTCGACGAAGCCCAGTAGGTCGCGGTTGTCGAAGAACTTGAAGCCGTGCACTTCGTCGACAACGGTCACCGCTCCGGTCAGCGATTTGAGGATGCGGCCGGCCAACTCGAAACACACGTCCAGCGTTTCGGCCCGTAGGTGGAACAGCAGGTCACCGGGGGTGGCCGGAGCCGCGTGCCGCGGGCCTTTCAGCTCGATGAACGGATGCAGTTCGGCGGGCCGTGGACCACTGAACAACCGATCCCATGCGTTCGATCCGATGGAGACGATTGCCGACAACTGCTTGGTCGGGTCGCGGAAGCCGATTGCGCGTACCAGTCCCGAGAGGTCTGGTAGCGCGTCGTGCACTGTCGCTTCGCCGCCGTCGTCGATGGTGAGCACCAGGAAGATTGCTGCAGGTGTCAGCGGCGCGAGGATGGGTTGCGGCTGAACCGGAGGCACTCTGCTGACCCTAGCGTCAACCCCGCGGTCTCGGACAGCAATGATGTTGAACATGTCGGCCAGCGCCGCAGGACTCTGCGATTTCATCGATGCCTCTCCGTCGCCGTTTCATGCCTGCGCGACGGTGGCCGCGCGGCTTCTCGAGAGTGGGTACACCGAACTCAGCGAAGTGGATCGCTGGCCGGACCGACCGGGCCGCTACTTCACCGTTCGTTCTGGATCCCTGGTGGCCTGGAACTCCGAGAATTCAAATGGCCCATTCCGGATTGTCGGCGCGCACACCGACAGCCCCAACCTGCGGGTCAAGCAGCATCCGGACCGGCCAGTCGTCGGCTGGCAGGTGGTGGCGCTGGAGCCGTATGGGGGAGCGTGGCTCAACTCCTGGCTGGATCGGGATCTCGGTATCAGTGGGCGGTTGTCTTTACGCTCGCCGGGTCAGGGCTCCGCGGTTAGCCACCGGCTGGTCCGGATCGACGATCCGATTCTGCGGGTGCCACAGCTGGCCATCCACCTGGCCGATGATCGCAAGTCGCTCACCCTGGACCCGCAACGGCACGTCAACGCGGTATGGGGAGTCGGCCACAAAGCGGGGTCATTTCTGGGGTACGTCGCCGAGCGCGCCGGGGTAGCGGCGCAGGACGTGCTGGCCGCCGAGTTGATGACCCACGATCTGACGCCGTCGAGAGTGATCGGTACAGACGCCAGCCTGCTGAGTGCTCCCCGGCTGGATAACCAGGCCAGTTGCTATGCCGGGATGGAGGCGTTGCTGGCCGTGCAACCGACCTCCGCGGCGCGCGGTGTCGTGCCCGTACTGGCGCTCTTCGACCACGAAGAGGTCGGTTCGGCCTCGGACCACGGCGCGCAGTCGAATCTACTGAGCACCGTCCTGGAACGTATCGTGCTCGCGGCCGGCGGCAGCCGGGAAGACTTCCTGCGGCGGCTGCCCGCTTCGCTGCTGGCCTCAGCCGACATGGCGCACGCCACCCACCCCAACTACCCGGAGCGGCACGAGCCCAGCCACCTGATCGAGGTCAACGCCGGACCCGTGCTCAAGGTGCACCCTAATCTGCGGTACGCCACAGACGGACGTACAGCGGCGGCGTTCGAGCTGGCCTGTCAACAGGCCGGGGTCGGATTGCAACGCTACGAGCACCGGGCAGACCTGCCGTGCGGGTCGACGATCGGGCCACTGGCCGCCGCGCGGACCGGCATCCCCACCGTCGACGTCGGCGCCGCCCAGCTGGCCATGCACTCCGCGCGTGAGTTGATGGGTGCCCACGATGTGACCGCGTATTCTGCTGCGCTCCAAGCATTTTTGTCACCCAGGTGACTCAGTTCGAATGCGCAACGATTCGTTGTCAGTGGGACGCAAAGCTGTTCCACAGGTAGCAAAGATACTGTTGCCCGGGGCAACAGTGGCGTCCACCTCATGCCTTACTGACGAAAGCGACCCTGGACATGGCGAACACCGACGTCCAAACAGACAATCCGTTACCGTCGCAGACGACATCGCACGGTCGCCGGCGATGGTCGGCGGTTCTCGGCCTGACGGCCGCTGTCGCCATGGGTTCGCCAGTCGTCGCGTGCGGCTCACATGACCAAACCGTCCCCCGCAGCACCAGCACGTCCAACACAACGACAACGGTAACGACCACAACGCCCGCGCCGGGTGGTGCCGCTCCCGGCCCCACCGTCACCCAAAGCGCGACACCCAGCCAGCCCATCTACGTGCAACCCCCGTATCAGGCGCCCGGGGACTACAGCCCGTTTGGTGGACGCCTCGATCGTCTGCGTTAGGTGCGTTGCCAGCTACGCAAGGGCGCCGAGCGCGCTCTTATGATCAGGGGGATTGTGATCCTTCTGTTCACGTCTCCGGGCCCATACCGTTTCAATGGTGGCTTCGACTACCGATAGCGTCTCGGTCGAGATATCCCGACCTATCCCAGCGACTTTCAGGCAAGCGCTCTTCGTCGCTGTGACGGCGGGCCTCGGCTACGGGTTCGACTCCTACGCGGTCAACATCTACGGCCTGGTGCTGCCGGATATCAAGAAGACCTTGCACATCACCGACACCCAGGCCGGGTACATCGGCTCCATCTTTCTGCTCGGCTATACCGTCGGCACCATTGGCTTCGGCCTTGCCGCCGACCGCTGGGGGCGCAAAGCCACCCTCGGCGCGTCGATCCTGCTCTACGGCGTCACCACCGCACTGGCCGGGCTCACCACAAACCTCGCAGCCTTCACCGGCCTGCGATTCTTGACCGGGGTGGGCGGCGCCGGGGAGCTTGCCGTCGGCGCGCCCTACACCGCCGAAGTGTGGCCCGCGAAGACCCGTGCCATCGGGGTCGGCGGTGTGATCTTCTCACTGTTCTCGCTGGGCTACGTGCTGGCCGCAGGCGTCGCGCTGATCCTGGTGCCGCGCTTCGGTTGGCAATCGGCGTTCATCGTGGCGATCATCCCCGCGATCATCTTGTTCCTTGTCCGGCAAGGCATCAAAGAGTCGCACCGCTACACCGCGGTAAAGACGAAAGTGGAGCGCGGGGCTGTCAAGCCCAAGCTTTGGCATCTGCCCGGCATACGGCGACGCCTGATTGTCGGGTGGCTCGTCTATACCGCCAACGCAGTTGGCTACTGGGGTATGACACTATTTTTGACAACCTACATTGTAAAAAAGTTCCACGACTCGTCGATCGACGCGATCCGCTACGCCTTGGTGTTCTTCCTGCTGCAAGCTGTGTTCGTATACCTCGGGACCGCGCTGGCTGACTGGATAGGCCGACGGCCCTCGGCGATCCTCGCCGCGCTCATCGAGAGCGTCTCCACCATCCTGGCCGCGACCTCGGACTCCCAATCCCGATATCTGGTCTTCGGAGCGGTCTCCATCGCCACCCTCGGCTGGCTTTGGGGCGTCGGCGACACCTACATCGCCGAACTCTTCCCGACTGTGCTGCGCGGTACCGGCTTTGGAATCGCCGTCGGCGGAGGGCGCGTCGTCTCGATCGCCGCTCCGACTGTCGTCGGCTGGGCTATCACGCACTACGGTCTGCAGACTCCGTATCTGGCGCTCAGCGGCCTGTGGGTGTTGACCGTGATCGGATACCTGGCTGGGCCGGAGACCAAAGGCAAAGAGCTCGACGACCTTGCCGAGGAAGCCTTTACCGAGGACCTCGTCAGCCACGGCTGATGGTCGTCGTGCACCGCTGGTGACAATTTGCCCTGCGGCGCTTTCGATGAGAAGTACGCGCGTCGCGTCAGTGAATCCCGACGCTCCCGGGTGAGTAGTGGGCTGGTCGCGCCGACGCAATTGTGTTTCCCGCCGAAACGCCCCTCGACACGCAGGGGCCTCGGCGCGATGCGGCGAGTCGAACACATACCATCAGCCATGTGCTACCTAGCGTTCACTTGCGTGCAAACTATGACGCTCTAGAAATTCGCCATTGCTGACCGCGCTAGGTAATCGAAATGTGAGCGAAATGCAGGGACCACGTTGCGAGACGGTCGGGGCGAGATATTGACCGTAGACGGAAGCGGGGATCCGCAACTTACGTTGCTATACGCAGTCCTCCGGCTACTATTGGCTTTCCGCATTCCCACCGTTGATTTTAAAACTAACTATCATGACGGGAGTCATTAAGTGGCAACGAAAATTCTTATGATTCATGGCCGTGGGCAAGCCAGTGACGAGCATTGGCGGCGGATCCAGCGCTGCTCGACGAATACATCAGCTCGAAGAAACGGCAGTTCCTGGCTGGACTGGCGAAGGGGTTAATACTCAGCGGCCATTCGCCGATACCGGACTCATGTGTCATATTTCCGTTTTATGCGAACAAATTTTCAGACGCTATCAAAAAGTTTCACGCTGCCGGAGGCACGACGCCGCATCTTGAGATCGACCATGAGTACCTCCTAGCCGAGCAGCGCGGGGAAGAATTTGAACCAGACTCGCAATTATTTGAACAACTGGTCAACGAGATGGCTAGCCACCTGCATTACGATTTCAATTCTGAGCCGGGCGATGCGGGCCTCGACGTGCACTTGAACTTCTCGGCAGTCTTGATCGGCCAAAATGCGTTGAAGATACCAGCTATCGAGCACACCCTTCAGTTCTTGAGCCAAAAGACCGGCGCTTCTCGGTTAATTATTAGAAGCTTCCTAGCGGACGTCGCGTACTACCTTGGTCAAGAGGACATGCGGAAGCTCATTCTCAATATAGTGCGCCAGGCAGTCCGGAAGAATAGCAATCCGGGCGACCATCTCATTGTCGTAGGACACAGCCTCGGCAGCATTGTTGCGTACGACTTTCTGGCATCGACCGACGACGACACCGTGCGCACCCGCAACGTAGATCTGTTCGTTACGGCCGGTTGCCCCCTCGGCCTTGAGGTGGTGAAAAATCATCTTGTCGGAAAGCCCAGACTGGAAAGACCCAAAGTTCCGGCAGCCGTTCCTGCGCATCGCGCGGCCTGGATAAACGCCTACAACGTGCGCGACATCGTGGCCCTCATCCAATCGCTGTCGCCCGGGTTCGATCAATCGGTACCCGGCCAGATCCGCGACACGCGGACGAACAACTGTTCTGATCCGCACGCGATCATCGACTACCTCGCCGACCCCGACGTCGCAGAGCCGATCGGC
>Ga0182012_10002985_pt1 | contig 18179 bp, 18 predicted proteins | sample 612S2SmetaG_FD_120486 | JGI IMG/M metagenome (GOLD analysis project Ga0182012, IMG submission 120486) | Permafrost microbial communities from Stordalen Mire, Sweden - 612S2S metaG | ecosystem: Environmental > Terrestrial > Soil > Wetlands > Permafrost | place: Sweden: Stordalen | collected...
CCCTTCCAATTCTTCCTTGAACTCGCGCACGTCCTTGAAGTCCCGATAGACCGAGGCAAAGCGAATGTAGGCGACGGTGTCGATGCCTTTCAGGTGATGCATGATCAGTTCACCCAACTCGCTTGTGGTCCGCTCGCGCTCGGGTGCTTCAATGAGGTAGGTTTCGGTAGCGTCTACAATTGATTCCAGCTTGCTGGCCGGAACGGGGCGTTTCTCGCAGGCGCGCAGCAGGCCGTTGAGAATCTTCTGGCGGTCGAATCGTTCGCGCCGCCCATCCTTCTTCACCACCATGTAGGGGATTTCGTCGATGCGCTCATACGTCGTAAAGCGCCGATTGCAGCTCTCGCACTCGCGCCGCCGGCGAATAGAATCCGCCTCTTTGCTTTCGCGCGAGTCCACCACACGGTCTTGCCCAAACCCGCAATAAGGACACTTCATGTATGGGTTGATTCTAAATCAGCGGTTGGAATCGGTCGCTTTGCAGCCTAGACGAGCACTTTGGCCAGGGCGTCCAGAATTCCGTTCCAGCCCGACTCGGTCTGGGCAGCGTTTCCTTCGGGAACTCCCGCATGGGTTAGTCTCAGCTCGCAACCGGTCTTTGCCGGCTCAATCTCGATGCTCACACGCGTCGAGACTGGTGAGTATTTAGGCACAACAAACGTGAAGGCGAGCCGGCTGGGGCGGTGAATCTCGAAGTATTCGCCGACATGCTCTACGTCCTCGCCTGCTCGGCGTTCCACAATCAGAAACCTTCCGGCAGGGATGGCATCGATTTCAACCTTGGTCATCTCTCCGTCTGGAGTGGCGAACAGAAATCTTCCAGCCTTGGCGGGGTCCAGCCACGGATCGAACACCTCTTCCGGTGCACGATCGAACCGGCGAACAACGGTCACGATGCGGGTGCCACCGGAAGAGGCGGGGGCTTTTCGTAAATTGAGCTTCTTTCGTCCCAAAACCATATATAGAATCCCTAACAGTTGAGCATGACTGCCGAGCACCCGGCGGTTGGGGGCTTCCATCGCTCAAGAAAACTGGTGACAGCCGAAGATTCCATGCGGCGCATGGCTTCAAACTCGCCGGTCTTTTGGCTGAACAATAGCGCCCCTTTTTCGCTGAGCACTGCGAGTGCCGGAACGCCGCGTTCCAGCGGAATCTGGTACCTCTGCGCGATGTCGACGTTGGCGTCCATATGGCCGATGTTTATATGAACCAGCACGAAGTTGGCCTCAAGGATGGCCCGGTTTTTTTCATCGTGCATATAGAGATCAAGCACCTGGCAGTCGCCGCACCAGTCTCCTCCAAAGTCGAGGAGGACGCGCTTGTGGGTCTGCGCGGCTGTTTTGAGTGCTGCTGCAATGTCGGCATGAGCCTGCCCGGGATCCGGATAAAGCTCCCGGTTGGATCCCTGGGCCGCAACTGATGACAGGGCCAGGAACAATGCGCCAATCCGCACGAATTGCGGGGCTTTCATCCTCATTGGGTTCAAAAGGGGGACCTCCACTTCGTATTTCAGTCTGCCATAAGCGTGTGAGAGAGTACCAATCCCGGAACGACAGGAACGGGACGCGATCCACAAGAATGAGTTTATGCTGAAGTGTGGCCAATCTAAACGCACTCCGGAAGCAGTTGGAATCGGCGTCGTTTCCTGACCTGGAAGCGATGATGTCCGGCTACGCCCATGCGGCGGCCGACCTGGCCAGGACACAGTTCAAGCAGAAACTCGACTTGACAGCGGAATCGATTGACGCCCTCGACGATATTCTGGTGATGGTGAGCGAAAGCCCTGAGATGGATCTGGACTTCGAGGTCCGCCTCTGGGGCAGCTACCTGGGCGAGGTGCTGCGGAGGCGCTACGCAGGCACCTGGGAGATGACCCAGTATCCGGGTGGGGCAGCGGCAGTCCCGGCCGTCGAGGTGCGCGGCTCACGGCTCTTCCCGCTGATGAAGGTCTATCGGCGGCTCACCATTGGCACGGAAGAAGACCTGCGCGCCTTTTTTGCGATGGTGACCGAACGTCTTGGCAAGCCGGCGCAAGTGAATTAAGAAAGGCGATTGCGCGCCGGGCCCAATCTGCCTTGAAGGTTGGGGCGTACTTGAATCGTGCGCCAGGCACAGCTATGCGGCTTTGTGCGACAATATCAATGGACATTGCGTGCCCGTTTGGTGAGGCGCGCGGAGGAAAAGTTATGGGCGATCTACTTCAGCCGTGGCATCTCGTAGTGCTGGGCGTGGTTGCGTTTCTTTTGTTTGGAGCCAAGCGGCTTCCTGAACTGGGCAAGGGACTGGGCGAAGGCCTGAAGGGCTTCAAAGAGGGCATCAAGGGCGTTACAGATCCCGCCCCTCCGCCTCCTGCTCAGCACAGCGTCACTCCCCCTCCTGCGCCGCCCGCAGCCCCGACCGAGCAGAAGTAGCGACGGCGCCAGCCGGGGTTTGCTCCTCGGAGCCGGATCGTGAGTCGAGGTCCAGGCTCGGTGGGGCGCCCAGGTACAAGTTCAAATTCAAGCCTTTCCACAGAGGCCCGCGCTGCGGGCCTCTATAAGTTCTTGCGGACTTGTATTGGGTTTCAGACCACTAAAGGCTAAGTAGCACCACTGCGGCCAAAGCCAGCCCAATGCCGGCCACCTGCCTCCGGCTTGGTTTCTCGCCCAAAATGAGCATCGCTAGCAGGATAGTCCCGCCCGGATAAAGCGAACAGATCATAGCAGCTACATCCAGGCGGCCGAAGCGGCTGGCGAGGATGTAAAAGACGTTCCCGATGGTGTCCAGCGACCCTGCCAGGATTCCAAGACCAATATAGCCAGCCCGGATTCCCTTTGGCAGCCCCTTTCGAAAGACCACAAGCAGCAGCACGACGAGGCCAAGAACCCCCGCTGCGCGCACGTAGACCATGATCCAGAGGATGCTCACAGTGCCGGCCATCTTCAGCAAAATCAGCTGGCTTCCAAAGCCGACCCCAGCCAGCGCCCCCATCAGGAGCGGGGTTCTTGAAGCGGGCGCGAGCGAATTCTCTGAATGAGCTGACTCGCCTGTCAAGCCTTCATCAGTCGACGGCGTTCGCGTGATCAGCCAGATTGCGCACAGGCCCAGCACCAGCCCCGCAGCCACAAGTGGTGTGGGAAGTCCGTCATGAATCATGGAAAAGAGGACGGGGATTAGCGCGGTAAGCAGGCCGCAGAGCGCGGCAGTCAACCCCATGGCGCCCATGGCCAATGCCCGATAGAAAAGCGCGAGAGCGAGCGCGCCTTCCAGCCCGCCAACCGCTGAGTAGAGAAACGGGGTCCAGCCTGGCGCGGCTAGCCGCATGCTCAGGCAAACAGCCAGCAGAACGACCAGCGTGAAGGCGTGTCCGGAAACGACGACCAACAGGGCGGGCGCGCGCCGAGCGCCGAGCCCTCCTACAAAGTCAGAGCCTCCCCAGGTGGAGGCAGAGAGCAGGCCGAAGCCCGCGGCCGCGCCGGACGAACTCATTAGCTATTTCGTGTCCTGGGCCGATGGGTAGTAGCCGCGCTTGGCAATCACCTCGAGCCCGGGTCGTGACACCCGCACGTCGATGCTGCGGTACTTGCCGTCGTAGATCGACTCATGGCTCAGATAGCCGAGCGTGTACTGGGTGCGCGCCTCTTCAGCAATCCGGGCATAGCTCTTTTCAATGCCGTTCAGCCCGTTCTCTGAGTCGAGCGTGCCGCCCGTGGCCAACACGTACGATGCCAGTCGGTTGTCGTACATGGTGAAAGGAATGTGCAAGCGGCTGATGAATCCCTCACCCCAGCGTGCCGAGTCGCCCACCGCCGTCCCGTATACCGCAATCTTGTTGGTCTGCAGGTACTTGAGAACCTCTCGGTATGTCGCTTTGCTGCCATTCTCCTTGCCGTCGGAGATGACATAAATGATCCGGCGTCTTCCCTTGGGCCGGGTCGCGAGCTCTTTTGCCGCCGCGAAAATCGCGTCGTTCAGAGTGTGAATCTCCTTGGGAATTGTGATGAAATCGGGGTTTCCCGTCGAGCCGCCAACCTGTACGTTCGGGTCTACGCAGCTGCCATTTTTCATGACACTGCACGACCCGAAAGGGCCACCGTTGATGGGAACCAGCATTTCGGTTCCGGCGGTCTTGGTCATCGAGAGGACAAAGGGGACGCGCGCGCTCTGTGCTCCGGTAAAGCCGGTGCGCTCCTGAGATCCGTTGGCGTAGGTAAAAATCGCGATCTCGTCGTATGGGGTGAGGGCGCCCTGAATTGCGTCAAGCGAGTTGTTGACCTTGGCCATCACGTCAGAGGTTAGGCTCTGGTCGATTACGAAGGAGATCGAAAGCGGCGCCGGATCAACTGTGAACAGCTTCAGCGGCTCGCGGGAGTTGTTTTCATAGATCTGAAAATCGCGGAAGGTCAGTCCGGCAACCAGGTTGCCTTTGGAGTCCTTCACCGTAACTGGAACCTCAACAAAGTTGACGTCGATGCTGAATTTGGTGAGCTTATCCATTCCCTCGCCCGCAGCAGGCAACTCGGGTGGTGCGGTCTGGATTTCGTCCCTTGCCGGCGGCGGCGGGCCCTGCTGGGCCGGTTCCTGGGAAGTGGTCGAAGAGGAACTTGGTCCCGGCTGCTCGGTGCCGGCTCCCTTACCCGGTGTGATCGGTGTTCCTGTCGTACCAGTCAAGGGCCCGTGAGCCTGCGGCACAGGCGCATCAGGCACGGCAGGCTGCTGCTGTGCCCACGCCGTAATGCCTGCGCTCGAGATCCCACTCAAAACCGCCGCCAATGCTACTGCCGATAAACCGAGCTTCACAGGTGTTATTCCTCACTGGTAAATACCAATCACGTATCAAAACATCAGCAATCCGGGTGTCGAATGCCGCCGGAATGGCCTGTATCTGAGGCTGAACGCATCACAAACCGCGTCACACCGTAGGTGGGCAGAGCCATAGTTCTACAACCGTCAGACTATCAGACGCGCCAAAGCACCGCATGTTGCTCTGCGCAGGGTGAAACGGGTCGGGTATGCTTTCCTCGAGGTCTGAAAATCGTCAAAATGACCAGAATGAGACTAGCGTTGCTCAGTTTATTCAGAACGATCAGATTGCCTCTGGGAGGCAGAGATGCCTCCGTTCTGCTTCTGCTGCCGGTGTTCTCGATGGCGGCCTGGGGCCAACTGGCCCCTTCTCCTGATGCGCCTCCCGTCAGTCACGCCCCGGCTCCCGCGCCCGAAGAGGAGTCAGTGGCCACCTTCAAGGTAAGCGCCAACCTGGTTGACCTGGTCTTCACCGTCAAGGACAAACAGGGATCCCTTGTCCCCCACCTCACGAAGAACGATTGCAGCGTCCTCGAAGACAAAGTGCCGCAAACGCTTAAGACGTTTAATGCCGAGAACAATCTGCCCCTTACTCTGGGCATTTTGCTCGACACTTCGGGCAGCCAAACGCGGGTCCTACCGCTTGAGCAAGAGGCCGGCAGCGAGTTTCTCCAGCAGGTATTGCGCCAGAAGGACCAGGCGTTTGCTCTTTCAGTCGATGTGAACGTCGATGTCCTACAGGACCTGACCAACAGCCCGCGCCTCCTTTCTCGTGCGCTCGAGAAAGCTGAAATTAACGCGCCGGGCTCAATTGGCCCCGGGCCCGTTCCAACGTCTGGTGATCCGCGCGGCACGGTGCTCTACGACGCCATCTATCTGGCCTCGAACGAGAAAATGCGCGAAGAGACAGGGCGCAAGGCGCTCATCCTGCTCACGGACGGGCAGGACGAAGGCAGCCGCCACAAGATCAAAGACGCCATTGCAGCGGCACAGAAGGCGAACACCGTGGTGTACGTAATCCTGATCGCCGACGTCGAGAGCTACATGATGGCTGGCATGGGCTACTACGGCTACTCGGCGATGAAGGAAGTGACCGAGGAGACGGGGGGGCGGGTCATCAACGTTGGGCACAACGCGAAGAAGCTTGAAGAGGCGTTCCAGCAGATCCAGGACGAGCTACGCACTCAGTACGTGGCCACTTTCACGCCGACCAACACCAAGCTTGACGGCACATTCCGCCACCTGGCAATCGAATGCAAGGGGGATGGGCTTAAGGTGCAGGTCCGCAAAGGCTACTACGCCACCGTCGCGGACAACGGAGCCAACTAGACGGGATCGTCGATGTGGCACAAGGATGGGGAGTCGCATCCCCATCGCGATCTGTCCCGTTCTCGTACAATCCTGGTCACACTCGCGCCGTGCGAGCGTAATCTGGCGCCTTTCATGGGTCTTCCCTAATATCGGCAGTAGCTGAGAGAACTTGAGCCGCACAATGAAGTTTCTCTCAGGCTTCAAGATCCAGCCAGGAGGACTCCGCCATGTTCGCTGATAGCTCCCCGACAGACGGCTTTGAGATCAGCCCCCGGTTCCGCCGCATGGTGGAGACCCGCATCGCACGCCTCGAAAACGATGCTGTTGTAGACGAAGCGCAGGTTGCGATGCTCCGGGACGGCGACCACATCAAACGCCACATGCGCCTGGTGGCTATGCAGCGCGCTGAGGCACTGCGTATGCGGCTCTTCCTCGATCGCGCGAGGACGCGGGTTACCAGACCGCTGGTCGCGCTTTGACGAACGTTTTTTGACGTTAGCCTTCGCCCCTCCTCCAGGGAGCGGAGCTATCACCCTGAAACACTTTCCTTCGCCCTGATCTGCACGCCCCGCACCGAGGGCCGTTGTCTCAACCGAGAGACCGCGGCCTTTCGTGTTTTTCCACTCACAGTGCGGCTAGACTGGAGCCTGCCGACTTGTAGCGCATGGGAGACCCATTTGGCGGAGCTCGACTATCTTGTGATGGATGTCTTCAGCGGAAAAGCGCTCGAGGGCAACCAGCTTGCTGTGGTTATGAATACTACCGGCCTCACCACCGACAAGATGCAGGCGATTGCCCGCGAGTTCAATCTGTCTGAGACTACCTTCGTCGAGCGGCGAGCGAGAGAGGTGGAAGTGGACGAAGGGGTGCGCGTCCGCATCTTCACCACGCAGGAAGAACTCGACTTTGCCGGCCATCCCACGCTGGGAACGGCTAGCGCGCTCAGGATGGCCGCTCCTTCCGCGCTGGATGGCGACACCGTGACGCTTAGGCTGAACGTGGGCTCGGTACCGGTCAGGTTCTCGCCGGATGGCTCAATTGGGGAGATGACGCAGCCCGAACCCACTTTCCGTGAATCGCTCGATCCTGCGCAAGTAGCCGAACTCATCGGTCTGGATGTGGCAGATCTTGATCCGGCCCTGCCACCGGCGATTGTCTCCACCGGAACAGCCTTCGCAATCGTTGGACTTTCCTCGGTCGCTTCGCTCGCTCGCCTGAATGTCCGCCAGAAGGAAGCTACGATCTGGTTGCGCGAGCATGGCGCCCGCTGGTTTTACGTTCTTGCGCCAACTGGATCGTCAGCACCCGACTTCCGCGCGCGGATGCAGTTCAATGGAGGCGAGGATCCGGCGACCGGTTCGGCGGCGGGATGCGCCATTGCGTGGCTTGTCCAAAACGGAGTGGTGGCCCCAGGCAGGCGCATTCATCTGAGGCAGGGAGTTGAGATCGCACGCCCAAGCGACCTGTTTCTTTCGGCAAGGATGGAGTTGACGCGCGTGACAGATGTACGTGTTGCTGGCAGCACTGTTCTTGTGGCAAAAGGACAGCTTTTCCTGCCATGATGCACAAAGTTTCAACAGGAATTCATCACCGCAAGTAACGGTTATGGTTCATCCTAGCCAATTTCGGCTTGTTACATGGGAATTTTCACATCGGATTTCGCCTTGCGTTCTCTCTTTTCATTGCTGCCCGCGACCTGTACTCTCGGCTTTCATTGAAGCAAATTAACCAGCCCCAAAGCTGGTCTAACCCCAGGCTAAAAACCACAAATTATCGTGCGCGAATGTAGCCTTCCGGGTATCAATGTCCGGATGCCGCCCTTTGGAAAAGGCGCGCCCCTTGCGGGGATTTGCGCTTGACACGGGCGGTTCACTCGGCGTGTGTTGCATCGGGATGCGTAAAGCGCTCCCGCCTTTACCGACCTTGGCTTTTGCCTCCCTCAGCCTGCCTCGCGAGCGGGAACGGGAGAGCCTTTGCCCGAATGTCGGATGAAGCATTTGAAATCAAGGAGTTCGACTCAGATCATGCGGCCCAAGAAGATCATTCTCTGTGTAGACGACAACGAATTGGAGCTTTCCGTGCTCAAGTTCATGCTTTCCACCAATGGATACCGGGTTCTGTCGGCAACGACTGGGCAGGAGGCGATTGCCCTTTTTTCCGAGACCCAAGTTGACCTTGTCCTCGCCGACTTTGCGATGCCACTGATGAGTGGAAGCCAGCTGGTGGGGCGGCTGAAAGAGGTCGCCTCGCATGTGCCGATGATTCTGCTCGGAGATCCTCAAAAAATGGAGGCAGAGATCCATCGCGCTGATGCCATGCTGGCCAAAAAGAATTGCTCGCCACAGGAACTTTTGGAGCGGATCAAGATCATGAGCGCGCGCAAGCGCGGCCCACGCAAGGGGTCGGTTCGCGTGAATCCAGGAATGGAACTGGCCCAGGCCTCGTAACCCGGGGTAGGCATTCAACAATCATTACCCCTTTTCGGAGGGGACGACAGGTCCGCCGGCGTCCTCGGGTTCAGGCGGCTGCCCCTAGCGCTCGCCAGTGCCGCCAACGCCATTCGCCCCCTGCTCTTGACGAGAACACCAGCAACTGTTCATACTCGCCACTTGTGCCCGGTTTGACGCGTGTTTCTGTTGCGTTGGCGGGGGTTGGTTCATATGGATCTCATTGTTCTTCGTTTTTTGTTTGTCGCTCTTTTGGCTGCGGTTTGCTACTTTCTTCGTCCCTTTGGACTTCAGGAATGGATCAGCGCCGCAGCGGGTGCAGGGGCCGCCACTGCCGTTATCATCTTCGAGATGCGGGTGCGCGCTCTTACTCTGCGACGCTTGATTGGGGCGGTCGTGGGCAGCGTGCTGGGCATCTTTGGCGCGGCCCTGTTTTGCCTCGTCCTGCGCAGCGCCCCGCTTCCCGGCGGCACTTCGGCAGTTCTCCAGATCTTCGTATTGCTGCTCATGACCTACGTTGGATTGCTGGTCGGCGCGAGCAAAGGTGATCTGCTTAACCCCGCCGCCCTCGGAACGGTCTTCACAGGCGACAAGCCAACCCGGCGCAGTGCCAAGGTACTCGACACCAGCGTGATCATCGATGGCCGTATTGCCGACATCGCCGAGGCCGGATTCATAGATGGGATGATGGTCGTCCCCGAGTTTGTTCTCAGGGAACTGCAAGTGGTGGCTGACTCCACTGACAGCTCAAAGCGCCAGCGTGGCCGCCGCGGCCTCGACATGCTGCAGCGCATGCAGTCGAATACAAAAATCCAGGTGCAGATTGTGCCGGACGACTTCCCCTCAATTCGCGAAGTGGATCTGAAGCTGTTGGAATTGGCCAAGAAGTGGGAAGCCAAGGTGGTGACCAACGACTTCAACCTCAATAAGGTCGCCCACCTTCACCACGTTGAAGTGCTGAACATCAATGATCTGGCCAATGCCCTCAAGCCGGTCGTCCTCCCCGGTGAGCACATGACGGTGCTCATCCTGAAGGAAGGCAAGGAGTACAACCAGGGCGTGGGCTACCTGGACGACGGCACAATGGTGGTGGTGGACCACGCGCGCAAACTCATTGGCAAGGCGGTAGAAATCTCGGTCACGAGCGTGCTACAGACGGCAAGCGGCAAAATGATCTTCGGCAAGCTCGACGACGGCACAAAGAATGGGGATGCGCCGCGTCCCGGGCCATTGGAGATGGCCCGGTAGGCAATTACTTTCCTTCGGTTTTAGGCAGAGTCTCGCCAGCTGTGCCTTCCACAAGCATCCCGGCGTGCCAGGGGTCCATCAGCAGATATCTGCGAACTGCCCGATTGAGGCTCGATTCATTGACTTTTCGCGGAGGTCGGCGATAGCATGGCATTCAAATCGCAGCCAAGCCACGGCAGCGAAATCTCCCACCATCGTACTCAAAGGTTTTGCACGTAAGCAGTCTTCGCTCGATGGTCCGAACGGCATCCAAGGACCAACCCAGTCCGGAGAACGTACAAACCATGAAGTCAATTGCGCGCGCCGCATTCGTTGCTGGACTCCTTCTCCTGCCGGTTTGCGCTTATTCACAGGGATTCGGATTGCTGGGAAAGAAAGCGGTGACGATCAACCGCTTGCTTCCTCCCACGGTCAATCTCAAGGGCAAGCGCATTCGGGTTGAGGCTACCGCTGCGGCCCTTCAAAACACGAGTGCGCAGGTACAGTCGCTGCTACGTACCAAGCTCGTCACACTTATCCAGAAGGACCCACGTTTCATCTTGAGCGAGACTAACCCACAGACTGTTTTGAGATTCTCTGTGACAAACGTCTACATCGACCAGTACACAAACGGTTCAGGAGCCAATCAAACCCATTCCGCCCACGGCAAGATTGAGGTTGCTTACCAGGCGATTGACGTCGCAACCAACCAGGCGCTTGATTCGGAGAACCTTGTTCAGGAAGTCGGCTACGATCCGAAGGGGGGGCTCCTGAACTTCAGCCTCGATAAGACCAAACGCGCAGCCGAAGGTAGCGAAAACGAGGCGCGCGACCAGATGGTCGACGGCATCGTATCCCAGATGGCCCGCCGCATCGCTCCGCTTGACCAGCCCTTTGAGGCCCCGCTACCCACGAAAAAGCTCGAGCCGATCTCCGCGCTGGCGGTGGCCCATCGCTGGGGTGCAGTCGAGGAGCAGGCCGAGAAGATGGATAAGTTTCCCAAACCAGATGAGGACTCGTATCGGCAGTATCTGGTTGCATTGGCCAAGGAGGCGCAGGCCTACGACCTGACCCGCGAGGCCAATGACTTCGACCTTGGCAAGCGCTCCGATATCACCCAAAAGCAAGCCGATGAGGACTTCAACCGGGCGCAGAAATACCTAGACGACGCAGCCGAAATCTACAAGGAAATCCTGACCTCGAACCCCAAGGAAAAGGAGTTTCGCGCCGGCGACTCGCGTACTGAAGAGGCTGTGTCCATTTATGCCAAAATCGTTCGCTACAAGGAGGAGAACGCGAAGGCGCATGCCGCCCTCGGTGCCACCAGAGACCAAGCCTCCAGGTCTGTGTCGGTAGGCCATGGGACTTCGCCTGCCTCGAATACGCAGCAAGGCCCGCTCGATCAGATCTTGAGCTTCTGCAGCAAGGGCATGGCCGTCGAAAGTATCAAGGAGTACATCCTCTCCCCTGATTTTCTTGACGACGCCAAGGAGGCCAACTACAAATTCAGTTTTGCGCGCGACTCCGTTCGTCTCAACGATACCTGCAAACAAAACGCCCCGGTCCTGCAGAAGATGATTCGTGACCGGCTTGGCTCAGTTCCACCGCATCCTCAGGTAAAGAAGCAGCCATGAGGCATTACGCCGCCATCTTTGTGCTATTCCTGGCTGCCGTGCCGCTGGCCCAGGCCGATGCGGACAGTTGCAACGGCGCTCTTAGCGCGCTCAACCGCGTGAAAGAGGAGATATCTCCGAAGATCTCAGCCGACAACCCTGCAGGCAAAGCGAAGCTGCAGTTGATGGCTTCCACTCTGGAGCGGGGCACGCGCGTTTGCCGTGACTTCGGCGAATTGTGGTTCTATCGCATGGCGGTTGCTCATCGCCTGGGTCTGGAAAAGGATGCGACCTATGCCAAGTCCAAGGTGGACGACCTTGGCTACGTCGCTGAATTCGATCCCTTCTCGCTTCCGACTTCCGCCGCCCCCCCACCCCCTGGCGCAGCACCGGGATCCGATCAAACTCCAGGACAAACATCACGACCAACCCCTGGTCAGACTCCTGGCCCGGCACCCGGCCCATCGCCAGGCAGGGTCCGCCAGAAGTGGGCGCTGGTTGTCGGCATAGATTCCTTCACCGACAAGCGAATTCCTTCGCTTCATTATTCGGTCAAAGACTCTTCGGATTTTGTGGACTTCCTTCAAGATCCCAAGGGTGGGCAGTTCGACCCGACCCATATCATCCACCTCGCGAATGACAGGGCAACGCTCGAGGGCATTCGTGAAGGTCTTGGCAGGTTGCGGGTCAACGCCCAGCCCGACGACCTGGTGGTTGTCTATCTCTCGAGTCATGGGTCGCCGCGCGACGTGGACCCCAACGGCGTGAGCTACGTGGTAGTCCACGACACCAACCTCGACGACGCCGCCACGCTCTATGCCACTTCGCTGCAGATGATCGACCTTGTGCAGCAGATTAATCGTGAGGTCAAGGCACGCCGCGTGGTGCTGGTACTTGATACGTGCTTCAGTGGCGACGCGCTCACCAGCTTTCAGGCGGGCGCAGGTGGAACCGCTTCGCGAGGCTTCTCGGCGTCGGTCCCGCAAAATAAGGCGGATGATTCGCAAGGACCGCCCGCCTTCAGCGCGGCCTTTCAGAATCTGACCATCGGCTACGGGCGGGCAGTCATCACCGCCAGCCGCGCCAGCCAGGAATCTTGGGAGAGCGCAAAGCTTCGCAACGGCTACTTCACCCATTACCTTCTCGACGCTCTGCGTGGCAGCCACGGCAATGAGCGCCTCGCGACACTATTTCCTGAAGTGCGATCGCTGGTCTCTACACATGTAAAGGCAGAGGTCGGCGCCAGCCAGGATCCCAGTTACGAGTTCAGCGAAGGCGCGGACTCGATCGTTCTAGGCGCACCGCAGTCGATGTAAAGTTTGGGTAGCATTCTTCTCTGCAGATGCGTTTCTACCTCGCTTCTGCCATCTTTGTCAGCCTGTCTTTCACCTCAGGCCACTCCGCAGAGATGACCGAATACCGTGCCGAGTCCCGTGCGATAAAATCGCTGGCCATTCGATGCGAGCGAAGAATCCCCTCAAACTTGCATCCGATCCGCTCCATCGCCTTGCGCGATTGATTGTTGCGGGCGTCAGTATGTAGACACACCCTCAGCATCCCCCACGACTCGAACGCGTGGGTCAGCATCATCAGCTTTGCCGCGGTGTTGGCGGCGGTGCGGATTGCCGAGCGCGTCAGCCAGGTGTAGCCGATCTCGCAGACGTCGGCGTTTGGGTTTCCGTGGCGCACGTGACCTGCGGGCCAGCCCCAGCTCTCCATATCGAAATATCGCGTAGACCCGATCACCACGCCGTCTTCGAGGCGAACAGTGGCGAAGGCAAGTGAGGTGCCAGCTTCTCGCGCCGCTATCGCCGTTCCAACGTAGGCTTGCATCGCCTGCCGCGTCTGCGGCACCACTGTCCACACATAAAGCGATGGGTCGGCATTGGCTGCGGCCAACAGCCCATCCACGTGATGAAGGCCAATGGGCTCAAGCCGAACAGTTCTTCCTGTCAAAACCAGGTCGTCGATCTTCACAACTCTCGATTCCGCGCGCACGCCAGGCCAGTCAAATCTGACCGAGCTCGCCCTCGCAAATCACCACTGTTTTTGGCTAAAACCTAATCGCTTCTCGGAGCGCACAACCGACAATCGGCTTGATCGTGAGGGCAAAGAGTGCCAACACCGCGACGAAAACCCAAACGAGTCGACTGCGCCTCATCAGCTTTCAATTCAAGCTTTCAGATTTCCTGGGGTTTAGTACTTCTGCACCTTCGGGTCGATCTCATCTGCCCAGGCCAGAATGCCGCCCGCCAGGTTGACCACCTGCGTATACCCCTGCTGCTTGAGTAATTCCGCGATCCGCTGGCTCCGCGCGCCGGAACGGCACTGCACCACGATCTCTTTGTCACGAGGAATCTCAGCTAAGCGGTTGGGCACATCGTTCTGCGGAATCAGCGTTCCACCGATTTGCGCAATCTGGTATTCGTAAGGCTCGCGCACGTCGAGAAGGAATAGATCTTCGCCCTTATCGCGCCGGCTCTTGAATTCCTTCACTGAAATCTGGGGAATGCCATTCTTCATGTTTTTTTCCTGAGGAGATTCGGGCATGATGCCGCAGAACTGCTCGTAGTCAATCAGCTTTGTCACGGTTGGGTGGGTGCCGCAAACCGGGCAATCCGGGTTCTTGCGCAGCTTGAGTTCGCGGAAGCGCATGCCCAGCGCATCCACCAGCAGCAGACGCCCGATAAGCGGGTCGCCTTTGCCAAGGATCAGCTTGATCACTTCAGTGGCCTGAATAACGCCTACCAGCCCCGGCAGAATGCCCAGCACGCCGCCCTCGGCGCAGCTCGGCACCAGCCCTGGCGGCGGCGGCTCGGGATACAGGCAGCGGTAGCAGGGGCCCTCTTCGGTCGAGAACACGCTTGCCTGTCCCTCAAAGCGGAAGATCGACCCGTAGGCGTTCGGCTTCTTCAGCAGCACGCAGGCGTCATTCACCAGGTACCGCGTCGGGAAGTTGTCCGTACCGTCGGCCACGATGTCGTAGTCCTTGATGATCTCCATCGCATTGGCGCTGGAGAGCATCGTCTCGTGCTTCACAATCCTGATTGCCGGGTTGAGCGCCGTCAACTTCTCTTCAGCCGACTCGATCTTCTTCCGCCCGATATCCTTCGTGGAATGGATGATCTGCCGCTGCAAATTCGACGAGTCCACCACGTCGAAATCGACAAGCCCCAGCGTTCCAATGCCCGCCGCTGTCAGATAAAGCGCAAGAGGCGAGCCGAGGCCGCCGGTTCCCACGCAAAGTACGCGTGCCGCTTTCAGCTTCTGCTGGCCCTCCATGCCCACTTCGGGCAGGATCAGGTGGCGAGAGTAGCGGGAGAGATCATCGGTAGTCAGTTCAGGCAAAACGGGGGGTACGGTCGCTGTTGGCATGATGTTTATTCAAGATGTTGCATTTCAGGATTTTGGTTCACAAGATGAGATCGGCAGCCAGAATACGTGGGATTTGCAATTCGGAAGGCTTGCCATGATCTGATTGTCTCTAACAGGGTAACAAAGTCGGGGTTTGCCGAGCATGGCCCCCTTTGTACGACAAGCTTCGGCTGCGGTTCAATTGCGCACCGGCTCCTGGTGTGCGAGATTGGAGTTGAGGGCCGGGGCAGCTTACCTATGCCTGAAACTGGCCGCGAACGGAAAACATGAATGGCAAGCAAATCCCGCAATCCTAACTTTGATCAAACACTTGAGATTCTTCGCGCCCACGGATTTGAGGTGTCGGCCTTTGCCGGCGTCGCGGGAGGAATGCTGGTGGCAAAGCACGGCGCTGCCGCGATTCTTGTCCCGGCCCAGCAAGTCCTCCCCAAAGACAGCCCGGCAGCTTATTACGAGCGCCCCGGCGCGTACATTGGCGGTGAGGTGGCTCGCCTCGTCGATCGCGGATATCAGAAGTTCATTGCAACCTCACACTTCCAGATCCCGGCTACGGCCTCCATGCTTCAGGCCATCCACCTCTTCGGCGAGGAACTCAACCAACTCATTGGCGGCATCAGCCTTTATAACGAAGGCCTCGGCACCACCAGCGACCTCTATCAATACGACCGGCTCAAGGGCAGGGAAGCACCTCAGCCAGTAGACCCTGCTCCCTGGGCGTTGACGCAGGGGCACTGATTGTTTGGGCTCTGGATGGGGCATGAGCTAGTGCCGACGCGCCCGCTCCCGCTGCAACTCCCGATAAAGGTCGCTCTTTGACTGCCCCGTCTCGCGTGCAAGCCTCTTGAGAGCCTGATTTTCGTCAATCGGCGCATCAGCTGGCGCTTCTGCCTGAATCCTCCCAATGCGTGCGGAGATTTTTTCGTTCATCGAGGCCTGAGTTCCATCACCACCTTCACTCCGAGCTATTGACTCTACCAGAAGCACAATCTCACCGCGCACCCGATCGCGGGCCGCCAGTTCTTGCCTCACCTCGGCGACACTCCCGCGCACAAACTCTTCGTGAATCTTCGTCAACTCACGCGCCACCACCACTCTCAGCGCCGCCCCCCACACCGACTCAAGATCGGTCAGCGTCTCCAGAATTCGGTGCGGCGCTTCATAAATCACCAGCGTCCGCGCCCCACCCGCCCGCGCTGCCTCTGCCGCCAGATCTTCGAGCCGCGTCCTGCGCGCCCCAGCCTTCTCCGGCAAAAAACCAATGAACTGGAACTCTGCCGTTGAAAGCCCCGACGCAACCAGCGCGCTGAGCGCCGCGTTGGCCCCCGGAATCGGAATCACGGCAACCCCGGCAGCAATCGCCAATGCCGCCAACCGCGCGCCGGGATCGCTGATCCCAGGCATTCCCGCATCACTCACCACAGCGATCCGGCCGCCCGCCTTGATCAATGCGATCAGCTCCGCCGCGCGCTCCCGCTCGTTGTGCTCGTGGCAACTGACAGTCGGTGTCGTGATCTCAAAGTGGTTGAGCAGCTTCTGCGTCTGGCGCGTGTCTTCGCACGCGATGCGGTCAGCCCTTCGCAGCACGTCGAGAGCGCGTAATGTAATGTCGCCAAGATTCCCAATGGGAGTTGCAACGAGATAGAGACCCGCAGCCAGGGGAGCCGAAGAGTCTGGTTTTCGACCGGCGTCGCTCATTGGCTGTCTTTGCTTTCCCTTGAGTCCTACTCTTCGGCATCCCGGCGTTCAATGCGCCGCTGCTCGGCCAACAGCGACATCGAACTCATCAGATTCTGCACGCTTACAACGCCCACCACCCGCCCCTCTTCGGTCACGGGAATCAGCGCTAACCCATGCCCAGCGGTCAGCCGCCGAATCGTGGTGCCAAGCGTATCCTCCGGTCCGGCCACCTGGAAGCCCCGAGACATCACGGCCTGCACATAGCCGTTGCCGTCGTTGCGTAGCGCATCCAGAATCCTTTGGCGAGAAACAATCCCCACCAACTCCGCCCCACGCACAACTGGAAAGTCTTCCTGCAAGGAGTGAACGCAGCGCACCAGCGCGTCTGCCAGCGTGTCTGAGGGCCTGAGCGTCGCAAAATCCGTCAGCATCACCTCGCGCATTCTCACCGTGTCCACAACTGTCTGGAAAAACACGCCCTGATCTTCAACCTGTGCGCCGATCATGATGAAGAATCCAGCGAAGAACAGCCACGGATTACGCGTCATCATGCCGCCCAGCATGGCAACAAGCGCCAGCGCCTGTCCCAGCCCAGCCGCGATCCGGCCAGACGGCGCAAATCCATGCTCACGCGCAAAGCTGCCGCGAATCAGGCGGCCCATATCGAGCGGGTAAGCTGGCAACAGGTGCAAAACGGCCATGCCGAACTGCAGCCAGACCATGCTGCGAATCAGATTGGCCGGCGTAATGAAAGGCTGGCTCAGCAAGTCCACGTTTCCGCCTGCTCCCATAAACGTTGCGGCAAGAAAGAGGCCAGTGATCCCATTTGCGAGAGGGCCGGCGAATGCAAGTGCAAACTGCCCCACCCCCTGGTTCGCGTTTTCCTGGCTTTCAGGATTGGCGTAGGCAAACAGTCCGCCGATCGGAATCAGCAGAACGGCGCGCAACCGCAGTCCAAGCCACGCTGCGGCCACCAAACGCGCTCCTTCGCGCACAAAAACTGTGACCACCAGCAGCATGAACAGCCCAAGGCCACGCCCCATGCCCTCGCTGGCGCTCAAGCCCATGCACACAAAAGCCAGCAGCGGAAAGAAGACGTGAACGCGCATCTCCACGCCCATCCAACGCCCCATCGGGATTGACCAGCCACGCATATCAAGATTGTAGTGGGTGCAGCCGCGATATGCTGGACTGCGATGCGCATCATTGGCGGAACCCTGAGATCGCGAAGGCTTGAGGCTCCGGCGGGGCTGGCGACACGGCCATCGAGCGATCGTCTGCGCGAGACTCTCTTCAATGTGCTGGCGCCCCGGATTGAGGGGGCCCGCTTTCTCGATCTCTTCGCCGGATCAGGCGCTGTAGGGCTTGAGGCGCACAGCCGCGGCGCGGTGCGGGTTGAGTTTGTTGAGCGAGCTGCGCCGGCGTTGGCCGTTCTGCGCAAGAACCTGACAAATTTGGGGATCGGCCCTGGGATTTCGTCGGGTGTATTCATTCACGCCGGGAGCGCTGAGCCGATCCTGAGGCGCATGCGCACCGATGCGCAGTTTGATCTCGTCTTCCTCGACCCGCCCTACGACGAGGCAAAAGCTTACGTATCAACACTGGGGCTGCTGGGCGGCGCGCTCTCCGGCCTGTTGGCGCCGGGGGCGCTGGTGATTGCCGAGCATCGAAAGAAAGAGAAGCTCGAGGATGGTTATGGCGCCCTCAATCGGATCCGGCTACTCAAACAGGGAGACGCAGCGCTGAG
>Ga0182012_10002987_pt1 | contig 18175 bp, 12 predicted proteins | sample 612S2SmetaG_FD_120486 | JGI IMG/M metagenome (GOLD analysis project Ga0182012, IMG submission 120486) | Permafrost microbial communities from Stordalen Mire, Sweden - 612S2S metaG | ecosystem: Environmental > Terrestrial > Soil > Wetlands > Permafrost | place: Sweden: Stordalen | collected...
GCATCTCCGCAATTGCTTGACAACCCGCCAAGGGGATGCAGAGCAGGGACGCCAGGACCAGTTTCAAGTAAATCTTCGACGCGGCCCCTTCTCCCCGGCTCACCGCCTTACAGCGCTTTGAGAGTTCCATGGTCGGTTTCTCTTGAGGTTGACCCGATCCTAATTCTACAGCTCAGCCTAGGGAGCAATCCGCGACGCATGCCAGTTCGCCACGGAGGGCGGTGTGATGCCGCGCACGCTTTTGCCCGGCACCAAGGATCGAACGATCTGACTGCGCCGACCACAGGCATGACACATCGTTTTCAGACAGACTTAGGGGCAGAGGGTAGGTGCTTACATTCGCTTGGATATTACTCGGCGGCAGTCGCCCAGCGACGCTGTCGCTCCTTCGATTTAGCTACTGAGTGAGGGACGGATCCATAACGACGGATTCGGTGCTAAGCAGAGCGCCTTTACAATTGGCAACCTTGAGTTCCGGACTGCGCATGATAACGGCAACCTGGAGCGAGACAATCTTTGAGAGCACGGCGTCAACAGTCGCAATTCGCTGTTGCGTGTCGTCAACGTGGCTGAAATATCCGCCAATGTATGTATGTTTTGCGGGCAAATTAGGACCTCCACCGGCTTGAGGCGCACCGGTATCTGGATTGACCCCAAGGGTTGAGCGAAGTCCAGAAAGCACATCTCGGCATATCTCTTTGCCGGACCGTTGAGCGTCGTCAACAACCAAGGACGCAATTACACTAATCGTCTTATCGCGGGCAATATAAGCCGCAGACGCCCCCAACGATACCCGTCTCGCGATTGATGTCCCCTTCGCCTCCACATAAGTACGCGAGAATTCCATCAACGATTCCTCCAGCCGCGCAATACCCAGATCACGCAGCGTCGCGGGCTCATTAACGATCAAATCCACAGATGTCTTCGTCTGAGATTCTGCAGCCAGCACGTTTGTGCCTATGGCGAGGGCAACGATAACCATCTCCATACAGAATGGAGTAAACGAACGTCCGTTTGAATGTGTGGTGTGCATGTTGCTTCCTTGAAAGGTAAATGGCGTCCTAATCGACCTCGAGTGAACCCTATATCCACGTCACCGCGACCGGTTTGATGGAAAGAAATGTACTCCGACACAGTGCTTTGAAAAACCATAGGCAATTCGTTCGATGGAGAAACTGGGCGGCCCACGGATTATACGCAACCGCCTTAGAGTTTCATTCCACTTTGCCCTGGATCAATTCATGCAGTGCCGCGGTGGGGACCGGCAGCGCCTAGGTAAAATGGGACCCCGGATTGTTTATCCGGGGTCACGAATGGCACTTAATCGCCGCCCAATTTGACGCCGACTTGGTTTGCTAGTTCCAGCAATAGCAAGTCTATGCTTTCACCGTAGAGAGCGATTATCTTCAACGTCGAGGCTGTGTCGTGATCGATCCGTCTAGCCTTGGCGAGTATCTGGTAAATATCTCCAGCCTTTCCTTGCAGATGCGAGACAGCTGTGCGGGCCGCAAGAAAACTATTTACCGTGGCGTCGATGCCGATGATGTCACGTTCCATGGTAACCTCTTGAAGCGCAGCGCTTCGCGGATCCTTCGCCGGAATGACGCGCGGACGTGCGGGTCGAGCACTGCAGCGATACCGGTACGATAGTAGCGATTTGCTCCTTAAATATTAGGATCAGATCCTTGTCGCCGCTGGCATCTTTCGGCGCCATCAACAGCGCGTGAAGATCGTTCGCGACTATCGTGCCCTCGAGCCGAATACTGCTGGCCAGAAAGCAAAATATGGGCGTCCGACCGTCTATGTGAGATTGAATGAATCCGTCTTCCGTTATTCTTTCTGTCATGTGGTTGACCTTGTGTTGTTCGCACTGTTAATCAGTGCCTCCCGATGTGTAGCAACGAGACTTGCAGGGAACACACGGCCGATGAAGCGCGAGACCCCCAGACTTAAAGCGGCACGCTCGGGGTGGTGCAACATCGTTTTCGACCGCGCGGGTGGGGCAGTGGACTTCGATGGCTTTTAGCTGGGACGCCGACAAGGGCAGGCAAATCCGGCGCCAAAACAATAGGCCTCCTGTAGGAGGCCCATTGCCGAATCAAATGATTTCTCCAGTATCTTTTGACTCGATCCGCTCGATGCCGATCGATTCGCTCCGCCAAGAGCGAGTGCTGCGCGTCCGGCCAAGGACACGGTGATCGACTTCCGATGGCCGCGATATGCGGTTATGTTGATCGGAAATTTCAATTTCATGCGGCCCGCCAGGGCCTGATCGTATTCGATGCCTCCAGGCTTTTGCTCACTTGGGACCACGGTCAGTCAGCCCGTTGTTGATAGCGCTACTTGCCTGCATCTCCCTCTCTTCCGAATAGTTCGGTGCCACCCGTTCCTCGGTTCAGAGATTCCCGCATTAGATTCAAACGCTTGTTCACGATGCGACCAGCCTCAGATGTGTCGATATGCTTACCGCTACGCGGCTAACCGGTGACCCGGTTTTCATTCCGGCGGGACTCCTAAGCCCGGAATTACTGCGACCCATCATCATCGGCTTCAGACCTGTCGAGGGTGCCCCTCGATAATCGCTCCGTGCACTCTGCTCGCAAGATCGACTGTCCGTCGTCTCGCTTCTCGGGTTAAAGCTGTCAGAGCCTAAGCTGGGTTGCCCCGGCTTATGGCGCCTCCTCTATGTCTCACTCAGAGGCCTGTGCAGTTTCTTGCACCTCATCACACACCCGTGCAGCACCTGTTCGACCCTCTCGGGCCGCCCAGGGGTAGGATTTTGACCTACTCAATTTGAATCAAGATCCGATCGGTTACCCGACCTCGTCTGGTTTCTGCGTCGCCCGTTCCCGGAGATAGTTAGGGCCCTTGACGAGCCCACGTTCAATGCGGTCGAAAGGGTCAAGTTTTTCAGACCCTAGCGCCGCGGTGTAGCCCTGCGAGCACAACTATGTGCACAGGGCTTCCGGCATCTGGAACGCGTGGCAGCGCGTTCTGATGGACTCATCCGAGTCCGCGATCATGCATGAACTGGGGTTGGCGCCCCCGCTCATGTCCTAACAAAACCTGGCGGGGTCGCTCCCATGCATCTGCACTTCGAGCATTCGTCTAGCGAATGCCCCGCGCGCAGATGGAATCCCCTGTCTTCAGAGCTCAAACTCTCGTCCATCGCTCGACCAAAATAGCTTGATTGCTAGACCTTGGTGAGCTCGCACTTATCCGTGCTCATACCGGGGGATTCACTTTGGACCATTCGAAACCTGCGACGGTTATTTTGCGCAAGACCGCCTTGATGCTCCAAATTCAGGACTATGTACGCGTAGGTTATCGGTACTGGACCGCTGGCACAGTTGCCCCAGATCGTGCGCTCGCCTGGGTGCGCAAAGCGAGCCGGCTCTATGACGTCTATCTGGACCGAAATCGGCGTGCACGCAACAAGAAGCGCGGCGAGGGTAGCGGCATCCTTCTGCTGCACGAAGTGTCGGGATCCGGACACTTGTGGTGGATCTTGCTAGTGACACCGGGCGATCACCTGGCGCATCAACTCGAATCATTGAAGGACGCCCAAGACCGAGCTACCCGCATCCAATTGACGGGGTACGAGCTTTGCTACTTAACCAAGCCCAAATCAGCGACACCCGTGCTTTCTTGGCGCATGACGCGAGATGGATACCAGCAGTGGCGTACCCATGTAATCGATACGGTCCGCCGGGGTAGCGACCTGGAAATTCGGCAACTGATTCTGTCACTGCATCGGTCCCCCGGTTTCTACGGTGTTAGATGTCAGATCAAGGCCTGCCGACGGCTTCTTCGAGGAAGCTGGCGCCGCTCGCGGCCATCTCAGCCTTGCCCACTCATGCCCGCCCGGGTGCTATATCTTCGCCGACGTAAGATCGTCACGGTGCCTCTGGGGGCGTGGCTGACGGCGCAATCGAAGCTAGCGACCGAAGTAGGAAAGACGACATAACCGATCCTGATTTGCTCTGAACTTCGACGGAGCAATCCGCGGTACTGTTCGGCGAATTGCCTGCGGCCGATGCGCGCAGCGGGTGACGCCTGATGCGACCATAGCAAGTAACTCAGAAGGCGAGGTCGCTCATTGGTGCACCTTTGATGAACGATCATCAATCAGTCGGGTCGCCCGTGCGTGTATCGCGATGAGCGATACAACATCGCGCTCCGTGAGCTGGTCAAGGAAATATTGACGGACTGCGTTGGATTGCGCGCGCTTTGCTTCGGCCAATATCTCTCGCCCGCTCTTAGTGATTTCAGCGAATACGGCTCGACCCGACAGCGGACGTCTGACAATCAGGTCTCGCCCTTCCATGCGGGTCAGTTGATGCGACAGGCGCCCCTTATCCCAGCGGAGAACTTCCGCAAGCTCGTGTTGACGAAGCTTCCCGCGCCCCGTATCCACGAGCGTGGACAAAATTGCGAAGTCGGTTGCAGAGATCCGGGTCGCATTGAAAATGTCGCGTGATACCAACCCACAAACGATTTCCGCGGCCCCCTTGAACGCTTGCCATACAGATGTTTCTGCGGCAGACAATGTCTTGGGATTCATGCGGATATCCTATAGCTCTTAGGTTGACATGACAACCTAGAACGATGTATATTGAGGTTGATCCATTCAACAGATTGTTTCCACAGGTCCGTCCCGCAGACAGCGCGGAGGATCGTTCGCTCGAGGCTGGGCGGCAGTTTTGTGGCGATGACATCATTGGGGGCAATAAGTGATTGAGAAGAAGGAGAGGCGTGTTACGCGGTGGCTAAGAGCTGTCGTGATGACGTGGATTGGCAGTACGAGTGTGCTTGGTGCGGCTTGGGGGCTTGATCTCTGCTCCAGCTCGCTATTCTTCTCTGTTATGAGCTCGCCGGTCATCTTCTTGGTGATGTGCGGTTTGTTTCTACCAGACACCGCCGGAAATCTCATGAGGCGGCGAGGGTCCATGAGCGACCGACAAGATCGATTGATTGACCTAATTGGTCAGTACGAATGGGATTCAGCGCCCGAAGATCGGGACGAATCGTTACTGAATCCAAGGCCACGCAACGAGAGTTGGAATGCAGTCAACGGGAACGAAATGAGCAGCCGCCAACACACGATTACCGTCTTCGATATGAATTCAAATGGCACGTATAATGCCACGGGAACGGGAACCTGGAGTTCCGGCATGCACGATCTTTAGCGCGGAGGGGAGCTTCTGCGGTCTCAACGGAGATAGATTATCGCAATGATTTTACAAGGTTGAGAGACCGTGAGTAACCAAATTCAACAATCGACCTGTGCTCCTGTTCTCAAGCGCTGATTGGCAACGGTTGCTACGCGACAGTCGGCTCTTCTTTTGAGAGGAAAGAGAGTAGCCTCACAAGCGCGGGGACGCGAAGGAGAACGAGGGCCCGGCCGCAAGGTGGGATTGCGGTGCCAGATCGATGGGGCGGCCGTAAGCTAGGAATCGAATGAGCATGGATCAAGCTACCCACAACAAGATCGTCTCGTTCATTTGGGGAATCGCGGACGATGTGCTGCGTGACCTTTTTAAGCGCGGCAAATACCCAGACGTAATCTTGCCCATGTGTGTCGTCCGACGAATGGACGCGGTGCTCGAACTGACCAAAAAGAAGGTGCTCGACACAAAGAAGATGCTAGACGAGGCGCGCATTACCGAGCAGCGCGCTGCGCTTTGCGATGCGGCAGGACAGGCCTTTTACAACACTTCTAAGTTCACCCTTCGCGACTTGAAGTCGCGTGGCAGTCAGCAGCAACTGCTCGCCGACTTCGAGGACTACCTCAATGGCTTCTCGCCAAACGTTCAAGACATCTTAGACAACTTCAAGTTCAGGAACCAACTTCATACACTTTCTAAGGCTGATGCCATTGGCACGCTGATCAACAAGTTTCTCGATCCGGGGATCGACCTATCGCCGGCCGGTATCGACAACCATTCAATGGGCACGATATTCGAAGAGTTAGTCCGGAAGTTCAACGAAGAGAACAACGAAGAAGCTGGCGAGCATTGGACGCCGCGCGATGCAGTACGCCTGATGGCAAACCTCGTGTTCCTTCCTATCGAGGCGGACATCAAATCCGGCACATACCTGCTCTACGATGGTGCGTGCGGCACTGGCGGCATGCTGACTGAGGCGGAGGAAACGCTCACGGCAATCGCCGCGAAGCGGAATCAACAGGTCACGGCACTTCTCTACGGCCAGGAGATTAACCCCGAGACCTACGCCGTGTGCAAGGCCGACATGTTGCTGAAGGGTGAGGGCGAAAGTGCTGACCATATCGTCGGCGGCGCGGAGTGGTCCACACTTTCGCACGATGCATTCCCGGCGCAGGAATTTGACTTCATGCTCGCCAATCCACCCTATGGCAAGAGTTGGAAAAAGGACCTTGAGGCAATGGGTGGCAAGGACGGTATGCACGATCCGCGCTTCAAGGTGATGCACAACGGTGAGGAGCTGTCGTTGGTTACTCGCTCCAGCGATGGGCAAATGCTGTTCCTAGCCAATATGGCGTCGAAGATGAACGGGAAGTCCGCCCTAGGTAGCCGAATCGCTGAGGTACACAACGGCAGTTCGCTATTCACCGGCGACGCTGGCCAGGGGGAGAGCAACATACGCCGTTGGCTAATTGAGAACGATTGGCTCGAAGCTATCGTCGCCTTGCCTCTTAATCTTTTTTACAATACCGGAATCGCTACCTACATTTGGGTGCTTTCCAACAGGAAACCCCAGCATCGCAAGGGTCTTGTGCAGCTTATAGATGCGAGTCAGTGGTACAAGCCGTTGCGCAAGAACCTCGGCAAAAAGAACTGCGAACTCTCGGCAGAGGACATCGGGCGAATCAGCCGGACGTTCCTCGACTTTGAGGAAACGCCGGAGTCGAAAATTTTCTCCAACGTTGCGTTTGGCTACTGGAAGGTCATGGTGGAGCGCCCGCTCCGTCTACACAGCCAGTTCACCGTCAAGGCCATCGAGACGCTGCGCTTCAATTCTGGCGATGAGGATCTGCGCGCCTCCCTCTACGAGGAGTTCGGCGATGATCTGTTCACCCAGTTCGCCAAGGTTGCCGCCGCGCTGGAGAAACTTCTGGCCGATTGGGGGGCCGACGACGAAGGCGAAGAAGACGAAGATGGCAGTGCGAAGAAGGCTCTGCCCGAGAAGAAGAGAAAGAAGCTGCTCGACCCCAAGACCTGGGAGCGCGACGGTCGGCTGGTCGAAGTGGCCACCAAGATGCGTTCGGAACTGGGCGAGGGTGTCTTCGAGGACCACAATGTTTTCCGGGACCGTGTGGACGCCACACTCAAGAAGGCTGGCATCAAACTCGCCGCCCCTGATTTGAAGCAGATTCTGAAGGCCGTGAGCTGGCGCGTCGAGACGGCGCCACCGGTCATCGCCAAGGTGTTTAAGACTGCTAAGGTCAATGCCGACCCGCTGCGCGGGCTCTACGAGGTCAATGTGGACGGCAAACCTGCTATCGTCGAATACGAGCCCGACTCCGACCTGCGCGACACTGAGCAGGTGCCGCTGATGGAAGAGGGTGGCATCGAGGCCTTTATCCGGCGTGAGGTACTGGCATACACCCCGGACGCGTGGATCAAGGAAGACGCCACCAAGGTTGGCTACGAGGTCAGCTTCACGAGGCACTTCTATAAAGCGAGGCCATTGCGCACGCTGGAGGAGATTAGCGCCGATATCCTGTCGATCGAGGAGGAGGCCGAGGGGTTGCTCGACGGCCTGCTGAAGGTGGGGATCAAGTGAAAGCCACCGAAGCCAAGCTACTCAGCTTCCTGCAGAAGTCGCCGCAATTCATCATTCCGATCTACCAACGTACCTACTCGTGGACCGACAAGCAGTGCCGCCAACTGTGGGACGACGTCCTGCGCGCCGGGTCGAGCACCAATATTGCGGTCCACTTCATCGGCTCGATTGTCTACGTCGAGCAAGGGCTGTCACAAGTGACGCACCAAGCACCGCTGCTCGTAATCGACGGTCAACAGCGCCTGACCACAGTTTCGCTCCTCATCGAGGCGCTGGCCCGAATTTTGGGTGATGCGGAGCCAGTAGACGGCTTCTCCGCCGCCAAGCTCCGTCACTACTATCTGAGTAATCCGCTCGAAAGTGGCGACCGGTATTTTAAACTACTTCTGTCGCAAACCGACAATGCATCACTCAAAGCCGTCATCAAGCACAGTGAGCAACCCAAGGAACCCTCGCTGCGGGTAACGCAGAACTTCGCCTTGTTCAATGAGCTACTCACCGAGCAAAGGGGCGACCTTGCGGCGGTGTGCCGCGGCCTCGCAAAGCTGGTAGTGGTGGACATCGCGCTCAGCCGAGACCAGGACAACCCGCAGCTCATCTTCGAGAGCATGAACTCCACTGGAAAGGAGTTGAGCCAAGCCGATCTGATTCGCAACTTCATTCTCATGGGTCTTGAGCCCGTGTTACAGACACGTCTATACGAGGAGTACTGGCGACCGATGGAATTGGACTTCGGACAGGAAGCTTACGGCACCCAGTTCGACAGCTTCATGCGCCACTACCTTACGGTACGGACGGGCGATATCCCACGCGAGCGCGAGGTTTACGAGGCGTTCAAGGATTACTCCCGTACAACACCCGTGCGGGACGCCGGCATCGAGTCCTTGGTTAAGGAGATCCGCGTCTTCGCACGCTACTTCTGCGCTCTGGCGCTGGGCAGCGAACAGGACGTCGCGCTCGGCACGGCGTTCCACGACCTACGCGAGTTGAAGGTGGACGTCGCCTACCCGTTCCTACTCGAGCTGTACAGCGACTATGTCATTGGCCTACTCAGCGCTGCGGAGTTCGCGTCCTCGGTGCGGCTAGTCGAGGCATATGTGTTCCGCCGTGCCATATGCGCCATTCCTACGAACTCTATGAACAAGACGTTCGCCACCTTCGGAAAGACACTTAAGAAGGACCGCTACTTGGAGAGCATTGAGGTGCACTTCCTTACGCTGCCTTCGTACCGCCGCTTCCCGGGCGACGATGAATTCCGCCGCGATCTGCACACCCGCGACCTATACAACTTCAGGAGCCGTAGCTACTGGTTGCGGCGGCTGGAGAATCATGGCCGCAAGGAGCGCGTGCCAGTTGACGAATACACGATCGAGCACATATTGCCGCAGAATCCCGACCTCCCGGCGGAGTGGAGGCAGGCACTTGGTCCGGAGTGGCAGCGCGTGCAGCAGGAATGGTTGCACACCCTGGGCAACCTCACTCTCACTGGCTATAACGCTGAGTACAGTGACCGCCCGTTCGCCGAGAAGCGCGACATGACGGGCGGCTTCAAGCAGAGTCCGCTCAGGCTAAACGCCGGGCTTGGGCAGCTCAACACCTGGGATGAAGCCGCTATTCAGAATCGGGCCGGGCAATTGGCTGACCAAGCGCTCGTCGTGTGGACCGCGCCGAAACTTGATGCAGCGACGCTGGCCGCTTACCAACCAGACAAAGAACCCGCAACTGGCGGCTACACAATCGAGGACCATGCGCACCTTCTAGCGTCGGGGTTACGCGATGTGTTCGAGGCCTTCCGCAAAGAGGTGCTCGCGCTCGACGCTTGCGTGAGCGAGGAATTCATGAAGCTGTATGTGGCCTATAAGGCGGAGACCAACTTCGTTGACGTGGTCCCACAGGCCAAGCGACTGCGGCTCAGTATTAATATGCCGTTTGCCGAGATCAACGACCCGAAGGGCCTTTGCAAAGATGTGACGAACCTCGGCCGGTGGGGCAACGGTGATGTGGAAGTCGGCCTGAAGTCGCTAGAAGAGTTGCCGTACGTTATGGGCCTCGTGCGCCAATCTTATGAGCGACAAATGGGCGATGGAGGCGAGCCGTGATTGCCAAGCCATGGCACTAGAGGAGGATATCGTCAGTTGGGGCAAGGACCGCCCTTCATGGCAGCGAGATGTAATGCGTCGAACAGCTGCGGGCGTCGTGTTTTCCAATGCCGAATACGATCGACTTGTCGAGGACATTCTGAATACTTCAGAAGCCATCTTGGGAGCCGCCTTCGGTCTGGAGCATCTACCGCAGCTCTCGGCCGAAGACCCGCCGGTATGTATCGTGTCGATCGCCGAGCCTGAGCATGTGAACGCCCTCGCGTCCGATCAGCCGCTTACCTTCGAGCTCAAAGGGCTGACCATCGTCTACGGCGACAATGGAAGCGGCAAGTCTGGCTACGCACGGCTGCTTAAGCGAATTACGCGGGCACGGCACCAGGAAGAGGTGCTGTCGGACGTCTTTCGAGATACCACGTTGGAGAAACCTACTGCAAGCCTTTCAGTAAGAATCGGCGACAAGGTTGAATCACTTTCCTGGCCAGACTCCGCGCCACGGGAACTTCAACGGATGCTTTTCTATGATGGCGCATGCGGGGCTGCGTATATCGCCACAGAATCAGACTTCCCTTATCGGCCATCAGCGCTGGCTGTCATGGATGGCCTCATTGATGCGTGTGTTGCAGTCCGAACGCGCATTGACGCCAGGTTGGATGAGAACGGAAGGTCATCAACGAAGGTGCCGTTTGTTGCGGACGAACTAAATAACACCGATATCGGAAGGTTCTTGAATCAACTCTCCGCAAACACTTCCGTGACTTCACTGGACGCGTTGATAGCGAGATTCGATGTCTCGAGCGAAACGATCGACGATCTAAAGAACGAGGAAGCCCGACTGCGCAGCGCGGACACTAGCAAGGAGCGCCAGCGCCTCACGCGACAAGCAGATAAGCTGGATTCCTTACAGAAGCACGTCGATCATATTCACTCGATGTTAGGAAACGATGGCTTGATCGCGATTCAAGAGCGACGCGACCAGCTCAAAGCTCTCCAGGATGCCGCGAACCTTCTTGCGCGTTCCTTCGAGTCGGAGCCTCTGCCCGGTGTGGGCGCCTCCCCTTGGAAAATGCTTTGGGAATCAGCGAGGAAGTTCTCGGAAGAGCTTGCCTATCGAGAAAAGGCGTTCCCCGTTCTTGAAGACAATAGTCGGTGTGTTCTGTGTCACCAGACGCTCAACCCGGAGGGTCGCGATCGACTTTCAAGATTCGAGCGGTTTGTGAAAGACGACACCCAAGTGCGCGTGGACGCGGCGCTCCGACTCTACGACAAGCAAGTCGAGAGCCTCAACAACCTGCGGATCTCACCCGAAGCGGTGGTGAGCGACCAGAAAGATCTCGAAGCTACTCATGCTGGACTGATTGTAGAAACTCGGGGGCTTCTAGCAGAGTATCAGAAGGTCCGAGACACGACGCTCGACGTGCTCGCGGGGCCGGGAAGGGTTGCGCTGTTCGGAGTCGAGCCGATCGCCACGATTACTCGGCTGAAGCAGGCGTCGGGAGCGGCGCGGGACTTGGCCACGGGCCTTGCCAATCCTGTCGTAGTTCAAGAACGGCTTGCGACGGTCTCGGCCACGAGACAGGAACTTGAGCTTCTGCAAGCGGCCGAGCGCTCACGGGAGACCATCATCAAGGAGATCGCGCGCCGAAAGGAGCGTGAAGCGCTTGAAACAGCTAAGGCAGCGGCGGCAACCGGCCCGATCACTAAGAAGGTTCTTGAGTTATCTGAGGAGAGCATTACCGAGGTCGTTCGCGACACTTTCACACGAGAAACAGACCGGCTACGACTGGAACGTGTGACGATCGCCAGAACCCGCGGGGACAAGGGGACGTTGCTCCATCAGCCCAAGTTGGTTGGTGCGCGACAGGATGTGAAGCTCCCGCGAGTATTCAGCGAAGGGGAACGTACCGCGCTTGGGCTGGCCGCATTCTTCACCGAGGCCCACCTGGACGGCTCGAAGTCTGCGCTTGTCCTTGACGATCCCGTAACTTCTCTAGACCATATCCGCCGCGGCTTGGTGGCGGCGCGGATTGCGGAGCTCGCCGAGAGTCGCCAAGTCATCATGTTCACGCATGATGTTTCATTCGTTGCGGATCTCAAGCGCGAAGCCAACGGCAAGGGAGTGTTCGTCGCCGAGCGTTCGGTAACGCGGAGTCGGGCCGACGAGCGGAAACCTGGCGCGTGCAGCACGAAGCACCCGTGGAAGGCGAAGGACGTCCCTTCGCGGCTCGTCGAGCTTCGGCAAGAGCTGAATCGTATCGGGCGGGACTGCGGTACTTGGGATGAGAAGGCGTACGAAGTGGCCGTGGCCGTGTGGGCGGGAAACCTGTCTGAAACCTGGGAGCGCATCTTTAGTCAGGAGATTGTAGGGCCCGTACTGGCGGAAGGCGGGTTAGAGGTGCGGCCAATGATGGTGAAGGTCCTCGCTCGTTTCTCGGACGATGATCACCATGAATTCGAAGCCAGCTACAGCCGAGTCTCTCAGTGGGCGAAGCGTCACGACAAGAGCGCCCTGGTCAACTTCGTGGCGCCCGATGTCGCCGCACTAGAAACCGAGCTCTCTCTCGTCGATGCTTGGTTCAAGCGCGTGAAGGGGTACAAAGCGTGATCTCTGACCTCAAGCCGTATGGGGATTACAAGGCTTCCTCGCAGGCTTGGATCGGCGATATTCCTCAACACTGGTCGGTGGTGCCGAATCGCGCGCTCTTTGCCGAGGTGAAGGATCGCAATCACCCAGACGGGGAAATGCTCTCAGTCACGATTACCAAAGGCATCGTCAGACAGAAGACGTTGCTCGAAGGCAGCTCAAAGAAAGATGGCTCCAATCTGGACAAGTCGGCTTACAAGCTCGTTCAACCGCGCGAAATTGCGTACAACAAGATGCGGGCGTGGCAGGGTGCGATCGGGGTGTCGGCGCTTCGCGGAATCATCAGCCCGGCCTATGTCGTGATGCGCCTGCGCAAGGAAGCCTGCGTACCGGGCTACTTCCACCATCTCTACCGCACGCCACAGTTCGCCAAGGAGGCAGAGCGCTGGTCATACGGCATCACGTCGGACATGTGGAGCCTGCGGCCCGAGCACTTCAAGATGATCTATACGCCCGAGCCCCCTCCCGAGGAGCAAGTAGCGATCGTGCGGTTTCTCGAGTGGGCGAACGGACGTCTCGAGCGGACTGTCCGAGCGAAGAGGAAGGTGATCGCGCTGCTCAACGAGCAGAAGCAGGCCATCATTCGCCGTGCCGTCACGTGCGGCCTCGACTCCTCCGTCCCCCTGAAACCATCCAGCATCCCCTGGCTGGGCGACATTCCACGGCATTGGGAACAGATTCCGATTAAACGCCTGCTGTCCAGAATGGATTACGGAACGTCTGAGGCGAGCACAGAAAGCGGCAAAATACGCATCCTAACGATGGGCAATATCCAAAAAGGAGAGGTTGTAATGCCACGATCGGGTGGCTTAGATTACGTGCCCGATGCGCTTCTCCTAGGTCACCACGATCTCTTATTTACGCGAACGAACGGCAACCCGGAATTGGTCGGTAAAGTTGGAATCTTCCGAGGGCAAGTGTCCGACGGGGTTTCGTTTGCCTCTTATCTGGTTAGATTACGAGTCAAGCGTGAATGCGACGCACAATGGCTTCACATGCTTTTGAACAGCTCCGCGTTCTGGCCTTTTGCGCGCAGTCACGCTCTGGTTAACCTGCAAACAAATCTCAATTCCACGCGTTATGGTCAGTTCCTTGTTCCAGTACCACCGAAAGCAGAGCAAACGCAAATCGTCGCTTGGGTCGCCAACGAAGCCAATTCCCTGAACACCGCCATCTCCCGCCTCGAACGCGAAATCTCCCTCCTCACCGAATACCGCACCCGCCTCGTAGCCGATGTGGTGACTGGCAAGCTCGACGTGCGCGAGGCGGCGGCGCGCGTGCCTGAGCAAGTGGACGACACCGATTTCAGCGATGAGGCCGAAGCCGCTGACGAGGACGCCACATGACCACCGACACGAGCGAAAAGGGCCTCGAAACGCTCATCATGCGGCACATGACCGGAACGGACGGTTTTATGGTCGCCCCGAATTTGGTAGCCGAGCGGCCACCGGCCTACGGGGGCACCGGCTACACCGCCGGCAGCCCACGGGACTACGATCGCGCCCACGCAATCGATGTGCCACAGCTCTTTGCATTCCTACGAGCCACTCAGCCGGAGGGGTTCAAGAAGTTAGCGCTTTCCGATCCAAACGACGCAAAGGACATCAACCGACTCAAGTTCCTCGCCCGCCTCTCGTCTGAAACCGGAAAGCGCGGCGTGATCGACGTGCTGCGTAAGGGTGTCGAGCACGGGCCGGTTCACTTTGATTTGTTCTATGGCACGCCGACGGCCGGCAACTCTGGGGCCGAGAGGCTGCACGCGGAGAACCGCTTTTCGATCACGCGCCAACTCGCGTACAGCACGGACGAGACTCGGCGCGCGCTTGATCTATGTCTGTTCATCAATGGCCTGCCCATTGCCACTTTTGAGCTAAAGAATAGCCTCACCAAGCAGACGGTCGAGGACGCCATCGAGCAGTACAGGCGTGACCGTGACCCGCGCGAACGGCTGTTCGATTTCGGCCGTTGTGTAGTTCACTTCGCGGTCGATGACAGTGAAGTGCAGATGTGCACAGAACTCAGAGGGAAGGCCTCGTGGTTTTTGCCTTTCAACAAGGGTTACAACGACGGCGCCGGGAATCCGCCAAATTCACACGGTCTCAAGACGGACTATCTGTGGAAAGAGGTGCTTACCCCGGCGGGCTTGACCAATATCCTTGAGAACTATGCGCAGATCGTCGAGGAGAAGAACCCGCGCACCGGCAAGAAGAAACGCAAGCAGGTGTGGCCGCGTTACCATCAGGTAGGCGTCGTACGGAAGGCGTTGACTGACGTGGCCAGTCACGGTGCAGGCAAGCGCTACCTAATTCAGCATTCAGCGGGCAGCGGCAAGTCTAATTCGATCGCCTGGCTTGCGCACCAGCTCATTGGCCTTAAGCGCGACGACAAGGAGATTTTCAGCTCCGTCATCGTAGTCACCGATCGACGCCTTCTCGACGACCAGATCCAGACCACGATCAAGCAGTTCATGCAAGTGGGCGCGACAGTAGGCCATGCGGAGCGCTCCGGCGATCTGCGAAAGTTCATCGAGGAGGGAAGAAAGATCATCGTATCCACGGTGCAGAAGTTTCCCTTCATTCTCGACGAGATCGCGACCGCCGGCGGCAAGAGTTTCGCAATCGTCATCGACGAGGCGCATTCGAGTCAGGGGGGTAAAACATCGGCGGCAATGAGCGAGGCGCTCGCCGGAGCGACGGAGGACGAAGACGAAGGCAATGACCCGGAGGACACGGTTAACGAGGCGCTCGCCACGCGTATGGCGTCGCGCAAGATGTTGACCAACGCCAGCTACTTCGCCTTCACCGCAACTCCAAAGAGCAAGACCCTGGAGATGTTCGGTCAGGCGCTCCCAGCCGATCCCGAAGGTAAGGTTAAACACCGGCCATTCCACAGCTACACAATGAAACAGGCGGTCGAAGAGGGGTTTATTCTAGACGTGCTCAAGTTCTACACGCCGGTGGATAGCTACTACAAACTAGTCAAAAAAACCGACGAAGACCCGGAGTTCGACACCAAAAGAGCGAAAAAGAAATTGCGTCACTATGTGGAAAGCCATAACCACGCGATTCGGCTGAAGGCCGAAATCATGGTGGAACACTTCCACGAGCAGGTCATCGCGGCGGCGAAGATCGGCGGGCAGGCGCGGGCAATGGTGGTCACGAGCGGCATTCAGCGAGCTATCCAGTACTTCTATGCGTTCAGATCGTATCTCGCGGAACGGAAGAGTCCCCACCAAGCAATTGTCGCGTTCTCGGGCGAACACGAGTACGGCGGCACGAAAGTCAGTGAGGCGTCGCTCAACGGGTTCTCGAGCGGAGATATTGCGGCGAGAATTCAGACAGACCCTTATCGTTTCCTAATTTGCGCCGACAAGTTCCAGACTGGCTACGATGAGCCACTGCTGCACACCATGTACGTCGATAAAGCCCTCTCCGGAATTAAGGCGGTGCAGACGCTGTCGCGCCTCAACCGCGCGCACCCACAGAAACATGATTGTTTCGTCCTCGACTTCCAGAACAACGGCGGAACGATCACGTTTGCTTTCCAGGACTACTACCGCACGACGCTGCTGGCGGAAGAGACAGATCCCAACAAGTTGCATGACTTAAAGGCGGCGCTTGATGATGCGCAGGTTTATTCGCCAGATCAGATTCGAAAGGTGGTGGAGTTGTTTCTGAGTGGCGCGGACCGCGACCAACTCGATCCGACCCTCGATATGTGTGTTACGGTCTATGTGGACAGACTTGACGAGGACGCTCAGGTGGCGTTTAAGGGAAAGGCCAAGGTGTTCTGCCGCACATATAGTTTCCTTTCTTCGATCATTCCATACACCAACGCGGAGTGGGAAAAGCTTTCGATCTTTCTCAACTTATTGACCCCGAAATTGCCCGCTCCGAAAGAGGAGGACCTCGCCAAGGGAATCCTCGAAGCGATCGACATGGACAGCTACCGCGTTGAGAAAAAAGCGGTTATGAAGATCGCCATTGCGGACAAGGACGCCGAGATCGAGCCCGTTCAGACTGATGTTCGAGGCCACAAGCCCGAGCCCGAGTTCGACCGGCTCAGCAACATTCTGAAGACATTCAATGAACAATTCGGCACGCTGTTTACAGACACCGACCGGGTCGCTAAGAGGATCCGCGACGACATCGCTCCGAAGGTCGCAGGCGATGAGGCTTACATGAATGCGAAGGTAAACACTCCGCATACGGCGCGTATGGCTCACGATCATGCACTCGGCAAGGTAATGCAGCACCTGTTGAAGGACGACACTCAGGTTTATAAGCAGTTCGTCGAGAATGAGTCGTTCAGACGATTCGTTGGGGACATGGTTTATGCGCTTACCAACCCATGAAGGCCAGTCTTGCGGCCCGAGTTGTGAACGACAATTTTCGGGAACTGTGATTGGATTGAGTGCTGCCACCCTGAATACCGAAGTAAGCCGAGAATCGAAACGCTAATTGACTCTGGGGAGACGAGATTGCCGCGCAGATCGCCGCCACCGACGAGGCCACAGGCCCCTCAGCTGACTGCCGAGCAAATACGCAGTGGAATCGGTCGGCTCAATAAGCGCATCGAGGATCTTGAGCGATTCGACCCAACCCAGGTAAAGACGCGTTGGCCGCCAGAAGTCAAGGCGCTAGAGACGGCGATTGAGGAAACGCTCGCCGCGGTATTTGGCGATGGCACGGACCAATTCAACCGATATATCCGCGCCACGTCGCTAGATCATGGCCCGGTATCAATGCAGATCGATTTATCGGGTCGTGGAGGCCATGATTCGGGCTTTGATCCCGAAGCACAGCGTTACTTAGCCGAAGGGAAAGCCGAGGCCCTACTGCTCTTGCGGCAAGCCGTGCGCGGCCTGGAGGAAAGCCTTCCGGAGCGAGAGAACGTACAAGTGGCTGGGGCGGGCGCTGTACGTCGGGGGCAGGTGACTCGTAACCGCAAGATCTTTATTGTTCATGGCCATGATGAGGCACGCGAAATGGTAGCGCGCTTCGTGGTTCGCCTAGGATTTGAGCCGATAATTCTCCATGAACAAGCGAGTCAGGGTCGAACCATTATCGAGAAGGTGGAACTGCACGGGGACGTGCAATTCGCGATAGTGATACTGACGCCGGACGATGAGGGACGTGCCAAAGGCGGGGTCCTACAGCCAAGGGCGCGGCAGAACGTCGTCCTGGAACTTGGGTACTTCCTAGGACGGCTGGGACGACATAACGTTTGTGCGCTAAAGAGGGGGGATCTGGAAATTCCGACCGATTTTGCTGGGGTGGTGTATCAGCCGCTCGAAGGGGACTGGCGCCGGATGCTGGGCCAGGAGCTACAGGCCGCCGGCTTCGAAATTGACTGGAACGCAGTTATGCGGCAGCCATGAGTTGGCTGGGGGCCCGCCATATCCAATCCTGCGCGCCGCGATGGGGACGCATTGCCCACCAAAAAACTGTCCTAGTTCGTGAATGAAACGGTACGCCAATTCTCCTTAGCAGTTTCTACCACGATCGATGGAAAAAGCCTGAATTTATAGATAAAACAGCCGGACTCTTAATCAATTGGTCGTAGGTTCGATCCCTACACGGCCCACCAATAAAAACAGGGACTTAGACGCGAAAAAGAGGCCCGAATGCCGAGCACAGACGCTCCGGGTAACGCCCCGGGTAAC
>Ga0182012_10002988_pt1 | contig 18173 bp, 16 predicted proteins | sample 612S2SmetaG_FD_120486 | JGI IMG/M metagenome (GOLD analysis project Ga0182012, IMG submission 120486) | Permafrost microbial communities from Stordalen Mire, Sweden - 612S2S metaG | ecosystem: Environmental > Terrestrial > Soil > Wetlands > Permafrost | place: Sweden: Stordalen | collected...
AAATAGGTTAACAGCCTCCGTCGTGCCGCGAGTAAAAATGATTTCACCGTGATCATTGGCATGGAAAAATTCTGCGAGTTCCCTGCGGGCGCCCTCAAAGGCAGCTGTGGCCCTCTCGCTCAATAAATGGATACCACGGTGAACATTGCCATATTCAGTTTCAAGAAATCGGGTGATTCTGCTTATAACCCTCGCTGGTTTCTGGGAACTGGCAGCATTATCTAGATAAATCAGCGGATAATCGTTGTTACTTTCCCGCAGAAAGGGGAACTGAGCACGGATTTGATGTAGCTCCATCCTTCCAACTCTATCCCGCACAGAAATCAGTTTCCAGCTTCCTGAATCGTATTTCCTGCACTTCGGGTCCGCATTATGCTTTCTAAATGCAGTCTGAACAACGCATTCGCGATCTGCGCCGTAATTACGATCAAGAGCCACTGAGTGAGCAGGATCTGGCCCCCGACCCGTTCAATCAATTTCGGGTGTGGTTCGAAGCGGCACAGAGAGTTGAAATTCCGGAACCGAATGCGATGACGCTTGGAACGGCCGATTCATTAGGCCATGTTTCCTGCAGGACGGTTCTGCTGAAAGCGTACGATGACCGTGGCTTCGTTTTCTTCACCAACTATGGCAGTCGTAAGGCCCGGCAACTCAAGGAAAACCCCCAAGCGTCCCTGCTTTTTCCCTGGATTTCAATGGCGAGGCAGGTGGAGATCTCCGGGAGGGTAGAAAAAATCACCGTTTCGGAATCACTTTCCTATTTTTTGAGTCGTCCCTTTGGCAGTCGACTTGGAGCTTGGGTCTCTGATCAGAGCGCCACTATTCCTTCGCGACAAATTCTCTTGGACAAATTTGAAAAACTCAAACTTCAGTTCTCAGGCGGTGAAGTTCCCAAACCCGAGGGATGGGGCGGATACCGGGTAGTTCCCGATCGTTTTGAATTTTGGCAGGGCGGTCAGGACAGACTCCACGACCGCTTTTGCTATTTGCTCGAGGGAGTAAATTGGAAAATCAGAAGGCTCTCACCCTAGTCTCACAAAGCATGGTTTATGAGAGTAAAGGCTCAACGACTTATATCGCAGTATAATTGCGAGTCTGAGGCTTTAAAAATGCCCAGACATTTACAACGTGGTCTCTCGCAGTCAGAATGGGCGTTTCACTTGCATTACCGCCAACCTGACCCAGTCCCACGCTAGCCAGGATTGAATTGCAGAGACATCGACGGCCGAAAGTCTCATCAGACGCGCCTCCTTCGTTAACTTTCGATCGGCTCACCACGTTAATTGAGTTGCATTTGTCCGCAGGGAGGCACATTATGTCCGCCAGCAGTGGCCCCGATTCGATCTTGTTGGTAACACCATTGAACCCTTCCCACAGGAGATGCCAATGAGACTATCCAGCGCAGTAACCTGATAGCAAATCAAGATCATGGATGTGAAAATATTCAGACCTAACTAACGGGAGATTCGATGGCCTGAATAAGTGTTTCCCAGGGCAGCACCGCACATTTCACGCGCTGGGGAAAGTGGTACACACCCGCGAGTATCTCCAACTTCTGCGGCAAATCTTGGTTTGCACCGGACTGGGTCATAAGACGAAACCTGTTGGTCAGCTCCTTTACTTCGTTGCACGCCATCCCTTTGACTTCGTTCGTCATCATCGATGCCGAAGCGGTACAGATCACGCAGGCGCTCCCGGTGAATTTGACCTCGCTAACCACCTCCTTCTCAATTTTCAAGGTCACGGAAATCTCATCACCGCAAAGCGCGTTATGACCCTCCGAGCGATGAGTGGAGTCCTCCATAAGTCCGAAATTCCTTGGGCACTTGGAGTGCTGAAGAAGGACCGCTTGGTATAGCTCTTTGTCCATCATTCTGAGCATGCCACGAGATCAGAGTGAACGCCAAGCATTGGCTGCTGGATCCTACGGGACCTTAAGGGACTTGAGATTTTCCCCAGGCAATGAGATGCCATAAGAGTGACGTTGCTTGCCCTCAAACTGAAAAGATTCTAGATTTAAAGATAGACATGGGCAAAACCAACAACGTTGGAAGCAGGACTCGCCGACCACTGACTGGTTCTAAGCAAGCGCAGGCACTTTTCCAAGGTAAATGCAATGTAACGGAAGAGAAGGGGCCAGCTCAATCCGGGTTCGATCAATTGGCTAGTCTTCCGCTCCTTTCGCGATATGAGGATGCCTTTCATCAGGCCACAGGTGTGGAATTCCAATTAGTTCCCCCGGATAAAAAACATCTCTGCCTCAACGCTGAAAATTCCAAGGGCTCTATCTGTTCAATGGTCGGTGAAACGGCCCTTGGATCCAAGGGGTGTGCAGCGGAACAAAAGAAACTGATCGGGAAAGTTGATAATAGCCTCTCACCCTTGCGGAACCGTTGCTTCGCGGGACTATCCGAAGTCGTGGTGCCCGTTCTCAACGGAAGAAGACATGTGGGAACGCTTGTAAGTAGTCACATTTTTGAGAAAGAGCGTTCTAATCTCGATTTTGAAATGTTGGCAAAAAGACTTGGGAAAGGATCGAGTAAGGATTGGAAGGCTAAGGCAAAAAGGGCTTATTTCAAAACCCAAGTTGTCCCGTCGGAAAAATTTGAAGCTATTACGGAACTACTCCATGTCTTTGCAAGGCATCTTCAAGAGGATGCGACCCGCCATTCCATGACCCACACGGAGATGGAGCACATCGCGGTAAGGAACGCCAAAAAATTCATCCTTTCCCACTACGACGCCTCTATTTCGCTGGAACAGGTCTTAAAACATGTCCATGTAAGCCGGTTCCATTTCTTTAAGATATTTAAGAAGGCTACAGGCATGACGATGACGGAGTACACGTCACGGGTGAGGGTCGAAAAAGCGAAGTCGCTCCTCCTTGAACCCGGATTGAGAATTTCTGACGTGATCTTCACTTCTGGATTCGGCTCCATCCCCCAATTCAACGCCGTGTTCAAGCGACATACGGGGATGTCGCCGACAGCATACCGCACCTCCATGCGCACGCAATAAAGAGGGCATGTCTACAAGCTACTCATGAAAGTCAGGCATGTGGTATGATGCCAATCGAGTGAAATGGCGATGCCAGCCTCTGTGCTTCGCACTGATTCTGCTCGCGGGATTGTGCGCAGGTTGTCAAAAAAAGGGAGAAATCACGGTTTACCGCGTCTGCAAACCAACGACTCCAACCTCCGAACCCGATGCCTCGGGAACACAAATTAACAGGAGCGCGCTCCCGACAAGAGCCTTGCCAAGCATTCCTGCTGAGGAGTCTGAGGCCCTGATTCACTGGCAGACCCCTAAAGAGTGGAAGCCTTCCCCCCCATCGGCAATGCGATATGCCAATTTTGAAGTTTCGCTTGAGGGGAATGCGCGTGCAGACGTATCGGTCGTCACGTTTGAAGGTGATGGAGGAGGCGATCTGGAGAACGTCAACCGCTGGCGACAACAGATCGGACTCCCGGCTGCCAACGCTAAAGAACTGAGAACATTGGTTTTACCGATACAGTGTCAAAGCGGCAGAATTCTCATGGTGGATCTCCAGAGCCCTCAGGGAGACTTACTGGCTGGATGGATCAGAAACGCTGAACGGTGCTGGTTTTTTAAACTTACTGCCTCGGGATCAATCCCCGAGATGGAGAAGGAGCATTTTATCAAATTTCTCCGATCAGTTAGCCTGCGCCCCTGAACTTCATGCTCCGAAACATTTTTAATTTTCTCTCCTCTCTCAGGCTCACCATTGTCTCCCTTGGTGCAGCCATTGTGCTTGTATTTTTCGGCACGATTGCCCAGGTGAACCTTGGAGGGCATGATGTTCAGACACGTTTTTTTCAGAGTCTTATCATTATGTGGCCTCTGGGATCACAGGGTTGGAGTATTCCTGTCTTTCCCGGCGGGCATCTCATTGGAGCGATCTTGCTCATCAATCTCATTGCAGCGCATTTACGTCGATTTCGTTGGACACGGCACAAGCTCGGAATCCAACTCATCCACGGAGGACTCATCATCATGCTTGCGGGAGGTCTTTTTACCGACCTATTTGCAACGGAGAGCTTCATGCGTTTGGCTCCCGGGGAAACCAGAGATTACTCGGAGGACGGGCGTACCATGGAACTGGCTGTTATTGACCAATCCAACAACAAGTATGATCAGGTCACATCAATTCCAGATGTGAAACTAAAAACTGGTGAAGCCATCGAGCATGAAAGCCTCCCGTTTCGTATCCTTGTGCATCAATTTTATCAAAATTCGCGGCTGACCCCCTCTTCGAAAGCCAACGAAGTGGGTCAGTCTCCAGCGAATCGGGGAGAAGGACGTCTCTTCTCTGTTGAGGCACTTCCACACGCAACAGCAGAAAATAAGCGCGACTCTGAAAGTGCCATTATTGAAATACTACCACTACAGCAGACTGACTCGAAGGATAACCCCGCTTTGGGTTGCTGGCTTGTTTCCGACCAAATCTCCCAACCCCAGACATTCACTTACGGAGGGAAGAACTGGAGCATCGCCCTGAGGCTCAAGCGCTATTACATGCCCTACACTTTGATGCTACAAAAATTTACACATGAGCATTTTCCCGGAACCGAGATCGCAAAGAATTTTACTAGTACCGTCACACTCATCGATCCAAGTCAAAAAGAGGACAGGCAGGTGCTTATCTACATGAACCATCCTCTGAGATATCGCGGAAATACATATTTTCAGTCCGGATTCGAACCGGATGATACCGCCACCATTCTTGAAGTCGTCCATAATCCGGTCTTCGTTGCACCCTACCTTGCTTGTATCGTAATCGCTGCCGGGTTGCTTCTCCAGTTCGGATCCCATCTCTATACATTTTCACGTCGACGCAACCTATTGACAGCATCATGAAGCGCTCCATTCCATGGATAGCCCTGCTTTGCGCCGTAGTCTGGCTTGTCGCGAACTCGTGGATACCGACAAACAAGACGGGCACTTTTGACGTCGCCGCTTTCGTTAAGATCCCGGTGATGTCTGAGGGGCGCCTAAAGCCAATCGATACCATTGCCCGAAACACCCTTTTCATCATCCATGGAAAACAAGCGCTAGTTTTGGAGGATGGACGAAAAATCGATGCGGATAAATGGCTTCTCGATCTCTTCTTTAATGCACCTCTCGCCGATTCCTACCCCTCCTTTGTGATTAACAACCCCGATGTGCTGGGGCTATTCGGATGGCGTCAGAATGAGCGCAAATATTTCAGTTTTTCGATGCTCTCGCCCTACCTTAATCAAATCAATGAACAAGGTCAAAAGGGTGAGGATGTCCCTTCTGCAAAGCGCACGCCCTACCAGATCGCCATTCAAAACCTCCGCAATTCCCTGCTGCTATATCAGCGACTTAAAAACAGCCTCTATCCGGACGAGACCACAGATTTTTCTGAGGAAATCAAATCCTTCGAGCGAGTCGTGCCTTCGGGACTTGATGCGACCGTGAAGCGTTCCAAAAACGAGAGTTTTGATGAGCATGCTTTTGATCTCTTCGCCCAATATTTCAATCAGTATGAAACCATGGCGGAAATGGCTTATATTCTCCCAGTGCCTAAGGATTCAGGGACCACAAATGATCATGAGAAATGGATCCCGATTGGAGCTAGCCTACTTCAATCGGTATCTACCGGAAAGATAGACATTGTGAGCAGTTACTACGCCCGAATCGGCGACGCATTTCACTCGGGTGATGTCGGAGGATTTAACCGTTCCGTTGACGATCTGAGAAAATGGATGCTCCGGTATGAATCGCGCCCTTCGGGACGCGCATCCTATGAATTCGTGTTTAACCAACTCGAGCCGTTCTATCAGGCCATGGGTCTCTATGTGCTGGCCTTTCTACTCATCTGTATTTCATGGCTCTGCTGTACCAAAGAGTTCAATAAAGCTGCATTCTGGGTGATCCTGCTGGCCCTAGCGGTTCACAGCTTCGGCCTTTTTTCCCGCATGTATCTTCAGGGACGCCCTCCGGTAACCAACCTTTACTCCTCGGCAATCTTCATCGGATGGGGTACGGTCATCATCGGACTGATCCTCGAGAGGATCTTCAAGGATGGGATCGGCTCCATTTGTGCGGCAATTATCGGCTTCACGACCCTCATCATCGCCCACCACCTTGCAGGAAGTGGCGATACGCTCGAAATGCTCCAAGCAGTCCTTGATACAAACATCTGGCTCGCCACGCACGTGGTTGCCATCACTACTGGATATTCCGCAATGTTCCTAGCTGGAACTCTAGCCACTATCTATGTTGTGCGTGGGGTATTCACCTCGTCGCTCACCAAACAAATGGCTGACTCATTGACCAGAATGACTTATGGAGTGATGTGCTTTGCAACCTTGTTCAGTTTTGTCGGAACGGTTCTAGGAGGCATCTGGGCTGACCAGTCCTGGGGCCGATTTTGGGGATGGGATCCCAAGGAAAACGGAGCCCTGCTCATTGTACTTTGGTGCGCGATATCACTTCATGCCAGATGGGGTGGATATATAAAGGGGCGTGGGCTGATGATCATGGCACTCTTCGGGAATGTCATTACGAGTTTTTCCTGGTTCGGGGTCAACATGCTGGGAGTGGGACTCCATTCCTACGGATTCATGAACAAAGCCCTCCCGTGGCTCGGAGGATTCATCGTAAGCCAACTGATTCTGATGGCTATTGCTTCTCTTCCCCTCTCCTACTGGCGCAGTTTTAGGAATAAGAATGTAATTTCTGTGTTGCCCGTGACTGCCTGAGTGCTGCTACCTAAATGAGTGCTCGTGATTTCTTCACCAAGTCTCGAGAGTTGAGTCTAAGATCACGGCGAATTTCTTGACCCCTCAGCGAATCTAGCAACTGGTTGTACTTGGGTGCCTGTCGATCTCCCTGCTGTAAACTCATTCCGAACGATTTTTTCCAGCGCTGAGAGCCACACCTCATGCTCATTCATGCATGGAATTAGTTGAAGTTCCAAGCCTCCTGACTCAATGAAAATTTCACGGCCCCGAATGGCAATTTCCTCAAGCGTTTCAAGACAGTCCGAAACGAAGGCAGGACAGATCACGAGCAAACGTTTTACTCCCTCGGATGCAAGACGAACTAATTCCAAATCAGTATAGGGTTTCAACCACGGATCCTTCCCAAGCCTAGATTGGAAGGCGACCGAATATTTATTTTCAGGCACACCCGCAGTCGCGACAAAGGCACGAACGGTAGCGAGACACTGTGCGCGGTAACATGTTTCATGAGCCGGATTTGGCGTCTCGCAGCAACCGGGAGCAACTAGGCAATGCCTGCCAGAGCAATCAGCCTTGCGGAGATGTCTCTCTGGAAGGCCATGAAAACTGAAAAGCAGATGGTCATGAGGAGCCTGCAAATATTCGAAAGAGCTTGCCACCAACGCCTCAATATAGGCTGGAGCATTGTAGTATGGTTGGGCAATTTTCAGCCTCATATTCGGGGCCAGTTTGAGTGCCACTTCCGTGGCTCGTACCGCTGCAGTTTCAAAACTGGACATGGCGTAATGGGGAAACATCGGAAAAACCAACAAGTCGGTAATGCCCTCCTCCTTCAGACGGGTCATCGCTAACTCGATGCTGGGATTCCGATATCGCATGGCCAACTCCACCACGAGTTTCTCACCAAGTTGGTTCTGCAATGCCTGCTTCACATTCCGGCTTGTGATCAATAGCGGTGAACCCTCGCTGGTCCATACTTTCCCATAAGCTTCCGCAGACTGAGCAGGTCTGCTCGGCAAGATGGCCAGATTGACCACACTCCATCTAACAGGCCACGGCGAATCAATCACCCGCGGATCCATAAGAAACTCACCAAGATATTTCCTCACATCGGGTACCGATGTTGAGTCGGGAGAGCCAAGGTTGATCAATAAAACGCCATGTCGGCTCATGCGTTTACAGTATGTGTGGATTTAAGGAAGTGTCCTACCCGCTCGGCCATGTTGCAGCCGGAGACTATCGAGTCGGCCAATGAAATCCCTCCGCGGTAATTTCCCGCAAAAAAGAGACCCTTAGCCCTATCTTCAATGTATGCCATCAGTTTTAGAAAACGACCGTAACCCACGTTGTATTGCGGAATCGCACTGGGAAAGTACGCATGGTGACGAAATGTCGGAAGGCCCTTGATGTTAAGAAGTCTCTTGAGATCCTCGTGCACGAGAGTAAATAGCTCCTCTGGAGCCAGTGATGCTGTGTTGGGATTTCTCTCTCCTCCGATATAGCTGGTAAATGTCAAGTGTCCTTCTGGAGCACGGTTCGGGAACATTACTGAAGAGAAAAGAGTCCCTAAAATCCTAAAATTCTCTACTTTCGGGATGAGCATTCCAAATCCTTTACATGGATGAGCAACATCCTCACGTCGATACCCCAATACGACACTCGACACAGGGGGATATCTTATCTCGGAAAACAAATTGAGATCGAAGAATTCTGTTGCTTTTGCCTGATGAGCAAAATATGTGTCCCTCAGTAATTCCAGGGGGAGCTTGGCCAAGTTGATTGTGGAGCCTGCGTAGACAACCGCGTCGAATTCAGTATGAACTTCCTCACCTGCATTAAGAAGTCGGAGACTCCATCCGTCGGAGGTTTGTGAAATTCCCGTGAGGCGTGTCTCTAATTCTACCCGGTCTCCGAGGATTAGGCTAATTCTCTCGGGGAGTACTTCCAAGCCCTCATCAAATGAAAATGCAGAGGCGCGATCCTTAGCGATTTCATGAGTTTTGGTTCTTTTTCGGGCCCCAAAGATCTGTCCCTTGATAAGCGAACCGTAGAGAGTCTCTAATTTCATCAGTTTCGGAAATGCATGTTGGAGTGAAAGTTTGCTCGGATCCCCGGCATAAATCCCACCGACCATGGCGTCAACAGCATGATCCAGGAATTCCGGACAAAGTCTCCTGACGACAAAATCGGCAACGCTTTCCTCGTCCCCTTGTCTTCGCTTGGAGATGAATGGTTCACGGAAAAAAGCTAGTTTTGCGCTGAAGGAGAAGAGGTCTGTCTTAAGAAAATCTATCGGTGAATTCGGTGCTGCGATGGGTCGACCGAAGCGCACCAAAAAACGTGTTTTGGAATCAGGCTTGGTTTCCATGCGCCGGGATAGCAGGCCGACATCCTGTATGAGCTTGGTGATCTTCGGTGACGTTTCAAGGATAGTATTTGGACCGCACTCGGCAATATACCCATCTTTTCTGATGGATCGAATTGCCCCTCCAGCGCGCCCCTTCACCTCGAATAACTTTACCGAAAAGCCTGCGCGCTTGAGATAATACGCGGTCGTCAACCCGGTGATCCCGGCCCCAATGATTGCGACGGTTTTCATAGGTGTTTGACGGGTTTCAGACTGTGCTGGAGTGCCTCCTCCCGGTTGGGAAAGTGAGGTTTTCATCGAAGCACATTGCGATGTTCCGTATGAAAAGTCGCCCCGATTCAGTGACCAGAAATCCGGATGGAATAATTCGAACGAGCCCATCGGCGCAGAACGGCTCAAGAGACGAAATTTCCTTGGCGAAGTGTTTTTCAACATCGATACCGAGGCGCTTGGAGGTCGTTGAAAAATCGAGTGCCAAGTCACACATGACTCTCATGATTACATCTCTTCGCAGTTTATCCTCCTCAGTTGCGAAATAGGCTTTGTGCCAAGGCAACTGGTCTTCATCGACGGCTGCCTGATATTTGGCCAACTCCTTCTCATTCTGCCAGTATGCTTCGGGGGTTTGCGAGATGCCCGACATCCCGAAAGAGTAAATATCAGTGCCATGCCGAGTGCTGTACCCTTGGAAATTGCGTTGTAACTTGCGGTTGCGCTGCGCCACGGCAAGCTCATCGTCCGGCAGGGCAAAGTGATCCATGCCTATATAGACATAACCAGCTGCAGTCAGTTTTTCGATGACCAACCTTAGCAGCTGCAGCTTCGTCTCGGGGGAAGGCAAGATCTTCCGCGCGAGGATCTTTTGAGCCGGCTTGATCCATGGAACATGGGCGTAACTAAACGCGGAAATACGTTCAGGTTGCATACAGAGGACTGTTTCAAGGGTCTGGCTGAATGATTCGATCGTCTGATTTGGAAGACCGTATATCAAATCAAGATTGATCGAAGTAAACCCAAGTTCGCGCATCCAATCCAAAGCCCGCTGCGTTATCTCCTGCGGTTGGATACGGTGGATTGCCTGCTGAACCTTGGGATCGAAATCCTGCACTCCCATGGAGACCCTGTTGAAACCGATTTCTCTCAAAGCCACTAGATGATCCCGTGTAAGCCTTCTCGGATCGACCTCAACGCTGGCCTCAATATCTGCGGAGAAGGAAAAATTTCGGCGGATTATCTCTCCCAACGTTCTGATCTCATCGGGCGTAAGAAAGGTGGGAGACCCTCCTCCAAAATGCAACTGCACCACCTTGCGATGCCGGTTGAGCTGAGGCTTTAAAAGTGATACTTCCCGCTCTAATTGGGAAATGTATGCCTGACTTTTGTCATGGTTGCCGGTTATCACCGTTGTGCAGCCACAAAACCAACACAGAGTCTCGCAGAAAGGAATGTGGAAATAGAGCGATAAGTCCCTCACCGTGCTGTTGTTTTTCTCAATCAGGGACGTGAGCTTTTTCCTAGAGAAGCTTTCGCTAAATTTTGTTGCAGGAGGGTAGCTGGTATAGCGAGGCCCCGCGACGTTGTATTTGGAAACTAAATCGAGATCGACTTGAAGGGCTGTCATGAATTTTTGATTACGTCTATTTCTAATGGTGACTTCGAGCACCCTTGGCCCAGCCTATCCACGTGTTCTCACGGTTTCCACGAGGGCTTCAATGCACTCAAGTTTTGCAGTCGGCGGCACTCCATGCCCCAAATTGAAAATATGGCCCGTCGTATTCTTCAACTCGCCGAGGATTCGAGCCGTCTCCGTGGCGACCAGTTTCGGCGTAAGATTTAGGAGAAAAGGGTCAAGGTTCCCTTGGACTCCAACGTTATCCGGCAATAAGTCTCGAACAGCCCGAGCTGACTGAGTCCAGTCCAGACTCAGAATGTTAGCTCCTGTCTTCACTAAGGACGAAAGCCTTGGCAATGCTCCTTTAGAATAAAGGATGACAGGCACCTTCCCTTTCAACGCAGTAATGATCTTTTGAATCCACACACCTGATGCCGCCTCGAATGACTCTTCTGAGAGCGTGTCTCCATTACTGTCAAAAATCTGCACCGCGTCCACACCCGCGGAGATCTGCATCTGGAGAAATTCAATCACTACCACAGTGATTTTCTCCATCAATTCGTCAAAAAGGAGTGGTTCGGTATAGAAGAGTTTCTTCGCACTGCACGTTTTAGCCGAGCTCGACCCTTCTATCATATAGCGAGCAAGAGTCCACGGCGAACCTGCGAATCCGATCAGGGCGTTGTGGGATCCCAGCTCCTTCCTGACCAATGAAAGCGCATCGGTCACGTAGCGAAGTCGATCTGCGGCTCCGCTTCCGATCAGTCTCCGAATTCTCTCAGGGGAGTCAACCGCAAATTCCATCTCGATCCCCCCACCCTTTTCAAGGAAGTGGTACTGCTGTCCCATGGCCTCTGGCACGACGAGGATATCACTAAAGATCACCGCAGCATCGAATCCGAAGCGAAGAACTGGCTGAAGTGTAACCTCAGCCGCAAGTTCAGGTGTACGCACAAGTTCTAAGAATGAGTGCTTTTCCTTGAGAAGCCGATACTCGGGTAGCGATCGTCCTGCCTGTCGCATGAGCCATACCGGAACTCGATCAACTGGTTGGCAACGGCAGGCTGCAATAAAGCGCTCGCGACTCTCCCAGGACAAGCGTTCTGGCCCCATAAGTGGTGATCTGCGTTCAAGCAATCTACTAGTCTTGGGATTTGCTAGAGTTTGCATTTATTATCTGGACCGACTGATGAACGGTTGAAACTTTCGCATTTACGGAAAAAGACAGACGCTCATGCACCAACGCTTTGCAATTGTCCAAAGTCAGTCAGATTAAGCGTTTGAGTCCGAGTATGGGTAAGTTCCCTATCAAGCCATTTAAGATACGCAACAACGTGTGACTCGATCATCTCCTCGCAAATCGAGAGTTCACGACGGCGAACATGGGCAGCCTCATCTGCTATCCCTTTGATAGAATCAATGTCGAAAAGGTAAACGTCTTCAAGCTCGTTCACGGTCGGATCGACATTTCGAGGCACGGCCAAATCGACGATGAAGAGCGGCCGCCCCATACGATTGCCCATAATGGGAGAGAGACTACGCTTTAAAAGCATTTGCTCAGTTGCAGAAGTGGAGGTGATTACTATATCCATATCCTGCAAACGCCTCTCCCAACCGGCAAAGGGAACAACGTCTGCCCCAAGCGAGCTAGCAAGTTTCAATGCGCTCTCAATGGAACGATTGCTAACGGTCACATTCCTGATCCCTCGACTGCGGAATGTTCTCAGAACCATCTCCCCGGTCTCGCCAGATCCGAGAATCAATACTTTACTCTCCGCTAGACGGTCACCGAATACCTTTCCCGCAAGATCGACTGTCGCGGACCCAACCGATGCCCTTCCCCTCGAGATCCGTGAGTTCGTACGAACCTCCTTCGCAACGCTGAAGGCCCGTTGAAACAGTTTGTTCAGATGCCTAGCTGTACTCCCGTTTTGTGAGGCTGCTGAATAGGCCTTTTTTACCTGTCCCAAGATTTCGGTCTCTCCCAAAACCATGGAATCAAGACCCGAAACAACCCTGAAGAGGTGAGAGATGCTTCTGGGAGTGTGATACTCGTAAAAAATGCCCGCATCATATTCATGTTTGAAAGCCCTGCCTGCTAGAAATCGGTGGAGGGAATTAAACCCCCGTACAGGATTTTGAGTTGCTGCATATAACTCCACCCTGTTGCATGTCGAAAGAATAACCGACTCACTTATGCCATCCATCTCGCCAAGTAATGCCGAGGCTTCAGCTAAGTCATTATCAGCGACACTGAACTTCTCACGCTGATCTACGCCAGTGCTCCTGTGATTTAGGCCAACGCAGATGATGTGCATAGAGATTAGATTTTAACTCCGAACAAGCTCTTGATTCATTGCCTCAAGACGCTATCGGCACATCGTGTAACATCCGGGTGGTTTGTGCATTTTTACCGGATGTTGCACAGATGTTCCGACAGTTAGTTCCCGTATTTCGAAACGACTGCCTTGATTTTTGCTTCCTGTGCAGCTTTTTGTTCAGGCGACAGTTTCGCGAGTTTGGATTCGAGCAGATCTTTCTTTCTAACACTGGAATCAAACACCAGAAACTCGTAGATTTTCTTGCCATCGTCGCCGCTGATGTTGGAGCCCATCTTGTGCATCATCAACTTGACGTAACCCGACCATTCGTCGGGCGTTACAAAGTTTGAATTGATTGGGACACTCAGCTTGTGACATTGCGAGCATTTCTGGGCGAATATCTCATAATTATCTTGGATTCCCTGCGGGTAGCCGGAGACGTTGATAGTGGACGGGCCGTGCTCTAGCGCGGCGATTTTAGCTTGAGCAGCGGCATCCATTTGTGCGGAAACCGGCTGCAGGGTGGTTGCGCATAGCGCGATCACCGAGAGGCATGGTATTAGTGTTTTCATTTTTGGTGGTCTTGTTTGTTTTTGCTTTCTTTTGTTTTGATAAAATTTGGCAGCGCTTCTCAAAATCCATCCACAAGTTGGCCAAGGTAGGACTGTAATGCTGCGATCTCGTCGGGAGTTCCTACCAAGGGGGGCATGAATTTCGAATAGGGCGAGTCAGCCTTGTGATCATGAAGCATCTGAAGAATGTTGCCGATGGATTGATCATCTCGTCCTTGGAGAAGACGCCTCATGCTTCGGTAGCCGTCAATTGTGTGGCATGACATGCACTGACCTAGGAACATGCGCCTGCCGACCTCATCCTGATCTGGCGGATCAGTGGGCGTGGCACCTTTCGCTGCCCAAGGGGAGTGAGTAAAATAGCCCTCAGTGTTGAATGTCGTCACCTGGTTGCGTCGGGTACCGTTAGAATACATGAACTGATTAATCACATACGGTTTGCGTAGCATTTCCCTAACCCCTTCTGTTGATCCGGTAACAAGGAAAGTCAGAATGAAGATCGCCAATGCGTGACCAAACTTAAACCCTCGAGGATTTTGATAAGCCAGAAAGTAAATAACTGCCCCGATCGTCGCCGATCCCATGAGCGCTATGAGGGCAGTGCGCGTGATCTGAGTGAAGACTCCGGCCCCGATCGTTGAAATCCCCAGACTCATGAGTTCCCGCTGACTGGCGGGAACATTCCAAAGATACCAAAAGAGACAGAATGGCATGAGAAAGAATGCTGGAAGTAGCCATTTTGAGGCCCATCGAATCATCTCACTTTTGAATTTTCCTTCCTTGTAACCATCGATCCGACTGAAGACTAGCAGTGCATAGATTCCTGCCAAAGCGATGCAAACCAAGGTGCGCAAGGCCAGACTTGGCCAGTAAGTGGGATTAAAAAATCCCTGAAAAAACATCGAAGACTCGTTACCGGTTCCTGCAACACTCAGCCAAGCAGATCCCGGCGTGAGCATGAAAGTGAGGATGCCATTGATAATGACCAGCGTGAAGTAGGAGACGATGCCATAGACAATCCCGATCCGAAGGTGAAGCCTCTCAGGAATACGATCCCACGTGTAGTAGTAGGCGGCCGCAAAGGTCAGCTCGACCATGAAGATCACCCACTCGATTGCCCAACCGAAAACAAAGTTGTGTATCAGAAGGCTAGTTCCCGAAGGGCTTGCGAGTCCGATAGAAAACCAAATACCCACACCCGTCATCGCGCCGACTACTCCGGTGAGTATTAGAAAGAACTTAGAGTAACCCTGAAGTTTGACCAACCACTCCCTATTTCCCTCCCTGAGAGCTTTTGCCTCAGCCATGGGAAGGAAAAATCCACCGCCTATGGCGAAGTGGGAAATCATCACATGAGTGATGGCGATCATGGCGATCACCAAACCTGATCCAATGTATGGAACCTGCCAGACGGGATAATTCATATCTTCAGAGTCATTAGTGAGTGGCGGCCGGGAGAACCCAGTAACCCCAAGCTGTGGTCAGGATTAGGATACCCAGAACGATCAGGCCAAAATAGGTTGCCAGACGACCGCGCTTCCCTCCCTTGGTGGATGGATCAAAGAAGGGGATAAAAAACCAAAGGAGTAGTCCTAATCCGAAGAGTCCTAAGCTTACAAACTCCCCAATCTCACCAGGAAACCAAGCACCAAGGAGTTTAAGAGTCTGGAATGAACTCATGAAATACCATTCGGGATGGATGTCCATCGGGGCTGGTTTGAGCGCGTCAGCAGCCTCCCCAAGTCCCCAAGGGAAGATAGCGGCAAAGAGGGCAAGAACATTCAGAGCAATAAGCCAGATGGCTAGATCCTGCATCGCGAAGTTTGGAAAGAACGGGATGCTTCTGCGCTCGCTCACAGGCTTCTCTAACTCACTTTCGGGAATCGACATTCCTTCTTTCTGTACTAGTCCAAGATGGAACATAAGGAGGGGAATAAAAAGAGCTGGCATGATCACCACATGCAGGGCAAAGAAGCGGGAGACAGTGAAGGCACTGATTTCAGGTCCACCTCGAATCAGATCGGATATCCAAGGACCCACTACAGGGATGACACCAGGAATGGCCAACCCAACCTTAGTGGCAAAATAGGAAAGTGAATCCATCGGAAGAAGGTAGCCACTAAATCCGAAGGTCATTGTCAACAGCAGGAGGATCACACCGCTCCACCAGATGAACTCGCGTGGAGAACGATAGGCCTTCATGAAAAAGGCGGAAAACATATGAACAAATGCCGAAGCTAGCATTAGGTTGGCCGCCCAGGAGTGGGTGGAACGAATCAACCATCCAAACTTAATGTCGTATGTGATTTGCCTCACGGACTCATAAGCCTCATCACCAGGACGATAGTAAAGCAGAAGCAATACCCCCGTAACGCACATGACGATGAAGAAAAAGAGGGTGATTCCTCCCCAGTAATACCAAAACGAATGCCGATGCTCCGGCACTCTCTTCTTGGTGGCCAGCTTAGCTATGCCCGAGATGCCAAGTCGTTCATCAACCCACGAATAGATCTTCGAGGAGAGTGAATTGATACCTCCGGATTGCTTATGTTCTGGAGACGACAATTTGTCCATTGGTGATTGCGACCTTGAATTCGGTCAGAGGTTTCGGTGGTGGTCCGGAGATATTGGCGCCTGTGGTGGCATTGTACGTACCGCCGTGGCAGGGACAGTAAATCACTTGTCGGCTCGGCTCATATCCGACTGTGCAGCCAAGATGGGTGCAAACAGCAGTGAGTGCTGTCCAGCTATTGTCGGGATGATGGATCAATATTGCAGGCTTAACACCGAATTTGAAGATCATCGCTGCATTCAAGGGGAGTTTGATTGCATCGGGCAGCGTGACCTCGTTTACCGCAGCCGCAAGGGATGCCGTTTCTACAGGAGAGGCTAGATAACGGTAAACGGGATAGCCAATCGCGGCTGCATAGCATGCTCCGACTGCCGAGGCAGCAATCTTGAGGAACGCTCTCCTTTCAATGGGTTCCCCGGATTCATTTTTAGGCGTTGATCCTTGCGGTAGTTTAGAGATGATTTCTTCAGACATAACTTTCCTCCGCAGGTTTGGCACTCCTGATCACACCAATGAGCCAAGCTATGCCTGCTAGACCTGCGATCAGAGAGACAACAAACAGAATCACCACCATCCAGTTGCAATTAACCGGACTCTGCCACACATCAAATCCCTTATGGGCTAGTGTGAGGTCCCTAACCCCTTCGCGAAGAACGACATAGTTCCCGATAGCCAGAAGGGCTGGGAGAGCTACTAGCAAACACTTTATAAGAGGTAGTTTGCTGGGATTTTTGAGGAAGCTGAGTGCTCCGAGCGCACTCACGCCCAAGAGCACCAGCCAACCTACAATCAAAGGATGATAGATACTGGAGGTTATGAGACCCTGCTGCACATAATCGGGCTGTGATTCAAAGAACCAAACTCCGGTGGCAGCCAAAAGAATCAAGCCCAGAGCCGCAAATAACCCACCCCGGACGCGCAAAAATACTTGCACTTCTGAATTAAGCGCCCTCTTTGTAGAAAACAGAACAGCCCCGATGGAGCCAAAGGCCAAGGAGCCGATCATCATCAGTACAAACCTAGGTGTAGTTGTCGGATCAAATGGAGGAAGATGACTCCCCATGGCCGTGGTATCATACATTCCAGCCCATACTTCAGGACGAAGCATCAGGGTCATGTTTACGGAGTAGATTCTCCCAACATACATGACTAGTATAAATGAGGCTATTCCCCAACCCCACCAGGCTCGCTTTTGTGCAGATGTTTTGTCTGCACGATAGAGAAGTCCGTATGCCGCCATGATGGCAAAAATCACGCTGATCCAATACCCGCCTATCAGAATGCTGCTCGTGTAGAGAGCACGCCCGTAAAGAACCTGCGTAAACAGAAGTGGAGGAATGCCGAGGTTGATGACATAGGTCATTACGATTGGCAGACGACTGAGAACAGCTCCTGACGCCTCAATCATAACTGCTGACTTCCTAGCATGGCCCACCATATTCCATGCAATGCTTAGGAAGAGGCCGCCGATCAGGAGATAGAGGGAAGCAAAGTGGAGTGACAGCGTAAGATCATGCAGCACTTTGAAAAGCCATACAGGTGCCGGTAACGGTATTGGATCAAGTGTTGGGAAAAGTGATGTCATTAGTATCGGGACTAATCAGATGCGTTCGCTTAGAACAAAATCCATAGGAAAGCTGAAAGACATATGCATTATTAGGCAACGGGTTCGGCCCTTCACTGCTAATCGCCTCATAATCATTTTCGAACATAAGCGTATTGGAGAAATGATAGATATAACCACCCGTGAAACGCTGGGTTTTTGTTCCTAATCCATCATTGAGAGTGTCATAACGGGCCACCAGCTCGACGTTATTGATAAAGGGCAAATCTGAGTTGAAGGAGGCCAGTTTGTAGGTGCCTTGCAGCCAGAAACCACCCGCTTGATAGGTGCCGATGTCAGTTGTCTGAACCCAAGAATTGATATACTCCCCCTTGAGTGTGAAGTAAGGACTGACATGAATCGCTGCATCGATAACGGCGGCAGAATAGTACTG
>Ga0182012_10002990_pt1 | contig 18161 bp, 19 predicted proteins | sample 612S2SmetaG_FD_120486 | JGI IMG/M metagenome (GOLD analysis project Ga0182012, IMG submission 120486) | Permafrost microbial communities from Stordalen Mire, Sweden - 612S2S metaG | ecosystem: Environmental > Terrestrial > Soil > Wetlands > Permafrost | place: Sweden: Stordalen | collected...
CCACATTGGCGGGGGCGGCGGCGGCGGAACATAGACCGGCGCTTCTTTGCGCGACGGAAGATCGGCGGCCATCGCCGATCCCGCGGATAGCGCCAACGCAACGGCGCTGACGGCGAATAGAATCTTTTTCATGGCAAAACTCCTGCTGCCTCACATATTCGATCGCCGGGCACTGCCGAACGTCCCAAACGACTGAGCGCATATTAAAGGTTGAATTCTGATCTTAGAATAAAAAGCTCACTCCATGAGGTCATCGCCAGTCGCTTTTTGGAGAGGTGTGATAAATCCGCAACACGTAATCGATTAAGGTTTGGAACGTCGGCTAGTTCATCCTATACGGGGCCTGATCGTTCGGCTTTGATTTCATGCATGTATTATCTTGCTCAAGCGATGGGCGGCGAGACTCGGCGCGCGAACGCCGATCCGCGCTCCAGCTCGGCCGAGGAAATGGGGTTTGGTCTGAATCGGAAATTCAAACCGACTCATCCGCCCTCAACCCGTGAGCGCCGCCTTCACCACGGCGCTCGCGTTGCCGAAATCCATTCGGCCAGCGTATTTCGCCTTCAGCGCCGCGACGACCTTGCCCATGTCCTTGATCGAGGTCGCGCCCAGCTCCGCCACCGTCGCGCGAATGGCGTCGGCGACCTCGGCCTCGCTCATTTGGCTCGGCAGATAGCTGGAGATCACCGCGATCTCGAAGCGCTCCTTGTCGGCGAGTTCGGGACGGTTGTTCTTTTCGTAGATGTCGAGCGACTCCTGCCGGCTCTTGATCATTTTTTGCAGAAGGGCCAGCACGTCGTCCTCCGACAATGTCTTGCCGGCGCCGCGCGCCTCTATGTCCTTATCCTTTAGCCCCGCGTTGATGAGCCGCAGGGCGTCGACCCTGGCGCGGTCGCCGGCCTTCATCGCCGTCTTGAGGTCGGCCGTGATCTTCTCGCGCATTTGGTTTCCACTTCGCGGGCAATTATATTACACCGGGGCGCATTGGACGGCCCGGCCCTTGGGAATAGAGCGGACATGAGCGTGGATCAAGAAAAAGCGACGGGTTGGACGACGCCGCGACGCACCGGCGTGCTGGTGCTGGCCTCGGGCGAGGTCATCGAGGCGTTCGGCGTCGGCGCGCAAGGCGAGGCGGTGGGCGAGGTCTGTTTCAACACGGCCATGACCGGCTATCAGGAAATTCTCACCGATCCTTCCTACGCCGCGCAAATCGTCGCCTTCACCTTTCCGCATATCGGCAATGTCGGCGCGAACGACGAAGACATAGAGACCGTGGATCTGGCCAGGAGCGCCGGCGCGATCGGCGGCATTTTCGCCGCGCCCATCACCGCCCCCTCCAATCACCGCGCGCAAGGGCATTTCGCCAACTGGCTCGCCGCGCGCGGGATCATCGGGCTTTACGGCATCGACACGCGCGCGCTGACGACGCTCATTCGCGACAAGGGCATGCCCAACGCCGTGATCGCTCACTCCGCGGACGGCAAATTCGACATCGACGCCTTGCGCGCCAAGGCCGCGGCCTGGTCCGGCATCGACGGCATGGATCTGGTGCCGACCGTGGGCGCGACGCAAAACTTCGACTGGCGAGAGACCAGTTGGCGGCTCGGCGAGGGATATGGCGCGCGCGACGGCGCGGGCGGGTTCCGCGTGGTCGCCATCGACTATGGCGTCAAGCGCAATATACTGCGTCTGCTGGCGGACGCCGGCTGCGAGGTCGTGGTCGCTCCGGCGACGGCGACGGCGCGGGACATATTGGCGCTGCGTCCCGACGGCGTGTTTTTATCGAACGGTCCCGGCGATCCCGCCGAAACGGGCAAATACGCCGTGCCGGTGATTCGCGACTTGCTGGAGAGCAAGATCCCGACCTTCGGCATTTGCCTGGGGCATCAGATGATGGCGCTGGCGGTCGGCGCCAAGACGAAGAAAATGCCGCAAGGGCATCATGGCGCCAATCATCCGGTCAAGGACTTCACGACCGGCAAGGTCGAGATCGTATCGATGAACCACGGTTTCGCGGTGGATCGCGAAAGCCTGCCGGCCAACGCCCGGGAGACGCACCGCTCGCTGTTCGACGGCTCCAATTGCGGCATCGCGCTGACCGACCGTCCGGCCTTTTCGGTGCAGCATCATCCCGAGGCCTCGCCCGGGCCGCAGGACAGCCACTATCTGTTCGAGCGCTTCGTCGATCTGATGGCAAAGGCTAAGGTCAAGGCGGCGTAAGCAGCCGCCGCCCCTTCATGCGAAAGGCCGCCCGAAGGCGGCCTCAGCATGATCGTCAATCAAAACCCTCGCCGCGTCGGGCGAGGCGAAATCAGCAGCCGCAGGCCTTTTCGCAGACCTTCTTGTCGGCCGCGGACTCTTCCTTGACCTCAGCGCTGTTTTTGCCTTCCTTATAGGCTTGGCTCGCCTTGATATAGGTGTCGTCGCAGTTCTGCATGCAGCGAGCCTGCTTGTCGTCATCCTTGATGTCGCAGCTGATGCGCTGAACAGAGCTGCTCGTCGGAGCGCTGCGGTCGAAGGCCAGGCTCGGGCCGGCCACGCCAGCCAGGATCGCGATAGCCGTCACAAAGGCGCTTATTTTCATCGTTGGGATTCCTCTTACTACCATAGGGTTGTTGTTTTTCTTGTGGGACAATTATCGGCCATCCACGAGGCGGGAGCCAAAACTCCACACGAAATCATGGGATTCTTTTTCGACCGCCTTGTCAAGCACAGGCGCGTGCGACGGTTCGCGGCAAATATGCTGGACACCTAGAAAAACCTGCTATCGCGCGTCTTCGCGGAGTGAAGATTTTTCTCTCGGTTTTGTCGTTGGCGCGGGGGACAAAAGCCGTCGCCCATATTCGCGGCGAACAGATTAAACGAGACCGTTTAGGCGCGGATTGAGTCTCTTTCGCGACAGTTCGCCGGCGGGCTGATCGCGAACCGCGGACGCGCTACACTTTAGGGAACGATGATTCGTTAGGGGAGCCTCGATGTCCTACCGCGCGCCGCTCGACGACATGCTTTTCGCGCTCCGGCTGGCCGCTGGCGACGGGGCGCTCGGCGCGAACGGGCTCTACGCCGATCTTGGCGATGGCGTCGCCGAGGCGACCCTGGCCGAGGCGGCGAAATTCGCGCAAGAACAATTGCTGCCGCTCGACAGGATCGGCGACCGCGCCGGCGCGCGTTTTTTCGAGGGGGCGGTGACGACGCCGCCCGGCTGGCGCGACGCCTATGCGCAATGGATCGCCGGCGGCTGGAATTCGCTCGCGGCGGCCCCCGAATATGGCGGTCTCGGCCTGCCGGCTATTCTCAACGCCGCCTGCACGGAGATCTGGAACGCCGCCAACATGGCCTTCGCGCTCTGCCCCTTGCTGGGCCAGGGCGCGATCGAGGCGATCGAGGCCCACGCCAGCGACGCGCTGAAGGACATCTATCTCGGCAGGCTCATTTCCGGCGAATGGACCGCCACGATGAATCTTACCGAGCCGCAGGCGGGTTCCGATCTCGCCTTGCTGCGCGCCAGGGCCGAGCGCAATGACGACGGCTCGTTTCGCCTGTTCGGGCAAAAAATCTTCATCACTTATGGCGAGCACGATCTATCCGACAATATCGTGCATCTCGTGCTGGCGCGGCTGCCCGGCGCGCCGCCCGGCACGCGCGGCATCTCGCTGTTTCTGACCCCAAAATTTCTGCCCGACGCCTCGGGCGGCTTCACCCGCCGCAATGATCTGCGCTGCGCCGGGATCGAGCACAAGCTCGGCGTCAACGGCTCGCCCACCTGCACCATGGTCTATGGCGATGCCGGCGGCGCGACCGCGTTTCTCGTCGGCGAGGAGAACAAGGGCCTCGCCTGCATGTTCACGATGATGAACAACGCAAGGCTGGCGGTCGGTCTCCAGGGCGTCGCGCTGGCCGAGCGGGCGACGCAGCAAGCGCTCGCCTATGCGCGCGAGCGCCGGCAGGGGCGGGGAGAAGGCGGCGAGGCGGCGCCGATCGTCCAACATCCCGACGTGGCGCGCATGTGCCTGACCATGACCGCGCTGACCCAGGCTGCGCGGGCGATCTGCTACGAAACGGCTGTTTCGCTCGACCGCGCCAAGCGCGAGGCCGATCCGGCGCAGGCGTCGCGGAAGCGTGAGCGGGCCGGTCTGCTGACGCCCATCGCCAAGGCCTTTTCCACCGATATCGGCAATGAGGTGGCGTCGCTGGGCGTGCAGGTTTTCGGCGGCATGGGCTTCATCGAGGAGGCCGGAGCGTCGCAACTGCTGCGCGACGTGCGAATCGCCGCGATCTACGAAGGCACCAACGGCATTCAGGCGATCGACCTCGTGACGCGCAAGCTGAAACTCTCCGGCGGCGCCGCGCTGACCCGCGAGATCGACGACATGCGCGCGAGCGCCGAAAGCGCCGCGGAGTTCGGCGCGCTGCGCGAAGCGGTCGCGGCTTTCGAGAGCGCGAGCCGTTTCATGGAGAGCGCCGAGCCGCGCGTGGCGCTGGCCGGCGCCACGCCCTATCTGCGGCTGTTCGCGCTAGCGCGCGGCGGAACCCTGCTCGCCAAGGGCGCGGCGTCGGGCGAGCCCAGGCGCATCGCCATCGCGCGCTTTTTCGCCGACAATCTCGCGGTCGCGGCGCCGGGCCTCGCGAAAGTCGTGACGGCGGGGGCGGCGTCCACGCTCGAAGGCGGCGCGGCGCTGGAGGCGTAGCCGGCCCGCCGTCGTCGCCGTTACGAGATAAACGACGCCATCACCGGCGCGTGAAGCGAGCCAAGGATCGGCTCTTGCGCGGTGACCTCATCCTGCAATCCCTCGTTCAATATGACGACGGAGGAGCAGGCGGCCGCCAGCGCCGGCGACGCGAGAATATGATCAAGCAGAATTTTTCGTCCGCCATGCACGACGGAGAAACGGCGCGCTTCGTCCACCCGCTCGGCGAGCGGAACCAGGATTCGGGGTATTGTCCGCGGCGTATCCTCGTCGCGGGCGCCGCGCAGGATTCGCATGGGCGAGTCATGTTCCCGCGAATTTAGATCGCCGCAGACGACGATGCGCGCCGCCGGGTCCGCATCGAACAAGCGTTCCACGAGCAGCCGCGCCTCGAGTGCCTGGCCCTCGCGTTTCTGGGCGGCGAGGAACTGTCCCTCGACGAAGCTTCGGCTCGAGTCGCCGCCTGTCGCCCCATCCGCTTGAAGCGGAACCGCGCGCGGCGCGCGAAGATGCAGATTGATTATGTGCAGAGGCGCGCCGTCTGGCGACGCAATGCAGGCGTAAAGCAGCGGCCGGTCCCAGGCGACTTCGACCGGTCCTTGAGTCGAACGGCCCTCGGCGGGCGGCGTCCAGCTCCATTTCGCGACGATGTCGTGAAACAGTTGGCGATGCTCGACGATCGGCCAGCGGCTCGCGATGACGAGATTGTGGACATCCGCCGGCGCGGCCGTTCCCGGCCTCACGCTCGTCGCGCGATGGTAGTTCTCATAGGGTCCGCCGGCGAAGAGCCGATCGAGCGCGAGAAAACTCCTGCTGTCATGGTCCGCCGTTTTCTGCGCGTTGATTTCCTGCAGGCAAAGAATATCGGCCGCGAGTTCGTTCAACAAAGGTTTTAGAACGCCAAGACGGCGCTCGAAAACGGCGCGGCGGGCAGCCGAGTAGTCAAGATTTTCGAGATTGAATGTCGCGAGACGAAACTGGTTGGCCATTTCCAAGTCTAGCGCTCAATTTAAAACGCTCCAATAGCGACCAAATAGTGACTTTCACGCTCCGACGACTCGGCTCGCGTGGCGCCATAAATCGAGCGCGTCGCCAAGCGCGAATCCTGATCGCAATTAATTGATTTTCTTGGCGCTCCCTAGGGGAATCGAACCCCTGTTTTCGCCGTGAGAGGGCGACGTCCTAGACCGCTAGACGAAGGGAGCGTGACGCGACGTTCTATAGACCGCCGAATCTTAAGTGGCAAGCGCGCCGCCGCGATTGTCGTGGCGCGACGGCTTAAAAATTCGGCTCGATGCCGCCGGTCGCGAGGAAATGTTCGAGCCAGTGGATGTCGTACATGCCGTTCTGCACGTCGGCGTTGCGCACCAGCGTGCGGAACAGCGGCAGCGTCGTGTCCACGCCGTCGACGATGAATTCGTCGAGCGAGCGGCGCAGGCGCATCAGCGCCTCGGTGCGGTTGCGGCCGTGCACGATCAGCTTGCCGATCAGCGAATCGTAATTGGGCGGGATCGAATAGCCCTGATAGACCGCCGAATCGACGCGCACGCCGACGCCGCCCGGCGGATGGTAATAGGCGATGCGCCCGGGCGACGGGCGGAAGGTCGAATGATGCTCGGCGTTGACGCGGCATTCGATCGCATGGCCGATAAAACTGACGTCTTCCTGCTTTAGCGACAGCGGCGAACCCGCGGCGACGCGGATCTGTTCGGCCACGAGATCGACGCCGGTGATGGCCTCGGTCACGGGATGCTCGACCTGAATGCGCGTGTTCATCTCGATGAAATAAAAGCCGCCGTTCTCGTATAAAAATTCGATCGTGCCGGCGCCGGAATATTGCATTTCGCGCATCGCCTTGGCGCAGATCTCGCCGATCTCGCCGCGCTGCGTGTCGTTGAGCGCGGGGGAGGGGCTCTCTTCCCAGACCTTCTGGTGGCGCCTCTGCAGCGAACAGTCGCGCTCGCCAAGGTGGATGGCCTCGCCGTTGCCGTCGCCGAACACCTGAATCTCGATGTGACGCGGCTTTTGCAGATATTTTTCGAGATAGACGGTGTCGTCGCCGAACGCCGCCTTGGCCTCGGTGCGCGCGGATACGATGGCTTGCGCGAGTTCGTGGCTGTCGTTCGCGACCTTCATGCCGCGGCCGCCGCCGCCCGACGCCGCCTTGACCAGCACGGGATAGCCGATTTTCTCGGCGGCGATCAGCGCCTCGCGTTCCCCGGTGATCGCGCCGTCGGAGCCGGGCACGCAGGGAATCCCCAGGCGCTTGGCGGTCAGCTTGGCTTCGATCTTGTCGCCCATCAGGCGGATATGCTCGGCCTTGGGGCCGATGAAGGTGATGCCGTGCTCCTCGAGAATTTCGGCGAAGCGGGCGTTCTCGGAGAGGAACCCGTAGCCGGGATGCACGGCGTCGGCGCCGGTGATCTCGCAGGCCGAGAGCAGGGCGGGAATGTTGAGATAGGAGTCGCGCGCCGGGGCCGGGCCGATGCAGACCGATTCGTCGGCGAGCTTCACATGCATCGCATGGGCGTCGGCGGTCGAATGCACGGCGACGGTCGCTATGCCCAACTCCTTCGCCGCGCGCAAAATGCGCAGGGCGATTTCGCCGCGATTGGCGATGAGAATTTTGTCGATCATCTTGCGGCGTCGCCTATTCGATCACGAGCAAGGGCTCGCCATATTCGACCGGCTGCCCGTCCTCGACGAGAATCGCGGTCACGACGCCGGCCTTCGGCGCCACGATGTCGTTGAAGGTCTTCATCGCCTCGATCAGCAGCAGCTTGTCGCCGGCCGAAACGCGCGCGCCGATTTCGACGAAGGCCTTGGCCTCCGGATTGGGCCGCAAATAGGCGGTGCCCACCATCGGCGATTTGACCGCGTTAACGTTGTCGGCCTGGGCGGCGGGCGCCTCGACGATCGGCGCTGGTTTCGCGGCTGGCGCCGAAACCGGCGCGGGGGCGGGCGCCGTCTGATAATAGGTCGGCGCGAAGGTCGCGGGCGCTTGCGGGGTCGCCGCGCCGCGCGCCGCGCGAATGCGCAGATCGCCCTTTTCGATTTCGATCTCGGAGAGATCGCTGTCCGTCATGAGTCCGGCGATGAGCCGCAACAGGCTCTCCTCGCGCGAGACGGCCGTCGTTTCCGACGTTGCGCGTGGCGACGCCGAGGCGCGCGGGCTGGCCTTTCGGGTTGAACGGGAGGCTGGGGGTTTGCGCGCCATGGATGCTCAGGTCTTTCTCGTTGCGGTGGCGAAGAGAGCCTCGAGGGCCAGCAGATAGGAGAGTGGGCCAAAGCCCGCGATCACGCCGCGCGCCGCGGGCGCGATATAGGAATGATGGCGGAAACTTTCGCGTGCATGGACGTTGGAGAGGTGAACCTCGATCACGTCGGCCTTGGCTCCCTTGATCGCGTCGTGCAGGGCAATCGAGGTGTGGGTCAGCGCGCCGGCGTTCAAAATCACCGGCGCCCCGGCGGCGGCCGCCTGCTGAATCCAGGTGACGAGATCGCCCTCGAAATTCGATTGCTTGAACGCGAGTTCGACGCCGCGCGCGGCGCACCGCTCGGCGAGCGACGCGCGGATGTCATCCAGCGTCGCCTCGCCATAGATTTCGGGTTCGCGGGCGCCCAGGAGATTGAGATTGGGGCCGTTGAGAACGTGGACGGCTAACATGAAAACACCAAAAGCCTGGGCGCGGCGCGCCGATGGAACCACATAAACCTGTCGGCGCGGCGAGGAAAGCCCCACCGCTCAAGGCGGGGGCGCCTCTCCCTTCTCCCGCTCCGGAGTCGGCTGTCGCCGACTTCGGCGCTTTTAATGCGCAAACCGGGAACACCCGGTTTGCGATGGGAGAAGGGATTAGGTCGTGCGAATCAGCAGGTGGATTTGCCGCATTTGCGGATGTTGTCGATCTTCGTCTTCATTTCCGCGTAGGGAAGGCCGCCGACGAACGCCTCCTTGCCGAGAATCCACGAGGGCGTCCCGTTGAAATGCAGATCGTCCGCCAGCTTGCCGACTTCCGTCAGGGCGTCGTGAATCGAGGGACTCTTCAAGTCCTTTTCGAGCTGGTCCACGTCGGCGCCGAGTTCCTTGGCCGCGGCGATCGCCTGGGCCTTGCCGACGTGTCCGCGCGCGCTCAACAGCTTGCGGTGAAACTCCCAGAATTTCTGGCCCTTGAACTGGTGGTGCAGCGCCGTCGCGACTTCGGCCGCCTCGACCGAATCAGGCCCCAGAATGGCGAAATCCTTGAGCACGACGCGCAGCTTCGGGTCGCTGTCGATCAGCTTGGCGACATTGGTCAGCGACTGCTTGCAATAGCCGCAGTTGTAGTCGAAAAACTCGACCAGCGTGACGTCGCCGTCGGGATTGCCGACCACCGCCTGATTGGGCGAGTTGAACAATTTGTCGGCCTGCTTCGTCAGCGTCGTTTCGCGCGCGCTGGCCTCGGCGACCTTCTCGCGCTTGTCCAATTCCTCGATGGCGTCCTTCACGACATCCGGATTGGCCAGCAGATACTCCTTGACGATCTTGCCGATCTCGGCCTTCTGATCGTTGGAGAATTCGGCGGCGCGCGACGGCGCCGGGAGGAAAAAGGCGCAGGCCGCGAACAGCGCGGCGCAAGCGGTCGACGTCCAGACATCAAAGCGCATTAACTATCCCCTGTGGACTTCGACGCCCCATGGTTGGAGCGACGGACGGACCGCCTTGTCCGCCCGGACGGAGCCCAGGCGTTCGCGGCGACATTGGCGCGCGGACGGCGGGCGCCGCGTCAACCATCTTCCGAATGCAGCAGCGACAGCGTGCCAAGCATGGCCCCGACGAGCGCGGGCGACCAGGCGGCGAGCGATGGGCTGATCGTTCCCGCGCCGCCGAGGTCCGAGAAGATTTCGGTCGCGATATAAAGCACGAAGCCGGCGGCGACGCCACCCGCCAGCGTCTTGGCTATGCCGCCAAATCGAAAGAATCTTAATGAAAACGCCGCCGCGACGAGGACCATGGCGACAAGCAGCAGCGGCCTCGCGAGCAGTCTTTGGAATTGCAGGCGGTAGCCGCGCGCGTCGAGCCCGGCGTCGGCCGTCTGCGCGGTCATCTCGGGCAAGTCCCAGAAGGGGACGCCCTGTGGCGGCGCGGCGGCGGCGGCGAGTTGCTCGGGCGTCAGATCTGTGGCCAGCAGATATTGACCGACATCGGTCGGCGGCTCTCCGGGGGCGGTGACGCGCGCTTCCTCCAGCAGCCAGGCGCCCGGCTGCAAGGTCGCGCGGGACGATTCGACCCGCTCGATGAATTGGCCGTCCTGCGTGTAGACGTTCACGCTCACGCCGGACAATTCGGCGCCGCCGCGCGCCGCGCCGGTGGCGTGGACGATCGACAGCCCGTCGACCCCATGCTCGCGCAGCCAGAGGCCGTGGTCGATTCGCACGCTGCCCTGCACGCCGAAGAGATCGAACTCCATCTGATCGGAGCGCTGCTTCAACGTCGTCGACACGGGATTATATATGGTGACCGAAAACACCCCGAGGAAGAAGGCGGCGAGCAGGGGCGGGGCCAGAAACTGCCAGACCGACATGCCGGCGGCGCGGGCGACGACCAGTTCAAGCTTGCGGGTGAGGTCGACGAAAGTCGCCATCGAGCCGAACAACACCGCGAAGGGCAGAATCATCTCGGTCGAATAGGGCGCGCGCATGATCGACATCAGCGCCACCGTCCCGGGTCCGGTCTGCGGATTGTCGCTCACCCGGCGCAGCAGCTCGACGAAAACGATGACGAACATCAAACAAAAGATCGTCAGGAAGATCCCCAGGATCGTCCGCAGAAACCGCCAGGCGAAATAACGCGAAAGCGTGACGCCGATCATCGCCGCGCTCCGAGCGCTTTCCGTTCGAACGGAATCGTTCGAACGACAGGAAATCGCTCAAAATCAAAACGCTGGAGCAAGCTCTTCTCGAAAAAGTCTATCAACTTTTTCGGAGCTTGCTCTAGCGCGCGACGCGACAAGCGGGAAAATAAACCGTGCTTCGTCATTGGCCCAGGGTTATCGGCACTCAAGGGAGGCGCGATCGCGGCCGCCCCAAATCGCGTCCCTTTTCCGCGAAAAGTCGGCGCTTGTCCATTCGATCTTGATTTCGCGGGTGAAACCTTGGGAGCGGCGCTTCCGACGGGTTCGCCGTCCCCATCGAAGCCTAAGACTTTCACACGGCCATCGCGGCTTTTCGAGGGCGAATCGTGGGTTACGCGAAAAAGCGCCCGCCGTTGAATTGACCCCGCGCCGCCAGAAGATGATATTGCGCGCCTTCTGTTCGCGCGGCGCGCGCCTTTTCGGTCGCCCGCCGCGCCTCCCGCGAGGTCGCAATGTCCGCTGAAGTTAAATTCGAGCCGCTGTCCTTCGACGACGTTAAAAGCCGCCTCGCCGGCCCGGAGGACAAGGCGAGTCCGCGCACGCTGGTCGTCTTCGCCGGCCCAGAACTGGCCTTTGGCGCGGCGACCAAGGCGCTGCTGGCGGGCGCCGCCGACCAGATCGCGCGGGCGGCGGCTTACGCCAAATTCACCGGCAAGAGCGGCTCGGCGCTGGAGATTTTGGTGCCCGCCGGCCTTCCCGGCGCCTCGCGCCTGCTGCTGCTCGGGACGGCCGCGGCGGCCAGCGACGGCGCGCAGGCGGAAAAGCCCAAGACTCCCGACACCAAGACTCCCGACACCAAGACTTTCGACGATTTTCTGACGCTTGGCGGCCAGACCATGGGCAAGATCGGCGCGGGCGCCAACGCGCTCGTGCTGTTCGATCCGCCGCAAGCCCCGGCCGACGCCGGCGCGGCGGCGGGCCAGTTCGCTCTCGGCGCCGTGCTGCGCGCCTATAAGTTCGACCAGTACAAGACCAAGAAAAAGAAGGACGACGCGGAGCGCGAAGGCGCCAGCGAGATCGCTTTCGGCGTCGCCAATGTCGAAGCCGCGCGGTCCGCGCTGGCGGAGGCCGAGGGCCTCGCCGAGAGCGTGCTGCTGGCGCGCACGCTGGTCAACGAGCCGGCCAATGTGCTGACCCCCTATGAATTCGCCCGGCGCGCCAAGGAGTTGTCCGCGCTTGGCGTCGAGGTCGAGGTGTTCGACGAACAGGCGCTGGCGGATATCGGCATGCGCGCGCTTTTGGGCGTCGGACAGGGTTCCGAGCAGGAGAGCCTCGTCGTCGTGCTGCGCTGGAACGGCGGCGCGGCCGGCGCGCAACCGCTGGCGTTCGTTGGCAAGGGCGTCGTGTTCGACAGCGGCGGCATCTCGATCAAGCCGGGCGCCTCGATGGAGGACATGAAGGGCGACATGGCCGGCGCCGCCGCCGTCGTGGGCCTGATGCGCGCGCTGGCCTCGCGCAAGGCCAAGGCCAATGTGATCGGCGTGCTCGGCCTCGTCGAAAACATGCCGGACGCCAAGGCGCAGCGGCCCGGCGACATCGTGAAGTCGCTTTCGGGCCAGACCATCGAGATCATCAACACCGACGCGGAAGGCCGGCTCGTGCTCGCCGACGCGCTTTGGTACGTGAAGGAGAAGTATAAGCCGGTTTTCATGATCGACCTCGCGACCCTGACTGGCGCCATTCTGGTCGCGCTCGGCCAGGAATACGCCGGCCTGTTCTCCAATAACGACGAACTCGCCGAGCGCCTGACCAAGGCCGGCGAGGCCACCGGCGAAAAGCTGTGGCGCATGCCGATGGGGCCGGCCTACGACAAGATGGTCGACTCGCGCTTCGCCGATATGAAGAACACCGGCGGACGCCATGCCGGCTCGATCACCGCGGCGCAGTTTCTGCAACGCTTCGTCGACAAAACGCCCTGGGCGCATCTCGACATCGCCGGCACCGGCATGAGTTCGCCCGCCGGCGACATCAACCAGAGCTGGGGCTCCGGCTGGGGCGTGCGTCTGCTCGACCGGCTGGTGCGGGACTTTTACGAGGGGTGACGCGGTTCGCGCTCGATCGCGTCGCGCCGCGAAGCGATCGAGCGAGTTTTCGGCGGTGTTCGCGCTGATTCAACGCGGTTAACCGATTCTCGCTTCGAAGCGAAAAATGTCGGTTTGCATTCGTCAACAGAAAATTATGAATTGGAATTCATATTCAGGGCGAGTTTACCGCGAGGCGTCATGTCGTTCGATTTGCACCTGATTGAGCCGCATAAAATCGCGCGCGAGGAGGCCGTCGAGGCTTTGCAGAGCAAAACGCTGGTCAATCCGGTGTCCGGCCTCGCCAATGATTACCTCAATTTGTTCAATGAATTGGTGATGATGCTGGAGCAGATCCCGCGAATGCCGGAATTGCTCCAGGATTTACTGGCGTGGAAACGCGTGAGCTATCGGGAATACTTTCGCAATTCGAAGCTGCCGGGACGCTATTGCGCGCTTGACGCCTATGAACAGCTCAATCCCACGTTCCGCCGCCGCTTCGAGACCTTCATCGCCGAACTCGATCTGATCGCCCTCGCCAGCGTGGCCTCGGTGCGCCGCCAGTTCCGCGACGGCACGCCCAAGGACATGGAGCGCGCCGCGACCACCTGCCAACGCGCCGCCGAAAAGATGCGGATCATCCTGATCCGCGCCTCGCGGCTGGTGAATTACGCCAATACTGGCGAGGTTTAGGGGCGCGAGCGGCGTGCTGCGGAACCGCATCCCAGGGCGCGGCTCTCAACGGCGTTCATGATAAGAGCGCCGATCTCGCGGCGGGGTTCACGCTTGACGTTTTTACATAGGACTCCTATCATAACTTCATGACCGCCCCGCTTTCCCCCAGCCAAGAATTGACGCGACGGCTCCGCGACGGACTCGATCGAATTTGCGTCGTCATGCGGGCCGATCAATGGGCGATCGCGGGAGCGGTGGGACTTAATCCGACACAGACGCATGTGCTCACCTTCATCACTGGCCGTGGAGAAAAAGGGGTGCGCGTCGGAGCGATCGCGACGCAGCTCGGCGTCGCGCAACCCACGGCGACGGATTCAATCGCGTCGCTGGTTCGCAAGGGGTTTTTGACGAAGGCCCCCGACCCAGAGGACACCCGCGCCGTAACCGTCCGCGTCACGCGGGTCGGCCGCGATATCGTGCGAGGAATAGGGCTCGCCATCACGGCCACCGAGCGCGCCCTCGAAACGTTGTCGATCCGCGAGCAAACGGAGCTGCTGCGGCTCGTCATCAAGACAATTCGGGCCTTACAAGTAGCGGGCGCGATCGCGCCGCAGCGCATGTGCGTCACCTGTGGATATTTTCGTCCCAACGCCCATGAGGATAAGCGCGCGCCGCATCATTGCGCCTATGTCGACGCGGCCTTCGGAGCAGAGGGTCTGCGGATCGATTGCGACGAGCACGAGGCGCTGCCGGAAGCCGACCGGGAGGCTGTCTGGATTAGCTACATGAAAGCGTTTTCCGACTCCGAGGAAGACGCGCGGGATGTGACGCGATGAAGCTTGCGTCATGCCGGCTCAACGCGCCTTCGGGCGCGTCGAGGAGAAAGGCGGCTCGTTAGAGAACGCCGCGCTCGTTGGAAGGAAGCGAACGAAAAAAGGAGTAAAACGTCATGACGCGCAAAGCGGTTTTCTATCACGCGGGATGCCCGATCTGCGTCGACGCCGAGCGTCGGTTCGCCGAAAGTCTCGATCCAAAACAATATGAAGTCGAGATCGTTCACCTCGGTCAGGCGAAGGGCAGGATCGCCGAGGCGGAAGCCGCGGGCGTAAAATCCGTTCCCGCCTTTGTCATCGACGGTCAGCCGTATCACATCAATTTCGGGGCAGATCTCGCCGCCTTGAAATAAGCCGAACTCCGGCTCTCCTCCAGAAGAAAAGCCATAACTCCCGGCCCCGCCGGACCGCTTCGCCGCGCAAGCGCGCGAGGCGCCCTTTTCCAAGCTCGGCCCGGAGATCGACCTCGATCCTGAAAGATGCGGCGGCAAAGAAATTCATCGGAAGGATAAAAAATGCCCCGGCCATTCCCAATCTCGGTCTCCACTCTCTGGAGATACCCGGTCAAGTCAATGATGGGAGAGGAGCTTAACGCCTCCGTCATCACCCCGTCGGGCGTGCTCGGCGACCGCTCGTTCGCGCTGATAGACAAGGAGACAGGCAAGGTCGTCAGCGCGAAGAACCCCAAGAAATGGCCGGACTTTTTCGCCTTTCGAGCCGCCTATGCGTCTCCGCCCCGCGCCGCTTCGCTTCCTCCGGTCTGGATCACCTTGCCGTCGGGAGAGATCATTCGCAGCGACGAGCCCGATGTGGACGTGGGATTGTCGTTGGCGCTATCGCGCGCCGTCACCCTCGCCAGCTCCGCCCCTCAGAAGCCGAGCATCGAACAATATTGGCCGGAAAACGAGGGAAAAGCCGACGAGGTGAGTCAGGAAGCCGTCGCGGGGGATGCGCCCGTAGGGACATTTTTCGACTACGCCACCCTGCATATTCTGACCACCGGGACGATCGATCGTCTCCATTCGCTCTACCCTCTGGGTCGCTTCGAAGTCAGGCGCTTTCGGCCAAATATCGTGATCGACACCGCCGGAGAGGATGGATTCGTGGAAAACGATTGGGTCGGGAAGATCATAAGAATCGGGGATGAGGTCCGGCTGCGAGTCACCGACCCTTGTCCCCGTTGCGTGATGCCCACTCTGGCTCAAGGCGATCTGCCGAAAGACCTTGGCATCCTTCATAAGGGCATAGTTCACAATAAGGTGCATGTTCCCTTCGCGGGCAAGTCGCTCCCCTCGATTGGCGTTTACGCCAAGGTGATCTCGACGGGGACGGTTCGCCGCCGCGACTCGGTCGAAATAGAGCATTGACGAGTTCCGGCCGAGCGCGCTCGGCTCGCCGAATTAGCGAGATGACCCCGAGCGCTCGAACCCCGGGGTTGTCGCGAAACCGCGCGGCGTGAATGGACCTCGAACCTCAAGAATTGCTCGCGGCGCAAGTCGGCGTCGCGAGCCTCGGTGTTCGACATTTAACCTCCCTCCCGCCGTCCCGCGAAAAACGCCTCCAGCCGCGCCCGCAGCGCCGGCGTCGCCAGCGCCTCGGCGAATAGTCGCGCCTCCTCGTCGATGCGTTCCAGTAAGGGCGCGGGATCGCCGCGCAACAGGCGGCGGCTTGAAGCCACGGCCTCGGTGGGCTTTTGCGAAAGGCGCCGCGCCGCGTCCAAAGCCTCGGCCAGCGGATCCTCCGTCACCGCGTTGACGAGGTTTAGGCGCAGCGCCTCCGCGGCGCCAAAACTCTCGCAGAGCAGCAGATATTGCGCGGCCTTGGCCTGGCCGAACAGCCGCGGCGCGAGCAGGCTGACGCCGGCCTCCGGCACGAGCCCCAGATCGACGAAGGGCATTTTGAAGCGGGCGTCCGGGGTGGCGTAGACGAGATCGCAGTGGAACAGCATCGTCGTCCCGACGCCGACCGCATCGCCCGCGACCGCGGCGACCATCGGCTTGGAAAAAGCGGCGAGCGTCTTGACGAAGCTCAGCGCCGGAAATTCCTCGCCCGGCCGCGGCCCCTTGAGAAAATCATTGAGGTCGTTGCCGGCGGTGAAGGCCCCGCCGGCGCCGGCGAACAGAACCGCGCGCAGGGTCGCGTCGGCCTCCGCCTCGTTTAGGGCGGCGATGATCGTAAGATACATTTCGCGGTCGAGCGCGTTCTTCTTGTCCGGGCGGTTGAAGACGATTCGCTGGACGGCGCCGTCGCGCTCGATTATGATTTTGTCCTTCACGAGCGTCTCCCGGGCGGTGATTTTGCGCGCATCCTGCGCGGGCGTGGAGGCCGCGTCAAATGGTCTCGTCCATGCGCGAAAACGCATGAACATTTCGGGCTCCCCATGTTCGCCTCGCCGCTGCGAAACGCCCTGCGCGGAGCCAGAAACGCCGGCGTCCGGCTGCTGGATCTCGTCTATCCGCCCTCTTGCCTTTGCTGCCGCGGGGCCGTCGCGGCGCATGGCGGCCTTTGCGCTGACTGCTGGAACGACATGGGGCTGATCGAGCGTCCCTATTGCGAGCGGCTGGGAACACCGTTCGAGCGCGACTTCGAGGCGCCGGGCATGATCTCGCCGGAGGCCGCCGCGCATCCGCCGGTTTTCGCCGTCGCCCGTTATGACGGCGGGACCGCGCGGGCGCTGGCCAACCGATTGAAATATTACGACCGGCTGGAGCTCGCGGAGCCGATGGGCCGCTGGATGACTCGCGCCGGCGCCGAGCTGCTTAGGGACGCCGATCTACTGGTTCCAATCCCGCTGCACCGGCTGCGGCTGGCGTCGCGGCGCTTCAACCAGTCGGCGGCGCTGGCGCGGGTGATCTCGCGCGAAAGCGCCGTTCCGCTGGAGACGATGGCGCTGGAGCGCGTCAAGCCGACGGCGCCACAGGTGGGGCTGACGCGCCGCAGCGCGCCGCAAATCTCTCCGGCGCCTTTCGCGTCGACAAGACGAGGGCCGGGCGAATCGCCGGCGGCGCCGTCGTGCTGGTCGACGACGTTCTCACCACCGGCGCCACGGCCAACGCCGCCGCGCGGGCGCTGCTGAACGCCGGCGCCGCCCGCGTCGATCTCCTCGTTTTCGCGCGGACGGTGACAGGCGCGTAATTTCCTGTATAGAGGCGCTTCCCGCACGGAACCGCCATGACTCGCATCGTCATCTACACGACCGCCACCTGTCCTTACTGCCTCGCGGCCAAGCGCCTGCTCGGCCACAAACACGCGGCTTTCGAGGAGATCAAGGTCGACGGTGACCGCGCCGCCCGCGCCCGCATGAGCGAATTGGCGGGCGGCCGGACCACGGTTCCGCAGATTTTCATCGATGGCCGCCATATCGGCGGCTGCGACGACCTATACGATCTAGAGCGCGAGGGCCGGCTCGATCCGCTGCTCGCCGAGAGCGAGGCGCGAACATGATTCATTATTCGCTCGTTTGCGACGCGGCGCACGAATTCGACGGCTGGTTTCGCGACAGCGCGACCTTTGACGCGCAGGCGTCGAGCGGGGTCGTCGTTTGCCCCCACTGCCATTCGACCAACATCGCCAAGGCGGTGATGGCGCCGCATGTGGCGCGCAAATTTTTTTCGCGCGCGTCCGTTGAAGAGGAGCGCCAGCCCTCGTGCGCGCGGGGCCAGGACGAGAGCCAGCCGGTCGCGCTGCTCGACGAGCGGCACGCGCAGCTGCGCGCGATGATCCGCGAATTGCGCGAAAGCATCGTGGCCTCGACCGAGGATGTCGGCGAGCGTTTTCCAAGCGAAGCGCGCAAGATACAGGACGGCGAAGCCGAGCCGCGCCCCATTCGCGGCCGCGCCAGCCTCGCCGAGGCGAAATCCCTGCTCGAGGATGGGATCGAGATCCTGCCGTTTCCGGGCTTGCGGGGCGAGGGGAATTAGCGGCGAGGGGAAAGCAACGACGAGTTCATTTCAGTCTGTCGGCGCCGCCTTGCAGTAACCGAAGTCGTGAAACCAACGGACGGCTTCCAGGAGGCCTTCCTGATAGGGTCGGGCCTTTATTCCCAGTTCGCGC
>Ga0182012_10002991_pt1 | contig 18161 bp, 11 predicted proteins | sample 612S2SmetaG_FD_120486 | JGI IMG/M metagenome (GOLD analysis project Ga0182012, IMG submission 120486) | Permafrost microbial communities from Stordalen Mire, Sweden - 612S2S metaG | ecosystem: Environmental > Terrestrial > Soil > Wetlands > Permafrost | place: Sweden: Stordalen | collected...
CGTCCGCAATGGTCGCCTGACGGAACTCGCATCTCCTACACTGAGCGATCGCGCGAGTTCTTTTCCGGCAAGCTCAAAGTGCTTCCGTTCGACCAGAAAACTGGCGAGGCAGCCGGCCCTGCGCAAGATATCTACGTTGCGAAAAATGATCCGGGAGGCGCATGGGCCGTCAACACTGCTGCATGGTCCCCCGACAGCAAAACCCTCGCCGTTGTGTTGCAGGAGTCGCACTGGGACAAGATCTGGCTCATTCCCGCAGCAGGCGGCAAGCCAAAGGAACTGACATTTGGCGAAGGCGAAGACGAGGAGCCCATCTACTCGCCAGACGGCAAGTGGATTGCCTTCGAATCCAACCGCGATATCCCCGAGCAGCGGCAGATATGGCTTGTTCCTGCATCGGGCGGTGAGCCACATCGGCTCGCCAAGCTCGATGGCATCGAAGCCGGCCCGCGCTGGAGTGCTGATGGCCACACTATACAGTTCCAGTGGCGCTCCACGCTCGGCGCATCCGCAACCTACGCTGCGGATGTCGATGGCAAGACTGAGCCGCGCCTCGTTGGTTCGCTGCGTCCTTCACGCTTTGGGCAACTCGGCATCACGCCAGAGGTTGCTCACTACAAGGGGAAGGACGGCCTGCCGCTAGCCGGAATTCTCTACAAGCCCGCAGGCTATCAACCTGGAACACGCTACCCTGCTGTCATCCTTGCGCATGGCGGGCCCGAGGGCCAGGTGACGCTCAGCGCCTCGCCCTGGTCGCTCTTCCTGGCCCAGCAGGGTTACGTAGTGCTCGAGCCCAACTTCCGCGGCAGCACTGGCTACGGTGAGCGGTTCCGTAACGCCAATGTCGAAGACTCCGGCGGCGGCGAGATCGACGACATCGCTGCATCTGTCAAGTACCTCGTCGACACCGGCCTGGCCGATCCCAGGCATGTGGGCATCTCCGGTGGTAGTCACGGCGGCACCGTGGTTGCCAACGCTGTAACCAAACTGCCTGACACCTTCGCCGTCGGTATTGAGAAGTTCGGCGTCGTCGATCGCGCGCTCTTCCTGCGCTACACCAATCGAAACTCTGAGATCCGCTGGGAAACCAAGATGGGCGGCCCGCCGGAGCTCAAGCCCGCAGTCTACCGCAAAGCGAATGTCCTGCCAGACGTTGATCGCATCAAAGCTCCGCTGCTCATCTTGCACGGCGAAGAAGATCCCCAGGTGCCTCCGCAAGAGTCCCAGGAATTTGCAGCAGCGCTCAAGAATGCGGGCAAGACATTCACATACATTACCTACCCGCATGAAGGCCATGGCTTCCAGCAGCGCGAACATCGGCAGGATGCGTATCAACGCGAGTTGGCTTTCCTCAACAAATACCTCAAGCCGGATGCTGCACAATAACTTTCCACCAGCCTCGCGGTTCGCAGAATGCAAGCCGCGAGGCATCGAACCTGCTCTCAAAGTCCCCCTCAAAGAACCGCTCCATCCAACGATCATGAATCGGTGTCTGCCGTAAACTGAGGGTGAACAACTCTCAACTTCTGATTCACGTTCATCCCATCCATCGCCGCACAAAAAAGGACCAAAATGCCCGCGATTGCCTATCTTGAATGTTCTCGTTGCCACGCTCACATCTCAGCCGATACACCGCAGACCGTGTGCACCCAGTGTCCTGACCAGCCCGCTGGCTCTCTCTACGTCCGTTACGATCTTTCTCATCTGAAAGGAACATCTCCACACGAGGTCATCGCCAACGACACGACTCCCAAAGGCGCGGGCATGTGGCGCTATCGCTCAGTGCTCCCTGACGCAAAGCCCGTAACCCTCGGCGAAGGCTGGACTCCTGTTCTGCATAGCCAGCGCTACCCCACTGCATTCGTAAAAGAAGAGGGCAATAACCCAACCGGCACATTCAAGGCCCGAGGTCTTGCGCTCGCTGTCACCATGGCGCAACACTACGGACTGCGCAAGCTTGCTGTCCCCTCCGCCGGAAACGCTGCCGGTGCACTTGCCGCTTATGCCGCAGCAGCCGGCATTGAAGCGCACATCTTCATGCCTCGCGATGTTCCTTTCGCAAACTACCTTGAAGCTGTTGCATACGGAGCAAAGGTCACCCTCGTCGATGGACTCATCTCCGACTGCGCCCGCATTGTGAATGAGCGTAAGGCGGAGCAGCAGTGGTTCGACGTCTCCACTCTCAAAGAGCCGTTCCGCGTTGAAGGCAAAAAGACCATGGGCTACGAACTGGTGGAGCAGTTGGGCTGGGAGTATCCCGACGCGGTTTTTTATCCAACTGGCGGCGGCGTGGGCCTCATCGGCATGTGGAAGGCATTCGATGAAATGGAGCAACTCGGCTGGGTCAAGCCTGGCAAGCGCCCGCGAATGATTGCGGTGCAAGCTGCCGGATGCGCGCCCGTCACGCGCGCCTATGATTCCGGCGCAAACGCCAGCCAGATGTGGCAAAACGCAGCCACCTTTGCCTCAGGCCTCCGTGTGCCAAAGCCCTATGGCGACTACATCATTCTCGATATCGTTCGCGCGTCCAATGGAATCGCACTCGCGGTCACCGATGAAGAGATTCTCGCCTCCATCCTTGATTGGGCAAGAAACGAAGGCATCCTGCTCTCCCCTGAAGGCGCCTCCGTCACAGCCGCACACGATAAGCTCCTCGCATCTGGATTCCTCAAGCCATCCGACCGAGTCATTCTGTTCAACACCGGAGCGGGCCTCAAGTATGCTGACGTCATTGCGGAAGCCATGCATCTCGAACGCCCCGTACCTGAGCAACGGTTAGTCTGACCTCCGCACACCAGGGCAGAGCCGCCACATTTGCCATGCTCTGCTCTGGCTACCGGCCAGCACGAGTCTGCATAATGGGTGAAGTCTCTCGGTAACCACCACGACCATGCCCGACCCGACGCCAGAACCGTCGCCAACCCGTGGACACAATTACCTCGCGGTGCTCGCACTTATGGGCATTCTGCTTTGGATGTCCGGTGCAACCGCGCCGCTGCTGGGCTTCGCGCCTCTCGCCGTGGGGCTTCGCTGCGCCGGTATTGTGCTCATCGCGTTCGCCACACTCCGCCGTCCATCGCTCCTTGCCTTCACATTTCTCGCCATGCTCGCCGGTGTCGAACTCGGCCTCGACGTACCTCACCTCGCCGCGCAAATGCGATTCCTCGCCGAACTGTTTCTCCGCCTGATTCGCATGATCGTGGCCCCGCTCATCTTTGCCACCATCACCACCGGCATCGCCGCTCACAGCCAGTTGCGCAGCATCGGCCGCGTTGCTCTCAAGGCCATCATCTATTTTGAAGTGGTCACAACGTTCGGCCTCATCATCGGCTTGGTCGCTGCAAACCTCTCCGGCGCGGGATGGGGTGTAACCCTTCCAGCCACTCCTGAACAAGCTCCCGTTGCACAAGCAGTCCAGACGTGGCAACAGGTGCTCGTCAATCTCTTCCCTGAAAACATCGCCCAGGCGGTCGCCCAGAATCAGATCCTCCAGGTGGCTATCTTTTCGTTACTGTTTGGCATCGCGCTGGCCATGCTGCCTCAGGCCCGGCGGTCGCCGCTCGTGTTGCTTCTCCAGTCGCTTGCCGACACCATGTTTCAAATCACGCGCATCGTCATGTACCTCGCGCCCGTCGCCGCTGGAGCCGCGCTCGCCTTCACGGTCGGGAGCCTCGGCTCCGCTATGCTGCTCCCGCTCGCCAAGCTCGCGCTCACCTGCTACGCGGCTCTCATCGCGTTCGCCCTGCTCGTTCTGCTGCCCAGCCTGTTGATCTTCCGCATACCCGTCAGGAGGTTCATCGCAGCCATCGCCGAACCAGCCGCCATCGGCTTCGCCACCACCACTTCAGAAGCAGCTCTGCCCCTGGCCATGGAACGCATGCTCGAGTTCGGTGTCCCGCAATGGATCGTCTCCTTCGTAATTCCAGCCGGGTACAGCTTTAACCTCACAGGCTCCAGCGTCTACCTTTCCATGGCCGCAGTCTTCGTCGCTCAGGCCGGCGGAATCCACCTCACCGTCGGCCAGCAAATCGCCATGCTCGCCACCCTCATGCTCGCCAGCAAAGGTGTAGCCGGAGTGCCGCGCGCCGTCCTTGTCGTGCTCATGGCCACTGCCAGCGCCATCCACATCCCCTTCGCACCCATCATGCTTATCCTCGGCATCGACGCTCTCATGGATATGGGAAGAACCGCCATGAATGTCATCGGCAACTGCGCTGCATCCGCAATTGTCGCGAGCTCAGAGCATGCTTTGATTGACCCAGCTCCCTCCCCGCAGTCGGCATAAGTCAGCCGGGGCCCAGGCAGAGAACTCGCAAACACGCGCTCCTCTCTTTCTCCACCAACTCCCTTTTCTACTCGCGAACAATCCTCAGTTGTTGAGAGTTAGGAACATCCCGCAGCAACCCACCAATGTACTCGCCATACACTCCGCGCGGAACGAAACAGAATCTCGTAGGACAACCAATCCCATGCTGAGGCCCATGAATCTGCAGCCACTCGTAGAAGTGATCCGGCTCATCCGCGAAGGCGCTCATGTTGCCTGCCCTCACGTTCAACAGGTAGCCAGGGTCCCTCGTCGAATAAGCCAACCCACGACCGATCTCCTTGCTCTTTTCAATCAGAACGATCTCCGCATGAGGGGGTACTCGCCGCAGAAGACTCGCCGCGAGTACCGCTCCGCACCAGAACAACCTTGCGTAAGAAAGTCGTTGCCCCTGCCGGCTCTCAGCAAGAAAATCTAAATTCGCCCTCGTGACCTGACTCTACCCTGCCCTTGACAGCAGGTGCTGATCGAGAAACTTGTAGGCATCCTCCCGCATTGGCTTTGTGAAAGCATGGCCGCCTGGCCAGATTTTCAGTTGCAAATCGTCCCCACAGAACGCAGACTTTGCAGAATCGAACAATTCCTGGGCTCCAAGACTCCACTTGTCCTGTCCGCCTGCGGAGATGTAAAGCGGAGTGGGAGCAACCAGGGCGATAACATCCTCAATATCGCCCACGTCCATCACGCCAGGAACACAGAATTCCATCTGGATGCCGGCCTCGTGATGAAGAGAGTTTTTGTAGTTGACACATCCGCAATTCGACACCGATGCTTTGATTCGTTTATCTATAGCCGGCACCCAAATGGCCATTCGCCCGCCGTAAGAATGTCCAATGAATCCGATCCTGTCTTGGTCAACATCGGCGCGGCTCTCCAGGTAGTCAATTCCGACCGACGCGTCGTGCAAAACCTTAGCGAGCAAAGTGCGACCCGCGACGAGTCGAGACGCGAGTTCGTAGTACTCCGCTTGGAATGTGCCGCCGCTCCAGTTCCGCTCTTCGAACGCAATGGCGTCGGGTGCAAACGTAATGTACCCGCGTTCTGCCAATTCAGCCGCATAACCTTGATCCGGATCGCCTGCCAGGCCGACTACTTCGCTCTTTCCAAGCACAAAGTTGAAGTCATGCTGGTGATGACAGAAGATCGCGGCGGTCTTCGACTGCTTGCCCTTGGGGATACACACATAGGCCCGAACAACTTCATCGCGCTCCGCGTAATACTCAACTTTTTCCCTTACATAATTTCCGCAGTCCACTGACTCCAATGTTCTTGACCTGAGTGCCGTCTTTTCTGGGACCGGCCCAAGAATGGCCATCAAATCGCGCCTGTCCATCATTCGATCATTGTCCCCTTAGTGGTATCCCTCGTTCGACAGTTGGACTGAAATCAGCGTCACTGTGGGCTCACAATCGTCCGATCTCATCCACCGCGTCGCATCAAGTCGCCGACATCGGTTGATCAGCTACCAGCAGCGTGAACTTGTTCGCCGGCCAGCCAGACATCCTTGATCACCACCTCATCGCTCCATCTGAACCGCACCAGATCCGCACGCAATCCCCGCGAAAGTTGACCGCGCCCCCCCGCAAAGCGGCCAGGATTCACTGTAACCATGGTGAGCGCATCTTCGAGCGAGATTCCTGTAGCTCGCACCACGTTGCCAATGCACTGTGCCAGCGAGGCTGTCGCCCCTGCCAGAAGATCTGAACCCCGCATGCAGAGCCGCCCGTCCGGTTGAAGCTCCACCTCACCTCCGACCGCTGTGGTGTAGCTTCCGGCGGGCATGCCCGCGAGACCAACGGAATCCGACACCAGCACGGAATGCGCGATACCCTTCACGCGCAGCATCACCTTCAGAACGTCTTGAGGCAGATGGTGGCCATCGGCTATGAAAGTCGCAGTGAGACGGTCGTCGGCCAGCTGGCGCCAGATCGGATTACGGTGCCGCGGAATCTCCTGCGCGATTCCATTGCCCAGGTGGGTCGACACCCCGGCTCCCGCGTCAACTGCACGGCTGATCTGCTCGGGTGAAGCATGCGTATGACCGATCGCAACATGGATACCCCGCTTGACCAGCGCTTCAATATACTCGACGGAGTCGCTGAAATGCGGCGATAGAGTGACCATGCCCACGATTCCTCCGCTCGCCTCCTGCCATCGATCGAACTCCGCAATCGATGGAGGTCGAATGGCATCGGCAGGATGGGCGCCTCGATATCCATCCAGCGCGGAGATATGCGGGCCCTCCAAGTGAACGAATGGTATGCAAGCGCCAACCTTGGCATGGCTGCTCCGGGCGTCTGCGATCACTTTGAGCCTGCTACGGATTTCCTCTTCCGGCGCCGTGATCAGCGTCGGCAAGAAACAAGTCACACCCTTGGCCAGCATCGCTTCAACGAGCCCGACTACGGTATCCGCTAAGATCCCTTTGGCATTCAGGTCAAACCCTGCATAGCCGTTCACCTGCAAATCCACAAAGCCCGTCGAGAGGTAAAGATCGCTTTCGCACTTCCCCTCCTCAATTTCCGTGACGACACCGGCCTCCATTGTCACGCTCATGGAGCGCCCGCTTCGGGGGTCACGGCCTTCGATCTTTGTTAGGCTCATGGTGTCTTCATAAGAGAGCTGGATTCCCGATCGAGGTAGACTGTGCAACGTGGATGCGTACGAAGCGCTGTTGCGGGGCACGAGCCGCTGATCGGAGCCTCCATCATTGCTTTGACGGCTGCGCTCTTGTGTCGGCCCGGCACGCAGCAGAACAGTTCACGCCCGCCAAGCAGAGCCGGAATCGTTAGCGTAACTGCTTTCCTGGGAACCTTGTCCAGCGAGGCGAAGCAAGCATCGAGAACCTGTTGCTCACGGCACATCTCATCCAGTTCCACCACCTTCACCGCAACTGGGTCATTCAAATCGGCGGGGGGATCGTTGAACGCGAGATGCCCATTCGTGCCGACACCAAGCAGCACCACATCGATAGGACCTTCGGCCAGCATCGATGCATACGCCCTGCATGCCGCCTCTGGATCGTTCCCGGGGTTGATCAGATTCACCTTCGCAAGCGGAACGTGATCGAAAAACTCTCGTCTGAGCCACAATCCAAACCGCTCCGGCGCGTCGTCTTCCAGACCAATGTACTCGTCCATGTGAAAAGCCGTCACACGCTGCCAGTCAATGTCCGGCTCGCGCAGCAGCGCTGCCAGCATCTCGCTTTGGCTTGGCGCAGCGGCCAGGATCATCCGCAGATGCGGCTGCTCATGCAGGACGCTGCGCAACGCGGCTCCGATATCATGAGCAGCAAGCGCTCCAAGTTCCGCTCGTGATTCCGCCAGGCAAACGTTCATGGTGCCTCCGGCCCTCCTCCAGGCGTATGCAATTCGCTCGCGACACGAACAGCAAACCCAGTTCCGTTACACATTGCCCAATGGATGTTTGCTAGGCAGTCGAGACGGATTCTCCAATAAGCCCTGCTCCGCTTTCCTGATCGTTCGAGATGGCCATCGAATTCCCACCGCTTCGCATGATGCGCCGATAGATAAAGAAGATAACAATCGCCACCGAGCTCAGCGAAAATCCAAACCAGAAAGCTAGCACGTAGCTCCCCGTCCACTTGATCAGATAGCCCGAGATTGCAATCACGGTGCCAGTTAGAAAGTTACGAACCAGTGCCACCGTTGAGGTATACGATCCCGTATCGGCCTTGTCCATCGTCCTCCACAGAATCGTGTCGCCCGACACTTGAAGCGACGTGGACATTGAGAACAGCACCATCAGCAGGATCAACCCGTTTGAATTGGTTACGTGGATCGAGCAAAGCACCAGCCCCAGCATCAGGACCCATTCGATGCACAGCGCCGTATAACTGCCCACCCGGTCAATGAGCCAGCCCGCGGGATAGGAGACTGCAATCTTGAGCAAAAGCCCCCAGGACATCGCGACACCGGTTTCGCCGATCGTCAGGCCTAGTTTGCTTTTGGCATAAAACCATACCCAGATGTTGAAGACCATTGTAAAAGCATTCAGCAACGCGATCGCCACCATCAGTATGATGATCCGCTTGTCCTTGCAGGCAACCTTGATAGGCGCGATGAAGTTGAATTTGCCCTCGGCAGGATGGTAGATGGGCGGTTCCTTGATCCGCCAAAGCGCCAGCAGGGTAGCTGTAGTCATCGCTGTCGCCGCAAGCACAAATACCTGCGTCGGTCTCACGTCTGCCATCTTTGCCCCCACCCGCGATGACAGGAATCCCGCCAGGCTGATCATGATGGCCACCAGCCCCGAAACGCGCGCCAAAACTTCCTTCGAGACACAGTCGATCGACAGCAACGGGTAGGTTGAGGCCTTCATGTCGTTAAAGAAGTAGTACATGATCATCAAACCGATGAGCAGCCACTTCACGCTCGTCAAAGAAAACAGCACAAGCGCTACGCAAATAAACGGCAGAGCTAGCAGCACAAATGGCGTGCGGCGACCCAGGCGGCTTGTGCAGTGGTCGCTCTTCCAGGAAAAGTACATCACCAGAAAGCTCACCGCCCACAGGTTTGCCGAAGCAAGCAGGCCAACGCTCGACTCGCTCACCCCCACCGCTTTCAGCCGCAGGTTCATCAGCGGCTCCACAATCGTCATCGAAAGCGCCGTGCCAAAGTGGCCGAAGGTTATCCAACCCACGTTGCGCCACATCAGCTTTCGGTCGGAGTAATAACTGGCGAGACCCGGGGAATTCATGCCTGGCGCTGCCACCGTGCGTCCCTGCGCCGGCATCGCGCTCGACTCGCCCGGCCCCTCGCTCATTGCCCCTCCCGATGGGTGCCGCCGGGGGCTGACGCTCCTGCTGTCTTGAGTTCATCCAGACGAACAGGTCTGTTTTCCAGCGCTGAAAGCTCGGCCGCAAAGCATAGCCGGGTCGTTTCCAGCGCATCCAGCGGGCTGATCCTCGGCGGCTCCCCTTCCACCACGCGCCGCACAATATCCAACGCCTGGTCGTGAGTGTTGTGAAAGTAGGCAAAGTCTTGCTCGGGACTCCAGGTCTCTCTTTGCACCCATTCACTTGTCTGGCCGTAATCGTTTTCGCCGAACTCCCACCTCTTGATGGTTCGCGGAAAAACATCGGTCTCCGCCGCGCCCCTCTCTCCATAAACCATATAGCGCAGCATATGCCCATCGCCCGCCTGCTGCGAAACCGCGTTTTGCAGTGGGTCTCCTTTAAATGTTGCTGCCGGCCCCATCATGAAAGTGAGATGACTCACGGCTCCGCTTTTGAATCGGTAGGTGCAGTGATAGTTGTCGTGAACTTCATAGTAGGGAATCACATTCGGAGCGCAGGTTGCGTAAACCTCTTCGACCTCGCTGCCGATCCACCACCGGGGAAGATCCACGTAGTGGCTCAACTTTTCCCCGAACATTCCTCCGCTCGACTTGGACTTCGCGCGCCACACATCGTGCCGGCCCCAGGCGCTGCTGCAATAGATGCAGTGTGTGTTCAGCACAATGCCAAGTAGACCCTCGTCGATCCAATTCCTTACCGCCCCGTAGAGGTGAGAATAGCGCAGCTCAAAACCGATCTGAAGAAACCCCTGGGTCCTTTCAGCAGCCTCCACCATCGCTTCTGCGTCTCTCAGCGTTGTCGCCATTGGCTTCTCGCACATCACAGCTTTGCCCGCTTCCAGTGCGGCAATCGTCAGTTCCTTGTGCGCATTGTTCGATGCCGTAACGAAGACCAGCCTGATCTCTTCGTCCTCAAGCACTTTGTCCAGGCTCTCTGCGGTCTTCACGCCATGAGATTCCTTCAAACTCTCCATGCGCTCCGGATGGCGATCAAAAACTGTGATTGCGCGTACCAGCCGACTATCACGCAGATGTTCGATCACGTGTCTACCCATCTGCCCGCCGCCTAGAATGGCTACTTCAATTGCATTGCCATTGCTCATGCTTTATCCCCAACCCTTCCCGTATGCTCCTGAGTCCTTCTGAAAGGCGCGCAGAACTTGTTATGCGTCTTCCATGCCTCGTCTCCAGCCTCGCTCCAGGGGCCAAGTTCGAAACCGATGCCGTTCTCAGGCCGCTCAATCCCTTGCGCGTAAATTGTCCCGTCTCCAGCCTCCGTGCTGTAGACAACATCCACCGGCATCGCAAAGTTCAATTGGCCGAAGCCATGCCGCAGTGACAGCAGTCCCATCGCAGTGATGCGCTTCGTCCCTGCGTCCCACATCAGGCACTCGCATGAGCACTCCACGCCAAGCGCCTCCAAAACCCCGAATCCAAGCCGAATGCCCCCGGCATCGGGCAAATGGATTGCGCCCTCGTCATAGCGCACCTGGCCGTGCCGTGGGTTGAGCGCAACAAGGAACGAGCCATCTCTGACGGGTTCTGCGGCCTCGAGCCGCCAGCGTCGATAGCGCGGAAAGCGACCATCGCCGATCTCTTCCAGGCCAGTGTTGTTCAAACCATAGATGTAACCTGGAACCCATGCTGGCTCTTCCACTACTACCCGCGCCGTCGACGAACTCCGCAGCACCTGAACGAAGATCTCTCCCTTTTCCGCGTCTTGCAACCCTTTGCTGCCGCTCTTGATCCCGGCGATGAGGTTGGCCTGGCCGCCCGTCAGGCGATATTGCCCATCTCCGAGATCTGTCACTGATCCCGAGCAATGAAGGTGCGTCGCAAAACGGATCGAGCGCTCACCTTCAAAGGCATCCGAGAGAAGAATGGTTCCAGACTTCCTGTCGAACAAAAATATCCTGTCCGCTCGCCGCACTTGCAACTTCGGATCGAGCGCGTGCGTTAAAACGCAATGTGCATAGAGATAGCGTTCATCGATAAGGCAACGCCGGATTACGCCGCAACTTTCCGGCGGAGTCGCGCCATTCAAATACTGCCCGTTCGTGATTGCGCCGCCATCTTCGAAACACATGGTGTTGGTAAGGGCGCTGTTTAGCCCATAGACGCTCATGTTGATGTTGCAAAGCACAGGCGATCCATCGATGGTCACGTCAAGCGCGCCAAGCGACGGTGGGAACTCGCGGTTGTGCGGCATGAGTTTGAAGATGGCATTCCGTCCGGCCTTGGGTCCACCGCTGATCGAGAGCGCAATCACCTGCTCGCCACGGGACGTCGCGATAATATCGCCAACATCTTTCGCGAAGAGCGGGCGGTCGGGGAACGGCGCCACTTCACCGGATGTTTCCGGCGCATAGAGCAAGTCGAATATCCCCAACACCACATCTCCTGCAGCCTTTCGTTCCTTCTCCACAAAAGCGCGGTAGATTGACTCGATGCCGGGGGTGGGATGAAACCGGCAAAGGAATGCGGTGAGAAAGCGATGCTCGCGCGTCCGCAGACCGCGTTGAAGCTCCTGGCTGTTGGGCGCCTCAAAGGAAGCCAGCAATGCCTGCCCCAGATTGTCGAGAAACAGGCTGGTCGAGAGCTCTGCCCGCTTTCCTCCGAAACTGTGGGCTGCGGCCAGATAAAGAACAAGATGGAACGGAAAGTAAGTTACCCATGCAGCCTTGCCGCTCGCCGGAAAAAGCGTGAGGCTGTCGCAGAAGAGACCGTGAAACAGCGGCAGCGCACGCCGCGCTATCTCCACATCGTGATAGAACGCCATACACGCTATGGCTGCGCCGTTCCACGCGCCCAGCGAGTGCGGGTCGATTGCCGGACACCCCATGTAGGCCCGCTGCAGCAGCGTGAAGTCGTATATCTTCTGCAGATACTCTTCCGCCTTGGACAAAATCGCGCGCCGATCCTCCTGGTCAAAAAGAGGCAGCAGATATTCCCATGCCAAAGCAATTTGATAAAGCCGCATCCCGATAACGCGGTCGTTGTCGCCGCCCATCAGCAGTGGGTCTGGACGGCCGCTCCATGTGGGCGCATGCGCAAGCTCCATGATGCGCGCCTTGGCGCGCGCGCCGATGCTCTCGTCTCCAGTCAGAGCGTAGACGAGACTCGCCAGCTCAAGCGTGCCCTGGCTGTTGTCGGTGAGAAAGACCAACTCTTCTGTGCGCAGCCGCTGCAGCAGTGCCTCAAACTCGGCCGTTCCCTGCCAGCGCTCACGCACGCGCCCAATCTCGCCCGCTGAGAGGAATATCAACGGGTGTTTGTCCGCCACCGGCATCAGGGGGCGGGTGCGGCGATCGTCCTGGCGAATCTCAAAGCTGGCGATCCTGCCCCAGTCCATGCGGTCCCGATCGCGTTCGATCAGTTCCAGCACCAGCTCATTCTCGCCTTCCTCTGCCTCAAATCCGAACTCGGCCGCGAGGCGTCCCTGGGCAATCTGCTCCGGCCCGGGCATCGCAAACCACAAGCCGCCCTTCATCTTGCCATTCACATACGTGCGCATCATGGGCATGGCCATCACATTGTGGATGTGATCGAGGTCCCATGGACCCACTGGTACCCGCTTTCCATCCGGCACCCGCACCATCTCGATCATGGCCGTGGACATATCGAAGCCGTTGGCTATCGTTTCGAAGCGACCGCTGTAAAGTCCGGCAGGAACATTCAAGTTGATCGAGAGGCGATAAGCATTCGCCCGAATATCCGTAACCCGGCCTGTCACATCGATGAACTCGACAGCATCGGCCCCACTGAACTGGTTCACAATCGGTTTCAGAAAGGCGATGAGGTCGCTGTTTCTCATAGTCCGTCGGGAACTCCAGGTGCCTTGACGCTCATCCGCTATTGCGACGGGGTGAGCGACTGCCCCGCCCAGAGCGGACCCCGCAATTCAGAGTTCCATCGATCACTGAGTTTGCCTTTCACCGAAAGCGAAGCCGTGCCTTGCGCGCTCGATCGGCGGGTGGGATTCAGTGTAAATCAGTTGCCGGAGGGCCGCGGCCAACGTCCGTCTGTTACTGGGGGAGGGATGGGAAACGGTATCCGGCTCCAGGCCTTGTGGCTCGCCTGGTGCCGGACGCCGTGTGATTGCAAATTGAATTCCAGACCGCGAACTCTGCGGCTAGAAGTTGTATTTGAGCGCGAACTGTATGTTGCGCGCCCCTTCTGAGCTGTTGACCTGACCGATCGTGCCGGCGTTCGGATTCGACGTGTTGATACCACCGTTGTTCGGCGCATCAAGGATCGTGTGGTTAAACGCATTGATGAACTCTGCGCGGAACTCCACATTCTGCTTCTCGGTGATAGTGAAGGTCTTCGAAAGGTTGCCGTCGATGTTCTGCTCGCCGGGACCATAGACTGAGCTCACACTGCAGGTGCCAAAGTAGCCGTCTTTGGGTTCCGCATAAGAGGTGGGATCAAACCACCGGTACCCATAGAGGCCATTCCCGATGGTCTGCTTGTGCAGCACGTGCGGGGGCGCGATGCAATCCGGTCGATTTTGGAAGCTATTCGTGCCTGAGTGGTCGTCGTTCGAGCTGAGCGTCAGCGGGAAGCCGCCACGGAACGTCGGAATCACGCTCAACCTCCAGCCGCCAACCACGGCATCGGCGGCCTTGCTCATATTAGAGCCCAACTGCCTGCCTCGGCCGACGGGCAATTCATAGGTCAGGTAGCCAGTGAAGTCACCCTTGACGTTGTAGTAGCAGGCGCCGGTCTCACCCTCCGGGTTATAACTGTTCTGCCACCAGGCACTCGGAGCTGACGACTGGCCTCCCTCACCCCAGAACCCCTGCGAGTTAGTCATGCAGCGTGACCAGGAGTAGCTGAGCAGATAGGTCAATCCATGGTTCAGGCGTCCCTCCATTTGAGTCTGCAACGCGTGGTAGCTCTGATGTGCCTCGGCAAAAGTACCGAAGATATAAGCTACCTGGTTAATAACCGCCTTGTTATTCGCAAAGTAGGGTGAGGGGCTTACCACGCCCGGCGAATCCCATACCAGCTGCGTAAGCAACTGTGCGTCGGTCAGGTGCCTGGTTGCCTGTCCCACATAGCCGATTTGGAACGTAGCCGATCGAGAGAACTCGTGCTGCACAAACAGGCTCCATTGGCTCGAGTGTGCCGGCTGTACGTGCTTGTCCCAGGCGAAGATCACCGCGCCCTTGTAGCAGATCGGGGCGCCCGACTGCAGGCCGGCAGTCGTGCATCCCGCCGGAACAGAAATCGGCGTAAAGCCCTGATCGAGTGTCGTCGTCGGGTAGGCCAGCGTGCTATAGTTCGCGCTCGCCGCCACGGGTTGCGGCGGGTTGGCGGGCAGTCGAAGGCCCAGACCCGTTCCTTCCATAAACGACGACAATCCGTACGAGGCGCGTACCGTGGTCTTTGGCATCACCTGGTAAGCAATCCCGATGCGCGGCTGGTAATTGCCGTAGCCGTTGTACGAATTGTAAAGAGCATTGTTGTTACCGTTCTGGCCGGGCAGCTCAAATGTTCCGGTCTGTGGGTCCCAGTTGTCCTCTCTGTTGTGCGCTTCGACAAATGGCGTGTGCGTCTCATAACGAAGTCCCAGGTTGACCGTCATCTTTCTGGTCAGCTTCCAGTCGTCTTGATAAAAGCCGGCAAACACGCTGTTGTTCTGCTCCCAATCCGCGCCCGAGTTGCCGGCGCCGATTTGAGTGGGCAAGCCCAGCAGAAAGTCCGTCTCTGGGCTGCCCGAGTAGGTGGATTTGAACGTGAAGCTCCCCGCCTGGCCGTTGTTTCCATTGAACAATCCCGTGGTCCGAAGCCGCCAGCCCTGGAAGCCAAAGCGCGTGTTGTGCTTTCCATGCACCCAGCTCAGAACATCCGAATACTGAATGGACGTGTCGTAGTTGTTGGTCACGCTGTCTTTGGTGCCAAAATTCGTGACATATCCCCCGTTAAAGCCCATCGCAGGCAGGAAGCTTGTCGTCAAACCTGGAATCCCGAACAGATTGCTAGCTGTACCGGAAAAGTTCGACGTGGTGTGGTTCTGCCCAACCTGAACGTAGTTCACGCCCAGGCGCGCATCGTTCACCACGGTCGAAGATAACGTCCGCGTGTAGCCGGTCACAAAGTTCCACGAGGTAACCACGTTCGCGGTGTTGTAGGCATACGCAAATGAGTGCTCCACAGGGTTATTGATATTGCTGTACGAGAAGCGACCCATAAAGCGGTCCTTATCGGTTGCAGCGTAATCCAGGCGGCCATCGCCCTGGTCTGCGTTTGTTACCGTTGCAACCTTGCTGTATGCGTTCGACTGAAGTGAGGTGTTGATCGGCGTGGGATAGAGGCTCGAGTTGAGAATCTTCTGCGCGACCTGGCTCAATTCGCCTTGAGGTATCTGGTTGTTAGGGAAGGGCTTCCCGGTTGTCGGATCGACAATATTCTTGCCCTTCGCCACCAGTTCAGACACATCGCCCGTACGCTCTCTCGTCGTAAATACAGAGATCAGCGACGACGTGCTGGGAAAGTCAAAGCGCTCACCCTCGTAATCGGCAAAGAAGAACAGCTTATCCTTCACGATCGGACCGCCCACTGTGCCGCCAAACTCGTTCCAGCGCAACTTCTGCCGGGGCACAACGCTTCCCGGCACAAGCTTGTTCATCCACTGGTTCGCATTCAGTACATCGTTGCGGAAAAACTCAAAGGCCGTGCCGTGCAGAGAGTTGGTGCCTTCCTTCACTGAGGCGCTGATAATGCCGCCCATATAGCTGCCGAAATCGGCGGGCGCATTCTGCGTAATAACTCGAAATTCCTCGATTGCGTCTGGCTGCGGCGCGTACACAACGTAGTTGCTTCCCGCATCGTTGTTGTCCATGCCATCCAGCAGGTACGTGTTCGCATCGAAGCGGTTGCCATTGATTTCGGGGCGCGCCACCTGACCAGCATTTTCTCCGCTCTCGAAACCTGACGGCTGCACCGTCACCGCCCCCGGCGTGATTAGCGTCAGTTGCAAGTAATTCCGACTCGCGAGCGGCAAGTCCACATTGGTCCGCGCGTCGATCACCGTGCCCACGTCCGTCGTCTCCGTCTGCAGCAGAGGCGCTTCGCTCGCTACCTCCACTGTCTCGGTGTTCGCGCCCACCACCAGCTTGATGTTCACCGCGGCCACCTGGTTCAGTTGAAGTTCGATGGGAGACTGTACGGCCACACGGAAGCCGGGTACGCTCACACGTACTTCGTAGCGGCCGATCGGCAGCGGAGCGAGGTTATAGAACCCTGATTCGTTCGTCTTGGTGGGCCACGCTGTGCCTCGATCAAGGTCTGTGGCCGTGACGCTGGCGTTCGTTACCACTTTGCCCGCTGCGTCTGTAACGGTTCCGTTGATCGTCGCGGTTACCTCTTGAGCAACCCCGAAAGGCGTCCAGCAGCAGAGCGCCAACGTGAGAATGCCCGACACTAGAACCGTTGAATGCTTCAACAATGAACGCATTGCGTCTGCCCTCATGCTCCATTCCCTCCTCAATCTGTCTTCGCCTAACTGCCCGTTTTCGTTGATCTTGATACCGTAGTTCTGAAATACGAAATTCCGGTTTGTATTGTGGATCACGGTAATCGAAACTACATTGCGCTGTCAAGCCCCTCCGTGAGAATGTTGCTGTATGAAAAATGCATCCACCGCGATGACTTCTACGCTGCGGTGCCTCAAAGTATTAGAACTTCTAGCTGATGAACCGTTTGAGCTCTCCTTTACTGAGCTCGCCGCCCGACTCGATATTCCCAAGGCTTCGGCGCATCGCCTGTGCACCACGCTGATCGAGGCAAATCTGATTGTGCAGGAGCCAACAACCCGCCATTACATGCTCAGCAGCCATGCCCTTTGGATCGGCTCCGGATACCTCCGCCACTCCCCGCTTTACCGCGCTGCTTTCTTCCCTATGCAGGAGCTCGCACGGCAGCTGCCCGGAACCGTCCAGCTTGGCGTCTTCGATCAGGACCATGTCCTGTTCATTCATTCGGTGGGCTACTCCGGCGCGCCTGACGCTTTTGCCGACGTGGGACTCAGACGCCCGCTCAATGCCACCGCTTCAGGCAAGATCTTTCTCGCCGGCATGCCGACCTCTGAAGTTGATCGAATCATGTCAAAATGCACTGTCAAATACACCAGCAGCACCATCGTCTCATTGGCCCAGATGAAGCAGGAAATTGCCCAGGTCAAAAAGATGCGCTACGCGCGAAACGTCGAAGAATTGCTCCCGGGATATTGGGTTCTCGCGGCGGGCATCGGCGGTCAGGATGATTGTCCGGCGGCAGCCATCAGTATTACCCTGCCCCTCGATGAGTTCACTCCCGATCGCGAGACTGCCATTGCGACGCTACTCAAGGAAGCGGCTCGCAAGGCCTCCCTCCAACTGGGACACAGCGGAATCACGCGGGCGATTGGCGCCAGGGCATAGCACTGCCGCGCCAAATTGGTCAGAATCGCTGCGCAATGATACACAGATGAGGTGTATGCAACTGTCCCTCAGCCACCTCGGTTATCTCCCAGATAGCCCAAAGATCTTGACCCTGTTGCCCGGGGAATCGAGTGGGCTTCCCGACATCGTCCCGTTTTACCTTCGCCAGAACTGCATTCGCTTACCCCGCGAATCAACCCAGTTGGAAGGATTCTCAGCACGCTTCCCTGCCCCGTATGACCTCTTGCGCGGCAGGCTTAAGTTGGGTGTCGAGACGGAATGCCTCTACCGTGGTGAGTTGACAAAAATCTCCAGCCGCTGGGGCACAATGTGGCAGGCGGATTTCTCCCCATTCAACACCCCCGGCAGCTACCAGATTGAAACCGACTGGCAAATCTCTCCCCCCTTTGCCATTCGCGATCGTGTCTATGACCGCATAATTGCCGGCTACCTTGCATTCCTTCGCGCTCAACGCTGTGGCTGCGCCGCGTTCGGCGTTCATGATCCATGCCATCTCGACGATGGCATCCTTGACACCAATGGCTCTGCGCTGCTGGCAACCGGCGGCTGGCACGACGCTGGAGATTTCCGCA
>Ga0182012_10002993_pt1 | contig 18153 bp, 16 predicted proteins | sample 612S2SmetaG_FD_120486 | JGI IMG/M metagenome (GOLD analysis project Ga0182012, IMG submission 120486) | Permafrost microbial communities from Stordalen Mire, Sweden - 612S2S metaG | ecosystem: Environmental > Terrestrial > Soil > Wetlands > Permafrost | place: Sweden: Stordalen | collected...
ATCTAGGGGCCGACGAAGTGGGCTGGATGAATGGCGGCAAAACGGTAACGTGGACCGTGGGCTCCAGTTTCTTTCAATTACCGCTCGCATCCGCCGGTCTAAACGCCACCGACTCTAGTAAGAAGACGAACAGCACTTTGTGGCCCGGCGAACTGAAACCGCTTGAAACAAAGGTGACCATTGAAGCGCAACGCTACACGCCGCGCGGAACAATCGTTCTGCGCGGCGCTCGAGTCATCACCATGCACGGTGATGAGGTCTTGGACAAGGCCGACATCGTAGTGGTTGACAATCGCATTGCTTCGGTCAGCCCGCATGCCAACGCTGCCGGCGCGAAGGTGATCGATGTTACGGGCGAGACCATTGTCCCTGGCTTTATTGATACGCACGCACATTGGGTCCAGATACGGCGCAACCTGCTGGACGATCAGAACTGGGATTTCCTGGCAACTCTCGCTTACGGCATCACTACCGGGCGCGACCCGCAAACTTTCACCAACGACATGTTTGCTTATCAGGACCTGGCCGATATGGGCGAAATCATTGGTCCGCGCGCGTATTCAACCGGCCCGGGAATCTTTTTCATCAACGATTTTCAATCGGCCGACGAAGCCGCGGCGTTGATTTCCCGTTATAAGAATTACTACCGCACGCATTTGATCAAGTCTTACGCGGTCGGGGACCGGCGGCAGCGCGAGTTCGTGGTGGAAGCATCGAACCGGCTGCACATGATCCCCACCACCGAAGGTTTTTCGGACATGGCGCTCGACATTACACACGTGCTGGACGGTTTTGGCGGGGCCGAGCATCAATATCCGATTTTTCCGCTTTATAAAGATGTTGTCGAGCTGGTGGCGCGTTCAGGAATCTTTTACACTCCTACTGAAATTATCGATTACGGTTCGCCCGGTTCCGAGAACTGGTACTTCGAGACCACCGAAATTCATAACGATCCCAAAGTCCGGCGCTTTTTCCCGCATGATTATCTGGACTCGCGCACCAGCCGTATGATGTGGTTCCGCCGGGACGAATATACATACCCATCGATCGCCGAATCGGCAGCGGCCATCGAGAAAGCTGGAGGGAAAGTCTGCGTCGGAAGTCACGGTGAACTGCAGGGGCTCAGTTTCCACTGGCAGCTTTGGTCTTTGCACGAAGGCAAAATGAGCAATAGCGCAGCTTTACGCGCAGCCACCCTCACGGGCGCCGAAGCACTGGGCCTTTCTCAGGACTTGGGAAGTCTGGAAGCCGGGAAACTGGCGGATCTCGTGGTGCTCGACAAAAATCCGCTCGACGATATCCATAATTCGACCGCGATCCGCTTCGTCATGAAGAACGGCGAATTGTTCGATGCCAACACGTTAGATGAAATTTGGCCGGAACAAAAGCGGCTAGGAACGTTTTGGTGGTCGAACGACCACCCGTAACCCCGGCTCGTTCGGCAATTCGGCAATTTTCAACACCAGCGCAACCAGCTGCGCTTGGCGTCTTGTCCGGGTTTTACTCATGGCTCTCTTCAAGTGGCAGCGCGCGGTGTGAATACTGATGCCTAATATCTGGGCACAATCGCGCAAGCAGTATCCTTGCACCAATAGCTCACTCAATCGTTGTTCCGACTTTGTTAATCCGCAGACGCGCCGTAAGAAGCACTCTCTTGGCAAGAACTGCGAAATCTCTTGCGATGTATTGGTATTCATATGATGGCTCACTCTGAGAAGCGTCAAGCTTCGGTCTTTTGGGACACGGTAACAGGCGATTTCGTTTGGGTCGTCCCCTAAATGAGTGATTACTAAGGTGAGATAGTCCTAGTTCCTAACTCCCATGAAATCTTTGACTTAACGGTATCAGCAAATTCCTCTTCCCAAGCTTGCCAAAAATGCGTTAAGATACCTTCACCAAACCGTAACGCATTTAGTGCGGTTGAAAATTGATCTTCGTTAAGTGAAACCTGTTGGAGGTTGTAAAAATGAGCGCAGCCGTTATGTTTCGTGCGCCCCTCCCGCTGTACCAGGAAGGTTTGGCGTATTGGGAAAAGCTAGTGCGTGAGTGTGAACGCCACGCGCAATCGATCAACTCCGTTATCACTAAACAGGGCCTGGAAGCGGGACATTTGCTGGAATGGAAAAGCGAGCGGAATAATTTGTCGATGCTTCGCAAGTTGTATCCCTCGACTGAAATCGAGGCTCGCCTGGCGTTCGAACGTTGGGGACCCGTGATCCGGGTCGCGGTAAACGGTTACCAGCACGAAGATCTCCGCTATTATCCGGAAGAGCAGGAAGTGCCGCTAGCGCGCGATCTGGACGGCCGCACAGTCGCCGTTTTAGGCGAAGGCAAAAGCCATTCGCCGGCGGAGTTTGCGAGTTATCTGGCGCAGCATTTCCGGCGCTGCTTCCCGGATGTTGCTTTGCCCTGTGAATAGCTTAGGTGGTGCCCACGCCGCGCGCCTCATCTGGAAATAGCGACGTTTCATCTGGCCTATAAACTACATAGTCGTCTTTGAAGACGATGGTGTCCGGTTCAGTGCCGCCCAACATCCAGAGGAGAGAACCGGCTGTGTCCGTGTCTCTTACGGCAGTGAGCCAGCGGTTGAACCAGGAATTGCGGGTGGCCGCATCGGGCACCACGGCATCGCCGATCTTAAGGCCGTATTCTTCCATCAACACCGGCTTACCGGCGCGACGGCCAGCGTCCGCGTGATCTTTCACCCACTGCTCGCCGAATTCCAAATGCTTCTCGTAACCCCAATCTTGGGCATAGAAATGATAACCGCCGAAATCGATCTCCTTAATATGTAAAATCTCCGCAAAGTCCGTGCCATGCTGCCCATCGTAAAGTTGGCCCTTGCCATGCGCAAAGTAATGTTGATTGAAAAAGCCTTCGTCGCCCAGTGACAATAGATGATTGCCATCCAACTGCTTTACGAAAGTCGCCATTTCTTGAACCCAATCGAGCAGCAGGTCTCTGTTCCCATCGCAGCGGGCCTCGTTGGTCAACTCCCACGCCATGATGCTGGGCTCTTCGGAATACAATCGCCCCGTCAAAGTATTGCGGCGCGTTAAAACATGCTGCAGCCAGTTGCGATAAGCCCGGCGCGCCTCCAATGACTCATAAAAGAGCTTGACGTCGCCGGCTAGGCCGAGCCAATTCAGATACATGGGCATGCCGCCAAAATCCTTCCAATGATTCACCAGCGGCAAAATCAATTTCAGGCCTAATTGTTCGGCGGTTTGAATCACGGCATCCAGTCGCTGGAGGCCGTTGGGGCCATCGTCGATCTTGATGACACCATTATCCAGGTATTGGAACGCCACGCCACCACCCGCTGCCGCGGCGTCCTGGAAAGCCCAAGTGCGGATGGCATTGGCGCCCATCTGCTTGGCGGTATTCATGGCCGCGCGGCGGCTTAAGTCCGCGCAGTAGGCGAGAAAATAGCAATTCACGCCCGCCACTGGAAAGTCTTGCCCTGCCAGACTAAACTTCGTTTGGTTCCTGCTCACAAATTGCTCTGCCATAGATCTCCTCTGCCTGCTAAAATTCACTTGCGGGCCCTTAGCTCAGCGGTTAGAGCAGTGGACTCATAATCCATTGGTCGTAGGTTCAAATCCTACAGGGCCCACCACATTCCTCCCATGAAAACTCTCACCCTCTCACTCAGCGCTGCGGCGTTTCTATTCGCGGCAAGCAGCGCGGTAGATCAGTATACAACTAAGGATCTGGCGGCGATTCAAGACAAACTTGCTGCAGCGCATCCGACTTTCAAATCGGAGCAGCTCAAGCAGTATAAAGGACACTACACAATGGTGGCGCATCGCGAAGCCACCGGGTCTTCCGAAGTACACGAACATGAAGCGGACCTTTTTGTGATGGAAGAGGGTGAGGGAACGCTGGTCGTGGGCGGCAAGCTAGTTAATTCGCATGTTGAGAAGCCCGGCGAATTGCGCGGGACATCGATCGAAGGCGGCGAAAAGCTGCATTATGCACCAGGCGATATCTTCCATATCCCGGCGGGCGTGCCGCACCAGATGCTGGTTGAGAAGGGTAAGCCAGTTACTTATTTTGTGATGAAGGTGGCGGGGCAGTGAAAAACGCTGCCCCTCACGGTCGCGGTTCTGAAGCGATGTAGATTTCGGATGTTTGCGCAGGCAAGTGGGCGACTCCTTTCCCTGAGGTGACGTGTAGGTCGGAGGTTAGGCCTAATTTGGCAGTGTAGTTTCCGTCAGTAAACGGGACTTCTATGTCGGCGGGTTGATCGCCTTTGTTGATGACGATAATCGCCGTCTCCTTACCAGCGGCGCGGGCGTAAGCCCAGGTCTTTTCGGTAACGGCCAGATCGACGAACTCGCCGCGGCGCAGGGCGGGGGTTTGGGCGCGTAGAGCCAAGAGTTTTTGCAGGTGAGCGAAGACTTCCTGTTCAGGCGGCGTGCGCCCGACGGGGTCGAAAGCATTGCGCGGGTCTTCTTTCCAGCCGCCTGGAAAGTCGCGGCGATTGTCCGGATCGTCGCCGCCTGGCATGGCGATTTCGTCTCCGTAGTAAATCATGGGAGTGCCGCGCACAGTGGCCAGATAGGTGAAGGCAAGCTTCAGTTTGGCGATAGTAGCGCCGGGCTCGTTCATGAAGCGGGCCACGTCATGCAGCCCGAGAAAGGTGACTAAGCTGTTGGGGTCGGCATAGTAGCGGTCTTTGGAGAGAGTGCGCGCGGTGGTCTCGAAAGACGCGCCTTTGGCGAAGACGTCTCGGATATTGAAGTAGGTAGGAAAATCGAAAACAGTATCGACGGCGGTTCCTTGAAAGAATGATGGGACAGCCGGATCTCCATCGAAGACTTCGCCCACGGCGCGCAGTTTTGGATATTGTTTGTGCAAAGCGGCGGACCATTGTTTCCAAAATGCGATGGGGACGTAAGGTAGAGTATCTTGGCGAATGCCGTCGAAGCCGGTCATGCCGACCCACCAGAGGGCGTTCTGAATTTCGTACCGGGCCACGTCGTCGTCTTCCTGATCCATGTCAGGGAGGATATTGACGAACCAGCCATCCGTGACGTCGCGTTGCAATGCGTGAGATGAGTTGCTATCGGTCATGCCCCAGATTTGCCAACTCTCATTAATGTGGTTGGCGGCGGTGCCGTGAAACCAGCTAGGCTTCGGCGAGTCAGTAACCCAGGGATGACCAGGACCGACGTGATTGGCCACTTGATCTTGAATCACTTTGAGACCCAGTTTGTGAGCTTCATCGACTAGCTTGCGCAGGAGTTCCATGGTGCCGAAATGCTCTTCAACACCGTAATAATCCACGGCGCCGTAGCCATGGTAATCGGCTATGGCTTCGCCATTTACGGCTTGTTGCCGGTTGAGTGAATTAGTGTTGTCGTAAACAGGAGTGAACCAGATGGCCGTGACTCCGAGACTCTTTAGATAAGGCAAGTGATCGATGATTCCCTGCAAGTCCCCACCGTGATAGTAGCGGTTTTTGTGGCGGTCGAACATGCCATGCGAGATAGCAGGATCATCATTGGATGGGTCGCCGTTAGCAAAGCGGTCGGGCATGAGGAGGTAAATGACGTCATCGGCTGAAAAACCTTGAAACCGGCCAGCGAGAGGGAGTGGGTCCTCCAGACGAAAGGCTGTTTGCGCGCTGCCGGCGGCGGTTTGAATCTGCAGAGGATAACTGCCTGGTTTGGCGCGGCGGGGGATCTCCAAATCGACCAATAAATAAGTTCCCGCGGCGTTGACGCGCACCTTGCCGGTTTTCAAGCCTTCCGCTCTTACGGTTGCGCCGGTTAAGTCCGTGCCGCGAATTAAGACTCTAACGGGATTGAGAGTATGTCCGGGCCACCAGTTGGGCGGTTCGACTTTACTGACAGTGGGAGCGGCCAGCGCGAAGAGTAAAAGAAATGCGATCATTTAAGGTTCCACCTGGCCGACATAGGCGCCGAACGGGGCTAAAGCGATGTGACCTAGATCAACCGTGTCAACGCCACTAAAGGATTCGATGAGTGTCTTGGCATGGCGGCCTTTCACCCCACGGCTCGCGAGGTCAATATTAGCGACTTGCGGCGTGGCGGTAAAGTTTAACGCGACGACCACGGCGTGGCCGTTCTTGGTAACTCGGAGATAAGAGAGCACGCGGGTACTGGCATCATTGGCCAGAATAAAATCGCCCTCGCGGAGTTGCTCGTTCTCTTTGCGCAGCTTGATCAACTTCTTGTAATAGTTCAAGAGTGAGTCGGGGTCTTTACTTTCGGTGGCGGCGTTGACGGTCTTATAGTTCTCGCCGACGGGCAGCCAAGGCGTGCCGGTTCCGCCGAAACCGGCATTGGTGTCGTTGTTCCACTGCATCGGAGTGCGTTCGCCGTCGCGGCCTTTCTCTCTGGGCCAACCGATGCGGCCGATGGGGTCGCGAACGTCTTCCACTTTTGTAGGCGTGTTGGTAACCATACCTAGTTCTTCGCCATAGTACAAGAGTGCCGCACTTTTAGGAGTTAGCAGAATGGTGGCGAGCAAGCGCTGTATCTCGGCGTTATGCGCGCCATCTCCGTAGCGGTCAACGGCGCGAATGTTGTCGTGGTTATCGAAGGCGAACAGCGGCGTGTTACCGTTTAGCTCGGTTTCAGCCTCAAGAAGCTTTTGGCGAAAATCCGGCACGGATAGTTTATTAATGAAGCCCACCTGCATGTCCATGGGCAGGTGTAGTTCATCGCGATTTTTGCCATACATTTTTGCCAGCTCGATAGCGTTGGGCAAATAAGTTTCCCCAATGAGAACGCTGCCCGGATACTCGTTCGTCACACGGCGCAGTTCGCGCAACACGTCATGCACTTCGGGCAAATTGTCGGTGTAAGCACGCGCGACGTTGCGTTCGCCATAGGCGTCGGTGCCATCGAAGTATGGGTTATCTTTCAGCTGCGGATCTTCAAACAGACTGGGCACGGCATCGAGCCGGAAGCCCGCCACGCCTTTATCGAGCCAGAAGCGGATGATGTCATACATGGCTTTGCGAACGGCCGGGTTGCGGAAATTCAGATCGGGCTGTTCCCTATAAAACGCGTGATAGTAATACTGTTTGCGCGGCTCAGACCACTGCCAGGCGGAATGGCCAAAGATGGATTGCCAGTTATTGGGCGGATGGCCTTTGGCATCGCCATTCTGCCAGATGTACCAATCGGCTTTGGGATTCTTGCGCGAAGATTTGGACTCAATGAACCAGGGATGCAGGTCGGAGGTGTGGTTCATGACCATGTCGTTGATGATTTTGATGCCGCGTTTATTGGCTTCGGCGACGAGACGGTCGAAATCGGCCATGGTGCCATACTGCGGGTCGATGGCTTTGTAATCGGAAATGTCGTAGCCGAAATCAACTTGCGGCGAAGGGTAGAAGGGAGTGATCCAGATGCCATCGACGCCGAGATCTTTTAAGTAGTCGAGATGTTCGGTGATGCCGTTGAGGTCGCCGATGCCGTCATTATTGGTATCGGCGAAGCTGCGCGGGTAAATTTCGTAGATGACGGCGGTGCGCCACCAATCGGGGTCGGCGGACCAGGCGCTTGAGCAGGTTAGCGAGCAAAAGAGCAACGAGGCGAGGAATTTTGCCATAAAGATGAGCTTACGCTAAGTACGCGACGCCGAAACGCTTTTTTGTGGAACGAAGCCAATTTGCGGCTTTTCTTTTTGTTTTCTTAGCTTTTGAAGCTCATTAAACGCGCGCCTCTTTCTCGAAGCTCTGGAAGATGCCTTCTATCAAAAGCGTCTGCTGTTTCCCGGGTCCACCGAACATCTGCCAGATGCCGGTCTCTTTCACGAATATCTGTAAGCCATGGAAAAACGCGCTTGGGTGGTGTATGCCAAACCACCCTTCGGCGGCCCGCTACCAGCGCTCAAATATCTCAGCCGCTACACCCACCGCGTCGCCCTCTCGAATCAACGTCTGCTGGCGCTTCAAGACGGGCAAGTCTCGTTCCAGTGGAAACGCTACCGCCAACCTGACCAACAAAAACAATCCAAAACCCTGACTATCTCCGCGGACGACTTCATCCGCCGTTTTTTGCTGCACACTCTGCCGCCCGGCTTTCGGCGCATCCGCTTCTTCGGCTTCCTAGCCAACCGTTTCCGTAAAGAGAAACTCGCCCTCTGCCGCCAACTGCTGCCTGGAATGCGCAGCGATTTGCTGCCCCGAGCCGCCGCTTGCCAAGAACTTCGGGAAGCACTCTCGGAGCCGTTCCTTCCGCGTTGGCCTCAATGCCAGCTCGGCCACATGCGGCGCATTCTGGTCCTGCCCGCTTATCGCTGGCCCTCTGCCCCGCCACTGGATTCTTCATGAGCCAGCGCTTCGCACGCTCACCCGATTGCCGAACGGGCCGTACTTCCGGCCCCCCGCAACCCGCTCGACCAGAGTCCGCCACCACTGCGTCTACGCAAATCCGCCATCCCCATCGCGCCAATTCCACCTCGCAGCCGCCCCCCAGGCAAGCCTATATGTTTTCCAACTCCAAAATCGGCACTGTGATCTCCGGCTTCTCCGTGCGCAGAATAGCGTCCTTGGCCTCCCGCATACCGTCTTGCGTGCAGTAGTAGGCGCGCAGCTTCCTCGGATTCACCACCCAGACATGCGGTACTCCAAACGCCAGATAATCGTCGATCCTTTCCTGCATATCGTACATACTGTCGTCGCGCGAAAGTATTTCGATGCACAAAAAAGGCGGCTCTCGCAGGATGGGCGTTTTCGGCAGCGCCCCCAGCACAACCGTGATATCCGGAACGCGGAAGCGCGTGGCTTTCACTTGTACCCGCTGTTCCGGCAACACACCAATCCCCCACTCTTTCTTCCGGCTATGCAGATAACCGGAAATCAGCATTTGGAAATTGCTATGTTCTGTCTCCCCCACATTTCGCTCCAACAATTCGCCATCGATATACTCGCAATCCGGCCGATAAACCTTATCGAGATACTCACTCAGCGGAACAGTGACGGCAGTAGACACAGCGCCCATACGCTTATAATCCCACGTCCTCTAACCTGATAACCATGAGCGCCTTCCGCACCCGCATCGAAGATTACATCCGCCGCGAAGCCCGTCCTATCGATAAATTCGGCCACCAACCGCGCCTCTACGCCCTCACTCTCGAGATCGGCCACGACAAAGTCTACGATGACGACATCGTCTTCGCCGCCGCTTGGCTGCACGATATCGGGGTTTTCATCGGCCATCGCCCGGAAGACCCGCCAGCCCTCGCCGCTTGGGATTGCACTGCCTACGCCATGGCCCAAGTGCCCGCGCTTCTCAGCGATTTCGATTTTCCCGCCGCCAAGCGCGCCGCCGTTGTCGAAGCCATTCGCACTCACCAACCCGCCGCCGCTCCCACCACTATCGAAGGCTTAATCCTCCGCGATGCCGATATCCTCGAGCAACTCGGCGCCGTCGGCATCATGCGCACTGTCTGCAAGATCGGCCGCGATACCCGCTTCGCCGATTTCACCTCCGCCGCCGCCGTGTTGCAAAAGGCGCTTAGCAGTCTTCCATCGCAGCTCCACCTTCCCGCCGCCCGCACTCTCGCCCAACCCCGAATCGAGATCTTGCAATCTTTCCTGCGCCAACTCACGGCCGAAGCGGGCGTCAACCTCTACTGAAAGCCCACCCACTTTACCGCACGAATCATCAGGCGTTCGCTGATTGAAACCGGCTTACAATACGACTAATGGACAGCGCCGCGACAATTGTTCAACTGATCGAAAGCCTCGGTCACGAGCTGGCCGAATTCCGAGCGCAGACCGTTTCGCGCTTCGACGGTATCGACGAGCGGCTCGACATTCTATCTTCGCGGCTTGACCGGCAAGCGGGCCTCATTCAGAGCGGCAGCCGCTTAACGGTTCGCCAGAGCGATTGGAACGAGCGCGTCGATAAGAGCCTTGAACGGATGGCGAAGCGCCTGACGTGACTGGAATCGAAAGGCCAGCCGGAGCAACCGCCGCAGGAAAACGGTACGCCCACGCCCTGAGCGCCCGTTTTCGGGTGGGAAAGCGAAGTATCGGCCTCCAATACTTGCGGTAGCTCATTCCCCGTCGTCGCAGATCCCCCCGCCCGCCGGTGTAAAATCGAGAAGTGGTAAAAGGCAGACTCAGGCGCATTACGATCAACGACGCCCAGTGCGGCGGTCGGCCCTGAATTCGCGGAATGCGGATGCGCGTGAGCGATGTGCTCGACGCACATTTCCTGCAATCGCCAACGGCGGCGGTGCCATGACATTGTGCCCTCGATCATGGCCTGTCCACGAGATTTCTAGTTCGCCTGCGTATATACGCGCAATGTAATACCCTAAATTGTGATCGGTTTTGAGTGGGACGAAGTAAACAAGGCCCACATCGCTCGTCATGGAGTTGCGCCCCAGGAAATAGAAGAAGTGTTTCGCCGCCCCTATGCGGTTGAAATCAGCGATCCAGTAGATGGGGAAGAAAGTTTTCTAGCCCATGGCACCACGGCGCAAGGAAGATATTTGACAGTTGCGTTTACCGAGCGCAAGGGCCGCGCTCGCCCCACATCACGGCTTGGAACATGACACGAGAGGACAGGGAACAGTATGCCGGCGAAATCCACGAGTAGAAAGCTGCACTTTGAAAGCGAAGCCGAGGAAGCCGAGTGGTATCACACCCCGTAAGGAAAACGGCACGTTTTGCGCACACTTCGGAAAGCTGTCCGTAAGGGCACGATTGTCGTTGAGGAAAAAGTTTCGATGCAACGGGCCTTGGAGCTAGCGCGGAGCGGCAAACGAGTCGTCCTGAAACGGGGAGTAAACGTCAAGCCGACTGACCCCGCCGTTCTACAGGAGCTAGTCGACGAGGCGCGCGCCTCTATCACGCAAGCCGTCTCGCTGCGCATTCCGGTAACGGATCTGGACGCCGCGAAAGCTATTGCCCAGAAAAAAGGCGTTGGGTATCAGGCGGTACTCAAGCAAGCGATTCGCGACGGTCTGCGGCGGGTTTAGCGAAATTGCCTTCGCTAACTGCGCTCACGCAGTGGGCTGCCCAACCCCCCTATCGAGCCGCCGTTTTCTCAGTCACAGCCCTCTGAAAAAAATTATTTGCCCTCGATTCAATGCTTTACAAGCTTTCCACTCACTCGCGCGTTCGCCCTCGTTCTAACCTAAGCACAGAATTGAAATTGCGCACATGCCCCAAAATACGTCGGCTACAACCCGCTCGACCAGAGTCCGCCACAACTGCGTCTACTCAAATCACTCATCCCCATTGCCCCAATTCCACCCTCCAGCCGCCCCCCAAACCCAGCCACTTTTTTTCGTCCAACCCAAGCTATATATTTATAGGCGAAAAAAACCCCTCCCATTCGGCCTGCTTTCGGCCCCAAAAAACGGCCTCCAACTGCCCCTTCCAAAACGGCTGATATTCTTGAAGTTGCGAAAAACGTTTGCTTCCTGCCTGCCGCTCCTCGCCTGTCTACTCGCCGGCTGGGCGCTAGTATCGGCCAAAGCAGCCAACGGCCAGCACGCGGACCTAGTCAGTATCCTCACCGACGAACTGAACCGCGAATTTGCCTCCCTCAAATCCAAAGGCGACCCGCCGCCTTACTACATGGCGTACGAAGTCACCGAAGAAGCCACCAGCGTGCTCGGAGCCACTGTTGGGGCCTTGCAAGCCGACTCGCAAACTCGCGCCCGCGGCTTCGACACTACCGTCCGCGTCGGCACGCCCGCCTTCGATAACTACCATCCCATCAAAGACTCGCGGGCCCAATTCACCCACTTCACTCTGATCAGCCTCGACGACGACCCCAACGAAATCAAACGCGCGCTGTGGGCCGAAACCGACCACGTCTATCGCACTGCCTCCCGCCGCCTGCTGCAAATCAAGACGGATGAGCAGCTATTGGCCGATGAAAAAGAGAAGAACGCCGATTTTTCCGCCGCTCCCGCTGTGACGTTTTCTCATTTGCCGGAGCAATATCAAATTGATCGCCCTGCCTGGGCGCAGCGCGTGCGTGCCTGGTCCGCCGAATTCAAAAGCCACGACAAAATCCTCGTCTCCGGGGTCGATTTCGTCGCGCGCCGCGATCTCCGCACCTTCGTCAACACCGAAGGTTCTACCATTCAAACCGGCAGCAATCTGTTTCGCATCGAAATGCGTGCCAGCGCCCTCGCCTCCGACGGTATGGAACTCGACGATTTCGATTCCATCGAAGCCGTCACACCCGATCATCTCCCCGCCGATAGCGTCGTGCTCCAACGCGTCAAAGCGTTGGCAAAAAAAGTGGACGCGCTCGCTGCCGCGCCGCCCGCTGAGCCGATTTACTGTCCGGCCATTTTATCCGGCCGCGCATCAGCCGTCTTCTTCCATGAAATCTTTGGCCATCGCGTGGAAGGCCATCGTCAAAAAGAGGAAAGTGAAGGCCAGACCTTCACCAAAATGCTGGGCGACAAAGTGCTGCCCGATTTCATCAGTGTCGATTTCGATGCCACCCGTCAGAACTATCAAGGCACCGACCTCATCGGCCATTACGAATATGACGACGAAGGCGTAAAAGCGCACCCCGTCAAGGTTGTGCAAAACGGCATTCTTAAAACATTTCTGCTGTCTCGCTCGCCCGTCGGTGAATTCAAAGAGTCGAATGGCCACGGCCGGCGTCAGCCGGGCTTCGAAGTCGTATCGCGCCAATCCAACCTCATCGTCGAATCTTCCAAAACTGTTTCGAATAAAGAACTGCGCGCCAAATTGATTGAAGAAATCAAAAAGCAGAAGAAGCCCTACGGTCTCTACTTCGAAGAAGTTTCGAGCGGCTACACCACTACCGGACGGCGCGGCTTGCAGGCGTTCACCGTTGTCCCTCTCGTCGTCTACCGTGTTTTCCCCGATGGCCGGCCGGATGAATTGATTCGCGGCGTGGATATCGTCGGCACCCCTCTCGCCAGTTTCCAGAAAATCTTGGCCACCTCCGACACGGCGGAGATATTCAACGGTTATTGCGGCGCGGAATCGGGCAGCATACCGGTTTCCGCCATATCTCCGGCAATCTTGGTCTCCGAGATTGAAACACAGAAAAAAGAAAATTCGCAAGAGAAACCGCCTCTGCTGCCCCGCCCGGAGGGCTTATGAAAAATCTTCGTAAACCGCCACAAGCAAAGTGGGGACGTGCTCGTGCGTCCCAAACTGACGCCTCCAACCTGTCAGACCAATCGCTCGTGGACAGACGTTCATGTACCCAGTTTGCGCCCTGCGAATCGCCGAGAACACCGCTGACCCCTCTCATCGCCGCGCTGTTGCTTGGCTTCGTGCACACAGCTGTCTTTGCCGCCGACGCCAACCCAAAAATCAACAACGACATTCAGCTTCGCGCCATGCTCGACGAAATGGCGCGCACCAAAACGCTGCAGCTCAACAATCTGGATAAACCCTATTTTGTGCAATACACCATTGGCGATGCGGACGAAGCCGTGATCACCGCCAGCTTAGGCGGAATTTTGAGCTCGGGTCGCGGCCGTTCGCGCTCGCCGCGCGTGGATGTGCGCGTGGGCAGCTATCAATTCGACAATACTAATTCCATTTTCAGCAGCTTCGCGCGTTTGGGCGGCATCCCGCTCGATGACGATTACCCGGTGTTCCGCGAAGGTCTCTGGCTGGCCAGCGATATTGCTTATAAATCCGCTACCGAACAAATCACCCGCAAGCGCAACGCCTTACGCGAAATTGCCGAACCCGATCAAACGCCCGATTTCGCGCCGGCCAAGCCGGTAGTCGTCTTAGACGATCCTCCCACCATGACGCTCGATCAGCGCCAGTGGGAAGAAACGTTACGCCGCGTGTCGGGCCGCTTTGCAGCCTCGCCCCAGGTGACTCAATCGAGCGTCCGCTTCCGCGCCATTTCCTCCACTTACCGGCTGGTCAATAGCGAAGGCAGCGTGGTGCGCATTCCTCAGGAACTGTCCGACGTATCCATTCGCGGTGAAGCGCTGGCGTCCGATGGCAGCCGCGTTTGGGATTATCAAACCGCCGTAGGTTTGAAGGTACAGGATCTCCCCGGCGCAGCCGAGCTCGAAAAAATGGCAGGTAGCGTGGCCTCCGAACTCGAGAATCTGGTGAAAGCTCCCCTTGCCGAAGACTACAGCGGCCCCATCCTGTTTGAACAGGAAGCCGCCGCGCAAATGATGGCTTCTGTCTTAACGGATGCCGTGCGTTTGCAGCGCAAGCCCATCGCGCCGCCCGGATCAAACAACCCGGGTCTAACGCTCGAAAGCGTTTGGTCTTCGAAAATGGGCAGCAAAGTCTTGCCAGAGTGGCTGAGCGTGATTGACGATCCGCTGCAGGAAAAATTCAACGGAACCGTTTTGACGGGCGCTTATAAGATCGACGATGAGGGCGTACCGGCGCAGCGCGTCGTGCTCGTCAAGAATGGCGTGTTGAAAGATTTTCTCTCAAGCCGCGAACCGGTGAAGACGCTTAACGCCTCCAATGGACACGGCCGTCTACCCGGCGCGTTTGGCTCCGAGGAAGCCGTCGCCTCTAATCTTTTCATAGAAGCCGTCAACGCGGTGCCGGAAAAAGAGATGAAGGCCAAGCTGCTCGAGAAAGTCAAAACCGCCGGCTTGAAATACGGCATCTTGCTTCGCCGCTTGGATTTTCCGTCCACGGCGGGCGCCGGCGAACTGCAAAGCATGGGCCGGCAAATGCAGAAAGGCGGCTATTCCCGTTCTTTGAATTCGCCGCTGCTCGCTTACCGCGTCTATTTGGACGGCCGCGAAGAACTGGTGCGGGGCTTGCGTTTCAAGGATTTCAGCGCCAAAGATTTGCGCGACATCTCACTCGCATCCGACCAGCCCTTTGCCTTTAGCTACGTCAGCAACGGTTCAAGTTTCAACCACACCGATGCCGGCTCGAGCGCCACCACCATATCCGTCGTCGCGCCTTCTTTATTGTTCGATAGCCTCGACCTGGCAGCTGCCGATAGTGAGCCCGGCAAGTTGCCGGTGGTGCCCGCGCCCGCCCTTTTGGCCCAACAGTAGTTCATGCGAATCATCAGCCGCGCCATCTTCAAGGAAGTATCCACCAGTGCCGCGCTGGGCACGCTGCTGTTTATCTTCGTGCTTTTCTTGCGCACTATTGAACGGCTTTCGGCGCTGCTGGTGAAGAGTTCGGCGCCTGCGCCGGTGGTCGCTAAGCTTCTGCTTTATGCACTACCCTCTACGTTGCCGTTTGCTCTGCCACTCGGCGTGCTGGTCGGCATCTTAATCGGTTTGAGCCGCATGTCGGCCGATAGCGAAATCACCGCTATCCGCGCCTCCGGTATTTCAAGCGTCACTGTTGCGCGCCCGGTTTTGCTGTTCTCATTTATGGCGCTGGTGGTGACGGCGCTGGCGGCGCTTTGGCTCACCCCTCTCTCGCTCAACTTGGAAACGAAAACCGCCCGCAGCTTTGCCGCCGCTCAATTGACCGGCGCCATTGAATCGCGCATCTTCGATGAACAATTTCCCGACACCGTCCTCTATGTCGGCAACGTCGAGACCGAAGATAAACAGATCGTCTGGCGGCAGGTTTTCATCGCCGATGTCACTCCGCCCGCCAAACTCGAAGAGGAAGGCAAGAACCGTGGCGACGGCCCGCGCATCATCGTGGCGCAGGAAGCCATCCCCTACGCCGATCCCGTTAACAACCGCATCATTCTTGACATGCGCGACTTCCGCTCCACCGAGCGCGACAAAGAAGGCAGGGCCATCACCACCGTGGCTCAAACCCACGAATGGACCCTGCAAGCGCAAAAGCAGGAAGATCTGCAAGTCAACAAAACCATTCAAGAGATGGATACCGGGCCGTTGTATAAACGCGTCTATCGCAAGAACGATCTTTCGCCCAAGGATCTCATCGATTCGAAGATTGAACTGCACCAGCGCTTCGCTCTGCCCTTGGCTTGCATGCTACTGGCTTTAGTAGGCATACCGCTCGGTATCTCATCGCGCAAGGGCGGCAAGTCGTCTGCGTTTGTGGTCACCGTGCTGGTGGCCTTTCTCTACTATCTGGGTTACATCACGTTAATCGGCTTGGCGAAAAAGGGTAGTTTGCCGGTGCCAGTGGCGGTTTGGACGCCCGATGTGGTGTTTGCCATCGCGGGCACGATCATGCTGGCGCGTCTAGAGAAGCCCGGCGACAAGGATTGGGCCGCGTGGTTCAAGAGCCTCGCCGAAACAGCTTGGAAAGCCATCGTGAAGCTCGTAAGCACCGGCACCAAGACCGTGCGCCGCAGCCCATTGACCGCGCGCGGTTTCGGCTTGCGCCCCATGTTGATCGACGGTTATGTCCTGAATGGCTTCTTGTTTTACTTCGGAATTCTGCTGGTAGCGCTGGTGTCGTTGATCGAAGTCTTCACCTTCTTTGAATTACTCGGCGACATGATGAAGAACGACATCAGCATGACCACCATGGTGGACTATCTCTATCACCTAGCGCCTAGCTTGATTTATCAGGTGACGCCGATTGGAACGATGGTCGCGGTGCTGATCTGCTTCGGCATTTTGACCAAGTACAACGAAGTGACGGCGTTCAAAGCGGCCGGAGTCAGTGTGCATAGACTCGCCGCGCCTGTTGTCTTCGCCAGTATCCTGATCAGCGGGTTGCTCTTTGCTTTTGATCATTACTACATTCCGGGCGCCAACCGGCGGCAGGAAATGCTACGCGCGGAGATCAAGAAGAAGCCGGTCGCGACGTATCTCCGCCCCGATCGCCAGTGGGTCTATGGCAAAGACTCGCGTATCTACAACTTTCTGCATCTCGATCCCAAGGACGCGATCATGTCGAAGGTCAACGTCTTCGATCTAGATCCGAAAACGTTTCACGTGGTGCACCAGATTACCGCCGACCGCGCTCAGTGGAACGACCATCTGCACGCCTGGGTGTTTGAAAACGGCGTCAGCCAGCAAACCAATGCCGGCGGCGCGGATTACAAGCAGTTCTATAACGCCACCGCGACCTTTCCCGAATTGACGGAAACCCCTTCCTGGTTTGTCAAAGAAGAGAAGGAATACAAAGAGATGAACTTCCAGGAACTGGCGGCGTACATCAAGGAACTGCAAGCCAGCGGCCTCGATACCACGCCCTTGCGCGTGCAGTATTACAAGAAGTTCGCGGTGCCCTTGTTCGCCGTCATCATGGCGATTTTGAGCATTCCGTTCGCGTTCGTGGGCGGCAACCGCGGCGCCATGCGCGGCGTGTTCGTGGCGTTCTTTATCGCGATCGCCTATTGGACCATCGGCACGCTCTTTGAGCAGGTCGGCGATTTGAATCAATTGCCGGCGATGATGGCCGCCTGGGCGCCGGATTTGATTTTCACGCTCGGCGGCGCTTACTTTATGGTCCGGATGAAGACTTGAGGGGTGCTGCTACTGCGGTGCACTCTAAATCGTCCGTCTCTGGCACCAACAAATTGATGGGCGTCGTCATTTGGCCTTGGCTCTCGACGCGTTCAACGTCGGGTCCATAGTAGAGCCCGAGTCTCTGCTGCGGACACGTGTCCCGGCGCGCCTTCCCCGGCACGCTCCATGGTGGGCGTCAAAAACAACTTTAGAATCGTAGTGGTACCCCAAATTGCCTTTTCCGTTCAGAAACCCCAGAGGTCTGACCGGCACTCAAGGACAGAAGACGCCGCACTGGCTGAGCCGAACTATTTAAAGCCCCGGCCCTTGGCTTTGCAACTTCGAGACCAGCATCGCTTGCCGTTCGGATATCTATCCCTGGCGCGCTACGCCGTAAGCCTCGGATGATGCGACCATCGAGATCGGCGTCAGCTTGAAATCCGCCTCGCATCGCGAGCTCGCTGCAGTTTAGCGATCAATTCCGCATTGGTCTGCCGGGATTGCGTGTGTTGCGATTCGGAGATCCGCTGCCCCTCGGACAAGTAAGAATCGATCTTTTCCTTGTTCCTGAGACAAAACGCCATCGCTCCATGAACCTGTTCAAGCGTCAGAGGCGGATAACATTCAACCATGCTTTCAACCGACATGCCTTCGCGGAACAGGTAGACGAGCGAATCGAGCGAGACCCCGGCTGCCTGCCACGTGGTATCCGCCTTCGGTCGTCTCTACATATTCATGCTGCATACCGAACGCAAGGTTCTTGTGTTCTGGTGCGCCCGGAGTGATTCGAACACACGGCCTTCTGGTTCGTAG
>Ga0182012_10002998_pt1 | contig 18140 bp, 15 predicted proteins | sample 612S2SmetaG_FD_120486 | JGI IMG/M metagenome (GOLD analysis project Ga0182012, IMG submission 120486) | Permafrost microbial communities from Stordalen Mire, Sweden - 612S2S metaG | ecosystem: Environmental > Terrestrial > Soil > Wetlands > Permafrost | place: Sweden: Stordalen | collected...
GCCGCCGGTGATCTCGACGTCGCCGATGTTCAGCGGCGTCTTGTTGATGTCGTCGACGTAGAGGAACGCGTTGCGTCCCAACCCGATGTCGACGAAACTCGCTCCCATCCCCGGCAGGACGTTCTGGACTTTGCCTTTGTAGATGGAGCCGATGACTTTTTCTTCGCGCTCGAAGTAGATTTCGGCGAGCGCCCCGTCCTCGAAGATAGCGACCCGGTTTTCCCAGGGGTCGCTCGATATGAGGATCTCAGTTGCCAAATGTTGCCTCGGTTTTCGCGGGCCCGGCGTGTGCCTTGGTCCGTTAGTGCTCTCGGCGCGGCGCCTCGCGGCGCTTCGTGCCCATCCTAGACGTCGACCGCCGGCAGCTTGCGAGCCGGGCGGGTGCCGGAGGGGCCTCCGAGTTTGGAATTCTTGCTTCGTCCGGCGTTGCGGTCGATGAACGCTGTGAGCGCTACAATCTCCGCACAATCCGTGGTGCCCGGACGGGCGCTCCTTTTCATGGCCCCCATCGGCCGGTCCTTCACGGCGCGCGTCGAGGGGTTCGCGCCTCCGCCCCCCAAGGACCCGGGAAGAGAACGAACCGCTGCATTGGAGGCCAACGTGAAGAGCCGGATCGCGGTGCTCGCGCTCATCGCGGGCACGCTCATCGCCGCTGCGGTGCCCGCCGCCTCGGGCGCCACGACCCAGCCTGCGTGGCCGCGAACGTTCACCTCGGGCGGCACGAAGGTCGTCGTGTATCAGCCTCAGGTCACCCAGTGGCCCAACTACACCGTCTTGAGCGCGATGGCGGCGCTGGCGGTGACCCAGGCCGGCGCCAAGGGCCCGACCTACGGGACCGCCACGTTCTCCGGCTATACGGCGGCCGATTTCCAGACCGGCATCGTCACCCTGACCGATCCGCGCATCACCGGAACCCACTGGCCCGGGCTTGGCGCCTCCCAGGCGGCGTCGCTCGACGCGCTGGCGCGAGGCGCCATCCAGCTGAAGAACAGCACGGTTCCGTTGGCAACCGTGCTGGCGAGCCTCGACGCCTCGAAGGCCCTCCCGAAGCCCGTCGCGGTCCGCAACGACCCGCCGCAGATTTTCACGACCACGGGCAAGGGCATTCTCGTCGTCTTCGACGGCAACCCGATCATGGCGCCGATCCAGGGCACGAGCCTCACCTTTGCCGTCAACACGAACTGGGCCGTCATCTCGGACGGCGCGCGCTACTACCTGCTCGACGCGGGCCACTGGCTGTCGGCCGCCTCGGTGCAAGGGCCGTGGCAAGCCGCGACCGCGCCGGCGTCGTTCGCCGCGATTCCCGACGATCCGAACTGGACCGACGTGCGGCAGGCCCTGACCGCGTCCGCCGTCGCCGCCGCCGACGTACCGCAGGTCTTCGTCAGCACGCAGCCGGCCGACCTGATCGCGGTCGAGGGCGCGCCGCAGCTCGTCGCCATTGCGGGCACGCACCTGCAGTACGCAGACAACACGCCCAACGACCTTTTCTTCTACAAGCCGGCAACGCAGTGGTACGTGCTGCTGTCGGGCCGCTGGTTCCGGGCGTCGACTCTGAACGGCCCGTGGACGTTCGCGAGCACGACCTTACCTGCGGACTTCGCGAAGATCCCGCTCAATAGCCCGCGCGGCAGCGTGCTCGTCTCCGTCCCCGGCACGGCGGCCGCGCAGTACGCCGGCGCGTCCACGGAAGTGCCGCAAGTCGCGACCGTGAACCCGCAGAACGCGAAGCTGACCGTCACGTATACGGGCGACCCGCAGTTCAAGCCGATCGAGGGGACGTCGCTGCAATATGCCGTCAATACGCAGAACGACGTCGTCAAGATCGACGATACCACCTATTACGCATGCTATAGCGGCGTTTGGTTCGCGGCGTCGTCGCCGCAGGGCCCGTGGACGGTCGCCGGCGCCGTACCGCCGGTCATCTACACGATCCCGCCGAGTTCGCCGCTCTACGCCGACACGTTCGTCTACGTCTACAATGCCGACGGCGCGCAGGCGACGCCGCCGCCGCAGGCCACGCCCGGCCCGTACGCCGCGACGACCGAGGTGCTCGCAGGATACACGCTGGGGTATCTCAACAGCTATTGGGCCAACGGCGGCTGGGTCTACGGCACGGGCTGGTACTGGCCTGGCTATTACTATCCCGGCGTCATTCCCATCTACTATCCGTACGCATGGACGTGGAACGGCGGCTGGGGTTGGGGCTGGGGCGGCGCGTATGCGGGCTGGGGCGGCGCGTACGGGCGGTGGGGTGGGTACTACGGCCCGTACGGCGGCGCGGCGTACCGCGCGCAGTACAATCCGGCGACCGGGACCTACGCGCGCGGCGGCGCGGTCTACGGACCGAACGGCGCCGTCGGCGGCGGCGCGTTCTACAACCCGCGCTACGGCGTCGCCGGCCGCACGGTGCAGGGCAGCAACCCCTACGGTTCCTGGGGCCGCAGCGCCGTCACGACGAGATACGGCAACGCGGTAACCGGTCACGTAAACACGGCGAACGGGTCGGCGGCGGGGATCGCGACGCGCAACGGAACGACCGCGGTCGCGCAGGCGAAGAACGGCGACGTGTACGCCGGCCACGACGGCAACGTCTACCGCAACCAAAACGGGACGTGGCAGAAGTCCACCGGCGGCGGCAGTTGGAGCGACGTCCACCCGCCGTCCCCGTCGGCCGATCGCGCGTCCCCGTCGACCGACCGCGCCGCGACGTCGGGCTACGGTTACCACCCGTCGGCGACACCCGCGTACCGGCCGTCGTCGACCAACATGATCAACACGTCCGACCTGAACGGCCTCAACCGCGACTACACGGCCCGCCAGTCCGGTTTCAGCGGATTCCACGGGTTCGGCGGCGGCGGCGGGCGCAGTTTCGGCGGCTTCCGCGGTAGGTAGACGAGCCGCCCAGCGATAACACGGAGCCCCATCATGAGAAGTATGCCCCAACGCGGCGCCCTCGCGCGCCTTTTCTTTGTGTCCGCGGTAGCGCTTGCCTCGACCGGCTTTGCAACGGCGCAGGCAGACGAGCAGACGGTCGCACAGGCCTCGCCGTCGCCCGCTCCGATGACGGCCTCACCCGCGCCGGAGAACCCGAACAACCCGTTCGACGGTAAGGTGCACACGACGCTCGTGCCCTACGTGTGGCTGCCCAACATCAACGGCACGCTGCGCTTCACGCTGCCGAACTCCGATCCCATCAAGTACGTCGACATCAAGGCCGGCCCGAACGACTACCTGTCGAACCTCCACTTCGCGACCCAGCTCATCGCGGAGGTCCGCAAGGGCGAGTGGTCGGCCTACGGCGACCTGATGTATCTCAACATCTCGTCGAGCACCGGCAGCGTCGTCGACGTCAGCGGCCGTAACGGCCAGTTCGTCGTGCCCATCACCCTGAACGCGACCGCGCAGATCACGAGCACGTTATGGGAGCTCGAGGGCAGCCGCACGCTCACGCACGGCACGGCCGGCTTCCTCGACGTCAACGCGGGCGCGCGCGGCATCTATGCGACGAACCGCGCCAACTGGAATCTCTCCCTCGCCAACGACCTGCTGAGCGCCAGCGGCAGCGTCTCGCAGAACGCGACGATCGTCGATGCGATCCTCGGCCTGCACGGCCGCCTCAACCTCGGCTCGTCGCGCTGGTCCGTTCCGTATTACTTCGACTACGGCTGGGGCGACAATAACACGACCGCACAGCAGTGGCTGGGCGTCGGCTATTCGGCCAAGCACGGCCAGACCCTCAACCTCGTGTACCGCAACATCGCATACTACATGAGCGGCAACGGCCCGTTCCAGACCTTCCGCATGGGCGGCCCCGCGATCGGCTACGGCTTCCGCATCTAGCCCGCTGTAGCGCGGCCGCTAGGAGTTCCTAGGGAAGCTCTGAAAAAGGATGGCTCACGTCTTCGACCCGCCTGTTTCGTCGATACTTCGTTGCCCAAAACTCGAAATGACGCTGTCATTCCTTCGCTTTGGGCGCCTCGTCTCGACGAAACATCCGGGCACGAATCCGTAAACCACCCTTCTTCAGAGCCTCCCTAGAACTCGAAGCGGTCGCGCTGCAGGTCGATGTTGAGCAAGATGCCGATCGCCGCGAAGTCGGTGAGGATGGCCGAGCCCCCGTAGGACAAGAATGGGAGCGGGATGCCGGTGATCGGCATGATGCCGATCGTCATGCCGATGTTGACCGCGATGTGGAACGCAATCATCGTCGTCAGCCCGGCGGCGAGCAGGAAGCCGAAGCGATCGCGCGCGACGAGCATCGCGCGCATCGCCCCGGCCAGCACCACCGCGTAGACGGCGATCAGCGAGAGCGCTCCGACGTAGCCGAGTTCCTCGCCGACGACGGTGAAGATGAAGTCGCGCGAGTGCTCCGGCACGAAGTTCAGTTGCGTCTGGGTGCCTTTATGCAGGCCCTTGCCGAACAACTCGCCGCTGCCGACCGCGATCTTCGACTGATGCAGGTTCCAGCCGATGCCCTGGAGGTCGTCGTTGGGGTGCAGGAAGACCAGGAGGCGGTTGCGCTGGAACGGCTTGAGCACGTACTTCGTGCCGACGACGAACGCGCCGGCGGCGGCTCCCAGCGCGGCGTACGCAGCGAACAGCCCCACGCGCGAGACGCCGAAGAACAGTTGGACCGTCAGGATCGCGAAGACGACGAGACCGGTTCCGATGTCGGGCTGCTTGATGATGAGCGCGGCGGGAATGAGGACGGCCCCGACGGTCAGCGCCAGTTCGCGCGGGCCGACGTCGGCGACGCGCGCCAGCATCGCCGCGACGACGATGGCCAAGATCAGTTTCGCCGGCTCCGACGGCTGAAACGTCCCGAGCGGGCCCAGCGAGATCCAACGCTGCGCACCGAGCGCGCTGTGGCCGCCGCGCATGACGATGCCGAGCAGCACGAGGTTGACGCCGTAGAGCCACGGCGCCCAGCGCTGCCACCGGCGGTAGTCGATCGCCGCGCAGATCGCCATGACGACGATGCCGGCGAGGATGTAGCCCGCCTGGCGGCGCCACTCGGACGCCGCCGACGGATCGCGTAAGTCGGCCGACTGGATGAGCACGACGCCCGCGACCGACAACGCGATAACGGCCGCCGGCAGCCACCAGTTGAACGAGCGATACCACGGCCGTTCCACGGCCTGACCTTGGTCGCGCTAGCGGCTCAGGCCTGGGCCGACGTCCCGAGCGGCTGCTGCACCGGGTCCGGCTGTCCGTGCACGGCTTGCGCGGCCGCTCGCGCGGCGCGGCGCTTGCGGCGCTTGCGCTGTTTGGCCGTGAGCGCGGCCGCCGGTGCCGGGGCGGGCTGCGCCTCGGGTTCGGGCACGACTGCGGGCGGTTCGGCGGCGACGCCGGGCTCGGCGGCGACGACCGGCTCGGCGACGGCCGGCGGTTCGAGGACGGCGTCCACGGCGTCGGCGGCCTCGGTCTCCGCCTTGGGCAGCGGCATCTCGGCGGCCGCCGCGGGCGCGGGCTCTTGCGCCGGCAGCGCCGTCACGGTCGCGAGCACCGGCTTGGGCAGTTCGTCGCGCGGCTTTAGCGAGCGGATCGGAATGTTCGCAAGCATCGCGACTTCGTGTTCGCGCTGTTCGAACGTGACGTCGACGCCCGCCTCGTCGACTTCGACGTAGCGGGAGATGACGGCGAGCAGATCGGTCTTCAGCGCATCGACGATCTCGGGCGAGAGCGACAGGTGGTCTGAGAGCAGGACGAGGCGCAGCCGCTCCTTGGCGGTCTGGCCGGACGGCTCGCCCCGAAAGAGGCGCATGAGAAACTCGAACATCAGCGGCGCCCCCGGAAGAACGCGCCGATGCGCGCGAACATGCCGCCTTCGGGCGCGGGCTCCGCGACCGGGACGTTTTCGCCGGCGATCCGCCGCGCGATGTCGCGGTAGGCCGAGCCCGTCGCCGAGCCGGCATCGAGCGAGACCGGCTCGCCGCGATTGGCGGCCACGATGAGCGCCGGTTCGTCGAGGACGACGCCGAGCAGCGGCAGGCGCAGGATCGCGTTGACGTCCTCGACCGACAACATCTTGCCCTTGCGGACCATCGCCGGACGCACGCGGTTGACGATCAGTTGCGGCCGCATCGTCTGCGGCAAGAGCCCGACGACCCGGTCGGCGTCGCGCACCGACGAGACCTCGGGCATGCAGACGATGATGGCTTCGGTCGCGCCGGCCGCGGCGTTGCGGAAGCCCTGTTCGATGCCGGCCGGGCTGTCGATGAGCACGTAGTCGAAGCGCTCGCGCAGCGCCCGCACCAGCTCCGTCATCCGCTCGGTGTCGACGTCTTCCTTCTCGCGCGCCTGGGCGGCGGCGAGGAGGACGAGATGCTCGGAACGCTTGTCGCGCACGAGCGCGTCGTCGAGCGTCACTCGCTCCTCGAGGACGTCGAGCAGGTGGTAGCGCACGCGGCTCTCGAGGCCGAGGACGAGGTCGAGGTTGCGCAGGCCGACGTCGGCGTCGATCAACGCGACGCGCGCGCCGGCCGCGGCCAGCGCGGCGCCGACGTTGGCCGTCGTCGTCGTCTTGCCGACGCCGCCCTTGCCCGAGGTGACGACGATGGCGCGCCCGAGCGGCTTCTGATCCGGCGGCGCGGCGGGGACCTGGCTGGCAAATTCTTGCATGTCGCTCTAACTCGCCTTGAATGCTGCAAACAGACGCCCGAAAATTCCGGGCTCTTCGAGATTGGTGAACGGCACCAGTTCGCCTTCGAGCCGGCGCGCGATCTTGTCGTAGATGGCGGCCAACCGCGACCCCGGCACGGTGACGACGGGCTCGCCGCGATTGGTCGTGTCGATGATCTCTTCGTCGTCCGGCACCGTGCCGAGCAGCTCCGACGAGAGGATCTCGCAGACGTCGTCCACCGACATCATGTCGCCGCTGCGAACCATGTCGGTGCGGATGCGATTGACGATCAGACGGATCGGCAACTGGCGCTCGACGAGTTTGCCGATCACGCGGTCCGCGTCGCGAATGGAACTGACCTCGGGGGTCGTGACGACGATCGCCTCGGTGGCGCTCGCGACCGCGTTGCGGAACCCGTTCTCGATGCCGGCCGGGGAGTCGACGAGCACGAAGTCGCACATCGCCGCGACGTCCTCGACGACCCGCGCCATCTGCTGCTCGGTCACCGCGTCCTTGTCGCGCGTCTGCGCCGCCGGCAGGATGGCCAGCGTCTCGAAGCGCTTGTCGCGAATCAACGCCTGGCGCAACTGGCAGCGGCCTTCCACGACCTCGACGATGTCGAAGACGATCCGCTTCTCGACGCCGAGCACGAGGTCGAGGTTGCGCAGGCCGATGTCGGCGTCGATCAGCGTGACGCGATGCCCGCGCTTGGCGAGGGCCGCGCCGACGTTGGCCGTCGTCGTGGTCTTGCCCACGCCGCCTTTGCCCGACGTGACGACGATGCGGCGCGCGCTCACCGGCGGAGGTCCGACAGGGCTGCGATCACGATGCGATCTCCTTCGATACGGGCTTCTTCGGGTAGGCCGCGCCGCGAGCCGTCGCCGGCGGCGATGGCGGTGGCGATGCGCAGTTGCGTCGGCGCGAGTTCGAGCGCCGCGACGCGCGCGGCGCGATCGCCCTGGGCCCCGGCGTGCGCGGTGCCCAGCAAGGCGCCGAACACGACGATGTCGCCCGTCGCCACGAGTTCGGCCCCTGGGTTCACGTCGCCGACCACGACGATGTGCCCCACCTGCTGCAGGGACTGCCCGCCGCGCAGCGTGCCGCGGTAGTAGCGGGTCGCGACGGCGTCGACCGGGACTGCGGCATGGAGCGCCGCCGGCCGGACGTAAGCGGGTGAGACCCGCACGGTCCGGCGCGAGCGGCGCGCGGCCAGGTCGGCCCGCGCGCCGGCGAAATCGGCGTCCAGCGAACGCGCGGCGTCCGTGAGCGGCGGCGGGGGCGCCGCCGGCACCGTTCGCCTGCGGTCGATCGAGCTGATGGGCGCGGGCTGCGGGCGGACCGGCTCGCCGAGGTACGCGATGCCGCGGCGCACCGCGAGCGCCGCGACCGCGTCGGTCCCGTAGAGGCCGCGCACCTCGATGCCGTAGCCGCGCATGCTCTCGAGGAAGGCGGCCACGGCAGCCTCGTCGGGCGGCCCGCCGTGCAGGATCAGGCTGGCGGCGCTGCCGCGGTAAAAGTCCGGCCGCTCGCCGATACGGCTACGCAAGGCGTGCGCGGTCTCTTCGAACTCGCCGTCCGAAAAGACGAACTCCAGCCCTCCAGCCGTGCCCCGCAGCATCACGCGTTGGTGCGGCGGCGGGTCGGCCGCACCCTGTGCCGCCCACACGGTATTCGCAATAATCCGCGCTTGTCCACACGCTATCCTCAGGGGTCTCCCCAAGCAGCCGGCGCGGAGCGACCTTCGGGCCGTTCTCTTCGTTCTCTCTCAAGAGGCCCGGCAGCGTATCCGCGCCGCGGCGTCGAACGCCAGAGGGGCGTCTCATCGTCGAGGACACTGCTATGAACATCCGTCGTTTCGCACCGGCCGTTTTGACCTTCACCCTCGCGACCGCCTGGCTTCCGGCCCCCGCGCGCGCCATGACGACCGGGACCGAGGTCGAGATCGGCCGCGAGGAAGACCAGCAGATTCGCGACTCGTACACGGTCGTGAACGACCCACTGCTCAACCAGTGGGTCAACGACGTCGGCAACAAACTCTGGGGCCAGGTCGCGCGCCGCGACGTCCCCTACAACGTCAAGATCCTCGACCAGGCCGACGTCAACTCGTTCACGACCTCGGGCGGGTACATCTACGTCAACGAGGGGCTGCTCGACTTCGCCCAGTCCGACGACGAACTCGCCGGCGTGCTCGGCCACGAGACCGGCCACAACGAGCGGCGCCACACGGTCACGCTCCCTGCCAAAGTGCAGGCGATGAACATTCTCTTCGGCGTCGCCTCGATGTTCTCGCCGTTCATCTACCGGTTCGGCCAGTTGGCCGAGGCCGGCATCATCGCCAAGATGTCGCGCGCCGACGAGCTGCAGGCCGACCAGTACGGCCTGCTGCTGATGTCGCGGGCCGGCTACGATCCCGACGCGATGACGTCGTTCATGCAGCACCTCGGCTCGGCATATGCCGAACACTCGGACGTCGTCGACAAGTACTTCGCCGACCATCCGGGCGTCCCGGACCGCGTCTCGCATCTCGAGGGCTATCCCGAACTCGACCCCAAGGTGCGCACCGAAGACCAGCTCCTCGCGGCGGCGCTGCACGACCAGCAAGAAGCGCGCTACGCCGTGGCCGAGCGCAAATACGCCTCCATCCTCAAGACCGATCCCAACAACGCCGTCGCGCTGTTGCACCTCGGCGAGGACGAGATCGCGATGGGCCAGCCCAACAAGAGCGAGCAGACGCTGGCGGAGGCCGCCGAGAAGGGCAACGCCGACACGCGCAACGAGGCGACGCTGGGCCTGAAGAGCCTGCAGAAGAATCAGGCGTCGTTCTCGCTTCTGCACCCGAGCCTCTTGCCGCTCCATCAGGCGATGACGGACGCGCAGACGCAGGAGACGACGGCGCTCGGCGAGATCGCGACCCGCCGCGACGAAGCCAAGGATCAGCTCAAAGCCATCTCGACGCGCCTCCAGAACGTCGCGTACGGGATTCCCGACTTCAGCCGCATCCAGGTGCGTCACGGGAGCCGCCTCGAGGCGGTCATGAAGAACCTCTCAGGCATGGGCCGCTCGATCGACGTCGCGTTCGGCAAGTCGTCGGAAACGATCAGCGGCATCGGCACGATGGAGCCGCGTAAGGAGAGCGGCCTCGTCAAGGAAAACAGCGATATCCTCACCGAGCTCGGAGCCCCGCTGAAGGTCGACCCGGTGCCGCCGCAGTCGCTGGCGATCCTTCCGAGTTATCCGCGCATGCTGAGCGACGTGCAGCTGACGGACGGCGACATGATTCGCGCCCTCGACGCGTCGCGGTCGTCGCTCGCGCTGCTCGATACCGGACTCGGCGATCTGGACACGTTCATCAAGCATCTGTCGCGAACGGCGCTCGACTTCGGCGGCGACATGAACCTCGCCGATTACAACGCGCTCGTGCCGCTCATGTCGTCCGCCAGCACGTCGCTCGGCAAGGCCGCCGTCGCCGGCGCCGAGGCCTCACAGCTGTACAACATGGCCCGCGCCCGCCAACTGCAGACGCGTATCACCATGCTCGGCGTCGGGTTCCCGAAAGACCGCTATACGACGCTGCAGTACGCGCTCGACCAGCGCGTCCACAACGACGGGCTGTCCTTCGACGAGATGACGCACCAGGACCTCACGCCGGGCGAAGTGGCCGCCGCCGCGATCGTCGCGGCCGACACCAACACGACGCCGCAGGCGATCGTGGAGGAGGCTGCGGCCACGAACAAACGCGTCGTCGACGTGGCCAACGCGCGCGGCATGCACGCGGAGGCGCTCGAGATCTTCCTCGGGCTGGTCTACCTCGACTACACCGACGACCCGGATAAGGAAGCCCACGCACCGCACATGGAAGGCCAGGGCGGCACGACGTAACAATCGCGCCTCGCCGGCAGTACACAGGGCACATGCAACGCAGCGGAATCCTCTCGGCATCCGAAGTCATGATGCTCGTGCGCAAGCGAACGGACGCGCAGTCCGCCTATGCGGAGACGCGCCGCCCGTTCCGGTACCTGCTGTGCGGCGACCCCGCCCTCATCTCGGACCTGCGGGCCACGCTGCTCGCCGGGCACCCCGGCGAGCACATCCCGCTCGAGGCCGCATCCACCCTCGAGACGATCGACCCCGGCCGCATGCAGGCGCTGCCGGGCTCGGACGCCCGCCTCGTCATCTTCCTCGGACGGCCCGGCGACCGCGAGGGCGCTCGGCTCGACTACCTCGTGCCCCTGAAACTGCCGATCTTCTCCGTCGTCGTCGATCCCGAGGCGGCGCCGTCGGCGCCGCAGGCTGCCCCGCAGCCGGGCGCCGTCGGCGACTACGTCGTGCCGCGCATGGACCGCGAGGCGCTGCGCCAGCACGTGTTCGGCCATCTCGTCGATCGCAGCAAGGGCGTCGAGATTGCCGTGGGCCGCAACCTGCCGGCGATGCGCGAAGCAGTCGCGGCGAAACTGACGCGCAACGCGGCGTCGTCCGCGCTGAAGATCGCTGCGGCAAGCGCCATGGTCGACCACCTGCCCGTGCTCGGCGTCATCCTCGGACCGATGGCGTCGGCCGGCGATATGGTCGCCATCACGGGCATCCAAATCGCGCTGCTGATGCAGATCAGCGCGGTCTACGGCAAGGACCCGGACGTCGGGCAGATCTGGGAGTTACTGCCGATCGTCGGCGGCGGCTTCGGTTGGCGGATGCTCTACCGCGAACTTTCCGGCTTCATCCCGGTCGCGGGCATCGCGATCAAGAGCGCCATCGCCTACGCGGGCACGATCGTCGTGGGCGAGGGCGTGGCGTTCTACTACGCCGAGGGCCGCCACATGACCAAGGCGCAGGCCGCCCAATTGTACGCCGAGACGAAGAGCGCGGCGATGCGGTTCGCGCGCGAGACCTACGACCGCTTCCGCAAGAAGCCGTAGCCGCCTAAACCGTCAGCCGGCGGCGGCGGCGCGGAGGTAGCCGAGCGTCTGGCGATCGATCGTGCCGTCCGCGCGGACGCGATCCTCAAGATTCTCGCGGTGCATGAACGTCACGAGCGCTTGGCGCGCCGCCGCGTCGAACGGCGCGCCCGGCGGGAGGTCGCCCGCGCGCGCGAGCAGCGCGGCGATTTCCTTGCCGAGCGCGTCGTCGATCGGCAACACGTCCTCGGGTGCCGCCGGGAAGAAGTAGAGCTTGTGCAACTCGAGCAGGCGCGCGAGTTCCGCGATCGGAGCCGCGTGATCGTCGACCCGCAGATCGACGTACCGGTCGTTGAAGCCGCCGTAGCCGCCCGCGGGCTTGGCGATGACGAGCGCCGCGCTCTGCTGGCCGCGCCGGTCGCCGCCCGCGCGCTGCCCCGCCGCCAGCGCCGCGACGAGCCGGTCGGCCAGCGCCCCGCGCGTAGCGGCAAACGTCTGCGCCATCGATCGCACGACGGCCTCGCCTGCGAGAATGTTGCCCTGCACGGCAAACCCGCTGCCGGCGATCCCGCCCGCCCATTCCATACAAGCGGACCCGGTGAACGTTGCGGACCTTCCGTCCGGGGCGACGACGCCGAGCTGCCGCTGCGCCGCGTCGGCGTCGTCGCCGGTCAGCAGCGCGACGACCCGCTCCGGCGGCTCGCCGGAGCGCAGCAATTCGAGACCGCGCGGACCGTACGTCGTATTGGCCCACGCCTGCGTCGCGATCGCGCCGGCATCCGCCGCGACCCAGGGCACCGCCGCCCCGACCGACAGGAACTTCGACTGCACGGCGACGCCGACTTCGCCCGCGCCGGGGTCGGCGGCCACGATGGAAAACGTAGCAGGAAAGATCACGCTTGCCCTCCGCGCGGCGCCGACTCCCAGACGTGCATCAGCAGCGCGTCGTCGTCGAGATGGTCGAACGAGGCGGCGAGGTGCGGGCGCACGAGAACGGCGATCGAGTGCGCCAGTGCGAGCCGCGGCTCGGCTGCGAGCGCCGCGCGCCGCTGCGCATAGCGGCACACGAGTTCGCGCTCGTTCTGCGGAAGATCCCGCACGAGCGGGTCGTCCCAGCCCGCCGGAACGGTCACTTCCGTATCGAGGCTCGCGGCGGCGCGCGCCCGCTCCGCCTCCACGGCGACGTCGAATCCTTCGGTACGCACGCGAACGTCGTAGTAGTACGATGCGACGAACATCGTCGTGAACGCGCACAGGGCAAACGAGGCGAAGGCGCCGACGACGACGCCGGGGACCTCGCTCTTCACGAAACCGTAGAGGACGGCCCCCGCCGCCACGGCGAGCAACGAGATCCCAAATTGGACGGCGAGTAGCGACAGGCCCGCGAGCAGCGAACGCCGCCACGATCGGGCGAACACGCGCTCCAGCGCGATCGCGAACGCGCGCGTCGCGGTCGCACCTTCGACGGCCACCGTGAAGCCGCCGACCTCGAACGCGATGACGCACGCCGCGCCCAGCGCGACGAGCGTCGCGACGACGAACATGCCGAGCGCGATCCCCGTCGCGAGACCGACGTCCCGCGCCACCGTCGAGAGTGCCGCCGCCAGCAGCACGAGGCACGTTCCCACGAGGAGCACGACGACGTAGGCCGCGAGTGCCGCCCCGATCCACAGGAACTGGAGGATCAACATGGATTTCCAACGCCGCACCCCGGTGCGGTACACGTCGCCGACCGACGGCATGCCGCCGCCGAGATAGAACTCGGAGCCTGCGACGGCGGCAGCCGCGCGGACGAGCGGCGCTCCGAGGAGCGCGACCGCGACGAACGCCGTCGTGTATCCGTTAAACGCCGGCGGCAGGGAGGCCAGTTGCTTCGCGAGCGCGTCGCTGCCGCCCGGCTGCGCGTTCTTGGCAACCGCGTCGGCGAGCGCCGCGTAAAACGCTCCGAGATTCTGCGTTCCGAAGAACTGACAGATCTGCAGCGGGATCAGATAGACGGCCCAGATCGCCGCGAGCCCGGCGAACCCGCGCGCGGCGAGTCCGACCGCGCGATCGAGCAACTCCGCGACGCCCATCGGGCGGAGGACTGTCGCCGGACGCTCGCGCGATTCTTCCAAAGCGCCGCTGGTGTTCGTTCAGTTCGCGGCGAACACCCGCGGATGATCGCGGGGAGGCTACGGGCGGCGACGCTCGCCGCGCTGTGGCGCTATCCGGTCAAAGGCATGCGTCCCGAGCCGCTCGCCCGCGTCCGCGTCGGCGAGCGTGGCCTCGAGGGCGACCGCGGCAGCGCGCTCTTCGTCGCGAGCGACGGCCACGCGCGCACTGCGAAGACGTACCGCGGCAAGGAAGACAACCTGCTCCACACCTTTGCCGGCGAGGGCGCCGCGCGCGCCGCCGCCGCTGCGGCGGGCATCGCGCTCGAACTGCGCGCCGGCGGACCGCACTTCGACGCCGAGCCCGTCTCTGTGCTGTTCGACGCGTGGCTGCGCGAACTGGAGGCCCTCGTCGGCATCGCCCTCGAGCCGCTGCGCTTTCGCCCGAACCTCTACGTCGAGTCGGCCGGCGCCGTCTCCGCGGAGGCGGCGTTCGTCGGCCACGCCCTCGAGATCGGCGGCGTACGGCTGCGCGTCGTTTCGCCGATCCTGCGCTGCGTGACGACGACGTACGACGTCGTTACCGGCGAGCCCGAGCCCGCGGTGCTGCGCGCGCTCGCGCAGCAGCGTGCGAACGTCATGGGCGTCTACTGCAGGGTCGAGCGGCCCGGCGAGATCGCGGTCGGCGACGCCGTCGTCGAGGCCTAGATCGTCCTGCGGCCTTCGATCGCCTTAGCCAGCGTCATCTCGTCGGCATAGTCGAGATCGCCGCCGATCGGCAGCCCGTACGCGAGGCGCGTGACCTTCACGCCGCTCGGGCCCAGACAGCGCGAGATGTAGAGCGCCGTCGCTTCGCCCTCGGCGTTGGGATTCGTCGCGACGATCACCTCGGCGGGACCCTCGGCGGCGACGCGTTCGATGAGCTCGCGCATGCGCAACTGATTCGGCCCGATGCCGTCCATGGGCGAGATCAGGCCGCCGAGGACGTGATACCGTCCGCGGTATGCCGCGGTCCGCTCGAGTGGGAAGAGGTCCTTCGCCTCCGCGACGACGCACAGCAGGCTCGCGTCGCGCTTCGGATCGGCGCAGATCGCGCACGGCTCCTCCTCGGTCAGCGAGAAGCAGCGCTCGCAGAGCCGGACGCGATCCTTGACCGCCAGAATCGCCTCGGCGAGCGACTGCGCCTCGGCCCGCGGGCGCCCGAGGATATAGAAGACGAGCCGGGCGGCCGTCTTCTGACCGACCGTCGGTAATTTCGAGAACTCGTTGATGAGGCTTTGGACCGGCCCGGCGATCGTGTTCAGCTGCCGCTCACATCATGCCGGGGATGCGTAACCCGCCCGTCAGCGCGCCCATGCGTTTGTTCGAGGTTTCCTGTGCCTTTTGGGTGGCGTCGTTGACCGCGACGACGATGAGGTCTTCGAGCGTCTCCGCGTCGTCGGGATCGATGGCGGCGGCGCCGATCTTGACCGAGGTGACGCGGAAGTCGCAGGTCATGTCCACCCGCACGGCATCGCCGCCGGCCGTACCGGTCACAACGGTGGAGGCGAGCTCCTCCTGTGCCTTGGCCATCTCGGCCTGCATCTTGCGCACCTGCGCGAGCATCTGGGCTTGATTCATCCTAGGGAACCTTTCCGGCCGATCGTCTCCGAGGCGTAGTCGAGCAACTCGAGACCCTGCGTTTCGCCGCCCTCGGTCCGCGCGACTGCGGACGGCGAGGGACTTCCGCGGTGCGCGCTGCGGGTTGCGCCGCGCTCGTGCACGACTTCCAGCCGCAGCGGCCTCCCGAAGACGTCGAGCAGCGCGCGCTCGACGATCGCGACGTTGTCGCGCAGGATGCCGGCCTGCACTTCCTCAGCGTGCGCCACGACGACGGCGCCGTCCTTGACCGCGTTCACCGTGGCGCGCGACAGCGGGACGCGCAGGGTTTGCTTCTCGCCCTCGACGCGGGTGCGGACCCCCGACCACGCGCCCCGCACCTGCTCCAACGTCGGATCGGCGGCCGCCGGCTTGGCAGCGGGCGCGGGCTTGGCGGCAGCGGGCGGCGGTGCAGCGGGGGACGGCGCGGCGGGCTCCGGCGGCGCGGCGGCCCGGGGCGCCGGGGCGGTTGCCTTTGGAGCGGGGGCCTTGGCCGCGGGCGCCCGCAGGGCGGGGCGAGGGGCCGGCGCGCCCCCCTCAAGCACGGCCACGCGGGTAGCGAGCGCTTCGAGCGACGGATCCTCGCCTTGCAAGACCAGGCGCAGGAGCGCCGTCTCCAGTTCGAGCCGGGCGTTGGTCCAGCGGGCGGCGGCGTAGGCGTCGGAGAGGACCCGCAGGCCGCGCACGACCGCAGGCTGGGGCGTGGCCGACGCCGCGGCCCGGGCCGCCTCGGCGTCGGCAGCGGACAGGTCGCGTGCCAGGAGGCCGGGGTTCAGCCGCCCGACGAGCAGGTTACGATACTCGCCGAGAACGCCGGCGAGCAGCATCTGCATGTCGGTCCCGGCCTCGGACGCCTCGTCCACCAGCGTCAGGCACGCCGCCGCATCGCCGGCCAGAATCGCCGTCACGAGCGCGCGCGCATAGTGGCGGCCGCTCGACCCGAACGCCGCCTCGATCGTTGCCGCGTCGATCGGACCGGCCGAGGCATCGCCCGTGCGGAAGGCCGCCACTTGCTCCAGCATCGTGAGGGCGTCGCGCAGCCCGCCGTCGGCGCGATACGCGATGGCGGCGAGCGCTTCGTCGTCGATCGGGATGCCCTCGGCCTTCGCGATCGCGCGCATCCGATCGATCATCGTCCCGACCGGAATGCGCCGGAAGGCATAGCGCTGGCAGCGCGAGAGGATCGTAGCCGGAAGCTTCTCCGGCGCGGTCGTCGCGAGGATGAACAGCGCGTGCGGCGGGGGCTCCTCCAGCGTCTTCAGGAACGCGTTGGCACCGTCCGTCGTGATGGCGTGGGCCTCGTCGAGGATGTAGACCTTCATGCGCATCTGCGCGGGCGCGAATTTCACCGCGTCGCGCAGCGACCGGATGTCGTCGATGCCGCGGTTGCTGGCCGCATCGATCTCCAGCACGTCGAGCGCCGTTCCCGCCAGGATGGCGAGACAGTTCTCGCACGTATTGTCCGGCTCCGGCGTCGGGCCGTGAGCGCAATTGACGCAGCGGGCGAGGATTTTCGCGGCCGAGGTCTTGCCGCTGCCGCGTGGGCCGGAAAAGAGATAGGCGTGTGCCAGTTTCCCGCCCGAGAGCGCCGCCTGCAGCGTCCGGACCACCGCGTCCTGCCCGACGAGATCGGAGAACGACTTGGGCCTCCAGGTCCGATACAGCGACACGTCCGAGACTTAGTAGATCGTGAGAGTAATCCTCGTGCGCCCGCTGCCGGGTTTCGCGCCGGGCGAGCGCGGGTACCACTCTCAGCGCAACCCTTTCCACACAGACGCCATATAAAGGGAATGGGCGACGCTCCCGTTGGCGGCCGCCGGCTTATAGCCGGGCGGGGCCGGACCGTCGCCGCAACGCGATTTGTATGACAACCGCCAAGAAGCGCCCCGCGCAGCGGCCAAAGAACGCGTCGACGTCCGTCCGTCCCCTCAGGACGGACGCGGCATCGCTACAGGCAGGACTGCGCCGTATCTTCGGGTTCGAGCGCTTCCAGCCGGGCCAAGAGGACGTCGTCCGCCGCGTACTGGAGGGCAAGGACGTTCTAGCGATCATGGCCACGGGCGCCGGGAAGAGCCTGTGCTACCAGCTTCCGGCGCTGTTGCTCGAGGGCACGACCGTCGTCGTCAGCCCGCTGATCGCGCTCATGAAGGACCAGCTCGACATGCTCGCCGACCTCGGCGTCGAGGGCGTCGTCTCGTTCAATTCGTCGATCGGTGAGGAACAGGAAGCCCGGGCGCTGGAGCAATTGGCCAACGGCGACGTCAAGATCGTGTTCGTGACGCCGGAGAAACTCGAAGACGAGCGCTTCGTCACCGGGCTGCAACGCCTGACCGTGCCGCTGTTCGTCGTCGACGAAGCGCACTGCATCAGCGCGTGGGGGCACGACTTCCGCCCCGCCTACCTCGCGCTCGGACAGGTCATCGCGGCACTCGGCAGGCCGACCGTCCTCGCGCTCACGGCGACGGCGACGCCGGCCGTACGCGAGGACATCCTGCAACAACTCGGCATCCCCGACGCCGAGTTCGTCGTCAAAGGCTTCGACCGGCCGAACCTGCGTTACGAAGTGCGCCGCGCAGAGACGGAGGCCGACAAGTTCAAGATCCTCAAGGATCTCTTCACCGGTCCCGCGCTCGAAGGAACGGGCATCATCTATTCGGCGACCATCAAGAACGCGCTCGAAGTGCAGAAGTTCTTAACCGAGTCGTTAAACCTGCCGGCGGCCGTCTACCACTCGAAGCTGCAGAAGAACGACCGCGTCAGCGTCCACGAATTGTTCATGAACGAGACGATCCGCGCCGTCGTGGCCACCAACGCATTCGGTCTCGGCATCGACAAGCCCAACATCCGGTTCGTCATCCACTACGATCTGCCGGGTTCCGTCGAGGCCTACAC